>Ga0315280_10004555_pt1 | contig 20365 bp, 16 predicted proteins | sample YL17G06_40_MG_FD_203697 | JGI IMG/M metagenome (GOLD analysis project Ga0315280, IMG submission 203697) | Sediment microbial communities from Yellowstone Lake, YNP, Wyoming, USA - YL17G06_40 | ecosystem: Environmental > Aquatic > Freshwater > Lake > Sediment | place: USA: Wyoming | collected... | reverse complement strand
TGGATGAAAATTGTGCAGAAAGCTATTGAAAACCAGTCAGTGAAGATTGATACTGTGGTTACAACTGACATTCATCGTTTAATCAGATTGACTAATACGCTTCATGGAAAGACTGGTTTGAAAAAAATTAACGTGTCTATTTCAGGTATTGAAGGGTTTGATCCATTAAAAGAAGCTATAGCCTTTAAAGAAGGTAGAATACGTCTTGTGGTTTTTGAGGCTCCTGAGTTTAGATTGGGAGATGAAAGATACGGTCCGTATAAGAAGGAGGAAGTTGAGTTGCCGACAGCCGCAGCCTTGTTCCTAATGGGTAAGAATGCAGCGCAGGTGAAGGAGGAACATTGACGTGTACGATGAGCTTTATGAGGCTTGGAGAAAGGAAAAGGAAAACGCAGAGCTGCAGTTGCTTCCTAAGGATTTCTTTGTTAGGTTGGCTCAGTATGTGAAGAGGTTGAGGGAAGAGGGGCGGATGCTGGATGAGAAAACAACTAGAGCAAGGCTTCTTCTGCGTGAGTCTAAGAACGTAAAAAAACTGTGTGAAGAACTGATTCAACTTCGATACGAGAAGGTTCTGAGGAAGGTGATGGCTGGAGAAACAGTGGTCAAAGAGGGCTTGACTGATGATGAAGAAAAACTTTTTCGAGAGATGGTTGCATCAACTGAATTGTATCAGAATTTTTTGAAAGGTGTGCTTGGTGGGCGTTCTCTGGGTGTTGAGGTTAAGGAGAAGGCGAAGAAACGTGTGGTGCGATTTTTGCAGGGGATTCCAGCTATTATTGGGGCTGACATGAAGACTTATGGACCTTTTAAACCTGAAGACATTGCGAGTGTGCCTAGTGAAAACGCGAGAATTCTTGTGAAGCAGGGTTTGGCTGTTGAGGTAGAAGTGAAAACATAATTTTTGCGTGTGTGTGCGCGCCTAGGGGGGAGGGGGGTCATGATGACCAACAGAAACCAGCTGATTCAAAAACAGAGCCAGATAAATAAACAGATTTTATGTATGCGCACAATTGACCTAGCCCCTCTATTAGACTCCAAATATGATTCTTGGTTTTTTAGCCAGTTAGAAGTTGAGAGAAATTGAGACGGTATGGGGTTGTCTAGACTTACTTTGTCTGTTTGGTTTCAAACTTTTTGTAATATGCTCTTTAGTATGGTTAAAGGAGTGCACAAGTTAGTTCTTGAAGAATTTATAATACTGTGATGATTGAGATGTCGTCAACGTTGGTGCCTGTTACTCCAGTGAAAATGAGGTCGCCTAGCTTTGAGAAGAATGAGTATGAATCATTTTCTAACAGAAACTTTCTTGGATTCAATCCTAATTCATTAGCGCGCAGTATTGTTTTTCCGTCAGCTAAGGCTCCAGCAGCGTCTGTTGGTCCGTCTACACCATCTGTACTGAGAGAAGTAATAACCATTCCATCTATGTTGGCAATTTTCAATGCTGCACCCAAAGCAATCTCTTGATTTCTTCCGCCTTTTCCTTTTCCCACAACAGTCACTGTGGTTTCTCCGCCTGCAACTATGCCTGCTGGTTTTGGAATGGGATTTCCAGATGCTACTATCTCTTTAGTTATAGATGCGAACATTGTGCCCACATCTCTGGCTTGCCCTTCTAGGCATGAGGAAAGGAGTAAAGTGTGAAGCCCAGCATTCTTGAGACTGTTGTAGGCTGCGAGGCTGGCGGTCATATTATTTCCTATAACTATGTTGTGAACCTTTTCGAAAGCCTTGTCACCCGCCTTCGGAGTCTCAGGGATTAAGCCCTTCTTTCCATTAAGCAGAGCTTTCTTCACTGAAGTTGGAGTTTTGTTCCAAAGCCCGTAGCGTTTCAAAACGTCAATGGCGTCTTGAAAAGTGCTGGAGTCTGGAACTGTTGGACCTGAGGCTATAGTGTCTAATGGGTCGCCGACAACGTCGGAGAGAATTAAGTTGACAACTGTTGCTGGGTAGGTTCTCTTTGCCAACCATCCGCCTTTGAACGCTGATATGTGCTTGCGCACAGCGTTGATTTCATTAATCGTAGCGCCAGATTTCAGCAAAGCGTCAGTGACCCTTCTCTTGTCTCGTAAAGAAACACCAGCAGATGGTTGAGGCATCAGGCTTGAGCCTCCGCCAGAGAGTAAACAGATTAGGAGGTCGTTCTCTTCGGCTTGGCTAGCCAAATCCAAAATGCGCTTTGCACTCTTAACACCTGCAATGTCAGGAACAGGATGGCTGGCGTGTTCAAGCTTCACTCTCTTTGTCTCGTAGGTTGGGGAAGCGTAAGGCACGTTTATGGCGCCATCCTTTATGCGGTCTCCAAGAAGTTCTTCAATAGCCTCAGCCATGCAGCCGCTGGCTTTGCCTCCTCCAACAACAAAGACGTTTTTGAATTCACCTAAGTTGAAAGCAAGCTCGCCAATTTTCAACGAGTTTTTCTCCACTCTAACCTTAGACCGTATTATGTTCTTTGCATCAGCGGCTTTCAACGCGGCGTTGAGCGCGTTTATGGCGAGTTGTCTAGCCTTTCTGTCGATGCTTGATCGAGCATTGTTTAGCAGTTCTTGTTCGTTTTTGATGGTAGCCATGGCGATTGCACCTCTAAGCGAAAGGTTGTTAAGCCTTTTAATGATAAAGCACAAGAGTAATAAACTTGTGCGTGTATAATGACTGGAAATTTCAGACAGATGGAGATACCCACTTTGCCAAAAAAACCCAAAGTTTATGTTACTCGGGAGATGCCTGGAAGAGGACTCAACATAATTAAAGAAAGGTTTGAAGCCGAGGTTTGGCCAGATTATGCTCCCCCGCCGAAGAAGACAATAATCGAGAAGGCAGCCAAAGTTGATGCATTAGCAACGCTTTTGTCAGACAAGATAGATGCTGAGGTTTTTGATGCTGCACCCAATCTTAAAATTGTTGCTCAGATGGCTGTTGGATTTGACAACATCGATGTAGCTGAGGCGACAAAACGAGGAATATATGTGACTAACACGCCTGGAGTGGCAACCGAAAGCACCGCTGATTATGCTTGGGCGCTGTTGATGGCAGTAGCGAGGAGAGTTGTGGAAGGCGATAAATACGTTCGCACAGGCCAGTGGAAAGTTGGATGGCATCCGATGATGATGCAGGGCAGAGATGTTTACGGCGCCACACTGGGCATAGTTGGCTTGGGAAGAATAGGCGGTGCAATAGCTAAGAAGGCTAAAGGCTTTGACATGACCGTGCTCTACTACGACGTCGTAAGAAACCCTGATTTTGAGAAGAAATACGATTTACAATTCACTCCATTAGACACACTGTTTCAAAAAGCCGATTTTGTCACAATCAACGCACCATTAAACAAAGACACCTATCATTTGGTGAATGAAAATAAGCTCAAGTTGATGAAAAAAACAGCCTACTTGATAAACAATGCACGGGGTCCAATAGTCGACGAAAAAGCCTTGTATAAAGCGCTGAAAGAAGGCTGGATAGCAGGCGCTGCACTCGACGTTTTCGAGCAGGAACCTACACCAATGGAGAATCCTTTGTTGAAACTAGACAACGTAGTGGTGGCACCTCACATATCGAGTGCTAGTTACGATACTCGGGCAAAAATGACAGATATGGTCGCCCAAAATCTAGTGGCATTCTTTGAAGGAAAAACTCCGCCCAACCTAGTGAATCCCGAAGTTGTAAAGGCAAAGAGAAAGGGTTGAAAAAAAGGCTGCGAAGATAGCCCTGTGAAATACGAAATTAACATTGTAAATGTTTAAATAGTGTATCTTCATTGTATTGTGAGGTTTTAGGTGGTCGCGTTTGAAACAAATATTCGCTAAAAGCATGGAAAGGTTAGGAACAGAAACCGCCTTTGAAGTTCTCGCAAAAGCAAAGGCACTGGAGAGACAAGGTCGCGAAATAGTACATCTTGAAATCGGCGAGCCTGACTTTGACACTCCAAACAATATCAAAGAAGCTGCCATTAAAGCTTTGAAGGGTGGCTACACACATTATGTTCCCGCTGCTGGAATTTTAGAATTAAGAGAAGCTGTTGCAGAATACCTGTCTAAGAGTAGAAGCATCGACGTTAGCCCTGAAGAAGTTGTTGTTACTCCAGGAGCGAAACCAATCATCTTCTTAAGCATACTTGCCTGCGTGGAACCCGGAGACGAGGTTTTGTATCCAAACCCAGGCTTCCCAATCTATGAATCGATGATAAATTTTGTGGGAGCCAAAGCCGTGCCTATGGTGCTTAAAGAAGAAAACGATTTCAGATTAGACAACGAAGACGTAGCTGATAAGATAAACAAGAAGACTAAGATGATTATACTCAACTCACCTGAAAACCCAACGGGTGGAGTTCTCAGTAGAGATAATTTAGAGGCGATAGCTGACCGCTTGAAGAACAGAGACGATGTTGTGGTTCTCTCAGACGAAGTTTACTGTCAAATCCTCTACGAGGGCAAACACGAAAGCATCGCTTCACTGCCAGGCATGAAAGACAAAACAATTATTTTAGATGGATTCTCAAAAACTTACGCAATGACTGGATGGCGACTCGGATACGGCGCCATGAACAAAGAGTTAGCTCAAAAAATGACGCAGTTAATGATAAACGCTGCCTCGTGCACATGCGCTTTCGCACAGATGGCTGGAGCAGAAGCTTTACGTGGACCACAAAACGAATCTAAGAAAATGGTTGAAGAATTCAGAAAAAGACGAGAAGTCATAGTGTCTGGCTTAAACAAAATCAAAGGAATCACATGTAAAAAGCCTCGCGGAGCCTTCTACGTTTTTCCAAACGTGAAAAGCCTAGGAATGCCATCTCAAAAAGTAGCTGATTTCAGTTTGCAGAAGGCAGGAGTAGCTGTTTTGTCTGGAACCGCTTTCGGAGCATATGGAGAAGGTTATCTGCGGCTTTCATTCGCCAACTCTGTGGAAAACTTAGAGAAAGCCATGAAGAAAATCTCTGAGGCATTGAAAGAACTCTAGACTTACTTCCTTACAATTAGAGCAGAAGAAGCAAAGCAACCAAGACAATGCCAGCTATTGGAAATATGGAAATTGCCATTCTCTTTGCTTTCTGAATGGCTTTGTCAGCTAACAGGCACATGGCTTCAACCTGTTTCTCGCCGATAACTTTCACACCTGAAACATTTTCTGTGCGCCACGAAGCTTCAGCTGGCTCCAAATTTGCAATTGCATTGGTAGCCGCTTGCTTAATGTATTTAATCAGTATTTCCTGATCCATAGCTTCGCCGATTGGGTGATAGCCCTGGGCGGTTAATACAACAGCGTTAACGGCGTGCGTGTCTGTGGTGAAGACCTCTCCATCGTTGACGCCTACCTCAGAAAGTGCTGACAAAATCTTCTCCCGCAATCCAGAAATCATGTTGTTACCGTCAATAGTGACGTAAGCCGTGGTTTGGTTGCCCGTTTTTATTACGGTAACTACGATTCCACCTGGTCCCATTCCCTCACGCAAGCCGAACTCTTTGGGTATCACTTTTGCAGCGCCCACTTCGAAACTTTCAGATTCATAACTTGCCACTTTTTCTAGGCACATTGCCACGGCTTCTTTTAGGGGGTTGATTGCCGCATTCACGTTGAAGGGTCCTTGAATGCTGTTGTGGGCGTCTACACAAATAGCTGTTGATAATCCATGTTTTTGAGCTTCACTTACGATGAAGGAGTCAAGGTCTGAGGGAAGGTCCTCCATGGTCTCGGGTGCCAGAGTCAAAGTTACGAGAGCACAGTTACTGAACACTTGGCAACTTACACTGGCGCCGTTTCTCTTCACCCGAACAGAAGGTGAGGCAACCGAACCGAAAACAGAAAAATCCATCAGTTTTTCAACATTGTTCAGGACAATTTGATTTTGAGCCTGAGAAGCCAAGTCAAGGTCGTGTCCCGACAGCCCGTGTGAAACAGCCACAATGCAATGTTGCAGTTTGTTTTCGAGTGATGCTTGAATAGTGTGTGGAAGGTTGCTGCTTCCCACATTTTTGAATGGCCCAGGATGAAAGGCTGGAACAACGATTAGGGCTTTGATTTTCCCGTTGACTCTAAACGCCAAGACTGAAACCTTTATGTCACGCTCAACACCAAACCGTTCAAAAAACTGTTCAAGGGGCTCGTTTAAGTCTTCGTTCCAGTTAGCTAAGAAAGCCTTCAGAATCGAAAAAGAACCAGCGCCTATGATGCGCATTCCAACTCGGTTTACTGAGTAAATGAAGACTAAAACAGCAGAAAGTGTGACAGTCAATGCCAAAGAGAAGAAAAATGTAATTGAAGTGTCTGGAACTTTTTCTACTAAAGACGCCGTGAAAACCACTGGCACTGTGCATACAATAGGCAACAGCACAGCGTATATGGAAACTTTTCCAACCCCAGCGAACGACACAGCCCAAAGCACAAGCAAACGAAAAGCTAAGACAACGCAGAAGCCCAAGAGGAAAAGTTTGAACCAAAATCCTGTGACCAAGGCGCCGAGAAATATAAACACGGACCAAAACATTGCTGAATACAGGGACAGAGCTGAACAACGTCTCAAATTGAAGATTAAATCACTTTGAAAGCTGGTAAAGTGGATTATGAAGTCGGTTGCCATGATGAGAATGAAGAGTGTGACGCCTAGAGCCAAGCCCATAGCCATGCTACTATTTGACAATGGATGCAGCGCAGTCACTATCACAACTCCGTTAAGAAGAGAGACAGCGAACAATAACAAGAGGAGTTTACTATGCGAGGGCAACGTAAAAAGTGAAGAATAACGCCTAACCGCTTTTTCAATGTAGTCGTTCATGGAATCGTTAGTTTTCAACATGCTGGCTCCAGTTTGGGCTCTAACTCATAGCATTTAACAGGTTCAAAAAGGTTACTAGACGTGCTACCCAATGCTTAGACTCTGCATCCGCACTTGTCTGCTTTTCGCCATTCTTAACATTAGAAAAACAACTAGAACAGCAACCAAAACACATGGCACAGAGAGCAACACCACAATAGATAACCCAAATGTTATCTCAACCTCCACAGGCGCCAAAGCAACATCGGCTACATCACCGAAAACTGTAACAGTCTGCGCCAAATAAGATATTGAAGCCGTGAACTCACCCTTAGGAGCCATATGAATCACTGCAACACCGTCAGGTCCAGTTTGCGTGTTCACGGTTCTCCCATTCGAAAGTTTAGCCGATACATATGCGCCTGCGATTGGAAATCCAAAAAAGTCTGAAACCTTGACCACAAAATCGTATATTAGGCAGTTCACCATGGGATTTCCGTCAGTTGCGTCGAAATCAATGTCTAGTGGAACTACTTCAACGCCTTGCCATATTATGGATTTCCATTGAGTCGTCCCATTTTGAATAAAGTACACACAAGATGAATTTAATTGATTAGAAAGTGTCCCGTTTGGAAACTGCAATGTAAAAGAGGACGGATTCTCGCTCAGTTCTGAACACTTGAAGTTCTTGAACACATTGTCAAACGAGATAGGGTAAACTCTGCATATTATTGTCCACTGGTATTTAGGAGTCAGATTCACAGAGAGCGTATTCAGGGCAACAATATTGCTGTTTCGCCAAAATACTTGTTTAAGCGTCCAAGTCACGTTGTCCAACCAAATGTCAGCGTAAGACTCAAGCGTGACGAGAGTGTTGTTAGGCGAACTCCCAAGAATTTGGACTTGAGTCGGCTGGAGAGTCACAGCTTGATCGTGGGTCTTGAATATCATTGAAATTTGAAATTGTAAAACGTAGTTGACGGTTGCGGTAAGCGCTGAGTTGATCATCCAAGAAGTTGCGTTATATGTGAGCCATCTTTGTCCCGCTTCTCCGCCAACATATGAGCCGATGGTTAAAGCTGAGCCTGAATCGCACCAATCACTCCATGAATCAGATGTGGAAACTGTCTTAGAAACCCCTAACTGAATAAAATTGACCGTAGTTGGATAAGCGAGTCCTAAACCTTGAGTTTCTATTGTGACAAAAAATTGCGTGAGGTAGCTGGCGGTTATTGTAACACTTGATGCGCCCATAGTTATCTGGTGTTGTTGAGCGCCATTGTCGCTCCAGCTTACGAAAATATAGCTTGTGTTGGCATCTCCGTTTTGGGTTGATGGAACATTAATGGTGTGTGTGGAGTTTGGAGTCCATTCAAAAGACTGTGGAGACGTGTAATTTGTTCCGTCTACTTCTACCAGAAGCCCAGATGGACTCGTAGTTATTGTGTACACAGGGTTTGGCATAGGATAAATGTACCGAATACCAGCTAAGTCACCTGCCTCCAGCGTTCTCTTTTCGGTTTCGCCAAGTAAAGAGTAACCGTACATTGTTTGTTCGCTGTCAGCCGAATCGTACAGGTCTTCGAGCACTAAAGTGTGTCCAACCTCGTGTGTGCCCACGTTCTGAACGTCGAATTTGCCCGGTTCCCCTGTTGTTGACCATGTTTCATCTTCATCGAAAACTATGTCGAATTCAGTCATCAGTTTGGTAGAACGGTCAAACCAATAAGCTGTCTGAGCCAACGTTCCATCTGGTCCATCGATTGGTTGCCATGAGACTACATTATAACCGTCTAAAGACTCGTTGCCCCGTGTTGTGGTTCCCCGGTAAGTGTAGTCCATAGACGATTCAGGGTCGTCTTCCCATGTTTGGAAACTCGCTCGTACTGCCTGCAACTCTTCCAGTGTGCAGTTTTCGTTGATGTAATATGGCACGGGCAAGTCATTTCGGTTCCAATGAATTCCTGAATAGCTGAATCCAGATGAAGCAGGCGAAACCAATGAAATCTTTCCTTTACATCCGTCTAGAACGGTAAATTCGCCATTTGCTTCCAGCTTAAGATATACTTTGACTTTTTCACCTAAGAGAAAATGGGGTTCATCTGAAACCAATAGGCCGATGTTTCCAGTTTCGCCTCCTCTGTGTTTTATTACCACGTACTCGTCTTGTATGGTTCCTTTGAGACACTCTTCAACATAGACCTTGACATACGTGTATACAAAGCATCTTTCTTCATCCCAATGCGATTCTATGTTCTCAACTTTTCCCACTAAGACATGGCTGGCTTTCTCCTCCATATCAGTAGAGTTCATTGCTGCATTTGCGATTGCGGCTCTGCTTGAAGAAACCAGACTCGGGTTGATTTTGAAGTGTGACGAAACAAAGGTCGTGTAGGGGAAAAGGTAAATGATGATGAAAACCATTGTGAAAACAAAGTTTCTGACTCTTGCGTGCAATGGACTTCTCCGTGGAATTGACTTGTTTATGTTTACTTAGGGTTTCTGAATCTACAATATTGATTTGCCCAGCATCTTAGCGACACTTCTTTGTTATTTGCTTCTCATGTTGTTTGCGCTCTGGGTCATGACCTATGGAGAACCATTAAAGTTTTATCTTTGAAAACCGTTGTATAAGACTTTGCTGATACTTTATGTCTGAGGGTAGTGGTCTTCCTCCGACCGTTTTTCACATGCTTGAGAAGAATATAGGCCACAAGGTTCTAGCTATTTTGGATCCTTCTTATGGGTTTGAGGGAACACTGATAGCGGTTACGTATGACCCGCCTGGAATATGGCTTTCAAATGCAGACGCTGTGATTATGCGTGCAACCATAGCTCAGCCTATACCGCAGGTGGTTGCCAGAGAAGACCGAAGCGAGATATTCATCAACGTAAAGAACGTTCAGCGCATTGAAGTCTTGCACAAGGGTAAGTAGCCTATTTGCTTCGTGATTCATTGCGCATTGTGAGGTGCGGGAACGTATCGACGGAGAGAGAGTGAGAGGAAGGCGAAAACCTTCTGAAGCCTTGTTCACCGCACCGTTGGAAATTTTGTGTAAAGAGGAATATAAGATTATTCTAGAAGTTAATTACAGTTTTTAATTAAATTGGGAAGAGGGCTCGCGCTATGATAGCTGCCAGTATAAGTGACACGGAAAGAGCCACGACTAATTCAGGGCGAACTTTTATGCCTTGTGTTTCCTCTTCAAAAAAACGCAGCAGACCGGCGCTAGCCGCAGGCATTGGAGCATGCTTCGCCCGTCTCTTGCTCCTTCGACTTTGGCTCATTTTAAGCAACCTTTGAAATTTCTACCCGTATAGGCATTGCCTTGGCTAATTAATGTTGCGTTGTCTGTAAAGTTTTATCTTGTCAAAGGCTGATAAAATAAAGTTGTATCGGTGCCAAGCCTAGCGGTGCTGGAACCGTGAAAAAAAATAACCCGTATTGTGTCTGTTGTGAGCGCCCCTTAAATCCAAGGTTATTCCCCATTCACCACGAAGGAAAGGAAAAAAAGAAAGTTCCAATGTGCGCTAAATGTCATTGGGCGTTACATTATGGAAGCCTAGAAGTTAGAAAACAGATGAAAAAGAAAATCCATGTGTGGTTGAAGAAGCAGCAAAAATGAGTTACAGTAATGTCTTTGTATGGACTATAGGACACGGTAACAGGTCGATAGAAACATTTCTTGAGTTACTCAAAGACTACAACATTCAGGTTCTTGTTGATGTGCGCAGTTTTCCAACATCAAAGATTGAACACTTCAAACACGAAGAAATGATGCGTTGGCTGCCAGAACACGGTGTCGAGTATGTTTGGTTGGGCAAGGAATTAGGCGGATACCGACGGGGAGGCTATAGAGCACACATGAAAACCAAACTGTTTAAACAAGGAATCAAGAGACTGTTGGAAATTGCAGCGCCGAAGAGAACATGTATCATGTGTATGGAGCCTAACCCAAAATATTGCCACCGCCGTTTCATATCGGCTCACTTAGAGAAAAAAGGATTCAAAGTCGCACACATAATCGCCAAAGGACAGGCGAGCCTGCTCAAGTTCTAAGACTGCAAAGAATAAAAACACGGAATGCCATGTCTAGGCTTAACTACCACAGGAAGCCTGAAAATGCACGTTCATGAGTTTCAAAATATGATGCGGCAAATCTATTTTCACCGAGACTCAGAGCGAGGAATAATAGGGACATACAATTGGCTTGTAGACGAGGTTAAAGAGTTAGAAGAAGCCATAAAGGCGCAAGACCGCAAGGCAATAGGAGACGAATTCGCCGATGCTCTCGCTTGGCTAGCATCCCTCGCAAACGTTGTTGGCATAGACTTAGAAAAGGTTGCAACGTCAAAATACAATGGCAAATGCCCAAAATGTCGTAAATCACCCTGCCAATGCCCTCTTTCCAAACACACTAGCTAATGCGCTTGGAGATTGCCCAGTCTCTGCTGCCCCATGCCAGTCAGTTCCCAAAGAAAAGGTCTGTTCCCCTTGCGAATCACAACTTTTTCAGCTTCGAGAAGATGAAGGTGATGAAGCACAATATTATAGTTCAATCCAGTTGTATTGGCAACGTTTCTAGCGTTTGACGCTGTCTTTTCTAAAGCCAGAATTACACGTGTCCTAGCCGTAAGCCCTAGCTTAACATTTCTTTTCTGCGACAAGAAAGCCTTAGGATGAAAACTCGCTTTCAACAATCAGCGCCTCCTACTATGCGAAGTCTTTGAGGCTAACTTGCCTAGGTTTTTTGCCTTCAAACAGAGAATCAACTTCTTCTTGAACCATTGCCAAACGCTGCAAGTAATACGAGGGCAATCCGTATTTACGTATCAACTGCTCAGCTGCCTCAAGATATTTTTCAATGCCACCCCGATAAACAGTCAGGGTAAGAGCGCCACCGCATTCAGGACACTTTCCCTTTAATGGTATTCGCCTAAACTTTTTGTTGCACCCTTTACAGCGAAAGCTCTGAGTGGAAAAAGCCCGTAAATTGCCCGATATGTCTCGCATGAAGTGGGTTGTTAAAACTTTTAGGGCGACTTTTTTGGCGTCAACAGCCTCAATCTTCTCAGCCAACGCCAACTGACTGTGGAGTTTGTCTGTCATTTTCTCAAGTTTCTTATACATGCTCTCTCTGTTGCCCATGTTTATGTCAGAAACTGGAACAGTGAAACCATATCCCTCAAACTGTGCTTCTGTGCCCAATCGATGCTCAACCATGTCTATGAGGCTGCTAACCATGTGAGGCGAAACCTGCTCCAAGGTTTTCTCATAAAAGGCTAAGGGATAAACAGAAGCAACATCAAACTCATGTGCTTGCCGCTGAACCTCAAGGGCGTTCACCACAGGAATAATGAATAAGGGTGCATCCATCATCCCACCAATCTGAGCTGGCAAATACAATTTCGAAAAGTTCAACACAGTGTCTAAAGCTAACATAAGCGTGTCTTCGTCACCGTCGCAGTCTCGCCGCTTGGCAGAATGCCAGAGAGGATGCGCATAACAAACGCTGAGCCCGGTGAAGCCCACAATTCTTCCGAGAATGCCCACTGACGTATGGGGAGCCAAGCCTATGGTAAGATGCCCGACTAAATCGTCTACTTTCTTAATATGGTAATATGGGTTGAGACCATACACCTTCTCAAGAAGTTCATCTAAAAACTGGGCTTCATAAACGAAGTATTCGGCGCACTTCATGGGAATGACAACATCTTGAACCTTCAACTCGCATATCTGCTGCGGATTTTCAAGTGGAGCCCCTCTATAGTCGTGTATGTAACCTAGCATTCGCAACTTCTCGATGGAAACGTTAATTTCAGCCGCCTTAAAATGCGTCAAAGGCGCATTTGTAGCGTCAAACCTTATTGTGCCGTCTTTGAAAACTGACAAGTCATGTTTGGCGCGTAGAAGCCCTTTTTCAATGATTTCAGCCGTCTTTGTTTGATTCGATAATCCCTTAACACCCTTCACAAGGTCTGGAACGGGAAGATTCAGTTTTTCACATGCCTCAGTCAACATGCCCTTCAAATCAACCGTCTGCTTCACAAAGCCTCTGGATGAACCCCCACACGCAGGGCAAACCTCTCCTTTGACAACTCTGCCACACCTTGAACAAACGTTTTCGATTATAGTCTCTTCTTGACACTTTGGGCACATTGCCCTTAGAGTAATTTCTCGACAGACTGGGCACCTTCGCTGAACCAGTTCAGCTTCAAAAGTTCCTTTTCTCATGGCTTCCACAAGGTTTCGGTGAGAGCCTCCAACCAATCCGACAGGAAAGAGAACGTGAACCATGGGGCGCATTTCACGTCTCTTAGCCTTCTCAGGACGTCCCATTCTAGCCCCAATGAATGTTGGAGCCTTTTCTCGAACAATTATTCCGCTGAGTTCCTCGATTATCTCTGAGACAGTTTTTGAATGAGACTCTTTTGTCTTAGGGGAATTCCAACCGAGGCATGAAGCAAAGATTGATGCATCGTCTCCTTGAATCTTGATGTTGCTCTCCACGACCACGTGTGGTATGCAGATTCTTTCCAGCAGTTTCTTCACAGTTTCGTTCCGGCTGCCAACGATTTCGTTTACAACGCCCTCGTTGACTATGACTTGAGAGTCTAAAAGCCAATGACGCAGTTGAAGCAAGTCTTCGGTTGTTATACTGTGCCAAAAATACGTTAAAGACGGATGAAGAGGAACCTTCAGAACAGAGGCTAATGTCAAAGCCTCTCTGGCATTAGGCTTGTTTCCAAACGGGTCACTTAGAAAAGTTTCAAATCTTGACGCTGAAATTTGCGTCTTAGCCGAAGCCTCACTGATGCTGCCGTTAAAATCGCGCTGAACAATGGCACGCAGTTCTTCACTCCACGACTCTTCGGTTATTCCAGACCGCGACAAAGGTTTGTTGTTGTAGAGAAAGTCACCAAAACTTACCAAGAGGTCGCCCAAGAACAGAATTTTTTCGATCCGGTCTTTCACCTGTTCAAAATTCTCCAGCGACACTTTAATGACAGAACCGTCTTTTAACCGCACCACAGGCAGTTCAATGTAGTCGACAGGTAGAACCACTCCTGCCTTGCCTGGACCTTCAATTCGGAGCTGGGTTCCAGCCGCGAGAAACTGTTGCAGAACCATCATGGTTGCTGGATGAACACCTAAGGCTGCGAGTCCAGTGTTTCGAGCCCGCCCGTAACGCAGTCTAAAACCGCCGTGTCTTGATGGAAACGAGAAAATTGGGCGTCCAGCGATGACTTCTTCCATGAAGCCCACGGTTTTCTTCTCTTTTATCTCTCGAATTCTCTTCAGCCAATCCCATCCTTCGATTCCCAGTTTTTCAATGATGGTGCAAACCTTCAACGAACGCCCTACGATACCGTCGTTTACAACACGAAGTGCTCCTCCACGAACTCGGTTGGTTTCGACACGTGGCAGATTGCGAAACGTTGAAACCTCAACTGGATCGGATTCTATGCCCGTGACCTCAACTGGCAGAGATTCCAGAGCGTTTCTCAACTCCTCATCAGAAATCTTGTACTGAAAACGCCCAAGCGATCTCTCGTAGAGACGAACCTCCTCAATGAATCGGGAAATCTCTTCAGGAGTTGGTTTGTATCGGTCTAGCCCTAGCAATCGGCGAACAAAGTCTCCAACGACTAGGGTTAATGCTTGCTCGGTTCCTCCAGCCGACCTAATTGGACCTGCAAAGTAAATCGCCAGATATTTGGTTCTGTCAAGATTGTCTTTGATTGCAACTCGAGCAACACCTTGCAGAGGTGCAGCCGTAATGCCCTCGGTTAAGATTGCTAAGGCTGTTCTTATGGCTTGTTCAGCCGCCTCACGAGCATGCAAATGCCCAAACTTTCCGTAAACAACTTCTTCAGCGATTTTGAAGGCTAATTCCTCACGCGGCATTGTTTGAGTAAGGTCCCGTATTCTTTCAGCCACTCCTAGCGGACCAGCCAAGCCCTCAACTAGGCTGGCTAAGTCTTGTGCCACATCAATTTCAGGTGAAAGCGCAGGATCTAGACCTTTTTCTCGCGCCTTCTTTGCAACCTCATATACTTCTCGTAGCTGAGCCTCAAGAGAAGACGTGTATTCTCGGTATTCCTTACTCATTTTGGCGTTCAAAGTCTGCCTCCATGACCAATTTAAGGGGTATATGTCACTTTGCCTTAACCGATGCTACTATGGCACTGATTTTTTCCTTCAGGTTGCCTCCTTTTTCGGTCATGGTGCCCGTGACAACAATGTCTGCTCCTGCGTTTACAATCGCTTTCGCCTGTTTACTAGTTTTTATGCCGCCTCCGATGATTAAGGGAATTTGAACAATCTCCTTAACAATTCTGATCATCTCGGGACGCACGGTCTGTTTGGCTCCCGATCCAGCTTCCAGATAGGTAAAGTGCATGCCAAAATACTCTGCAGTTAATGCATACGCAGCTGCCAATTCGGGTTTGTCATAAGGGATGGGGCAAGCACGTCCTATGACGCTGGCTGCTCCGCCTTCACCCACGATGACGTAGCCGAGTGGAATGGCTTCTAAACCGAATCTTTTGATGATGGGTGCACCCAAAACTTGAGCGCCGGCGATAAAGTAGGGGTCGAAGGAATTGAGAAGCGACATGAACCATATGGCGTCTGCATACCTGCTTATGCCAGTGATGTTGTTTGGAAAAAGGATAACTGGAATCTTCACGGTTTTCTTTACGGCTTTCACAACAAGGTCCAGATGCGTTGTAGATGTGACGGTTGAGCCACCCACCATGATGGCAGCGGTTCCGCCTGCCTCTGCTTCATGCGCCGTTTTGGACGCTGTTTTGGCAGAAATTTTCTCAGGATCCAAGAGCGTGATATGTATTGCTCCGTCAGCCTCAATCTTGTATAATAAGTGTTTCTCCACGCGGCCAATCATGGGAAAAACCCTTTCTTTTTACTGTGAACCAGTGGGTGGTGGTTTTGTTTCTGCTGTTGTTGTCGCTGCTCTTTTTGAGTAGTATTTGTCTGTGAAGGCAGAGTACACGTCGATTTCTTTGTGGGCTGGTTTCATTGGCAACTCATCTGTCAAGCCGCAGCTTCCGCAACGGACTATGCCCTTTCCTTCACTGCGCACTAGTTCAACCCTAACAGATTCTTTGCCGCATCTTGGACAGAGAAAAATCCTAGGCAACCGCTTCTTTGGAATTCGTACAACCTTTCTACGTCGTCTCCCCAAATCAAACCCCTCTCTTACAGCATAAATGGTAACTCTTACTTTAGACTAACAATTCAGTACAACTTTTCCACTTAAATACTTACGCACCAACATTCCTCCACTCCTTCAAGACGCGACATATCTCATCTCCATTAATTGAGGCATCTTGGATGACCCATAAAAGAAGCAGTTCATATTTGAAGCCTAATAGAGGGTCTAGACCACCCTATACTCGTCTGTCTCTCTATCTATCACCCAGTATCACTTTCTAATAGAGGGGCTAGGTCAACCAAGCGCACACACACGCAAAAACACTTCTCATCACATTCAACAACATTTAACATAGACAATAAACAACCTAAATTACTCAAACAACATAACAATTAACATACAGAAGGTGACACAACATTGAAACTTACAAAAGACGCCTTAAACCTCGACCTACCAACAACAGCGACACGAATAAAACGATTCATCAAAGACTACCTGAAAAAAACCAAAACTAAAGGAATAGTAATAGGCATATCAGGCGGAATAGACAGCTCCACAGTATCCGCGCTAGCAGCATTAGCCATAGGCGGCCACAAAGTCACAGCGCTCAACATGCCAGAAGAGGAAACTCACAGCAAAACCGACATCCAACACGCAAAAAAAGTCGCTGAAAAATTCAGGTTCAAAATAGAAACAATCGATATTACATCTATCCTTGAAGCCTATTACAAATCAATTCCAATCTATGACCCACAGGACAAACTGAGCAAAGGCAACCTAAAAGCCCGAACCCGAATGCTCTGCCTCTACTACTACGCCAACCACCAAGGCAAAATCGTGTGCGGAAGCTCAGACAAATCCGAAACAATGATGGGCTACTTCACAAAGTGGGGCGACGTTGCAGCAGACATCTCACCGCTCATGGACTTTTACAAGACTCAGGTAAGACAACTAGCCGCATACATAGGCATACCATCCGAAATCATTGTAAAGCCCTCCACTCCACAGCTTTGGCCTGGACAACTAGCCGAAGAAGAGTTAGGCATCCAATACGAAACATTAGACTTAATTCTGCTGGGACTAGAGAACTTCATGTCTCCCGAAGAAATCGCCGACCAACTTAAACTTCCTTCTAAACTAGTAAGAGACATTCGAAGCAGATGGTTAGCCAGAGAACACAAGAGGCGACCACCCTTAACCCTCAAACAAGAATACCGAACCATCGGAACAGACTTCAGATTACCGTACACACCCGCACACTAAACTTTTTCAAGTATAAACCAAAATAAAGAAAGAAAGGAGAAAAAACAAATGCCAAAAGAAGTAACCGTTGCCCTCGCACAGATTTCCAGCAGAGTCGGAGACAAAGAACACAACATAAAAGAAATAGAGAAAAAAATCAAAAAAGCGAAAAGAAAGGGCGCCAACCTCGTTATCTTTCCCGAACTCGCCCTAACAGGCTACGTGTGCAGAGACCTAGTGTACGAGTTAGCTGAGCCAGTTCCCACAGGCCCATCCATCCGCCAAATCACAGACATCACAAAAAGAGAAAACGTGCACGCCATCTTTGGAATGATAGAACAAAGCGCAAAGGCTGGCGCGGTCCTCCACAACACAGCCGTTCTAATAGGTCCAAGGGGGTTCATAGGCAAATACCAAAAAATGCACTTACCAACCCACAGCGTCTTCGAAGAAAAACGCTACTTCCGCCAAGGATACCAGACGCCAGTATATGAAACAAACATAGGAAAACTAGGAATGACAATCTGTTACGACATCTACTTTCCAGAAGTAACCCGTCTCATGAGACTCAAAGGCGCACAACTCATAGCATGCATATCGGCTTCTCCGTCGACTCGGCGAGAATTCTTTGAAGTTTTAACGGCGGCTCGAGCCATAGAAAACACGGTTTTCCTCGCCTTCACAAACCTAGTCGGCATCGAAGACGGACTACAATTCTGGGGAGGAAGCCGCCTCATCGCTCCAAGCGGCAACATAATCGCACAGGCAAAATACGATGAAGAAGATATCGTGGTGGCAAAAATCAATTATTCTAACATGAAGCACATGGAAACCTTCGTCCCGACCCTCCGTGACCTTAGACCAGAACTTTTTAACGCCCTAAAAGAAGAAACAGAAAACCTCTAAGCATAACATACATCATTCAGAAACGTGATGTCACACTACCTCACAGCCTTCGCAACCCTAGCCACCTCAATCTTTTCATAGACAGGCACTGTTATCATAGGTCCCTAACTGTCAAGCAACTCGACGAGCTTCTCTGAAAGTATTTTGGAATCTTCAATGTTGGCAAATACGTGAAGGTAGCCAAGCAAAGGTGTCTCGCAACATCGTACGTGATGCGTGATCTTTCATAAGCCTCACCAAAAATCACAAGCATATCACGTTCAAACCACCAGTTTTGCTAACTTTGTCAAATCACCATGCGATAGGACCGCCTAGGTGGAATGATGTGCTGAGTTTATGACATTATACGGGATTTCGTTGTGATTTGTGATATCACATCTTCCTCTTAAATGTTGAAACCATTTTCTCTAGCAAAGGCGTGAAAAACAGTGTTCCTCCCGCAATCAAGACGTTGGGTTCATAGCAGAGAAAGCTGGTATAGGAAATCAACATTTCGTCTCATGAATTTATCAGCACCTGCAAAGTCAAGAAGACGGCTTGAGTTCCGCCAACCGTGACAAGGCGTCAAAGTTCTTGATCTCATCACCTTTTGTTTTTTCCAATAAACGTTTACATTTGTAATAGTGCTTTCGACCGCAATATATTTGTCTTAGTATACAAAATTGTATCCTCACAGCCGTGGTTGCTGGAGGAAAGAACAACGGTCAAAGAAAATGTGCAAAAATGGTTAATGCGCTCAATAAATGAGCCAATTGTCAAAATATTGGCAAAAAATAGCAATTTGACTAAAACACAGCTAGAAACACTTTTAATTGATTTTTTGGCAACAAACATTGCAGGAAAACCGCTAAAAAACGAAGAAAAAGCCCAATTGCGCTTATCGAAGGCGGAAATAAGTCGTGGTGCCTTCAACAGAACCCTCAGACAGGCGCGAAAAAACGTGATTCAATCCATGTACACCATCATACTTCTGGGATATTTGGGAATGTTTAACAGCGCTCGTTTGGACCCATACCTTGAAGCTGCAAGCAAATTGCAGCATTATGTAAGCGCTTATCGAGACATTCTCTCCAATGATAAGTTGGCTGAAGAGCAGCTGAGAATTGTGAACATGCTTCGGGAGGAACTTGAAAGCAGTCTAGAAAGACTCTCAGGCACGAGTGCTCTGTCGGAAGCGTGATGTCACAAATCACAAATTGCGCGAACACTTTCCATGCGTTTTCCATCGCACAGCTTGTATAGCGCAAGTTTTAATAACTTAGAATGGTCATTCTTCTAAGATGTGACTTGTGATGTCACGCTTTCACTATGTTGAATTTGTGATTCTGAACATCTTCGAGGGAATCACGCAAATATCACAGTCTCTAATTGACGTTATGGGCCCCTACGTTCTTCTTATAACCACAATTTTTCTTCTTGTTCTGACTGTTGTGACAGCGGTGTTGTATTATCGGCGGATTAAAGGGGCGAAAGCAAAGTATGAAGAGGCCAAGGACGTAGTTGGCGATGTTGTTGTGAGCTTCAACAAACAGTTGCAAAGGCATGAAGAACAGCTGGAAAAAACGAATTACCGAATCGAGGGACTCACGGCAAAAAACGAAAAAATTGTAGTAAAAGTCGAAGAGTTCGAAAAACAATCAAAAGACTTGGCTTCCAAAGTTGCTAGCACTTCTAACACGCAAGATCGGCTGGTGAAGGACATTGAAGACGTGAAGGCAAAGCTCAACGACATAAAGAAGATTCAAGAGGAAATTGAGAAACAGATTTTTGAGACGCCTGAAGCCAAGATTGAAGCGGCAATACCCATCAAGAGAGAACACGCCTTAGCCCCATTAACCGAAACCGAACTGCGCGTGCTAGAGTTCATTGCCGAAGGAGGCGAAAAAACCGCTCCAGAGATCAGAGACTTGACAAAATTGACGAGGGAGCACAGTGCCCGTCTAGTTAAGAAACTGTATGAGGAAGGCTACTTGGAGCGTGACACGGGAAAAACACCTTTTAGATATCGGGTTAAGGATGAAATGTTGAAGATTTTGAAGAAGAGCGAGATTAAGGCATAGATAAACGTTGAAGGTGGAATCATTCTTTTTCCTGCGCTAAACTGGCTCCTGCCTCTTGGAGCCTTCTTAGTTTCTCATCCATTTCAGAGATAGACTTAGATGGTTTCAATCCATAGTCAACCTTTTCTCTTTTCTCAAGGTATTCTAGGTAGTAGATGGTTTTAATAGGAACTGCAAAGCGAAGTTGCGGTTCAGATACGAGTAAAGCTTCACCTTGGTCGAGAACCTTA
>Ga0315280_10004554_pt1 | contig 20367 bp, 17 predicted proteins | sample YL17G06_40_MG_FD_203697 | JGI IMG/M metagenome (GOLD analysis project Ga0315280, IMG submission 203697) | Sediment microbial communities from Yellowstone Lake, YNP, Wyoming, USA - YL17G06_40 | ecosystem: Environmental > Aquatic > Freshwater > Lake > Sediment | place: USA: Wyoming | collected... | reverse complement strand
GCTGAGCGGAGCATCGCGGAGCGAAGCATCTGGCTTGGATCCAGTGGCTTCAAAAGGAGATCCTTCGCTGACGCTCAGGATGACAGCACCGGCGGTGTTTCACTTTTTTCGGTTACGCGACACTAGTAGACGACATGGCGGAGATACGTTGGAGGCGGCACCAGCTATTGACAGCGGAAGCCGCAATCCAAGCCACTCGGATAGTGGAATCTAGGATCGGCCGGGAGCGACGACTACTGAATGAAGGGAAAGGAACCCGCGAGTGGGGGGACAACCATGCGCTGGAAGAATGGGGCCTTTCGGCCACGCCTGAGTCTCGCCTCAAATACTCCCGAGTCCTTGAATTACTTCGGGACTTGCGGGCCATGGCCGAGTCAGAAGACCTTCAGGATAGCGGTCTGGAGATTCTGCAGACTGTGTATGGCGAGGATCCAGGCCAAGTGGGCGCTGCTCTTGAAAACCTCTACGAATCGTGCCAGGAAGAGGACGACACGGAGGACGCAGCCACCCAACCGGAAAACCGCCGATTGTTTCTTGAAAAGCTTGACGAGGAAATCCGGTGCTTCTCACGATTGGCTGAACTGCACGAAGCAAGCGAAGTCCAGCTGGCGGAATCGATGCAGGATGCCTTGCTGCTACCGGACCGAGAGGATTTGGATTTGATTCTACGATACGAGACAGCTGTCGAACGACAGTTTGAGCGAAAACTGCAACAGTTGGTGGCTTGGCGCAGCGAGAAAGCAGAACGCGGGCTCTTGGCCTCCGCCCAGGTGCAGCGCGTTACGTCGGAGGGCACCGGGCGGGGGCTAGGAACCGAACAGTGAGTAAAGTTGAGGCAGCGCAGAACAGGACACAGTCTGAAGGCGAAATGACGGAGCGTTACTACCGGCCTATTAATAATCCAACGACAATAGACAAAATAGCTTTTCTACAAAACGAAGCCATTATCTCACTGAAAACAAAGAAAGTCCCTGATAGAATAGCCGCATCAATTAGGAGGCCGTAGCCACATGATTCGCGAATGGCTTGCGGATTATCGCGAAGGGCTGAAGGCAGCTCTCGAGAGCGTATCCCCTGAGCGGTTCGAGGAATTTGTTCGACTGCTGGAAGCGGCCTACCACCATGGCCGCCAGGTTTTCCTCATGGGCAACGGCGGCAGCGCCGCCACGGCTTCCCACTTTGCCTGCGACTTCAACAAGGGTGTCTCGTTTGGCCTGCAAAAGCGCTTTCGCGTGATCTGCCTCAATGACAATCTGCCTACCCTGATGGCCTACGCCAACGACGTTTCGTACGAGGACGTTTTCGTCGAGCCCTTGAAGAACTTCCTTCGCCCGGGCGACTTGGTGATCGGGCTTTCTGGGAGCGGCAACTCGCCTAACGTGCTCAAGGCGATTGCCTACGCCAACAGCCGCGGCGCACACACGGTTGGCCTCAGCGGCTTCAACGGTGGCAAATTAGCAGGCTTGACGCACACATCGCTCCTCGTCCCTGTAAACGACATGCAGAAAGCCGAGGACGTTCACCTCATTCTGCTCCACGTAGCCATGCAAGTCCTGTGCGCGCGGTTGCACGGGTCTGCGGCGGGCAGTGGCGAGCCTGAAGTAGTTTAGGGGCACCTTTCCGCCGCTGAGCCAAGGTTCTCAGGACACATCCACCCTTCCTTCCTCAGCGCCCAGTGGTGGGAACATCACCCCCAACCCAAGTGATAATCGAGGAGATTTCCTAGCTCACGGAACCCCACTCCAAAAGGGCCAGCGCCCGGTTAGCGAGCAAGTAAGGCAAGCGGGATCGCTGCGCTTTTCGGCGGGCGCCGGAGTTCGCGAGCCATCCCATCGAGGTGTCCAGACGGGCGTGCCACGCGCCGGAGCGCGGGAGGCGGGGCAATCGGAAAGACTGGGGCTCCTCGCTCGCATTCAACAGGATCAAGAAGACGGAGTCTGTCAAGGGCCTGCCGTGTTCATCCACTTCGTCCAGATCAGTTCCATCCAACATGAAGCCGACAGCGCGGACGTAGTCGGTCCTCCAGTCAGCGTCGCGCATTTCCTGGCCATCGGGCCGTAACCAGGTAATGTCCTTGATTTGGTGCAAGGGAAAATCACGGCCTTCAAAGAAGCGGCTGCGGGAAAAGACGGGATGAGCCCGACGGAAGGCTATCAGGCCTCGGGTGAATTCTAGGAGTTCGGCATACGTGCTCGCTCGTTGCCAATCAACCCAGCCCAGCGGATTGTCCTGGCAATAGGCATTGTTGTTCCCCTGTTGCGTGCGCGCAAATTCGTCCCCTGCCCAGAGCATGGGCGTGCCCTGAGAGAAGAAAAGGGTAGCCAGGAAGTTGCGCCGCTGGCGGGCACGCAGAGCAGGGACGGCGGGGTCGGAGGCCTCACCTTCGACGCCGCAGTTCCAGCTATCGTTCGAATTGCTCCCATCGCGGTTATCTTCCTGATTGGCCTCATTGTGCTTGGCGTTGTAGCTTACGAGGTCGTTCAGTGTGAAGCCATCGTGGCAGGTGATGAAGTTAATGCTGGCGGAAGGGCTGCGACCGTCGTCGCGATAGAGGTCGCTGGAGCCGGTCAAGCGATAGGCCAAGTCGGCCACCATGCTACTCTCGCCCTTCCAGAACCGCCGAAGGGTATCTCGGTAACGGCCGTTCCACTCCGCCCAGTCCACGGGGAAATTGCCAACTTGGTAGCCGCCCAAACGTACATCCCAGGGCTCAGCGATCAGCTTCACCTGATTCAGAATCGGGTCCTGATGGATGATGTCGAGGAAGGAAGACAGCCGGCTGACGCCATTCTCTTCGCGGGCCAAGGCGGCGGCGAGATCAAACCGGAAGCCATCCACGTGCATCTCGACAACCCAGTAGCGCAAGCTGTCGGCAATCATCCGCAGAACCGCCGGGTGGTTCATGCGGAGCGAGTTGCCACAGCCAGTAAAGTCGCGGTAGTAGCGGGGCGAGTCGGGCTCCAGCCAGTAGTACGTCGCGTTGTCGAGGCCGCGCCAGCACAACGTTCGGCCCAGGTGGTTGCCTTCGCAGGTGTGGTTGTAAACGACGTCCAGGATCACTTCGATACCCGCCTGGTGCAGCGCCCTGACCATTTGCCTGAACTCGACCACCTGCTCGCCCCGATTACCCGAGGCGCTGTACCGCCCGTCGGGAGCAAAGAACCCCAGAGTGTTGTAACCCCAATAATTGGTGAGACCCCGCTCAATGAGGAAGTTCTCGGGCAAGCAGGCATGAATAGGCAGCAACTCGACAGCGGTTACACCCAGCCGCACCAAGTAGTCCACGACGGGTGGAGAGCCCAGGCCGGCATAGGTTCCGCGCAGGCGTGCGTCTAAACCTGGAAAAGTCGCCGTAAAGCCCTTCACGTGCATCTCGTAGATAACCGAGCGCTGCCAGGGAACCCGGGGCTGGCGGTCGCCAGTCCAGTCAAATCTGCCATCCACAACGATCGACTTGGGGACCGCAGGGGCGTCATCGGTGTCATCCCAGGCCAAGTCGCCGGTGGGATCCCCCAGGCGGTATCCGAACAGCGAGCATCTGGTCCCGTCCGGCGCACTCGTCAGGGCCTTAGCGTAAGGGTCCACGAGCAGTTTGGCAGGGTTGAAGCGGTGGCCACGGTTAGGGTCGTAGGGGCCATGAACTCGATAGCCATAGAGTTGCCCGGGTTTGCACCCCGGACAATAGATGTGCCAGGTGTAGCGCGTGCGCTGCTCGATGGGAATGACCTCACGCGCGCGCGCGGCTTCGGGCGTCTCGAACAGACACAATTCGATTGCTTCGGCATTCTCGCTATAAAGTGCGAAATTCACCCCTTGGCCATCCCAGGTCGCGCCCAGCGGCGAAGGGCGTCCAGGCCAGATTTCTCTCATTGTGGCATCCTAGTGTATCGAGAACAACCGCTTGATATTAGCTACACGCGCACCACCCCGCAACAGAAAACGGCCGCCTCGCTCGCACGCGTGGGAGTCGACCGAACGCCCTCCTGGCCAAGCTGATGGAATCGGTCGAACCCAGGGGAATACTTGGCCAAGGCTGAAGCAGATTGCTCTTCTTCCAAGCTCACGTCGCAAATGGGCTCTCAATGTGCTAAAAAATAGGAGTGGCCTTAGGCTACGATTCTCCCGATCCCCTCGCCGGAAGGAGCAGGGCGCACCGGACTATCATGGGTCGCAGGTCGGAGCCAACAACTCGCCGTGCATTCCTGAAGAGCGGTTTCGCCTTGGGGAGCAGCTTGCTCGCGTGCAGCTCCTGTAAGAGCGAGGCGCCATCGCGCCCGCTTGCTCCCGCCTCCAATGGGAAGTCAAGAATCGTGATTGCTCGCGACCCGAAACTTCGACCCACAGGCGCCAGTCTGGACTCTTCGCGCCTCTTGAGGGTCCTCGACCGGGCCATGCAGACCATGTACGATTGCGACTCGCCCCTGGAAGCCTGGAAGAAAGTGGTACGCCCAGGGGAGGTTGTCGGGCTCAAGGTGAACTGCCTGGCAGGCAAAGGCAATTCCACCCGACCGGAACTGGTTGATGCCATCTGCGAACGGCTCCAACAAGCGGGCATCAAAGATATTGTCATCTGGGATCGCCTGAACGTTGACCTTGAGAACGCCCGCTTCCGGATTGTGGAGCGGGGATCCGGCATTCGCTGCTTTGGCAACGACACGCTGGGATTCGATCCAGAACTGGCAACTTTCGGCAGCGTCGGAAGCCTGGTTGCCAGGACCCTCACCCAGGTATGTGACGCCGTCATCAATTTGCCGGTACTCAAGGACCACGGGATCACAGGAGTTACGCTCGCACTCAAAAGCATGTTTGGGGCCGTCCATAACCCCAACAAGTATCACGTGAATGTGGGTGATCCCTATGTGGCGGATGTGAACATGCTGCCGCCCATTCGACAGAAGGTTCGACTCACCATCTGTGACGCGACTGCGGCACAATATGAGGGTGGGCCATCCTACATGCCCCAGTGGACCTGGCCTTTCAACGGACTGATCGTGGGTCGCGATCCGGTGGCCCTGGATTACACGGGCTGGCAAATCATTGAGAAGAAACGCGCCGAGGTGGGCATGAAATCTCTGAAGGAGTCGAAACGCGAGCCCACCTACATCACTACGGCTGCGGATTCTCAGCACCGGCTGGGGACCAACGATCCCAAACGTCTCGAGCTGGTGGAAGTCTGAAAGAACGGACGGTAAGTACGATGTCCCGCAAAGAAAATTCTTTCAACTTGGAGGCGGCATTGCGGCGCCAGGTAGGGACGACGCGGGCGTCGCCCACACAAAGTATTGGAGATCACCTTGATCGCCGGGCGTTTCTGAAAGTCTCGGCGCTTCCCTGCCTCGCCGCTTGTGCCGGCGCATTCGTCGGAGCACGTCACGCGGTGCCCCTGCTGGCGTCACCAGCCGCCGAGAGCGACGCGCAGTTCATTACCGAAGCCAAGTTTTACGAGAAGCTGCCGTACAAGAAGATCAAGTGCAAGCTTTGTCCACGCGAGTGCGTCATTGACGACCAGGAGCGCGGCTACTGCGGCGTGCGAGAGAATCGGGACGGTACGTATTACACCTTGGTGTATTCACGCGTCGTGTCGGCTCACGTTGATCCTATCGAGAAGAAGCCCTTCTTCCATTTCCTTCCGGGCACCCAGGCTTTTTCCATCGCCACAGCGGGCTGCAACGTGAACTGCAAGATGTGTCAGAACTGGGAAATCTCCCAGATCCGCCCTGAGCAGGCTCGGAGCAGCCACGTCCCCCCGCAGAAGTTGGCGGCGTTAGCGCAACAGTATCGCTGTACCTCCATTGCGTACACTTACAGCGAGCCCGTGGTGTTTTACGAGTACATGGTGGACTGCGCCGACGCAGGACACGCGCTGGGTGTGAAGAGCGCAGTGGTTACCGGCGGTTACATCCACGCGGACCCTCTCAAGAAGTTGTGCCACCACGTCGACGCCATCAAGGTGGACCTTAAAGCCTACTCAGAGAAGTTCTACAAGGAAGTGGTGAACGGGGAGCTCAAACCCGTTCTCAACGCTCTGGTGATGCTGCGGAAGCAAGGAATGTGGACGGAGATCGTGTACCTGGTCGTGCCCACCTTGAACGATAGCGACGAGGAATTCAGGGGGCTGGCTCGCTGGGTTAGATCAGAGTTGGGCTTGGATGTACCGGTGCACTTCTCGCGTTTCCATCCGGAGTACCTGCTGAAGAATCTGCCGCCTACACCGCTTGAGGCGCTGGAACGCGCCAAGGCCTTCGCTGACGCCGAGGGACTTCATTACGTTTACATCGGCAACGTCCCCGGTCATCCCGCGGAGAATACCTATTGCCCCAAGTGCCACAAGGTTGTGGTCGAGCGCGTGGGCTATACCGTGGGGGCCATGCAGGTCCGCAATGGCAAATGCCGGTATTGCCAGCAGCCCATCGCGGGCGTGTGGCACTTGTAGGAGAGTGCCTTCACTGCCCTTCCGCTTGCCTTTAGGCGCCCACGCCCAGCGTGGCGGGCGGGCAACCAAGACCTTAATTACGTCGAGTGCTCTTGTTGTTCTGAGCTTTGTCCCAGGCAACGCCTCAGGATGTGTCAAGGATCCTCTCCGTACTGACCGGCCGCTTTAGGCTGGGGAGATTCCAACGCGCGAGCTAGAATAGCAGACGCAAGAGGGTTGATTCGCTGAGACTATCAAGGTAAAGATATGAGCGGCATGGCGAGGATAAACGAAGAGAGAATTGCTGAATTCTGCCGCCGACACCATATTCGAAAGTTGTCCCTCTTCGGTTCAGTGCTTCGCGAGGACTTTGGCGCGGACAGCGATGTGGATGTGCTCGTGGAGTTCGAAGCTGGGCATGTCCCGGGGCTCATTCGACTTTGCCAAATGGAAGAGGAACTCTCGCGAGTCTTCGGTGGGCGGAAAGTTGACATCGTTACACCGAAGTTCCTGAACCGTCGAATCCGCGAACAGGTTCTGGCCAGCGCCGAGGTTCAGTATGCCGAAGGATGACCTGCTTTACCTGGGACATATGCTCGACACGGCTCGGACGGCTCTCCGCCTCGTGGCAGGTAAGACGCGTCAGGACTACGACCAAGATGAGGTGCTGCGCCTCGCGCTGGCCCACCTCGCCCAGGTTATTGGAGAGGCTGCGCGTCGCGTTTCACAAGAATTCTGCGACGCCCATCCGGAGATTCCCTGGAAGGCCATCGTGGGCATGCGGCACAAAGTGGTCCATGATTACATGGACCTCGACGAAGAGGTCGTTTGGGATACGGTGGCAAATGAGCTGCCTGCTCTGGTCAAGATGTTACAGGAAGTCGTCCCCTCTTATTGTGGTGGCAGATGCTTCGGGACTCCCAAAGAGATTGAGATTCCAGCTGACACTCATTCCGGGAGTTGGCTGATGAAGAAGAAAATCGCCATTGCTGCCGGTATTCTGCTGGGGCTGATGGCTGTTGCCGGCCTGTGCTTCTGGTACTTCATGGGCAAACCGTTATACGAACCGGGGATGGTCCGCTCGGGCAAGAATCTTCGCGCTTCCTTGAATCCCCCCGAGCAATCCGGTGAGGCGAGTTTCTGGACCGTGGAGAAGGACATCAAACTCTTTCACTTCTCGGAGGGAACTGAGAAGGACGTTCTCGTCATCCACGGCGGGCCGGGATATCCGATTCAGAATCCTCTTCCCGGATTGAAGCCGCTGACAACCAGCTACAAGTTCATCTACTACCACCAGCGGGGGTGCGGAAAATCAACCCGGCCTATCGACAAGTTCTCTTCTTCCAACTATTACGAAAATGTGAAAACGCTGGATGGGACTCTCGGTCTGGGCGCTCAGATTGCGGATATCGAGCGAATACGTAGGATTATCGGAGATGAGAAGCTCATCATCGTCGGGCATTCGTTTGGTGGCTTCCTCGGTTCGCTCTACGCCGCGGAATTCCCCGAGAGGGTTAAGGCTTTGATTCTTGTAGCTCCCGCTACTCTGCTGGTGATGCCGGTGGAAGGCGGAGGCTTGTTCGAAGAAATCAAGCCGCTTCTGCCAGGAAGCATGAAGAGAGAATATGAGGCTTTCCTGCGGGCATATCTCGACTTCAGCAGGATATTCTCCAAGAGCGACGCTGATTTGGCCGCCTTGAACGCCAAATTTGCCAAGTACTACCGGGCCGCGGCTCAGGCCCGAAAAATCTCCATACCGGAGGAAACCGAACCTGGCGAGAACGGCGGGTGGATGGTGTGGGCGATGTACTTCAGCATCGGAAGACGGCACGATTACCGCCCCGCGCTGAAGAAGGTGAGTGCTCCCGTGCTCGTCCTTCACGGCGAGAAGGACCTGCAATCAGAGAAGGCGAGCCGCTCCTATGCCGATTGTTTTCCGCATTCGACCTTCCAGGTCATCAACAACGCCGGCCATTTCATCTTTAACGATCAACCTGAGGAATTCGCGGCTGTGACCAGCAAGTTCTTGAGTGGGGTCAATTAGGGATTTGGATGGCTGCTTCGGGAAAAAGATCTCGTGCCGCGACCAAGGAAGTCGCAGCGAGCAGGCGACCGGGGTGGAATGAAGGCCGGCCGCTTCAAGGACCGCAACGTGGAATGGTCGACCATGGCACTACAGATTGGATTCATAACATGACACAACATACCTCCTCTGACTCAACCATCGTTTTCTATCTGACCGTTGTGTTTCTGTTTGTCCCGGGTTGTATCGGGCTGAGCGAGGCGCAGAAAGTGAGACCGCCCGCTGTGGCCGGAGCGTTCTACCCGGCTGATCCCGCCGAACTCGGGAAGACCGTAGATGGGTTCTTAGCCCGGGCACCGGTTACGAAGTTGGAAGGCTCGCTCGTGGCGCTGATCTCTCCCCATGCCGGGTACGAGTACTCGGGCCAAGTGGCCGCGCACTCCTATGTTCTGCTCAAAGGGAAGAAGTTCGAGCGCGTAGTGGTGATCGCACCCTCACATTTGGAGGCCTTCCCCTTCTCTTCCGTCTATGACGGTGACGCCTACGCCACGCCTTTGGGAAACGTCCCGGTTGATAAGGCTTTCGCCGCAAAACTCGCGGAGATGAGTCCGCTCATCAAGCTTGGCAGCCGCGGCCACGGGGAGGCGCAAGGACGGTGGGAGCATTCGCTGGAAGTCCAACTCCCGTTCCTGCAACGAGTGCTCGGCCAGTTCAAGCTGGTGCCCATTGTGATGGGCGATCAGAGTTATCAGGCGTGTCGCGCTCTGGGCATCTCCTTGGCCAAGCTGATTCAGGGCACCGACACGCTCATCGTCGTGAGCTCCGACCTCTCCCATTTCCATCCCTATGAGGAAGCGGTGAAGCTCGACCACCGCACACTGAAGGCGGTCGAGGACTGGGACTATTACAACCTTTCGCGTAATTTTGACCACCGCATTTGGGAGGCCTGCGGAGGTGGCCCCATCATTGCTGCCATGATCGCAGCCGAACGCTTGGGAGCCAACGGGGCGACAATCCTCAAGTACGCGAACTCCGGAGACGTGGTCGGCGATAGAAGCCGGGTCGTCGGCTATGGAGCAGTGGCGCTGACCGTGGCGCCGAAGCAGGAGCGCGAGCGAAAAGCATCGACGTTCTCACTCACTGGTCGAGAAAGGGAGGAGCTACTCCGGCTAGCGCGCGGGTCGGTCGAGACCGCCGTGAAAGAACGAAAGCTTGTCGCGCTGCCGGCCTCGCAGCCGGAAGCCCTCCAGGAAGCCCGCGGCGCCTTCGTAACACTCAAGGAGCGTGGAGAACTCCGCGGTTGCATTGGCTACATCACCCCCATAAAGTCTCTCGTCGAGACGGTGCGGGATGTAGCTGCTGCCGCTGCTGTCGAGGACCGCCGCTTTCAGCCGGTAAGCGAATCGGAACTAGGGCAGTTGAACTACGAGATCTCCGTGCTTTCCCCGATACGCAGGGTTACCAACGTGAAGCAGATCAAGATCGGACGACACGGGCTCATAATGAAGAAGGGCGATTACGAGGGGCTGCTCCTTCCCCAGGTGCCCCTCGAGCAAGGGTGGGACAGGAATACGTTTTTAGAACAAACATGCCTGAAGGCTGGACTCCCGCCGCGCGCGTGGCAGGACGAAGACACGGACATCTTCATGTTCTCCGCGCTCGTCTTCGGCGACCACATCGGTCCGGAACCCCTCACCCCGGACGAGCCGGGCTTGCAGAGGCAGACAGAGCGGCCAGGGCGGCAGGGGCCAGGTCTACCACCGCGATAAGCAGGGCGGTTCGCAGAAATCCAAAGACCGGAACGAGATAGGCACTCAGCACGACGGCACCCAAGCACGCCCCTGCGAGGTCAAGGCCGTAGAGAGTTCCGAGACTACGCGAAGAATCTCGGGTACCCGCGAAATATACGCGGCTCGCCAGCGGGAATTGGTATCCTCCCAGCATCCCGGAAATAAAAGCCAGAGCAGGAAACAGAACCTCGCTCACCGCAAGCAGACCTGTCGGAGTTCTGACTCGCCCGAGCGAGGTGAATAGCCCATAAAGCAAGATCGGCGACAAAGCTGCCAGAACTTGCAGCGCAGCCAGCCTCCGCATCTCCGCGCGTGTGACCGTGCCGGGATCGCTGAGGCTTGCACGCCTGATGCTCCACGCGCTTCCCAGCGCCATCCCTACCATGAACACCGCAACCAGGATAGCAAGCTGGTGATAGACGTACCCATAAAGGGCTTGAAACCCGAGCAGGAGCAGCATCTCCAGACCCAGCAGCGTGAAACCCATGGCCGCCACGCAAAACCCCGCACTGATTCTGCAGCGGCGGCCGGCGCCCATCGCCACAGTCCGTGGCCACCAGCGAGCCACTCCCACCAATGCGAACAGCACCAGCGCCACCGCGGTGGCTATCGAGCCAAACTTCAGGTGGGTCAGAGATCCGAACCACGCGCGCGAACCGCTATGAAAGCGCGCGCTCCACAGCGCAACGTCGAAGTAATAAGCGATGGGCGCAAAGTCACGATTGATGGGCGTTTCGGGCTGCGGCTCGATCTGTAACTGGAGGTCAAGCATACGGTCGGCCGACATGCGGAACGGGATGTAGTACTCCCGCACATAGCTGGTCTGAAGGTGGCGCGACCGAAGTCGAGAGAGCAGCTCGGACGAGTTCGTCGCGAGCGTACCCTGGCGGTTGGCAGCAAAGAAGTGGACTGTCGCGCCGGGGATGGCGGTTACCTCAGGATAGACCGCACGCAGGGTCCTCAGGAGGCAGCGCAAGAAGTTGGCCAACTCTGGGCTGATGTAGTTTTCCGCCGCCGTCACCTGAAATGACAAAAGACCTCCGGGGTTGAGTTTTTGGGCTGCCTCCCGAAAGAACTCCTCCGTGTAGAAGCGATTCAACTGGGCAGTCTGGGGGTCAGGCAAGTTGACGATGATCACGTCGAACGACCGACCGCTGGTCTTGAGGAACAGGCGCCCGTCCATCGCGTGGACCTGCACGCGTGGGTCGGACTCGATATGGGCCCAAGCCGTGGGAAAATGGCGCGCAGCAAGAGCGATGATCGTGGGGTCTAGCTCGACGTAATCGACACGTTCCAAGCTGGGATGCTGGAGCGCTTGCGTCAGACTGCCGTTGACACCACCACCGATGAGCAGGAGGCTCTTCGGCGACGGGTGCGCGAGCAACGCGAAGTGCACGGCTTCCTCGGCGGCTGCGGGGTCAGGCACGGTCAAGACAGTCAATCCGTTTTCGAAAAGGGTGCGACTCCCACCCGTTTCGACCACTGCCAGGTTGCCGTAAACCGAATTGCGTGTCTCGATCAGCCGAAAGCCACGCCACAGGGCGGCAAGTGACCTGGACTCGAGCGCGCGACTGGCGTAGGGAAGAAGGAGCGAGATTCCCAGCAGTAAAGCCACCAGGGCGCGCCGGTACCACGCCGCTCGAACCACCAGGACCACCGCCGCCAGGAGATTCAGCAGCCCGACAAACAAGGCGATCTCGAAAGGGTTGAGAAACCGGATCAAAAACAGGCTGGCCAGAACGCCGCCCAAGCCGGAGCCTGCTGCCTCCAGCAGATAAACCGCGCCCGTGGCGCTCGCAGTGGAAGCACCCACTTCATCCGCATAAAGACGGCTGCCGGCCGCAAACAGGCCACCGGAGATGGCGCAGAAGACCGAGAGCGTCACAAAGGAGGTGAGGAACATCGAGCCCGGGCCCAAAATCTCTCCCGGGACGGGCTGAAACACGCTCTTGCTGGCGCGCACTGCCAGGATAGTGAGTGGAAACGTCACCGCGATGAGCACCTCGAGTCCCACCATGAGCTTACGCGGCTCGCGCACTCGCCTGGCGAGACGACCGAGCAAACTTGAACCCAGGGCCGTCCAGAAAAGCCAATTCGCCAACATGACGCCGAGTGAGATTTCGTTGCCGTAGAAAACGACGATGAGCTCGCGCATCATGACAATCTGCGCGATTACGGCGGTAAAGCCGATGAGTGACAGAATGGCTCGAAGTGTCCAACGAGTGCTTGTCAGGCCAGAACTCGCGATTTGGTATTCCGTTTGGCCGCTCATAGGCATATAAATAGAAGGTTGACAGTCGAGAGTCAACCGTCGCCACTAAGTGCGACGGCCTGGTTTGAGCCGGGCAACCTCGAATCTGTGGAATCATGGACGATGGAACCTGAAACGAACCCCACAAATCGCCGCGCGCTTCTCATCAAACTCCTGCGGTTGGGTGGACTGGGAGCCGCGAGCGCCGGGTTGGGACTGTGGCTTCGAGGTCGTAGTCACCGCCCCGAGGAAGAGGGCGGCGTGACCCTCAAGCGCAGCTTTGCTGTGCCCCCAGATCCGAATCTCCCCGAAATGGTGGTCACCCAGGGGGACGACCCGCGGCAGTTGGTGCGCAAGGCAATCGAGGAACTGGGAAGCATAAAGCGCTTCGTTTCGAGGGGAGACGTGGTCGTCGTCAAACCCAACATCGCGTGGGATCGCACTCCCGAGCAGGCGGCCAACACGAATCCTCAAGTGGTGGCGGAAATGGTGCGGCTGTGCCTTGAGGCCGGCGCTAAGAACGTGATCGTTACGGACGTCAGCACCAATGAGCCGCGTCGTGCCTTTCAGCGCAGCGGCATTGCCGCGGCTGCCCGCGCCGCGGGTGCCCAGGTTATCCTACCCGAGGAAAGAAAGTTCAAGGAGGTCAACCTGGGGGGAGAAGTATTGGCTTCGTGGCCGGTCTTCGAGCCTTTTCTGGCTGCCGACAAGATGATCAACATTCCTATCGCCAAGCACCACAGTCTCACGGGCGCCACGCTGGGGATGAAGAACTGGTACGGCATCCTGGGAGGGGCGCGCCACCGCCTCCATCAGCGAATTCATGAGAGCCTGGTTGACCTGGCTGACTTCATGCGCCCTACGCTCACTCTCGTCGACGCTTATCGTGTTCTGCTGCGCAATGGCCCCACGGGCGGAAGCCTCTCGGACATAGCGCTGAAGAAGACGCTGATCGCGGGCACAGACCCCGTAGCCTTGGATGCGTACGCCGCCAAGGCCTATTGGGATCTCGACTACCACACGCTACGGTATCTCAAGCTAGCGCAAGACCGGAAGCTCGGAAAAATGAACTTCGAGGAGCTGCGGACCCGCGTCGTCAACGTGTAGCGCAAGGTCCGCTCTTCGATCCGCCGAGGCGGACGGCTTTTCATGTGGCGCAACGTCGGCTGCTTGACGCTGCAATTCACCAGAAGCACGAGGTTAAGGAGCGAACCTCACGCTACCGCGCTGCATGCGTCCATTGTGGGCACAGCGACGGTCATCATTTTCATGGTCGTGATGCTGATTTTTATCCGCTAGCCTGGGGGCTTAGACTGGTTTTCTGACTCAGGGTCTTTCGCACGAATACCGATTTCCGAATCTGGGGCGGAGAGAAATGCTTGGCTGGGTCGCATCGGGGTCAGTCGGACCAGTCTCCCGCGAGTGCTGAACAAATGGTGCGCAATGTGCGACTGGCGTTGCTGAGCGTCATCTTCGTGGCGGGGTTGGCCAGCATGTCTGCTGCCGCGCAGACGACCACGAAGACGGACGACAAGGCTTTCTCACCAAAACAACTCAGGCTTGTGCGGGGGAGGCGTGGGTTCTTCTTGAGCTTCATATCTGGCGCCAAGCGGAAGCGGGTCCCAATCCCGCGCGAATGGCTGGTGCCGCCGGCGGAGGAGAAAGCTGAGGAAGAAAACTACGTCTCGTCCTTCGACTATTCGCGCGAAGTGAGTTCATTTCCCGTTGGAAACAGCGAGATTGGACTTCATATTTCGTCCTACGCCGTTGCCGATGAAGGCTCTTCGGGTGCCGCCGCCGGTCGCGACATCTTCCTCATCTTGGATCCAAGATCTTTGGTGCTGCGCCAGGGACTTATGGGGCTCGGCGTTACGAAGGAACGTTTTCGGGACACAGGATGCTTTCGTGCGAAGGTCTCGCACTTTCTGACAGCGGACATTAATAGAGACGGTCTGACGGATATTGGAATTGTGCGGGAAGAAATCGAATGCTCTTCGTATCACCAACATCCCATCAATTGGTACGTCTTCAGAGAAGGTGCGTGGAGACTTGATTCAACACACTCCGGGATTTGGCCCCGCGAGTGGTCAGAATTGCCTCTACTTGGCATCACGCTCACTCCCGTAGATTTTGTCGGGTACTTGACATGGCATAGCTATGACTCTGCTGGCTGGGCCGCTGGAGACAAAGCCACGAAGAAGATACGGCCGGAATTCATCCCTCGTTACAGGAGGAAGCTCATGCAGGATGCCTTGGCACCGAAGAAGCCGTGACCTTCGGGCAAGGCACTTTTCTCTGCGCTAAGCGGAGGAGAGCAGGTAGTGGTTCTGGCGGATCTCAAATCTCTAATGCGCAAGTTCGAACATATGTGACGATTCTGTCTCAGCGAGCAAACTTCTCAACAGCGTGGGAGTGAGGCGAATGATATCCCGGCGTCGTTTTCTAAGTGGGGTGGGCGCGGGAGCCATGGTGCGACCTGCCCTTGGATCATCTTTCCAGAGTGTTAGGTTGCGCACGCATGAGTGGTTTGGTGACCGGCTGGAAGAGTTCAAGTTCCCTGCGAACTGGCGAATCTCCGTGCAACACATGAAGGGACATCTGGCGCCCGTCCTGGCGCCGAGCGAGATCAAACGCAGCGTGCACAACGCGGTCGGCACCAAGCCGCTTCGGGAAATCGCTGCCGGCAAGACCACCGTGGCCATCGCCTTTGATGATTTGACTCGCCCCACACCCACGTACGAGATCGTCCCGCATGTCATCAGTGAACTGCGGGCAGCCGGGATTCGCGACGAGAACATCCTGTTCGTCACGGGTTACGGTTGCCACTACCAGATGAATGGCATGGAAGTCGCCAAAAAGCTGGGTGACGAAACCGTCCGGCGCCACCCGTGGATTAACCACAACATTTGGGAAAACCTAGCTGATCTAGGAACAACCACAGCGGGCAACCAGATCCTGATCAATACCTACTACCACAAAGCTGACGTGAAGATTACGCTGAGCGGATTGAAAGCGCACGGCACGCCGGGTTATGGGGGCGGGCCTAAAATGATCCTGCCCGGCGTCGCCGGGATGAAAAGCATCCGCTACATGCACGAGGAGATGCGGCGAGCGCCTCGGCCCGAGAAGAGTCCGGACGGGATTCCGATTTTTCGGATGTGGGAGAATGAGCAACGGCAGGACATGATCGAGGCCGCGCGGCGCGTGGGCGTCGATTTCAGCGTGCAGATCGTCTACAACCAGGACCGGCGCCCAGTACATGTTGTGGCCGGTGACATCGTGGAAGCACACCACCGGGCCGCCCGCTACGCGGTGAACCATCTGGCCACAGAATACGCGCGCAACGCTGACATCGTGGTAGTCAATGCCTACCCCAAGGGCTCGCAATTACACGAGCACTTCGGCTGGGGTGCCCGTGGGCTCAAGGACGGCGGAAGCATTGCAGTGATCAACCAGAATCCCATGGGTGAGTTTGCCTGGCATTACTTGGACGAGGCGAAGTTCAACAAGGGGTCGTCCTACTTTGCCCAGCGCGCCGCGCGTAAACGGCGCTTCCCCCAGGCGCGTCAGGTATTGCTTTACTCGCAGTATCTGCAGAAAAGGGAGTTGGATAATCCCTACTTCCCCCCCGAAGCGGTGGGACTTCGGTCCTGGGATGAAGTTCTGGAAAGGCTCACGCGCGAGCATCGCGGCGATGTCGAGGTTGCCGTCTACCCCTACGTGGGGATTCAGCATGGCATCGCTCGACTCGATTTGCCCGAGGAGAACGCGTAACGGTAACCACGGTTGCTGTGGTTCGCACCCGTGGGCTTGTCAAATCGCAAGACGGCCCACGGTTGGGGGAGCCCCAAGCGTGGCTACCCCTACCCCGCGCGTCGTCGACGCGACCCCTCAATGAGGAGGTGGACTGTGAAAACCACTCGTGACGCCATTGATCGCTCGAAATCTGGTGCCGCAAATAGCTGGATGTTGGGACTTATGCCTTTTGCCTTGTTGGTGGTATTGATCGCGCCGCTGTCAGCTCGGGGCGCGGACAAAGTCCTGCTGAACGAGGCCGATTTCCGGGATCGGATCTACGCCTGCTGGCTGGGGAAGAACATCGGCGGAACGCTCGGGGCGCCGTTTGAGGGAAAGAAGGAGGCCAACAACATCACCTTCTACACCAAGCTGACACCGGGGGAGCCATCGCCGAACGACGACCTGGACCTTCAGATCCTCTGGCTAAAAGCCTTGGAGGAACACGGCGGCCGCGTGGACGCGCGCATCCTGGGCGAATACTGGCTGAAGTACGTCCCGGTGGATTGGAACGAATACGGCGTGGGCAAGGCCAATATGAGATTAGGACTGCTGCCGCCGCTTTCGGGCGAGTTCAACAACCAGCAGTGGAAGCACAGCAACGGCGCCTGGATTCGCTCGGAGATCTGGGCGTGCCTGGCGCCGGGCTATCCTGCGCTCGCCGCGCGGATGGCCTGCGAGGACGCCTGCGTCGATCACGGCGCGGCCGAGGGTACGCTGGCGGAGATCTTCACCGCGTCGCTCGAAAGCGCGGCGTTTGTGGAATCCGACCGCGACAAGCTGATTGCCTTTGCCCTCTCGATGATTCCGCCGGATTGCCGCGTGGCCAAGGCCGTCCGCACCGCGGTGGACGCCAAGCGTGCGGGCAAGGATTGGCAGACGGCGCGATTGGATGTAATCAAAGCCACCGGGGATACCGGCTGGTTCCAGGCTCCGCGCAACGTCGCCTTCACGACGATCGGGTGGCTCTACGGTGACGGGGATTTTGGCAAGTCCATCTGCAGGGCGGTGAACTGCGGCGACGACACGGACTGTACCGGCGCGACCCTGGGCTCGCTCCTGGGAATCCTCGGCGGGACAAAAGCAATCCCGGTAAAGTGGCGCGAGCCCATCGGCGACAAAATCAAAACCGTTGCTGTGGCCGGGTTTCCGATTCCCCCGAACATTAGCGCGCTCACGGATCGGACATTGGCAATGACCAAACAGGTGTTGGCCCTGAATGCCGTGCCCGTCGCTATCACGGACTCGCCCGCGAACCTCGGCGCGGCGCAGCGGCTCTTAGCCTCGAGCCCAGCGGCAGTGCGCTCGCTGTGGAATCGCTCTCCCTACCAGATTGTGTGGAATGAGCCGGATATGCAGGTGACGTTAGACTACCTGCGTGATCCCGTGATTCAGCCCAATGTCCCCCGCGCCATGCGCGTGGTGGTTCGGAATCAAGGCGACGCCGCCATAGCCGTGGGTGTCGAAGTGCAGGGCTTGCCGAAGGGCTGGAAGGTCACGGGATTGCCGTCTAAGACAACTTCCGTAGCAAGACGCACCGTTAAGACCTTCCAACTGACGTTCGTCGCCTCGGACGTGGCGCCGGGCGCCAACCGGATGAACTTGGCTGTGACCGGAGGAGCGCAATCCATCAGCATCCCCCTGACTCTGATCGGGCCAGCAAGCCGGGAGAAATAGGGGCAAAACGAGCGGGAACTGGCCGGAGGCTCGGCCCGCACTACCGGACAGCCAGGACACCGGATGTCCTCCGCTTCCGAACGGAGGGGGGTCAGGATACCCTCTTCCACTTGCCTGAGGATGCGGGTTACGCTTCAAGCGCGCAGGCGTGGTGGGCGGGAAATACCTTTGTGCCGTCGTCAAATTCACCCGCGAGGATACTTTCTTGGTGACGGCTTGCCTGACCGACCGGGTGAAGAAAGGGAATACCCTGTGGCCGAAAAAGTCGTAAAGATGTGGTTTGATCCTGAGGCCGACTTTCTCGAAGTCATCTTCGAACAGAAGCCGGGCTACTTTCGTCCCACCGAGAACGACCAGGTCATGGAGAAAGTGGACGAACAAGGCAACATCCTCGGCTTTTCCGTTCTTCGAGTCAGCTCGCTGAGAAAAGCTCCCCTCACAGTGTCCCTCCATTAAGGAGGGCGGCGCCGCTCGCGCGCAACCTCAGACCAGAGCATCCTTATCCCACCCTAGCCGGACGACCTTAATCTTCAGCGGGTCGCTGGTGCCGAGGTGGTATTGGGTGTCGGCGGCGGCGATGCTCTTGGGTGGCGGGGTGATGACCCATTCTTCGCCTTTGAAGAGGTTGCGCTTCGTTTGGCAGAGTCGCAGGCAGACGGTGTCAATGGCCACCGGATCGGTTCCGACCAGGATGCCCTTGTAATCCCATTGGTGCAGGGGATTGATCTGCGGACCGGGGCCGAAGTAGGGACGCAGTGCATCCACGATAATCAAACGAGTCTTACCCTTCACCTCCGGCAGCAGCCACGCTTCACCGAGCTTCACGCTGCCGTCGTGATGGTAGGAGCTCTCTCTGCCTGTGAAGTTGATATAGTTCTTGAGGGAGACAGCAATCCCCGTCAGCGAATGCACCTTGATCGTGGGCACATTGATAAGCGCCGTGCACTCCTTCACAGGCACACCGTAGTCGTTGGCGTGGACGCGCTCCTTGGAAACCCCACTCGCAGCGAGCCGCGCCGTGATGGCGTCGATGACGGCCTGATCGACGTGGATCCGGTGATAGGAACAGCGCGTGAACTTGATTCCCACGGTGTCCTGCGGGCGGAAGTAGCGCTGCCAAGCTTTGGCGACGTCGTTTTCGCCCGTGAAAGTCTTCATCGCCGCGTCAAGCATCTCCCCCACGACCTTCGCGTTCACCACGTGGTTCGAGTCCACCGCGGCTTCATTGCGGACCAGCACCACCTGGGCCAAGGGGTTTTCCGCTTGGAAGAGACTCTTGGCCATCGAAACGGGGTCAAACCCAACCGCCGTCCCTCCATTCGAACCGGAGCATGAAAGATTCAGCCCCATGGCCACGCCCAAGGTCCCGTAAGCCGCACCCTTCAGAAAGTCGCGCCGCGTAACAGCCTCATGCTTGTCCTCACGCTGATGTCTCATCTGGAAACTCCTTTCACGCGAGCGGCAACCAGCTTGCTGAGCCATTCGCAACTTGCCCGGTCAGCCGCCTCGAATACGAGGATCACAGAACTGCCCATGCACTGAGCGCCCACGAACTCTCCCTTCTCGACTTTCTCCACTCGAAACATCGGAGTTTTGGCCGCCCGGTCATGGAAGTAAATCTTGTTGAACTGCTCGAAAGCAGCTTCCGCTTCCCCCGGCGTCTTGTAGCGGCAGAGAAGCAACCGCATCTTGCGTTTGTCGCGCTCGTAGCGCGCCAGAGCCACGTCCGTCTTGGCACTCAGGTTCAGCACGTTCGAGTCCGCAAGATAGTAATGGACGTTTAGAGAAACAGGCGTATGGAAGAAGTGGATGCTCTCCTTGATCAATCCTTCCCGAGGCAGGGCAGCCAGGAGTGGCGGCTTCTTGCCATTCTGGGGGACTGCTTCCACGATCTTCTTCCCGAGCGCTAACAGCGCTTGTTTCACCTGCTCTGATTCGCTTTCGGCTTGCAGCCGGACAAAGAATCGCCCCTTCCAGAAGCGCAGCAGTCCCGCGCCATAGATGGCCCCTTGCCCGAGGAGAATTTCCTGTCCGTCTCGATCGTGGGAGAAGATTCCGTAGGCGTCCTCTGAGGACGCCATCTGGTAAACCTCCGCGACAAGGCGCGGAGCTGACCACTTCATGTACTCACGCACCAGGAGTCGCTGGAAGTCATAGGCCAGATAGATTTCACCTGCCCCGTCCATGTACTCAAAAATGTTGTTGCGGGTGAAAACCTTGTCCTCCCCCGCCGCCGACCAGCCCGCTACGTTCTTGGGAAGCAGTTGAGGCATGGTCTCGTCTCCGCGCGCTGCGTTCTGCGCCAAACCTCCGAGGGCTATCAAGGTCATCAGGATCAATCTGCGGGCCAAATTCCCCGTCCCCCGAATTGCAGGCGTCATCCAGGCTCCAAGGCCAGAGGATTCACGATTTGGCTATG
>Ga0315280_10004553_pt1 | contig 20369 bp, 19 predicted proteins | sample YL17G06_40_MG_FD_203697 | JGI IMG/M metagenome (GOLD analysis project Ga0315280, IMG submission 203697) | Sediment microbial communities from Yellowstone Lake, YNP, Wyoming, USA - YL17G06_40 | ecosystem: Environmental > Aquatic > Freshwater > Lake > Sediment | place: USA: Wyoming | collected... | reverse complement strand
GCGAGCTGCTCATTGAAAAAGATGTTACTCGCCGAAAGTTGAAGGGCCGCGCTATTAAAGGCACCATTGGGCCGAGAAATCCGGCCATTTAACTTTATGGTCGGCGCATCCCGGGAGATATTGATGCCGCCGGCGGGGGCTGCGGTGATATTGCGGAATTCAACGGCATCGTTTGTCACCATCAGGGCACCGGTGACATCTTTGGAGCGGTAAGGGAACTGCTTAAAATTGATGCTGTCGCCGAGGCAATCAATAGTCACCTCATACGAAGAAGGGGAGCCGGTGTCGGTTCTGGTCAGCCGGGCGGAGAGATTTACTTTGCCATCCGGCTGGAAGTCGGAAACAATTTTTCTCAATGACGCGGGCAGCAAGGCAAATAAGTTATCATTCAACTGTACCTGCTCGAGCTTTGCCGCGAGGCTGTAGCCGGGCGGTTTATTTTGCAGATCGGGCCGGATTCGGCCGGACAAGGAAAGCCGGCCCCTGTCATACAGACCCGTCAAGCTCTTAACGTTTATTGAATCGGGGGTGAAGACGGCATTTGCCGACACTTCGGAAATCGGGATGGGGAGCTCCCGGGGCTTGAGAGAGGCGTTTTTGAAAAACAGGTCGGCGGTGTAATTTGCCGTGTTTGAATCAGGCCCGGGTGACGAGATGTTTATGCGGCCATCGATTGAGCCGGTGGGGGTAAACTGGTCGCAGAGATTTCTTTGAGCGTCCGGCAAGGCCTGTTTTAACGTGGAATCCAGCGGGACATTATTTACATCAATTTGGATACTATATGCCGGCTTATCGGCATCGGTGGCTGCATTACCGTTGAAGGCAATTCTCCGGGAGGCGGGCTGCGAAACGACATTCGAGACAGCTACGGTTCCGCCGTCGAAAACGAGCTTACCGGTGAGATTTTTTAAGGGGTAGGGAAAGTCGCGGTACAGGGCTTCAGCGTTAAGAAGGTCAACCGTCAAGGTTTCCTTTTTATCGGTTTGCGAGCTGCGAGCGAGCTGGTAATCTACGGCCGCCAGGCCGCGAGGCGAGTAGGCGGACCAAAACCTTTTGTCCCTGTCGCTTAAGGCATCGTAGATGTCGTTATCGAGAGTCATATTGCCGCTTGCGATGCGGATTTGGTATTTCCAATCCGGGGCGAAGCCACGGGTCAAGCCGTTAATAGAGAGTTTAACATCGCGATGGCTGCCGATGAGGTTATGAAATGTCACGGTATTGCCGGTAAAATCCAACGAGCCGACCAGGTGTTCTATCTTATAAGGGAAACCGGAGTAGCAGACGGCGACATCTTTACAATAGACTTTTCCGGAAAGCGAGCTTTCATCCAGGCGGTTCAAGCTGCCGGAGGCATCAAAGCTCAAGTCAATCCGGCCTGAGGGCTGGTAGCGATTGAAGAATCTTTGCAGGGCGGCGAAACGTCCGGACTTTTCCAGAAAAGACGGGCCGACCAGAGCGAATTTATCCAGAGAGGGACTGAGTTTGGAGCGGAAGTCTTTTATTTGCAGCTTCAGCGCGAAGGCGCTGTTGGGGTCGTATTTAAATTCAGCGGCCAGGTTGTCGATGAGCCAGGACATTTCGAGTGCGGAGACATCGGTGGAGGAAATGCCGCCGGCAATTGTGACCAGGCCCGGCTTCCAGGTGCCGGTCAGGCGGCTTTGGGCGGAGCCGGCAGCCATTTTAGCGGTTGTTATTTCAAAGCCGTAGCCATCCTGGGTTTGGGTGTCGGAGGCGAATTTTGCAGCGAGGGGAACAGAGGCGGCGACTTTGACCCGGCCTTTTGAGATTTTGCTGTATTGAAGCGTTCCGCGCTGGAGGACAATGAGCGGCATTTGGCCGGAGCCGCCTTTGGGGACCCTGAGCTTGAATCCGGCGAGGTTCCACAGACCGCTGTCGAGGTCACACCGGGCGTTAAAGACAAAGTCATCGACAGATATTAGTTTTAGGCGGGGCCGCAGCAGCAACAAGCCGGCTATGCCAAAGCGGCCGGACACGGCCTCGGCTTTCAGTATAAAGTCGTCACCGGCCTGCTTTTTGTAAGGGCTGATGACAAGATTTTTGATAAAAACGGAGCCATTAGTGCGGAAATCGATTGATTCGGTTTTGATTTTCGTGCCGGTGAGCTCTGCAATCTGTTTTATGGCGGTGCGGCAGAGGAGCCGGCCCGTAAGGAGAAAGCCGAGCCACAAGGCGACGGCCAGAACCAGGGCCGTCAGAAACCAGCGGAAAATTCTTCCGGCGATTCTGTTTATCCTGGATTGGTATGGGTTCGGCAACATTCTATAAGAAATTCAAAAATTGAAGAGTTCGTATTTCGTATCAGGTTTTGCGTTTTTTTATTGCTTTGTCAGCGATGTCGCGGCGGTAATAGGCGCCTTCAAATTTTATTTTCTCAACGGCCTGGTAGGCCCTGATTTTGGCGTCTGCGATTGTTTGTCCGAGAGCAGTCACACCCAGGACCCTGCCGCCATCGGTGACGATGTCGCCATTTTGGGTTTTGGTGCCTGCGTGAAATACGATGACATCCTGAATTTGTTCGGCTTCACCAAGGCCTGTAATTTTTTTACCTTTATGGTAATTGTCCGGGTAGCCGCCGGAGGCCATTACGACACAGACGGCCGGTCGCGGGTCCCACTGGAGGGTGACATCTTCGAGGGTGCCATCGCAAACGGCAAGGCAGACCTGCAGCAGGTCGCTTTTTAGTCGCATAAGAATCGGCTGGGTTTCGGGGTCGCCGAAGCGGACGTTGAATTCGAGGACTCTCGGACCGGCGGGGGTAATCATAATGCCGGCGTAGAGGACGCCTTTGTAGGGCGTGCCGTTGCGGTTCATACTATCCACGACCGGCACGAGGATTTCGCGGGTGATTTGATTCATCAATTCTTCGGTGACAACAGGTGCGGGGCTGTAGGCGCCCATTCCGCCGGTGTTTGGGCCGGTGTCGCCGTCGCCGATGGGTTTGTGGTCCTGCGAGGATTCCATAACGTAGATGTTTCGGCCATCGACGAAGGCGAGGATGGAGGCCTCTTCGCCGAGGAGTTTGTCCTCGACGATGATTTTGTCGCCGGCGGGGCCGAATATTTTATCGCACATAATTTTTTCCGCAGCGAGGATGCCGTCGGCGGGGTCATCGCAGACGAAGACGCCTTTGCCCTTTGCCAGACCCGCGGCCTTTACGACTACGGCCTCGTCTCTGGTTGCGATGTACGCCTTGGCGTCAGCGAATCTGTCGAAGGTTCTGGCTTCGGCGGTGGGGATGGAAGCGGAGCGAATAAGCTGCTTTGCGAAGGCCTTATCCGCTTCGAGCTGGGCGGCGGCGGCGGCGGGGCCGAAGGCCTTTATGCCGGCGGACTCAAATGCGTCAACTATTCCTGCGGCGAGAGGGTCTTCCGGACCCACCACTACGAGACCTACGCGGTTCTCGCGTGCAAAGGTCAGCAGCTTATCAGTGTCCTCGGCTTTGATGGGGACATTCTGGCCGCACCGGGCTGTGCCTGGATTGCCGGGGGCGATATAGAGTTTGTCAAGGTCTTTTGATTGAGCAAGCTTCCAGGCGATTGCGTGCTCGCGACCTCCGCTGCCGATTAAGAGAACATTCATTTGAAACCCCAAGTTAGTCAATAGTCATTAGTCGCTGGTAGTTCATAGTTCGTAGTTCATAGTTCGTAGTTCATAGTTCGTAGTTCATAGTTCGTAGTTCATAGTTCGTAGTTCATAGTTCGTTGTTTCCGCCTTCGGCGGATTAACCGGGTTACAATCTACCAGAGGGGGCGGGTTTGCTCAAGAGTTTTTGGGATAAAGTGAAAACTCGATGCTGGATGCTGGATACTCGATGCTCGATGCTGGAGCGCAGGCCAGATTCTTCACTTCGTTCAGAATGGGATTTCGTCGCCGTGGCGGCGACGGCTAAACTAAACGCTACGGGAGGGTTGCGAGCCAGTTTTCGGCGAGGGTCTGAAAATCGAGGAGGGTGACCTGACCATCGCCATTAAGGTCGGCGCCAAAGCAGGCGTCGCAGACGGTATCGAGCCAGCGGGCGGTAAAGAGCTTGAGGTCTTCGAGGTCCACGTTTTTGTCTTTGTCGATGTCACCGGCGAGGAAGGGTTTGTCATCGTAACCGTAAATGGTAATGGTTGGGTCTCCAGATCCGGAGTGAATGTAAATGAAGCGAATATTTTTGGCCCGCAGTTCGGAAAGCAAATCCGCGGAAAGCCCGGGTTCGAGCTGAGGCTCGAAGATGAAGTGATCGCCAAAATTATGGTGGTCGGGTCGATGGGTCTGAGAGTAGTAGCCGTGAAGGACGATGGGCCTTGTTGTGTAACCCTCGATAATGATTTCGACCCAGCGGACGAGCGGTGCGGTCCAGATGATTACACCAGACGGTTCTGCCGGCCAGTAGAAGGTAGTTTTTATCAAGACGCCGCTGGAACCGGTGAAGGTGCGATGCTGAAGGAGGTCATCCACTCGCGGCTTCGGGCAGGGGCAAAGCTGGATTTCTTCTTCGGTGGTGGTTGTGGGGCCGTTCCAGTCCCGGGTGGGGACGGGCCTATCGTATTTAACATGCAGAACCGGACGCCCGAGGTCAAGAATGGTGAGGATAGGATTTTCTGCTGTGGTCACCAAAAGTAGCGTGGAGCGTGGAGCGAGGCGCGGATAGAAAAAAACTGGACGCTAAACGCTATCCGCTAAACGCTGACGATATCTGCGAGCGGTGTGTGTGGCGAAGGGCCAGAGGGACAGGATGCCGCTGATGGTTCGGATTCGGCCGGAGTCGGCGTAGCGAAGTGTAACTTTTGTATAGAAGCTGTCGGCGAGGTTTGGTTTTGCCAGCCATTTTTTCCGCCTGTCGAGTCCAAGTGCTGCGGAGGAAGCTGGTGCAGGAGACGAGGTAAGATTTCCAAAGATATTTTAGCCGATACGGGAGGAGATGTCAAGAAAATGCAGAGATAGTAACGGATAGGGCGAGGCGATGGGAGAGATTGCAAAACGGAGCAGCTTCCAGCGTAAAGGTTTTATCTAATTTAACATAAAGTAGTCAACTGAAATCAGTAAGTTTGACACTATGAGGGCTGCGGCAAACAAGAAATGCAAATGGCAGGGAATCTGATGATCGTGCGCATAAAAAAAGCCGGAGCCGAGGACCAACTCCAGCTTGTGAGACGGTATTGAGTTAAGGAATAAATTCCAACTTTATTACACTACCATCTCACCTAAACCAAGACATAAGAAGAAAAGAGCATCTATTACATTATTGATTATAACAGTTGAGGTAACTTTTGCAAGCATTTTTTTGGAAATTTTGCAAATTTTTTGATTTTTTTCAATTTCCGGCCTAAAGTTCCGCAATTTACGCGTTTTTTAGCCTGCCAAGGCCGATTTTGCGCTGGAAAAAGGGGCAGGGCAAATTGGTGTGATGGGCGTTATTTGCGGAATCGGCTGGCGACAGGAGCGACGCAATAGACGTAGGTAAGCGGTTCGGTGCCGGTATTTTTGACATCGTGGGGGGTATTGGGCGAGATGTAGGCCACCCTGCCTTCGCCGACCTTAACGGAGCCTTCTTCGCCGACCAAAAGCTCGCCCTGGCCGGCGAGGAAAACGAGCACCTCCTCATGAGAGCCGGTGCTGTGCTGGCCGCAGCTTTTGCCGGGGTGGAGATAGACCCTTCCTGCCCGCATTCCGAGGGTCTGGGGCTCGCCATCCAGGAGCTTCTGGTAGTCGGGGCTTTCGCTAAGATTTATGATAAGGACTCTATCTGACGCCATTACGGTCTCCTTAAAACCAACGATTCCGATATTGACAGCGTATTTAGCAATAAGTGCGATTTTATGTCAATGATTTTCTTGACGGTGTAGCACAAATCCTTTATTTTTATGCGCAAAGTAAAGTTTGTATTTGCTTGGAAAAATGCCGGACACAAACAGAAGGATTATTTCGTTGGCCATTGTGCCGATGGTAACAAGGCAGTTAGTAACGCTGTGGTTTTGGATGTTCGAGCACAAATGATTTTTAAAGGGAAAATCTTTGAGATTAAGACAAGCAATTAACAAAAGCGAATAAAAGGAGGATGATATTATGCATATGGCCAATGAACTACTGTCAGTGCCGGTTGCGGGCGCTACGCTGGGGATAGCCGCCGCCGGTCTGGGCTTTGTCTGCAGAAAGGCCAAGCGAATTATCACTTCGGACAAGCTTGCTCTTATGGGTATTCTGGGGGCGTTCATTTTTGCTGCACAAATGGTGAATTTCCAGCTTCCTGTAATGCCAGGAACGAGCGGTCATCTGGTTGGAGCAGTCCTGCTGGCCGTTATATTAGGTCCGCATCTGGCGGCGATAGTTATGTCCTCGGTGGTAATCATTCAGTGCCTTATCTTTCAGGATGGCGGCCTGCTGGCTCTCGGATGCAACGTTATCAATATGGCTCTTGTGCCAAGCTATCTCGGTTACTTTTTATACAGAGCCGTTACCGCCGGTCAGGTCGGCAGTTTGCGAATATACATTGGCACTATGCTGGCCTGTATGGTTGCAGTGGAAGCAGGCGCAATACTTGTTCCGATACAGACGACGCTGTCGGGCGTGTTGAGAATCCCGTTTTCAACTTTTTTAATAACGATGACCGGAGTCCATTTTCTGGTTGGTCTCATTGAAGGTCTGATTACTGTGGCTGTATTGGGATACCTGCAGCAGGTAAGACCCGATGTCGTTGTGGATTCTCTGCCTGGCAAAGTCAGATTAAGCAGAAAAGCGGTTCTGGCAACGTTGGTGGTCTTTGCCGTTGTCATTGGTGCCGGGCTTTCTTTAGTTGCGTCCAGCCTGCCCGACGGCCTGGAGTGGAGCTACGCCGAGAGACCTGACCAGCCGGACTTTAAACCCCTTGTATCCAATGAAGATTCCCGAGTTACTGCTGTGGATAATTTCCAGGCAAAATATACTCCGTTGCCGGACTATTCTCGAAGAATTTCACCGCTCGGCCAAACCGGAAAGGTTGATGTGAATGTCTCATCCGGCTGGACCAGTTTTGCAGGCGTGCTCGGCTCTGGTGTAACAATGGCAGTTATCTGGGCAACAGCGTGGATTTTGAGAAAAAAAACAATAGCTACAAGCGTATCTGATGCATCCTGAAACACATCCCAAGCAAAATGCGAAATACAAGATACGAAATGTGATATCCGAGACATGCACCACGCCTATATAGACAAATTTGCTTATCAGGATTCGCCCATTCATCGGCTCGATAGCAGGGTGAAGTTTTTGGTTTTGGTTGCCTTTACCGCTGTTGTGCTCTCTTTGCCGCGCACCTCGCTTAGCATCCTGGCCTGTTACGCTGTTGGGCCTTTTACAATTCTGGTATTGGGCAGGATTCCGCTAAAGTTTGTGTTGCGGCACATATTGCTGGTCAGCCCATTTGTTTCGGTCCTGGCCCTTAGCTGTCCCCTGTATGACAGAACTGCTGTCACTTTTGCTTTTGGGCCGCTTCTCTGGCAGACCTCACTCGGCTGGTTCCGTTGTTTTGCTATTCTTGGAAAATTTGTTGTTACAATGCTGGCCCTGATAGCTCTGGTTTCTACTACGCGGTTCAGCGATTTGCTCGCCGGTCTGCAGCGTTTGGGCCTGCCGAAATTATTGACCATTCAGCTTGGATTTTTATACCGATACATTTTTGTTCTTATCGATAGAGCTCATCATATACTGCGTGCAAGAACCGGCAGAAAACTACGAAATCTCGGTTTCAAAAGGGAAATAAAGATTGTAGCGGCTATGATAGGTACTCTGCTTATCCGCAGCATCGATACCGCTGAGCGTATAAACATTGCGATGCAAGCACGCGGCTTTGACGGAAAATGGCGTACTCTTTCTAAATTGCAAATCCGCAGCGGTGATTTACTCTTTGCCACAGTCGCTGTATCTTTTTTGCTGGGATTATATATCTTCGTAAGACCTTTTTTACAATAACTTATTCAATGCGAAAAGCGATTGAAATAGAAAATTTTTCATACGCCTATCCTGACGGCACAGTTGCCCTAAGCGACATAAGTCTAAGCATTGAACATGGTCAAAGAGTTACCCTGATAGGCCCCAACGGTGCTGGTAAGTCAACACTTCTGCTTGCAATGGCTGGCTTTGTAAAAGGGACGGGGAAAGTACTTATTGATGGTTTGGAGGTTAACAAGCAAAATCTAAAAAAAATACGCACTACTATCGGTTCCTGTCTTGAGAACCCTGACGACCAATTATTTATGCCTACCCTGTTCGATGACGTAGCTTTCGGTCCACTTAATATGGGCCTTGACGCCGAGCAGGTAAAACAACGCGTGTACGATGCGCTGCGAACTGTCGGGATAGCTGAAATGGCCGACAGAGCTCCACATCATCTATCCGCAGGGCAAAAAAGAGCGGCGGCCATCGCCACTATCCTTTCTATGTCACCAAAGATAATTACACTCGACGAACCCAATAACAGTTTGGACCCGAGAAACCGTAACAATCTTTTTAAGCTGCTAAAAGATTTACCACAGACCCTGATAATAGCCACCTGCGATATGGATTTTGCCGCTTCCATCGCCGACAGGGCCGTACTGCTCGACAAAGGGTGTATTATCGCTGATGGTGATGCAAAAAAAATAATGTTGGATTCAGAATTGATGACCACACACGGTCTGGAAGAGCCGAGCAAAACAGGAAAGTGAGTATAACAAACCGCCGTAAAACGGCGGGCTAAATACGTGGTTCGTAATTCGCTGACGACGGCGGGGTGCGGATTCATTTGGCGAAAAGTATTTTCCGCTACAGCAAAAATAATTTTTGCGGATATTCGTTGATGTATTGCGCGGACTTTATATTCTTATGCACGGTGCAAGGATTTTAGAACCTTTATTCACAATGAGGCGACAAGATGGGACGTGAAAATAAATTGCTGTATGGTTGTGTTTTCATTTGGTGTGCCTTGTCTATGTGGGTCCCGGGTGCAACGTGGCCGGCGGAAGAATCCGCCGCCTCGAAGCAGACCGGCAGGAAAGGCGCAACATTGTACGTTTCCAAGCTCGGCGATAACTCCGACGGGAGAAGCTGGCAAAAGGCCTTTCATACAATCCAGGCGGCGCTTCTGGCGGTGCCTGATGATAAAGGCAGGCATCGGATTATAATTCGGCCGGATACATACGCTGAGGCAAATCTCTATCCGGCTTATAAAGGGGCGCCGGGTGCCTACAATCTTCTGGTTGGGGACTGGGACGGCAGCTCAGGTTCCGGCGCAAGAGGTTGGGTTGTAGTGGACTCCGGCGCACCGAGCGTGGTGGTTCGGACCAATCCTGATGCGCCGACGGGAAACCCTACATTTATGATTCTGGATAAGGGAGACCCGAATAAAGAGACGGGATTAAAGAGCGTGGACTGGTGGGGGCCGTGGCGGTGCGACCCGAACTTTTCAGGGGCGGCATGGGACAGGTGGATTTTCCGGCGGATATATGCAACGGGTTCCGAGGGGGGAATCGGGTGGGATATGACCAGCGAAGCGGGGACGGAATTTTCCGCAATTGTCGAGGATTGCGTGGGCATAGGCCGTTTTGCCGGGGCGGCGGTCATCGCACACAGGAATCGTCCGCTGGAGCCGGTTGTATTTCGGCGATCGTATTTTATATGCCTTGATGTGTGGGGTGATGCGGGCGGGGTTTATGTGCGGGCTCATAATAAGACGATGCCGGAGTCGCCGGATGCCGTGTTTGAGGATTGCACGATTGTGGCGCCCGACAACGCGGTGCAGGTGGGGTATCCCGGGTTTGAGGGTTACACGAGGGTGAGGTTCAAGAATTGCCGGCTGATTGTTTTGAATTTTTCGCAGCCGCAGGGCGTGCCTTCGACGGGAGTTATATACAGTGACGTTGCGGGCAAGTTTCTTTTTGTGGAGCTGGAGGATTGCGCACTGATGGGCTATAGGATTTTTGGCGCTCGCGACAATGATATGTTCTCGTACAGTTTGAAGGGGCGAAACCGGGCTTACGTTCAGTATCGCCAGCCGGTGCCGGAGGGATTTGAGCGGCTGCGGTTCTGGCCAACGGATGTTTTTAACGAGCTATTGCCACAGCGATTTCTGGGACCGACGAAGGAACGGTAAGACAATTGGAGCCGACACAACGACTTGGCGGACCACAACGTCTTTGGAGGGGCATTTCGTTTGACGGACTCGATGCCGAAGTTTTTTTTCTGCGCAGCAAATTTTTGCCAGATATTTCGGTTGACATAGTAGCACGATTTTGATATTTTTATTCGCACATTCAATTTGACTTTCCGGGAAAAAACGAATATGAGTAAAACCCATTTCATAACCTCCATAGGCAGTAGTTCATCCAGAGATATAAGGACAAAGAGGACTCACGGTATTTAGAGCAATCAATTCGATACTAAAATTTTGCATTAGCTTCACGGCTAATGTGTTATCCAGATCACATGAAATTAATGGAATTGTTTTCTTTTAACGCAAAATCACAAAATTAAGTATCGAACCCACAACCATGCTTACAGCTATCATTATCAGAGTTGCCCCAATTAAATACTTTAAACCCAATTCTTTTAGCAGGACTACAAATGTAGCAATACAAGGAAAAGATATAGCAAGCAATGTTGTTGCAATAAACAATTGCTTGGCGGAAAGTGCCAAAGGCATAAGCATGCCCACCGCAACATCTTTTCTTAGAAATCCGATTACCAAAGCAACAACTGCTTCTTTTGGTAAACCGAACAATCCTTGAATTACCGGCGCAAATATGCTGGTTACAAAATCTAATAACCTAAAGTACAAAAGAACATTGATTGCTAAAACACCCAATAAAACAATCGGCGCCGCTTCTATCAAGAAACCTTTTATGCGAAAATATAGTTTCTTTCCTAAAATTAGTAACGGCGGGAACCTGTATGGCGGAATCTCGATTAGAAGTTCCGGACTATAGCCGGGCAAGATGCAATTCAAAATTATACCTAATATTATCGATATAGAAAACAGAACAAGGTAAACTCCGGCAACGTAAAATCCTCCAAAATTGCCCAGCAGCCCAAATATCATCGCCTGTAAAGCCACACAAGGCACGCCAAGCAAGCCAAGAAACGAATTTATTTTAGAGCGAACAGACATTTTCTAAGTTGCTAATGTTTAACGCTATATACAGGTTTTAAATACGTAAACAAAAAACGCCCTTTATTTATGGAAGTTTTTCAAAACCTGTAATGTGTTAAAACTCATACACAGCGTGGTATTGTAATGCAGAATAGTCGGTAGAAACAACTGTTTTTGAACAGAAAAATTTTTCTAAAAATTATTGAAAAACCCCTTGACAAAGTTAGGTACGGCTAATTATATTAGGAATAGCATACATAATATAGAAAAAATTATGGCCGTAGCAAAAAACAGCAATTTAAGTGCCTCCTTAGAAGATTATATCGAGGCGATTTTCAATTTGGCGGGTGAGTCTAATGTAGCCCGCAGCAAGGACATAGCAAAATTGCTTGGCGTGTCCAAGGCCTCTGTTACTGCTGCGCTTACTAATCTTTCTAAAAATAGATTGGTTATTCATGAACGTTATGGTTATGTGGAACTTACCTCAGAAGGCAAAAGGTTAGCTCAAAGCGTTAAAAACCGACATGATATGCTATTTAAGTTTCTAACCGGGATTTTAGGCATCAATGCCAAAATAGCTACAGAAGATGCTTGTAAAATAGAGCATTCTATAAGCCCTCAGACTTTAGAGAAAATCACAAAGTTTATAGAGTTTGTGGAAACCTGCCCAGATCACAAAAGGCCCGATTGGCTAAAGAGTTTTGACTATTATTTTAAAACCGGAAGGCGGCCAACGTGTAAAATAAGAAAGTTGAAGCAAAAAAACAGGACTCAATAAGAAAAAAAATTTTGATTCGAAAGTTAGAAATATATAACATAGTTAGATAATGTAAACAAAAAGGAAAAAGTTTATGGATAATTTCAGGACTTTGCCGGAATTAAAACCGGGAGAATCGGGGGTAATTATTGATATACAAGGTGGATCTGGCTTAGTCAGACACTTAGAAAGCTTAGGGGTAAGGGTAGGAAAAAGGGTTACCAAAATAAGCGCTCAATTCTGGCGCGGCCCACAGGTTATAAAAATTGATAATATACAGATTGCCCTTGGCTTTGGAATGTCAAGGAAAGTTTATGTGGAGATAAAAAAATGAAAAAAATATTGTTAATGGGAAATCCCAATGTGGGAAAATCGGCCATTTTTTCTCGGCTTACTGGAGTGAAAGTCATCATCTCTAATTATCCTGGAACGACTATAGAGTTTACCCAAGGATATTTAAAATTAGGTGAGGAAAAAGTGCAGGTTTTAGATGTTCCGGGAACCTATACTTTAGAACCACTCACTAAAGCCGAAGAAATAGCCTGCTTAATGCTAAAGAAGGGAGATTTAGTTATCAATATTGTAGATGCAACTAATTTAGAGAGGAATCTTTATTTAACCTTACAGTTATTAGAAAAAAATATTCCGGTTATTGCTGCCTTGAATATGTGGGATGATACAAAACACAGAGGAATTGAGATTGATGTAAAGAAATTGGAAAAGCTCTTGGACATTCCGGTTGTTCCCACCTGTGGCTTAACCGGCGAAGGAATCCACCGTTTAATTGACCGATTTAAAGAAGCAAAGATATCAGCCCTCAAATTAGCCTCTGATAAAGAACGCTGGGAAGAAATTGGTAAGATTGTCGGTGAGGTGCAAAAGTTACATCATCGCCACCATACTTTCTTAGAAACATTAGAGGATTTAAGTATAAAGCCTCTTTCAGGAATACCCATTGCTTTGGGAGTAATTTATGTTTCTTTTAAAATCATCCGCTTTATTGGAGAAGGGTTAATTGGAAATGTCTTCGAGCCAATTTTTGAAAACCTCTGGCTTCCCCTAATGACAAAGTTAAGCCAATTTTTGGGCCAAAGCGGCTTCTTGCATGGTATTCTTATCGGACACTTGATAGAAGGAGAGATTGACTTTGGAATGTCTTTTGGTCTTTTAACCACCGGTCTTTTTGTTCCCATTGCCATGGTCTTACCTTATATCTTCAGTTTCTATCTTGTCTTGGGATTATTGGAAGATTGGGGCTATCTTCCGCGTTTGGCAGTTTTAGCGGATAACATTATGCACCGCTTGGGGCTACATGGTTACGCTATTGTTCCGATGATTTTAGGTCTGGGCTGTAATGTTCCGGGCGCTCTGGCCACAAGATTATTAGTAGGTAGAAGGGAAAAGTTTATTGCCGCTACTTTAATGGCAATTGCTGTTCCCTGTATGGCACAGATTGCGATGATTGTGGGATTAGTTGGCAAAAGGGGCGGCCAATATGTAGCAGTTGTGTTTTTGACCTTAGTTTTGCTTTGGTTTATCTTGGGAGGGATTCTGCACCGCATCTTAAAAGGTGAAAGTCCAGAATTAATCTTAGAGATACCTCCTTACAGAAGACCTCAAATTTTAGCAGTGATTAAAAAACTCTGGATGAGGACCTATGCGTTTTTGGTTTCTGCGGTTCCTTATGTATTATTAGGAATCTTGATAGCAAATATCCTTTATACTCTGAAAGTAATTGACCTTCTAGCCAAGCTTTCTTCTCCTATATTAAGTGGCTTATGGGGCTTACCTTCAGAGGCAATTTCTGCGCTCTTGATAGGTTTTTTAAGAAAAGATGTGGCTGTGGGTATGCTTGGACCGCTTAATCTTACTACCAAACAATTGGTTGTTGGCTCAACCATCTTGGCAATCTATTTCCCCTGCGTAGCTACTTTTGTTGTGCTGATTAGAGAGTTGGGCATCAAAGATACATTAAAATCAACTATTATAATGATAATAGTAGCCTTGCTTGTGGGAGGTTTATTGAACCTGATATTGCCGAATGTTTAATACATTTATAGATATGAAACAACTACAAAAAATAGAAGTGCGAAAAGATATTAACTCTAACATTATAGAGGAAATAACCAAATCTATCCAGCAGATAAAATATGGGGAGGTGGTGATAACGATACATAATTCAAAAGTTGTTCAAGTAGAAAAACGAGAGAAGAAAAGATTTCAAGATTAGGATAAGCCACTGCACAAGCAGAGCTGTGCAAGAAATATATTTAGATTGCCGACTGGACGACCAGACGCATCCAAAAAGAAAGGGGAAAAGATGAGGTCTGGTGTCCAGTTTTTTATTTTAATGGTGTTGCTGAACTTGATGGTGTTGCTGAACTTGGCAGGGGTTTGTATGGGTGGAAATGAAAAAGGCCTGAGCAATAGTTTTTGTCGTGATTTCTGGGAGCGAAAAACCTTGACGAATGGTTTTTGGGGGATTGATGATAAACTTGCCGATAGTGGTATAGAGATTGGTCTCGGTGTTACAAATATTTATCAGCAGAATCTTCGCGGCGGTATCAGCACACGCCGCAGGGCTGGACGTTTTTCCGGCAGCTACGACTTGGAACTCTCAGCCGACCTTGAAAAACTGCTGGGTATTGAAGGCGGCAGTGTTTTTATGCTCACCGAGGGTGTATGGTCAAAATCCGCAGGTATTGATGGGCCTTCCGTAGGCAGCGCATTCGGCGTAAATGGAGATGCTCGCAGCAGACGCTCAATGGACCTCACCGAACTGTGGTATGAACAGGCACTTTGGGACCAGACTATGCGTATTCGTCTGGGCAAGATGGACCTTACCGGCGGATTCGAGTACCACAACTGTCCCGTCTCGTTTGATTGCAGCAACTATGCCAATGACGAAACTACTCAGTTTCTTAACGGTGCTCTTATCAACAACCCGACCATCCCCTTTCCTGATTATGGCCTCGGCATAGCTGTTCATTACAATCCGCTCGGCTCTTGGTACGTCTCAGCAGCCGTAGCTGATGCCCAGGCCGACCTTAGAGAAACCGGCTTTAGAACGACCTTCTACGGCGAGGACTATTTCTTCTATATTTTCGAAACGGGCATAACCCCGCAGCTTTCCTCTGCTAATGGGCCTCTGCAGGGCGCATATCGGGCAGGCCTTTGGTATGACCCCCAGCCGAAGGCAAATGCAGATAGCACCAAGAACTACCGGGATGATGTTGGCTTCTACCTTACTTGCGACCAGATGCTGATTAAGGAGAATGATGACTTGCAGGATAGCCAGGGGCTTGGGGCGTTCTTCAGGTATGGTTATGCTGACAGTAAGAGAAATGATATTGCCAATTTCTGGAGTTTTGGTTTTCAGTATCAGGGTCTGTTGGAAGGTCGTGATGACGATATACTTGGTGTAGGGTTCGCCCAGGGCATCTTCAGCGACAAGGCTGTTGCAACCTATACCGACGATTATGAAAGTGCTCTTGAGCTTTATTACAACGCCCGGATAACTCCATGGCTGAATATCAGTCCGAGTGTGCAGTACATCGCCAATCCCGGTGGTGCCGAGGGCGTTAGTGATGCGGTAGTGTTTGGGGTACGTGTCCAAATGAGCTTTTAGTAATCTCTCTGCCAGGATAAATACCCATACTCATCATTTTGTGTTGTAGAATTCTACCACCGGAAATTTCCAATACTTTAACCTTTTGGTTTTCTCTCATTTGAATTAATGATATTTTTCTCATAACATTCGATATTATATTTTCTAAGTATCGATAAATCAAAGGAAGAAGTATGCTTCACAAAGTTTCCTCCCTCCAAAGGTTTGTCCATTGGCTCTCAAGCCATACACCACAGAATCTCGGCATACTGCCTTCGAAGCGGCTTCGAAGACACGATACCTCTAACCATTGAGACGCCCGGGGGCAGGTTACTTGACTTCCAAAGTTAAAGTGGCGGAAATGACAGACCCTCTCCTTCGGCAGTTACTCATCGTGCGTCCCATTAGAAAAACGAGCTTTCTAACGGGACGCGTATTGCGCAAAAGACACGGGTTGAATAGCTCATTCCGTACCTGACAGGAATGCACCAATAGTAAAGAGTTCTCTGAAGGACTCGTCCTCGACTACAACGCAAGCGGCACCCTTGTCGGCATAGACATCAACAACGCAAGCAAGAAACTCAACCTCCAGGGTTTTCTGTTCGATCAGTGGCACCTGTGCTCACTACAGGCGTTCTCTACGGTAATCTCCTCAAAGCTGCCATCTTTCCACTTTTCGATTGTTTCTTCAACCGTTCCCCCAACTACCCTATATACCTTTATCCCGCTTCCGTTAAGCCCCAAAACGGCTCTCGCGCCCATGCCGCCACATACCACAGCATCAATATGTTTGTCATTTAGCATTTCCAAGGGATGACACGTTCCATGAGCGTGATGCTGGTTAGAGTTGTCAATCACCTCGAATGTATCTTTTTCGCTGTCGTAGATTGTAAAGTACGGGGCGCTACCGAAATGAGCATACACTATCGCTTTACGTCCCACATCGGTTTCTGTAGGTATACATATTCTCATAGCTTACTCCTTATACACTGTTCAATTACTGTTAACTACTTTCTGTATCACCAGGGTCTGCCACAACGGCCTCGCCCTCTGCCCGCCCTAGCGTAACCCCTATCCTCTTCTGCTCTGTGAATATTTTTGCTTTCACACTGGGGACACTTCTGCGGCCTACCTGTCCCGTAAGGGATATCCCATTCATGTTTGCAGTCGTAACAACTGAACTTTCGCATTTCTGCCATTTTATAAACACCTCCTTCTATTTTTATTGCTTTTACCTTAACTATTGCTTCAGCAATTTTTTTATGCGCGGAATTTATGATGTTTGCAAATGTCTGCCGTGAAATCTCCATTTTTTTCGCAGACTCTTCCTGATATAAACCCTCCAGGTCAGCAAGCCGGATTGCCTCAAATTCATCTACCGTCAAATTAACCTCTTCAAGAGAAGTTAGAGGAACACCTCTTGGTTTGAAATAATTCGTTCCCGGCATGCACCGTACACATCTGCATCTAAAAGGTCTGGCCATCGGACACCTTCATAGTTATTAGCATATGCTAATAATTTAAATCATTGCAGCCCCTCTGTCAACGACAATTTCCGTAAAAAATAAGATTTGCCAATCTACGGTGAGCGATAAAAACCCCACGGTCAGTCAGAACAGCAAAAGGCAGCCAGACCCACCTTTGGCTGGGCAAAGACAGCTTCTTATCTACCGACACCCCTATTCGCTCGACCTGACTCATTTTTGCTCTCCAGTGACAGCAACAGAACCAATATGCCGATTTCTGACCAGTTAAACGCTATTTTATCCGACGAATTTTTTTGAAAGAACCAAATTTTATGTTGACGCAGTAGCACGATTTTGATATTTTTATGCGCAGCAGCACATTTTTGAAATTCTTATGCGCAAAATTGGGTCATTTGATACTTGGAGGAATTGGTTATGAACAGAATTATGGTTTTGGCAACAATGCTGGCACTAATCCTTGTTGCCTTGGTCAAAGGTGATGAGCCGACCGTCGCCGAAGTGACCCACTGGGACCTTCAGGCGGTCAATGCGAATGGCGTCGGGACCTACATCGCCACGGACAAAGTCATCATCACCGGCATTGTCCTTAATAATCCCGAAGAGATTCTGAATCCCACGCCCGGCACGGGCTATATGGGCGGCCAGTGGCAGATTCACATTCAGGGTGAGGGCAACGACCACGCCGGCACCGCCGTCTATATGGGGCAGTACTATGCCAAGGTGGGCGGCTCTGGAAACTATACCGGCGAGCAGTTGCTCTCCGAGCTATGCCGTATCAATCACGACCCGAATACAGGCTACACGTTCGGTGCCGGGGATAGAGTAAGAGTGACCGGCTGGTACAAATTCTACAAGGGGAAGATTAACGTCAATGAGAAGCACCAGGTTGAGCCGATGTTCGACTTTGAGGTAGAGCTGATTGAGCCGGCAGCCGGGCTGCCTCAACCCGAGCTCATTACTCTCGATATGGTAAAGGACAGCAACAACCAGTATATTTTCGACCAGACCAGACTGACCGGCTGCGAATACTACCAGGCGAGATTAGTGCGGGTAAATGACGTCAACATAGTTGACCCCAACTACTGGGTCCCTGATGGGACTGTCGCAATCAGGGATAAAACTGGCCGAACATTCCCGGTGAAACTCGGTATCGGTGACGGATTCACAAGATACGGTTGCCCGACGGGTCAAATCGACGTCATCGCAATTTTCGACCAGGAGAGTTCGGGGTATACGGTTTGCAAAGATGGATACCGGCTCTGGGTGCCTGATTATGATGGGAACGGCTTGGTATTAACCGACCGCGGACACAAGAGAGGAAATCTGCCGGGCGACATTAATACGGACTACCAGGTGGATTTCATGGACTTTGCCGAGCTTGCGGAGAATTGGCTCCAGCAGAGAGCTGGCCTGAGCGGTTGTGGCGAATAGTCCACGGGCCATCAGAAACTAAACTTACGGGAAACAAAGAGTCAGCTTGGCGCAGCAACAAGGCGGCTATCGGTCGCTTTGTTGCTGCCGATTGCGGTGACTTGTTTTGACGGATGAAGCAGGGCTTCACACTAATTGAGTTACTGGTCGTTATCTCCATCATAGCAGTCCTGATGGGAATACTGATACCCTCGCTGTCACGGGCAAGGGAACAGGCCAAAATCATCGCGGTTAACGCGGAGCTTCGCCAAATTGGTCTCGCTCTGGAAATCTACTTTGAAGACAACCAGAAGTTCCCTCCCACTCAGGAAGACTGCATTAGCGGCAGGTTGACCGACCACTTGTATCAACTCCCGAAGGTTCTGGCGACGGGCAGGTATCTGCCCTCGAAGCCGAGCACGAACTCTATGTCAACGATTATGGAGGACCGATACAATCGAGGACACACTTATAAATACCGGAGCCTGGGCGAAGTAATCAAGGACAGAGACATCATTGACAAGTGGATAAAAGCCAAGCTTTGGATACCAGATAGCTTTCCCTCGAATAGCAGCATTGACCCGGACAAAGGCAAGTGGTACCCGAATGACAGTTGCCCCCTCACGTTGACGTCGCCGGTAACCTGGGCCATTTTCAGTCTGGGACCAAGATTCAGCGAAGAACGGCTTGAAGAAAAATTGGGCTTCGAAAACAGATACCCTGTGCCGAAAGAGCTGTGGTACACGTCGGAGCAACGCAGAGGTTTTATCGTAAGAATACGATTGAAGAACGGCACACAAATTGGTTCATTCGAGGGCAAACCGTAAACAAGAATGCTACATTATACGTGAAAGGAGTTGGATGTGAATAGTATGCGAGTAAAAGGAACAATTGTTGCGCTGGTTTTTGCGTGCGTTGCCGGCGGCATATTTATCGGCGGATGCGCGAAGGGCCAGGTCGGCTTTGCAAGGCCAACAGAAAAAAAGGTTTCTGTGATAGAGTTGAAAAATGATGTGGGTAGGCAGGAGCTTTTGCAGGGTAAGCCGCAAACCTATGGAATGCGCTCGGGCAGAGTGCACTTGCGAGCGGGGGAGAGCATCGGCCAACACAGCACGAAGGGTAATGAAGAAATAATTGTTTTCATTTCCGGTAATGGTGCGGCTTTGATTGGCCGGGAGGAAAGCGTGTTTGAAGTCGGGCAGGGCAAGGTCTGCTATATACCCCCACAAACGATTCACAATATCAAAAATACGGGCACAGAACCTCTGGTTTATATTTACTGCGTTGCGCCAACCAGATAACCATTCGGGTAAAGGATGGTTCTGGGGTTTCCCTTTATACAAGTGACCTTCGCTTTGCTGCAGCGCCATTGCGAGGAGACCAAAGACCAACGAAGCAATTCAAGGCGATTCCACTGCCGGAAATTGCCACCCATCAAAATGCCGGCAGACCCATCTGCTACAACGGGAGCCTGAAATTGCTTGAAGCGGCGATGAACAGGCCTTAAAATGCAACCTGCAAATCAAAAAACGGGTGAGTAATGTTATCTCAAGAAGAAAAAATGAATATTACCTATTCTCACCGTAACACGTATCTCGCTGTCTTCTATTCAATACTGTTTCTCTGCCCCTTATCCGGAAGGGTTATCCGTACAACGAATATCCCGCCAGCTTGCAGCTCGACAATGACGGAACCACCTAACGCTCTTACGAGCCTTTGGACCAAAGCCAGGCCCAAACCACAATGAACGCCTGTATCCTTACGTGATGAATCACCTCGCCAAAAAGAGTCAAAAACTTGCGAGACCTGCTCGCTGGTTAATGAGCAGCCGGTATTGGAAACAGTAATTTCCACACAATCGTCGCCACGATAGGCCGTCACCCAAATTTGGCCGGCATTGTTCGTATATTCGACTGCGTTGCTGAGAAGATTCGACAAAATCATGCAGAGGTTCTCACGGTCCGAATCAACCGTTACATCGTCTGGGACGCGATTACCAAAAGT
>Ga0315280_10004551_pt1 | contig 20385 bp, 19 predicted proteins | sample YL17G06_40_MG_FD_203697 | JGI IMG/M metagenome (GOLD analysis project Ga0315280, IMG submission 203697) | Sediment microbial communities from Yellowstone Lake, YNP, Wyoming, USA - YL17G06_40 | ecosystem: Environmental > Aquatic > Freshwater > Lake > Sediment | place: USA: Wyoming | collected... | reverse complement strand
GCTTTAGCCAGGTCAATTGTGGAGCCGCCGCCTACCGCAACGATAAGGTCAGGCTCGAATTTTGTCATCGCATCGGCACACTTCTTAACTAAACTTATCGGGGGTTCTGGAGCAGCCTCGTTCCAAACCATTGTCTGAAAGGCGGCTTCTTGGAAATCTTTAGCCACGCTTTTGGCGTGTCTTTCTACCACAGTGTCGCTTAAAATGAACGCCTTTCTCCTTTCACGCATAAAGGCGACAAGCATTGATAATGCCGTTGCCCCTATTTTCCCGGTAAAAATCATCCTCGGTGAAAAAAAGTGTCCATAGATTTCTTTAAAAGCTTCACCCCCCATTGTGGACAGGCCTGTCTGCATTGCTGGTTCTACATACCACATTTTAGCCACCATTTTTCTCCTCCTTTTGATTTTTTAATTACCTGCCCCTTTGTGTTGCTCAGGACAAGTTACCTAATATTCAATGACAGCTATCAGTTGGCCTGTTTTGACCACTTGATTGGGTGAAACCCCCACCTGCGTAATAGACCCTTTCACAGGGGCTAATATTGGGTTTTCCATCTTCATCGCTTCTATAACGCAAACCGTGTCACCTTCATTCACCGAATTACCCACAGTAACTGCAACACTTAGTATTTTGCCTGGTATTGGTGCTTCGATTACCTCTTGTGGCACTGTTATAAGCCTTCCTTAACCAGTGCTCGTATCACGATTCTGTCATCTTCACAATCTACCACAACAGTGTCGCCGGGGAGGAAATCACCGTGCAGCAAAGCCTCGGAGAGTTGATTTTCCACCATTTCCTGGATGGTGCGGCGCAATGGGCGTGCTCCAAAAACAGGGTCATAGCCCTTATCACCGAGGAGGTCTTTGGCAGTTTCGGTAACTTCTAAAGTTATATTCTTTTCCTTGAGTGAACCAATAATCTCGGTAAGCATTAAATCGACAATTTGGCGAATATGTTCTTTGGTCAAGGCGTGGAAAACCACAGTGGCGTCGATGCGGTTAAGAAACTCAGGGCGGAAGGTTTTTTTCACTTCCCCAAGCACCTTTTCCTTCATCTTATCGTATTCGATTTGCTTATCACTATCACCCTGAATATCAAAACCAATGCTCATATTACGTTTTATTAGCTCAGCACCGATATTACTGGTCATGATTATGATGCTATTACGAAAGTCAACGCGACGTCCCTTTGCATCAGATAAATGACCATCGTCGAAAATCTGGAGCAGCATATTAAACACATCATAATGTGCCTTCTCAATCTCATCGAGGAGAATGCAGCAGTAAGATTTCCGCCGCACTGCCTCGGTTAATTGTCCACCCTCTTCATAGCCAATATATCCTGGCGGTGAACCAACTAAGCGAGCCACAGTATGACGCTCCATGAACTCGGACATATCAAGCCTGATTAACGCATCCTCGCTACCGAACATAAATTCTGCTAAAGCTCTTACTAATTCAGTTTTGCCAACGCCGGTGGGTCCGAGGAATATGAAGGCGCCTATTGGGTGTCTCGGGTCTTTCAATCCAGCTCGAGCCCTTCTTACTGCTTTAGCGATAGTTTCTATCGCTTCGTCCTGACCAATTATACGGCGATGCAGAGCTTCTTCCATATGGAGAAGGCGGCTAGTTTCATCGGTGGATAACTTCATCACTGGTATTCCCGTCCACATGCCAACTGTTTCAGCGATATCCTCTTTTGTCACTATAGGTTTATCTAATTCTTGTTTTGATTGCCATTCCTTTTCTAGGGTTTCGATTTTTTGTGCAAGCTGCACTTCCCGCTCCCGCAGTTCACTGGAATATTCATATTGAAGGGCGGCAATGGCAGCCTCTTTTTCCTTGCGGATATTTTCCAGAGCCTGTTTTGCCTCGGTTAAGCTAACTGGGGCATTACCGCGTTTAATGCGTACCCTGGAGCTAGCTTCATCTACTAGATCAATAGCTTTATCGGGTAGATAGCGGTCAGCGATATACCTTGCAGCTAGGGATGTCGCTGCTTGCAGTGCTTCATCGTCAATGGTTAGACAATGAAATTGCTCATAGCGATGCTTAATGCCTCGCAGGATTTCCAGCGTTTCTTCCTTAGTAGGTTCAGCCACTAAGATAGGTTGAAAGCGTCGTTCCAAGGCAGGGTCTTTCTCGACATACTTGCGATAATCATTCAAGGTGGTGGCACCAATGCATTGTATCTCACCCCGCGACAACGAAGGTTTTAAAATATTAGCGGCATCGACAGCACCTTCAGCAGCTCCAGCACCAACGATGGTCTGCATTTCATCGATGAATAGGATACAATTCCCTGAAGCTTTCTCCTCTTCAATAATCCTTTTGAGCCTTTCCTCAAATTCACCGCGATACTTTGTTCCAGCTACTAAAGCACCAATATCTAGAGCAACTATCCTTTTGCCCTGCAGCGCTTCAGGAACTTCTCCCTTTACTATGCGCTGGGCTAATCCTTCCACTATAGCTGTTTTACCAACGCCTGGTTCGCCGATGAGGGCAGGATTATTCTTAGTGCGGCGGCTTAATATCTGAATCGCCCTTTCAATTTCTGTATTACGCCCAATAATAGGGTCAAGTTTATCTGCCTTAGCTAAAGCGGTTAAATCTGTTCCAAGTTGGTCTAGCATTGGTGTGCGTGAGGTGCTGCGCCCAAGAGTTCGGGCATGCGTTGCTTCATATTTGCTGACTCGATTAACCTCATCTCGCGCCTTGTCTAAAGTAACGCCCAAATTTTCTAGAACAGTATGGGCTATCCCTTCATTTTCTCGTAATAAGCCCAATAGAATGTGTTCAGCACCTATATAACTAGCATTGAGGCGGCGTGCCTCATCAATAGCGAATTCGATGACCTTCTTGGCTCGAGGAGCAAGCCCTACCTCATCAGTAGTGCTTGGTTTTTGCCCCTTTCCAATCAGAAACTCCACCGCTGATTGCACTTTACTTTGGGAGATTCCTAAATTGGCTAAAACTTTGGAGGCTACTCCTGACTCTTGTTGTGTTAGTCCAAGCAATAAATGCTCGGTATCAATATAGTTATGCCCCAGGCGCTGCGCCTCGCCTTGAGCTCGTGTTAATACCTTACGGGCACTTTCAGAAAATCGTTCAAATCCAGTAGCCATATTTGCTCACGCTATATAAATTGCCCTTTATGATGATTATAGTCTCCACCTTATTTACAGTCAAGGCATTGTAGGAGATAGCTGGTTCTGGGCCTGGCTTAGTTAGGTTGCCTAAATATCTTTAAGTGTGGTATATTAAAATATTTAATCTATCATCTTGGGAACGATGTTGTTTTTTAGCTTACCAAATGTAACTGAAGCTGTGTGGACTAATATTTATTTGCTGGTTAAGCGATGAAGTTTGTAAAGTGGTTTGAAGAAGTCGGTGCTGGTGATGTCGCTTTAGTGGGTGGCAAAAACGCCTCTCTTGGCGAGATGATAAGGAATCTCGGTAAAAATGGGGTGAACGTTCCCTCTGGGTTTGCTATCACTGCTGAAGCATATAGGCATGTGATTGAAAAAGCAGGCATAGTAGAAAAAATTAAAGACACTCTAGCAGGCTTGGATACACATGACATGGAAAATTTGTCACGAAGGAGCAAAGAGGTAAGAAATTTAATAAAGAACGCACCTTGTCCTAAAGAGCTGGAAGAGGAGATAAGGTTTGCTTACCGGGAAATGGAGCGAAGATACGGTAAGGATGTTGATGTTGCGGTGAGGAGCAGTGCTACTGCGGAGGACTTGCCTACAGCTTCATTTGCTGGACAGCAAACAACCTATCTGAATGTGTGGGGGGAAGAGGAACTGATAAGGAAGGTTATGGAATGCTTCGCATCTTTATTTACTGATAGAGCAATATCCTACCGGTTTGATAAGGGGTTTGAGCACCTAAAGGTTTTTCTATCGGTTGGCGTGCAAAAGATGGTTCGCTCCGACTTAGCATGCTCTGGAGTTATATTTTCCATAGACACTGAATCAGGGTTCAAGGATGTGGTTTACATCACTAGTGCATATGGTTTGGGAGAGAATGTGGTGCAGGGGATTGTGAATCCAGACCAGTTTTATGTTTTCAAGCCCGCTTTAAAAAAGGGATTCAGACCCATCGTGGAAAAGAAACTGGGGACAAAAGAAAAGAAATTGATTTACAAGGAAGACGGGATAGGAACTGAGCAAAAGGAAGTTACCCCACAAGACCAGGGGGAATTTGTGTTGAGTGATGATGAAGTGCTCACTCTTGCCAGGTGGACTTGCATTATAGAGGAACATTACGGTCTGCCGGTGGATATCGAATGGGCAAAGGATGGATTAACCGGTGAACTTTTCATCGTCCAGGCGAGACCGGAGACAGTGCAGTCACAAAGAGATTTAGCCATGCTCAAGACTTATGTGCTTGAGGAAGAAGGAAGGTTGCTACTTGAGGGGGAAGCGGTTGGTATGAAAATAGGGCAGGGTGAGGTAACTGTGATAAAAGACCCTCGTGAAATCTCTAAATTCAAGAGCGGTCAAGTTCTGGTTACTGATATGACTGACCCTGACTGGGAACCAATAATGAAAGTGGCTGGTGCCATAGTGACGAATAAAGGTGGAAGAACATGTCACGCTGCCATAGTTAGCCGTGAACTTGGAGTACCTTGCGTGATTGGCACTGGTGATGGCTCTAGGGTCTTAAGAAATGGCAGCGAAGTCACGGTAGACTGTTCCAGAGGCGAAGGTAGGATATATGAAGGAAGGTTGAAATATCGGGTTGATGAGGTGGCGTTATCTAACCTTCCGAGGCCTCGTACCCAGATAATGGTGAATTTTGGCATTCCCGGGGGAGCATTTATTCAGGGGCAAATTCCAAATGATGGTGTAGGATTAGCCAGGGAGGAGTTCATCATCAATTCCTACATTGGTATACATCCAATGGCGCTGATAGGATACGGTAAGTTGAAGAAGGAAGCAAATAAGGATAGGAAGATAGCAAAAGTAGTTGAGGAGATAGATAAGAGAAGCGTATCGTACCGGGATAAGACACAGTTCTTCGTTGACAATTTAGCGATGGGGATAGCAAAGATAGCGGCGGCGTTTTACCCTAATGATGTTATCGTTCGTTTTTCTGACTTTAAAACGAACGAGTATGCCAATTTAATCGGGGGGTATCTTTATGAACCAGAGGAAAGCAATCCGATGATAGGTTGGAGGGGTGCCTCTCGTTACTATGATGAAAAATTTAAGCCTGCTTTTGGCTTAGAATGCAAGGCGATAAAGAAAGTAAGAGATGAGATGGGACTTTCTAATGTCAAGGTGATGGTGCCTTTTTGTAGAACGCCAGAAGAGGGGAGGAAAGTGATAAATGCAATGGAGGAATTCGGTCTAAAACAAGGGGAGAATGGATTAGAAGTATATGTGATGTGTGAAATACCATCAAATGTGGTTTTAGCTGAGGAATTTGCAGATGTGTTTGATGGGTTCAGCATAGGGTCGAATGACCTAACCCAATTAACACTTGGTTTGGATAGAGATTCCGAATTTGTTTCTCATATATTTGATGAAAGAAATGAAGCAGTGAAAAGACTTGTTAAGCATGTCATAGAGGCTGCGCATAAACACGAGCCAAGAAGAAAGATAGGGATATGTGGTCAAGCCCCTAGCGATTTCCCTGAATTTGCTGAGTTCTTGGTCGAGTGCGGGATAGATTCAATGTCTTTGAACCCGGATGTGGTGCTGAAAACGAGGTTGGATGTAGCAGAAGTGGAGAAGAGAATAAAGGCTCGGGAGGCAAAAAGAGCGTCTGCGGAGCATGATGTGCAATGAGCTTCATATACGGGAGCAAGCAGAGCGAAAAGAAGAAGCTCTTTCACCTTATGCTGCTAAAAGTAAATTTAGTCGCGGCAGAATGAGGTGGGAGGAACCATGTCCGATAAGGACTTGCTTTCAGCGTGATCGCGACCGCATCATTCATTCTAAGGCCTTTCGGCGGCTTAAGCATAAGACGCAAGTGTTTATTGCTCCCCTAGGGGACCACTATGTAACTAGGCTTACTCATACTCTGGAAGTTTCTCAAATTGCTAGGACTATATCACGGGCTTTGAATTTAAACGAAGATTTAACCGAAGCCATCGCCTTAGGACATGATTTAGGGCATACCCCTTTTGGTCATATAGGTGAGCAGATTTTAAATGAGCTATGCCCTGAGGGTTTCAAACACAATGAACAAAGCCTGCGAGTGGTTGATTTGCTGGAGAATGATGGGCATGGGCTCAATCTTTGTTGGGAGGTAAGAGATGGCATTCTTAATCATTCTAAAGGTCAGGTCGATATCTTGGGGGAAGGATGGGCAGATATTGGCACTATGGAGGGACAAGTATGTAAGATAGCTGATGTGGTAGCTTATATTAACCATGACGTTGATGATGCTATAAGGGCTGGCGTTATTACCCAAAACGATTTACCTAATTTAGTGATAGCTACTTTAGGCTCAACACGCTCGCAGCGAATCAACGCCTTGGTTTGTGATATTATAAGCTATTCCTGGGCGGTTAGCGGGAAGAATAGAGGTGGTGAACCAAGTATAGGCATGAATCCGAGTATGCTTCAGGCTAGCAATGAGTTGCGGCAATTCTTATTTGATAAGGTATATCGCCCTAGTTTAGAAAGCGAAGATGCTAAGAAAGCTAGGAAAGTAATGCAACTATTATATTCTTATTTTTTGAAACACGAGGATAAACTGCCTTACGAATTTGCCTTATTAAGTGATAACAAAGAACGGAAAGTCGCTGATTATATTGCTGGGATGACTGACCAATATGCATCACGCCTAGCTGAGGAAATATCCCAATGAGCGTGATCAACGATGTAAAACAAAGGGTAGACATTTTAGAGGTAGTGGCCGATTACGTGCCCTTGCAGAAAGCAGGGCGTAATTTTAAAGCATTATGTCCATTTCACAGTGAAAAAAACCCTTCCTTCTTCGTTTTCCCGGACCAACAGACCTGGCATTGTTTTGGTGCTTGTAATACAGGGGGCGATGTTTTCTCATTTATTATGAAAAAGGAGGGGATTGACTTTGGTCAGGCTCTTCATCTTCTAGCTCAAAGGGCTGGCATAGTTTTAAGGGAAGCTACAGAAACAGAGAAAGCCAAAGATGAGGAAACAAAGAGATTATTTGAGATTAATGAGCTTGCAAGCGAATATTATCATCACCTGTTACTAGATACCGCGGTAGGTGAGAAGGCCAGGAGTTATCTTGATAGCAGGAAAATCACTCTGGAGACTATTAAGAAATTCCGACTTGGTTTTAGCCCCGATGATTGGGAGGCAATTAAAAATTTTTTGATTAATAAAGGTTATGAACAAAAAGACCTATTTGATGTTGGTTTGATAATAGAGAAAGAAGATGGGGGTAGCTATGATAGGTTTCGCGAGCGGTTGATGTTTCCCATATGGGATATTAAGGGTCGCATTATTGGTTTCGGCGCCAGAGCGCTGGATGACTCGCAACCTAAATACATCAACTCACCGCAGACAGTGATTTTTGATAAGGGGAGCAACTTTTATGGAATTGATAAAGCTAAGGACATTATCAGAAAGGAAAATTTAGCCATAATTGTGGAAGGCTATATGGATGTCCTCGCGGCTCATCAAAATGGTTGGCAGAATGTAGTTGCCTCAATGGGGATTTCTTTAACCGAAAGGCAAGTGAATATCCTTAAAAGGTTAACCAAGAATATAACTTTAGCCCTTGACGCCGACATAGCTGGTGAGGAAGCTACCTTACGGAGTGGGGAGATATTAGCTCGTTCTCTGGATAGAAAAGCGATTCCGGTGCCGTTATGGACTGGATTGGTTAGATGTGAGGGTATTCTTGATGCTGAAATAAAGGTCATTCCTTTGCCTTCAGGTAAAGACCCTGATGAAGTAATAATTGAAACCCCGAAGCTTTGGCAAAGTATGGTAACTCAAGCTTTGCCCATATTGGAATTTGCTCTTGAAGTGGTGATAAACAAAGGCGATTTCAATAAAGCTGAAGACAAATCGTTGGCAATACAGAAGTTATTACCTTTGCTTTATGAAGTAAAGGACCCTATAAGGCAAGCTCAATATGTACAGAAGATGGCGCATCTGTTGAAATTGGATGAATCCACCTTGATGGCAGTATTAAGGAAGATGCGTGCCACTAAAGGCAAGCAGTTGATTGAAGTAAATCATTCGCGTCTTTTCCGTCGACTCGCATCAAGTCCGATTGAGGAAATTTGTTTAGCATTATTGTTTCAATATCCTGAATATCGTGATGTAGTTCAGGAATTAGAGCCGGAGTTTTTTGTATACACTGAGAATCGCGAACTATTTAGTAAATGGCAACAGTCTCAAAGCATTTCTGAGCTCAGAGAGAAACTTGACACGAACCTATTAGAACATTTAAACTATTTATTGAATAAAACTTTTCCGCCTGAGGCTCAAAAAGCTGATAGACAGCGTGAACTGACTGATTGTGTTCTCCGGTTGCAAGAGAGGCATTGCAGAAGTCTAGAAGCTAAGAAGGAAGCAATACTTAATCTTGAGAGGGAGACGCAAGGGATTGATGCAGAGCTTGCCAAATTGGAAGAGCAAGGAATAGCCTCCAGTCAAAGAATCAGAGAAATTTTCATCAAACAGTCGAGAGCAGGAAAAACAGGGGGAGTTAATTGATGGATTCGGTGAAGGACGAAATGACTGATGAGGATGAGGGAGTTGAGGAGGAGACACCTGTTGCTGAGGAGGAAGCTGAGGAGGAAGCTGTTGCAGTAATCCCTGAAGAGGTTAAACCAGAACCAGAGATAGGTTTTGAAGAACATGAAATAATTGATGATTCAACTCGTATGTATCTTCATGAAATTGGCAGGGTAAAACTACTAAAAGCTGCTGAGGAAAAAAAGCTCGCAAGCTTGATAGAGCAAGGTAGGTATTTAGTTAAATTTGAGGATACTTATTTTAACAAACATGGACGGTATCCCTCGGAGGTTGATACGGTACTTTACTTGCTCTCTCGGTTATTCCGAGCTTACCCCATTGTCAAGGTCGTTGGAAAACATGTAGGCCTTGATTATTCAGGCAGCGTGATAAAAACGATAACCAACCCTAAATTCCGTGTTGCCATTGATGATGAAATTGACGCGGAGTTAGCTGAGGCAGTTGCTCAAGAGACAGGTAAGAGAGCTTCAGCAGTAGAAACCATAGTGGAGCTTTCCTTAAGCAGTTCTCTTTTGCCACCACAATCGCTGTCTGTCATCGGGAAGAAGGCTACTCTTAGAGGGATAAAAGCTTTGCTGTCCGATAAGAAGTTTATCTCCCGTCTAAAGCCTTATGCTGGTCAGTTCGGAGCTTATTTTGACCAGGTAAGGAAAGAAGCTGAGCGGGCGGAGAAGCACCTTACTGAAGCTAATCTGAGATTGGTGGTCAGCATTGCCAAGAAATATATTGGACACGGTATGTCCTTTCTTGACCTCATTCAGGAAGGGAACATTGGCCTTATGCGGGCTGTAGATAAGTTCCAATATAGAAAAGGTTACAAGTTTAGCACTTATGCTACTTGGTGGATCAGGCAAGGAATAACTAGAGCTATAGCTGACCAATCCCGCACCATCCGCATTCCAGTACACATGGTAGAGACAATAAATAAGCTGTTGCGAACGACTCGGCAGCTAACGCAAGAATACGGGCATGAACCAAGCTACGAAGAAATTGCTAGTTCTCTAAATTTAACCACTGAGAGAGTAGAAGAAATTATGGATTTGTTTCGTCATGAACCTGTATCTTTGGAGACACCGGTAGGCGAAGATGAAGATAGTCGGCTTGGCGATTTTGTTGAAGACCAAGCTAGCCCAGCACCAACTGAGGTAGCCTCACAACAGCTACTGAAAGAGCAAATAGAGAAAGTACTTGATGAACTCAGTGAACGCGAGAAAAGGGTAATACAGCTCAGGTTTGGGCTTAAAGATGGGCATCCTCGAACATTGGAGGAGGTGGGCAAAGAGTTTAGTGTAACTCGGGAGAGAATTCGCCAAATCGAAGCTAAAGCTTTGCGCAAGCTACGCCATCCCCAATATAGCAGAAAGCTTAGAGATTATCTGGAATGAGCTTATTTGAAGGGGATACCAAACATACTGGTCATATTCTTGGATGGTCTTCCCCGCATTAGCGTTTTGGTCAGTTTTTGCATCTGGTAGAATTGGTTAAGCATCTGGTTAATGTCTTGAGGCGTGGTGCCACTTCCCTGAGCGATTCGACGTCTTCGACTACCGTTGATGATGCGTGGATTGTGCCGTTCTTCGGTAGTCATGGAGAGAATAATCGCCTCTATCTTTGTTAAGCGTTTTTCTCCTTCATCCTCGGGCATATAAGAAGCTAATTTGGAAATGCCTGGCAACATCTCAATTAAGCTTGTTAAAGGTCCTATCTTGTGGATTTGGTGCAACTGCTCAAGAAGGTCGTTAAGGTCAAAGCTAGTGGTACGCATTTTTTCCCCTAGTTCCTTGGCTTGTTGCTGGCTATAGGTTCTTTCAGCGTGCTCAATGAGGCTGAGTATATCTCCCATGCCTAATACACGGGAGGCAAAACGGTCAGGATAAAAAGGCTCGAGGGCGGTTATTTTCTCCCCAGTGCCGAGAAATTTTATAGGCACCCCGGTGACAAACCTGATGGAGAGAGCTGCCCCGCCTCTGGCATCACCATCCAACTTTGTTAAGATAAGCCCGGTAAGCCCGATTCGGCTATGGAATTCCCGGGCTACTTTTACCGCCTCTTGCCCAGTCATGGCATCTACAGTAAGTAATACTTCTAATGGCTGTAGTTTGGATTTAATGTCAGCTAATTCTTGCATCATAGCTTCATCGATTTGTAGTCGTCCCTGGGTATCAATAATCACCCAGTTTGTGGCTGTTTGTTTAGCTTGTTTTAAAGCGTTGCAGCAAATGGTTATTGACAATGCGTTGGCATTTTCACTATACACAGGGATATTTTGTTGTTTGCCTAATAGTTTTATTTGTTCAATGGCGGCAGGTCGGCGGGTATCACCGGCTACCAGTAGCGGGTGTTGCCCCAAATTTTTGAGGTGAAAGGCTAACTTAGCTGCTGTAGTGGTTTTGCCAGAGCCTTGTAATCCAACAAGCAAAGCAACTGCTGGGGGATGAGCAACGGGAGCAAGCTTGCTCGGTTCATGTCCCAAAATGGCAATTAGTTCTTCGTAGACGATTTTAATAACTTGCTGGGCTGGTGTCAGACTTTGTGATACCTCTGTGCTGACAGCACGCTCTCTTACCCTGGATAGGAACTCCTTTACTACCTTGAAATTTACATCGGCTTCCAGAAGGGATAATCGCACTTCTCGTAAAGCAGTATCGATATCCTTCTCGCTAAGCTTGCCTTTGCCGCCAAGTTCGTGAAATATTTTGGTTAACTTCTGAGTTAAAACCTCTAACATTGCTTTACATCAGCTTTCCCATACGATTTTTAATAGAGAGAGTAAGTCTATGTCCTCCAGGGTGTTGACTACTGCGCTGGCTTCAATTATGTCCTGTTGGGGATGGCTGTGGCTCACCGCGAGACATTTCATACCAGCAGCTTTAGCTGCCTTAACACCGAGGGGAGAATCTTCAATTACGAGGCAATTCCTGGGATTAGTTTCCAATTTTTTGGCGGCTAAAGAGAATATTTCAGGGCTGGGTTTGCTTTCCGCTACTTCGTGACCTGAGACCACACAATTGAAGTACTCCTCTATGTGGAGTTCGCTGCTGATTAAATCTATATTTTCCCTTGGTGCTGAGGAAGCCAAAGCCATCTTTAAATTTCCCTTCATCATGTCTAATAGCCTGGATACGCCAGGTAATAACTTAACCTTCCCTTTTATCGTATTACGGAATTCCAGCTCCTTTTCCCGCGTTATGGTCTTGATATCTTCCTCGGGGATATCTTGCCCTAAAACACTGCGGACTATATAGTCGTTTCTGGAGCCAAAAAGCTTGATGAAATCCTTTTCAGTAAACTTTACCCCCCTTCTGGAAAAGACCTCTTGCCAGGCAGCAAAATGGAAACGAGCCGAATCAACCAGCACACCATCCATATCCCAGATAATTGATATTCTTGTTTTTCCGACTATGTAAAACAAAGAGGTGTTTTCGGCTATGATTGTGCCATCTTTAAGAGTCAGTGTTCCTTTTGTTTCGGCTGCTCTATGTGTTTTTCGGATAAGTTGAGCGGAAATCTGGATTGTTTCACCAGTAGGTGCTGGATGTCTGAATTTCACCTCGCTTGTGCCTGTGACGCAATTAATCCCATGACAAAGTATGGCGTAAGCATTCGCCTCATCAAGCACGGTATAGAGGATGCCGCCGTGAGTGAAGCCATGCCACCCTTCATGAACCTGCTGCGGCGTGAATTCGCTGTTAACTTTCGCACCATCATAGGTAAATTTTAGCTTTAACCCTATGGGGTTATTGCTGCCGCAAGCGAAGCAGAACCCTGATGTATATTCTACTTCTTCAAGACTTCGTTTTCGCATCAATTTTTTCTCCTTTCTTTGGGCTTTGTTATCTGAGGAGGCTTCAGATACAATGGCTGCAGTGTTGCCAGGTTGTCTCGTTCTCCTTGACTAAGCCTTTGCCAACCTAAAGCAGCAAGGGAGACAGCTCGAGGCAATCTGGCAACGTTTTGTGGCATTATAGCCAGTTTACCCAAATTTTGTCGTATTTCCCTTGCCATATCATTGGAGATTTCGCCGCAAAAGAGTGTTTCTTGGCTAATTTGGGTGCATAAAGTTTGGAGTGTGGTTAAGTGTTCTTTTTCCATCCGATGCCAATCATTATTTTCCCGTTGGTAAAGAGCGGAAGCGATTTCTTGGCGGCTTACTTTAAGGATAGGACATATAGGGAGTTCGGAGTATCTGAACGGGTAAGCTTCGGCCTCTAGTGTGCTTACGCCAAGCAAAGGAATGTTCAAGGAAAGAGCTATTCCTTTTGCAGCGCTTATTCCCACTCTCAGCCCATTAAAGCTTCCCGGACCTTTAGCCACGATAATCGCTTCAATAAACCTTGGTTCTAATTTAGCTTGTTTAAGCAGATAGGCTAAATTGGGCGTCAATTCCACAGTGTGGTTATAGGTTGATTGCCAGGTTAGCTCCGATATAAGTTCTCCTTTATGGGACAAGGCAATGCTGGCAATATTGGAGGAAGTATCTATGGTCAGTTCCATGATTTTTCCCGCTTCAATCTCATTTCAAGCTTCTCCAACAATTCCAGGTATCGCTTGCCTTCAGATTCAAAATAAATGGAGCGTTCTGTCTCGGAATCGGGAATGTAATTTAGCGTTATAGTTAAATTCTCTTCCGGTAGTGCTGAAGTCCCTTTCTCTGCCCATTCTATTGCACAAACTCCGTTGCCATAGAGATATTCCTCAAGTCCCAGGTCGCTAATTTCCTCGATATGCTTGATGCGGTAAAAGTCAATATGGAATAAGGGGAGATTACCGTGGTATTCCCTGATTATTACGAAGGAAGGGCTGAAGGCATATTCCTTGATTCCCAGCCCTCTGGCAATGCCCTGAACGAGGCAGGTCTTGCCGGTTCCCAGCTCACCGATGAGGAGGAAGATATCGCCTCGTTGAGCTAGTTCGCCAAGGTGGCTTCCTAAAAGCTGGGTTTGCTCTGGACTATGCGACCTTAGTTTTAGGGACTTCATTTTTGAAGTGCTCCCAACCTGTCTTTGTAGGGGTGATGGTATTTCCCTTGCTATTTACTAAAATTACCCGAACAAGGAGACTCTCGTCGGTTATCTCTCCAATCACGCTTACCGGACAATTCAAAGCACGCTTAACTTTCTCCATAGTAACTTTATCAGCGGTGAATACCAGTTCATACTCCTCGCCTCCGCTTAACGCTAGTTCTTGATAGTCTGGGAAATTGGCTTTGACCAAAGGGTGCACAGGCACCTTGTCTATCTCTATCTTGGCGTTAACTTTGCTTGCCTGACATAGGTGGCCAAGGTCAGCAATGAGCCCATCGCTTATGTCTATGGCGGCATTGACTCCTTGTTGTAGCAAGAGCTGTCCCTCTTTTATTCTTGGCGTAGGTCTAAGATGGGCTTGTCTTAAAATGTCGGTGGTTTCATCATCAAGTTTGGTTTTTTCTTGGAGCATTTTTAAGCCCGCTGCCGAAAGACCTAAAAAGCCGGTAACTGCTATCTGTTCTCCAGGTATGGCTGTTGACCGCTTGAGTACTCGTTTATCTTTAGAGCGACCTGTGACGGTGAGGGTGATAACCACATTAGGGGAGGAAGCCAGGTTACCGCCAGCTATAGCGACCTCAAATTTATCGGCAAGCTCTACCATGCCCTGGAAAAAATCGGAGACGTTTTCTACTTCGAGTTCACTGGGTAAGGCTAGGGAGATTAAGGCGTATTCAGGAATACCACCCATGGCGGCGATATCGCTCAAGTTCACTGCCATGGCTTTCCAGCCTAACTCCCTCCAACTAATAACGCTGAGGTCAAAATGGATGTTTTGAACCAGAGTATCTGTGGTGGCTAGCTGGATATAATTGCCGCTTTGCCAGGCAGCGGCATCATCGCCAATGCCGACTAAAAGCTGCCGCCAGGAATCATATCGAGGATTTCGGGATTTTTCAGCGATGCGCTGTATAACATCAATTAAGCCAAATTCTCCCAACTCGAATAGCTTCATCATTGTGATTATAGCATTCAGTGCCCATTAGCCTCAATTTCACCCTGCTGCCCTATGGATGGTATAGTTGGTGTCATGCATTATGCCATCCTCGCTGATATTCATAGCAATCTAGTTGCTTTTCAAGCGGTGCTCCGAGATATGGAAGACAAAGGAAAAGCTTATGAGATATGGTGCTTGGGCGATATAGTGGGTTATGGACCTGAACCTCATGCCTGTATTGAGCTCTTGCGTCAATACAAGCATATTTGTGTTGCTGGCAATCATGATTGGGCGGCTATCGGTAAGCTTGATATCTCCGATTTTAATCCTTATGCAACTCAGGCTATTCTTTGGACGAGGCAACAACTGAGTGCTGGTGATGTAGATTATCTGCAAAATCTTCCCCAGAGGACGAAGAGGGATGATTTTACCCTGGTTCACGGCAGCCCTCGTTATCCAATCTGGGAATATCTTGAGCCGGGATGGTTAACAACGGAGGATGTTGAGGATAACTTCAACCGGTTTGACACCAAATTTTGTCTTGTAGGTCATTCGCATAAGCCGATAGTTTTCCAGCAGGATAGTTCAGGACATTACTTTGTTGGCATAATTCCCAGTGAAATAAAGGTGAGTTCTCAAAACAATCGTTTAATTATCAACCCTGGTGGTGTAGGACAACCTCGTGATGGTGACCCCAGAGCTAGTTACGCTATCTATGATAGCGATGCTCAAGTGGTATATCATTATCGGGTTAACTATGATATAAGTGCCACTCAACAAAAAATGCTAGAATATAATTTACCTTTGCCTTTAATTGAACGATTAAGTTATGGGTATTAGTGTGTTATACTAGGAAGTTTGATGGTGAATGCTAGAAATGAGTGATTATGAGTTGGTAACCATAATAAGTCCCGAAGTTGACGGGGAGAAACTACCTGAGATTATAGATAATCTCGGCAAGCTTATTACTGATAGGGGGGGAGTTGTAGAGTCGACGGAGCAATGGGGAATGCGGAAGTTAGCCTATCCCATAAAGAAATGCATGGAAGCTAATTATATTTTGACTAAATTCAAGCTAGAGCCTAATTTGACGAAGCAGCTTAACGCTGAACTCAAGGCCTCAGAGGAAATTCTGCGACATCTTATAGTAAAACGGGAGGGTTAAAAGATGGCAAGTTTGAACAAAGTGATACTCATCGGCAATGTAGGTGGTGACCCTGAAATGCGCTATACCCCGAATGGCAAAGCGGTTACCTCTTTTAGCTTGGCTACTAGTCGCCGCTACACCACTTCTAGCGGAGAGACCAAGGAAGAAACAGACTGGTTTAGAATTAGCGTTTGGGGTAAGCAGGCGGAGGCTTGCAATCAATTTGTGACTAAAGGTAAGCAGGTTTATGTAGAGGGCAGGTTACATGCTCGCAACTGGGAAGGACAGGATGGGCAGGCGCGTACCAGCCTTGAGGTAACTGCAAATCAGGTGCTTTTTCTTGGTAAGCCAGGAGCTGTAGCTCCCCTTCCTGAAGAGGGCGTTCCTGAGGAAGGCGAAATTAAGCCTGAGGACCTGCCTTTTGATTAATTTGAAGGAGCAAAAGATTGGCTAATTTTACAACAGGACAAACAAGGGACTTAACCCGTAAGCCTCCAGTTTGTCCTTTTTGCACTGGAAGGGCAACCATAGACTATAAAGATACTGCTACCTTATCTCAATATCTCACCAGCCATGGGAGCATTGGATCGCGACATATGACTAAGGCTTGTGCTAAGCATCAACGGGCTATAGCACGGGCTATAAAGCGGGCTCGTTTTTTGGCTTTGTTGCCTTATGCCCCAGTTCATATCTGGAAAACAGGCGGTGTAGGCTTGCCTGAATCAAGACATCGTAGGAGGTAAATGCCTAAGCGAACTTATCAGCCAAAGAAGCTTCCTAGGAAAAGAAATCTAGGCTTTCGCGCCAGAATGGCTACTCGAGGTGGGAGGAGAGTACTCAAGCAAAGGCGTCTTAAAGGGCGGTGGAGGTTAACCCCAGTTTGATTGTATGAGACGACCTTTGAGTCTAACTAAGAAGGCAGATTACTTTTCAGTTTACCAAAGAGGCAAGATATGGAAGGGAGATTTAGTAAGGGTGAAGGCTTTGCCCACTGGCTTAAGTTCGAGCAGGTATGGTCTCTCGGTGAGTAAGAAAGTGGGCAATGCGGTAACACGCAATCGGGTGAAACGCTTATTAAGAGAGATAATGAGGCTGCAAATGATAAAGCCAGGATGGGATATAGTATTTATTGTTCAGGCTGAAGCAGCGGATGCTGATTATCATCAATTGAAAAATTCGGTGACTAAATTATTGGCTCAGGCGCAATTGTTAATAGACAATGATAAAACAATTAATCCTCGATTTGATTGAATTATATCAAAAAACGATATCAGAAGTTACTCCACATTCCTGCCGTTACCAACCCACTTGCTCTCAATATGCTCGTGAAGCAATTGGAAGGTATGGATCTATTAGAGGTAGCTGGTTGGCAATTAAACGGTTGGCTCGGTGCAATCCTTTTGTTAAAGGGGGATACGACCCTGTGCCTTGATTATAATGCTAAATAACTGAAGTGAAGCAAGTAAAGATATTATTCCTCATCGTGGTTTCTCTTCTTGGGTTAGTCCTGGCTTCTTGTGTTCCTGGTGGAACTCAGCCAGCGCAGGGATGGTCAGGAATTACCATTAATGATGGCATCCTCTACATGGGCTCTATGGATGGCAAAATTATGGCGGTGAATCCCTCTGCCCGAAGTCAGAATCTCAGTTTCCCCGCAGATGGGGAGTGGGAGTACCCTATCACTGCCCCTTCCGGAGGGGGGTTGTCCTGTAGTCAGACATCTGCCTCTGTTGCCATATATGGCACACCCGCTGTGGATGAGGCTCTAGTGTTTAGCGGGGGCTATAATGGTAAAGTCTATGCGCTAAACGCCTCAGCCCGAAGCCAGAATTTGGATTTCCCTCAAATGAGAGACAATGAATGGTTCTATCCCAAGACAAGCGAGGTAATAGGGGCTATTGTGGGCAGCCTGGTGATAAGCGAGGATGCTATATATGTAACAAGTTCGAATGGCAAGGTGTATTGTTTAGACAAGCATTTTGGCGATAAAAAATGGGAATCGGATGTTCTCGCTAAGAAATTGTGGTCCACTCCCTATATTGAGGGGGATAATGTTTACATAAGTACCTTTGATGGGCATCTTTATGCTTTATCGGCTGAGGATGGCAGTATAACCTGGAGTTTTGCCACAGAGTCAAAAATAGGATTTGTTTCCTCTCCGGCAGTTCATGAAGGAACCATATTTGCAGGCTCCTTTGATGGTAATCTTTATGCTGTGGAGATAGGGGAGAGTGAACCATTGTGGAATTTCACCGGTGGCAATTGCTTTTGGGCTGCGCCTGTGGTTAGTAACAGCACTGTTTATGCTGGATGTCTTAATGGCAAGATTTATGCTATTGATGCCACTAATGGTACAGAATTATGGTCTTTTGATGTGGGAAGTCCTATAGTCGTCTCACCAATTCTGGTAGATGACTCGCTAGTGGTGGCTGCTGAGTCAGGTAATGTGTATGTCATTAACCCAAAGACGGGCATCGGCGAGCGAATTAGGAATCCAGGAAATGATAATAAACCGACCATTAATGCGCTTGTTCAAGCCCCCCCTTGCGCTCAGGAAGGCATAGTTTACATTCGTGGTCAGGATAATTGTCTATATGCTCTGGATATTGAGCAAGGACGGGTAATTTGGAAATTTCTTCTAACTACCCAGTAGAAGTTTTGTAATCATGGCTGAGTTATGGAATTTAATTATCCTCAACCCGATGCTTAATGGGCTAATTGCGCTGAGCAGCGTTTTAGGGGGCAGTTTTGGGCTGGCTATCATTGCTCTTACCGTTATAGTTCGTTTGATACTACTGCCTCTTACTTTGAAGCAACTCAAATCCACCAAAGCTTTGCAAGGAATGCAGCCCAAAATTCAGGAATTGCAGAAGAAGTATGGCAAGAACCAACAGAAGCTCCAGCAGGAGATGATGAAACTTTATAAAGAGGTGGGAGTCAATCCTCTGGGTTGTATATGGCCAATGCTAGTTCAATTTCCAGTGTGGATTGCCCTTTACCAATCTATCATGCGAGCCTTGGCTACTACGCCTGAAAGCTTACTGAACTTATTCCAGCATCTTTACTCCTGGGAGGTAGTGGCTCAAGCCATTCCGCTGGATAGCCATTTCTTATGGCTTAATTTAGGGTCTCCTGATAGCACCTTGATTTTAGCCATTATAGTGGGTGGCTCAATGTGGGTACAACAGAAAATGGTGACTGCTCCCTCTGCTGACCCGAGGCAGAAGTCAATGAACAGCATGATGCTGCTTATGATGCCATTTATGTTTGGGCTGTTCACCTTGATGTTTCCCAGCGGTCTGTCTCTTTTCTGGGCAGTTTCCAATGTGATTGGCATTGGGATTCAGTACTGGATTACGGGATGGGGTTACTTGAGACGGGGGACTTCGGCTCAGGTGGTAACTAAAGTGGGAGGGAAGGGTGGCATTACAAAAAGACCTTAAAGTGGGTTAACACCGTAAAGAATTACTGAAAAGAAGGGTTAAGATATGGATGAACTGGAGATAACTGCGAACACGGTTGAGGAAGCGCTGGAGGAAGCCGAAGAGCGACTGGGGATGAAGCGAGACCGGTTTGAAGTAGAGGTTATCAAAGAAGGGAAGTCAGGGATTTTGGGTATAGGAGGTGAAGAGGCTGTAATTAAAGTGAGGCCCTTACCTTCAGTGGAGGAAGATTTAGTTAAGATAGCCAGGGAAGTTCTGGATAACTTGCTCAACTTATTAGGGGTAACAGCTGAGGTCGAAGTTCTGTCTGACCAGATACCGACGACTTTTAATATCAAAGGTGATGATTTAGGTATTTTAATTGGACGGCATGGTCAAACTATAGTTTTTTTGGAGTATATTGTTAAACTTATAGTGGCTGCGCGATTAAAAGGTTGGCAGCCGCTTTTTATCGATATTGGTGGATACAGGGAACGTCGTCGTAGTTCACTTCAGCAATTAGCTTTGCACCTGGCGGAACAGGTTAAATTAGAGCATCGTGACATAACCTTGGAGCCAATGTCTGCTAGTGAACGCCGCATTATCCACCTTACCTTAGCTGATCACCCTGAAGTGGTAACTCATAGCATAGGTGTGGGTGAGGATAGGAAAGTAGTTATTTCGCCAAAGTAGAGCTAAGCCATGTTTCATGAGGTAAATAGCAAAATAAACTTCGCTAAGCTGGATGAGGATATCCTCCATTATTGGAAAGAGCATAATATTTTTAACAAAAGCGTCGAGGCGAGGAAGGGGGCGCCAAGTTATGTCTTTTATGAAGGTCCACCCACGGCTAATGGTAGTCCGGGAATACATCATGTACTTTCCCGTCTGTTTAAAGATGCTGTTTGCCGGTATAAAACGATGAAAGGTTATTATGTGCCACGCAAGGCTGGATGGGATACCCATGGTTTGCCTGTGGAGTTGGAGGTAGAAAGCACCCTTGGATTTACCAACAAGGCTCAAATTGAGGAATATGGGATAGCCCAATTCAACCAGAAGTGTCGGGAAAGCGTTTTTAAGTATATCAAGGAGTGGGAGGCAATGACTGAGCGTATTGGCTACTGGCTGGATATGGA
>Ga0315280_10004550_pt1 | contig 20386 bp, 24 predicted proteins | sample YL17G06_40_MG_FD_203697 | JGI IMG/M metagenome (GOLD analysis project Ga0315280, IMG submission 203697) | Sediment microbial communities from Yellowstone Lake, YNP, Wyoming, USA - YL17G06_40 | ecosystem: Environmental > Aquatic > Freshwater > Lake > Sediment | place: USA: Wyoming | collected... | reverse complement strand
TACAAATGTCACTTTTCCTCTGCTGCCGATCAGATGAAAAGAGGAAAACTGTCCCAAGATTGTTTCGGTAGCGAGCAGAACAATGACGATAATAATGGCTATGACTGTAAACGGCTTAGTAATGTCATGTAAAACTGAAGAAGGAGAATCTGAAATCCCCTGTCACCATTCTTCTAGTTATTTAGAGGTTTTTATATTTCAGTTTTGTGGATTGTGTAGGTGTACACGATTTAGAATAGAAAGTTAAAAAATGAAGACTTTCAGGAATTATTCATTTGGAAACAAACATTGCAATATTTTTCTGCAGCCAAAACATTCGTCTGGAACCGGAGTGCCCTTTGGTTGATTTCTCAGATAGCCGAAATGATGAGCGCATTCTTGAAAATCCGTTGGTGACTGTTTTTTGGAATTTTTTTCTTTGGCAGTTTTAGTTGGCATTTTAAGTTTTTCTGAAGTTTTCTTCTGACCTGTCATGGGTAATTCTGATTCGGTTTTTGGTTGCTCATGCTTATGTGTGAGAAAAAGCATTAGCAGTACGACCACGGCTATCACAAGAGCGATGTCGATAACTGACAAGTCGAAGGAAAGCAAGGATTTCACTAATAGTTTAAAGTAGAAGCCGTCTACATATAGACTTAATGAATTTTACATAAGTAGTGTGCCTATGTAATTTTTCGACTCGGTGAATCGTTCGGTTATTCGTTCAGAATCAAAATAATTTCTGAGAGCCGCCGATTCCCAGTGCTGTTTCTATTAGTTTTTTGGTTTCTAAAAGTAGGTTACAGTTTATATTATGCGTTGACGAAGCCTTTCTGAGGGACAGTGCACGTTTGCGGTTGGGCACTTAGCTTTAGGATACTTAACTGGAAAAGCAGCGTCTAAACTTGTAAACGTTAAAATAATCATCCCTCTATTATTCGTAGTCTCTGTCTTACCAGACATTGATTTATTAATACCTGGGCTGGAACATCGAGGCTTAACTCACTCCATAATTTTTCTTTCTCTCCTCTTCTTGCCCATTTTTTGGCTCTTCGGAAAAAAGGCTGCACCATATTTTATTGCTCTAATCCTGCATCCTCTTTTAGGTGACTACTTGGCAGGTGGAGGTGTGCAACTTTTGTGGCCTGCATCCCTTGAATGGTATGGTATAGGAATAAGAATAACAAGTTTAACCAATATGTTGGTAGAATGGACCTTTTTTCTCGCATCCTTCGCTGTCATGTTCAAAACAAAAGATGTGTGGACACTGTTTCAGCAACACTCATCAAACTTACTGTTATCCATCCCGATTTTTACGGTTCTGCTACCCACACTGCTCAGCTTTCCCTTGCACGTTCCCTTAGCACTCATTATTCCACACCTCGCATATTTAGCAATATTCACTCTCTCCATTCTCATAGATTTCAAAGCCATTTTACCAAAATCTAAAAAATAATCCCGATAACATTCATTCAACTCCTACTCTCAGTATTGACTACTTTTCTCAACCAAGTATCATCAGCCATTCTACTGGGCGATAGGATTCAGCGGCTGTTGATACCATAGTTTAGCCCATTTTGAACCCTAATAAGAATCCTAATCCGAAGGCACCGACCGAAGGCAAAAGTGCAATGATTGTGGCTATCAATCCTGTTGCTTGTCCGGCGAAACCTAAAGCGTTAGAGACGGCTTTTTCAAGTTCTCCAAAGTTTATTGTGATTATGCCTTTGTAACCAAGATAGATGAGGACTAGGATGAAGAGTCCTATGACGATGGCAACGATTTTCATTAGTTTTTTTAGGGCGTATCCTGCGATGAAGCCTCCGATTCCACCGATTCCCAATTGATATGCTAAGGGTGTGAGGGCGCTCATACATTCAGTCTCTCTTCTTAGATGAAAGCTTACAGTTTTTATGTTTTGTGGGTTCCTGCGGCACAAAACTGGCAGAAGCTAGACAATCAAGTATAAATTTTCATTCAGCGTTTCACTTTAGAAACATGGTGTATTCAGTGAAAAAAGAGTGGTGAAAAATGAATGGTTGACTTGTTTGAAATCTATCTGTTAAACCTTGCAGTGACTGTTGGAATGTTTGTGGTGCTTGTCTTTCGTGCTTGGCTGGAGTTGAAGCATTTTCAGGTTCTTTGGAAGGAGGCGGAGTGGAGAAAAACATACGATGTTGTGGGCAGAATTTTGAAGGCTGAGAAAGACTTGTTCACTGGCGTTGAGGGCGGCGACGAACTCTATAAGATACTGAGTGAAATGTTCAAGGTTGAAGAAAAATAACTAGGGAAAATGCCAATCCAAAATCATTTTCTTTAGTCTAGCCTTTTTCTCCATTCCGTAGCGGCTGAGAGGCTTGGTCAAATGCCGCTGAGAACGAGGAGAAGTAACATACAGTCTCTGCTTCAAGTCTCGATTTACTTTAACCTTAACCTTTTCTAATTTTTCCCCGCGGAATCCACATTTCTCGCATCTAAAACCCTTGTTGGCACCCATTGACTTCATGCGTTTTCCACATTGCGGGCACAAGGGATTGTGTAAGATAATTTTTGGAGCTAGGCTGAGAACTCGAAACTTTTCAAGATTCACAGTTACTAGATGCTTAGACGAGGAGGGACGAACGCCTCCATAAGCCTCCACGTGGTCGCCGATGATTAATTGTTTAGCGGCTTTTCGCAAGTCTCCAGTCGGTTCATAGGCGGCGCAGTCGATTTGTCCCGTTTTGTCGCTGATTGAGAAAATTACGTGTCTTCGCGGAACAATTTGAGGCGCGCGGGTCACGGTGCCTCGTACAACTATGGGATGATAGGGAAGCACTTCGCTGATAGATTTGATTCTTCTGAGATGCGCGTCGGTTCCGTGGTTTGTGCGGAAAATTGTCCATCGTTCTACGGGCTCTAACGAATGAATCATTTTGTGGGCTTTTTTTACAACTGCTGGTGTTTCTCCTCTGATGCCGTATAAGATTGGGTCTGGACCGTGAGGCGTTATGAGAACCCTTCCAGTTTCAGGGTCGACATTGTTGAAGGTTAATGGCGCCGTCTTTTCGTTCATTTTTCTGACAGAAGCAACTTCGAGTCTGCGAGGTGTTCCACGGTTTTCTGGTATCCGATAGGTGATTAACTCGTAGGTGTGGTCTTCTTCTAAGGTTTCACCGACTGAGGCTAAGGCGCCGATGATTCCACGCCCAGATTTGAAGCCTATAGCCTCTGCCTTAAACGCTCGGATGAGTTTCAAAGCTTCTCGCATTTTCACAATGCTCTGAATCGTTTGTTTGGCGAAAGTTGTCAACTCATTTGGAATACGACTGCCCCAGAAGAAGACTATTCCAGGTTCGGTGCCCGCATAGTCTATGTCACTGTTTTTTTCAACAACATCAACAACCATAGCCTTGATTTTTTCAATTAGATTTTCGTTGCATTGGAATCTTATGCAGAGGGCGCCGTTGCCACGTGTTTTCCATGGAACGTTGGGGTTCAATCGAACAAGGTTGGGGTAATCGATGAAAGAGACGCCTAATTCATGTAGTTTTTCTACTAAAAGCGCAGTGACGTAAGTGGTGCAACCCATTCTAGGCGAGTCTGTGTCATCTATTCCAACATGCATGGTTATCATTTAGGCATCTACTCATCATTCTCCAAGATAATGAGAGCCAGAGTGATAAGAACTTTCATTTATACTACGTGCAAACTTGCCACTGATGGAACAATGATGTCTGCTACTCTTTCAATAGGTTTGTAATCAATTTTAAAGGTGAAACGTAAGAAAAAGGGAGTCTGAGGCTGTTACGGAGCTTCAACAACTATCATTGTAAGCGTAGAACGAACCTTATTCAGTCGGCGCACGTGCCACGTGACCACATCCTTAAGCTTGTCCATTGTGTCAGCCCTGATTTTCGCCACTACATCGTAGACACCGTATACTACGTAGGCTTCTTGCACGCCCTCGACTTTCTGGAGTTCTTTAAGAACCTCTTCCTCTGAACCAATCTCAGCGTTGATTAAAACAAAAGCCATAGGCATTGTCAAACATTTCCTCCTTCTTTTTAGTTACACAGTTGTCACCTATAACCTAAAATAATTTTCCTATATAAAATCTAAATACAATCATCATTTAAAAATTACAAATTGTTAGGAAAATCTATAATTAAGGTTAAATCATTCATATGCTTATTTTATCAAGTCTTCATGTGAAAAAAATTAGCATGAGGAAATGAATATGAAAGGAAAGAGAATCTTAAAAATGCCATTAACTCAATGTTTGATAGCATCATTGATTCTTTCAAGCTTTGCCATGTTTGCATCAGCCTCAGCAGGCAAGCCTCCTCCACCAACTGACCGCCCGATTAATATGCACCTGTCATGGGACCGAAGTGACACAGCGCACACTATTGTCATCAGTTGGCAGACCACTGGAAATATTGCAAGTGAAGTCCAACATGACACCGTCTCGCACGGTGGAACTCCAGGCGCTTACGCATATTCGGCAACAGGAAGCGCTCACGGTTGGCCCACAAGCAAGAACCCCTCTGGGTATGTCCATGACGTTTTGCTAACTGGGCTTACACCTGACACGGTCTACTATTATATCTGTGGCAGTGCGAGTCCAAGCGGCGGCTATTCCGCTGAATATGGTTTCCGTACAGCACCTACAGGCACAACAGCATCGTTCTCATTCGTTGCAGGCGGAGACTCTAGGACAGATCAAACAAACCGTGAACTCGTATCAAAAGCTATGGCACTGAAAAGCCCCAGCTTTATCCTACACGTAGGCGACTATATGAGCTCAGACCTTGCAAGGCTGTATTATGAATGGATGTCTGATGTGAATAACAATTGGATCACTCCGGAAAACTTGAGAATACCCCTGTGGGGAACCATTGGAAACCATGAGTCAGCTGGAAACTGCATCCGAGGGCAGTACGCATGGCCTCCTGGTCCTTCTAACAATGAACGATGGTACTCTGTTGACTACGGCGATTTAATACACATAATATGTCTTTCAGACTCTTACGACACCGTGGACACCCAGACTGCTTGGCTTCAATCAGACTTGCAAGCGAATCAAAATAAGCCTTGGAAATTCGCTTTCTTCCACGAACCCGCATACGTTTCTGGCAGCACCGATACAAACAGAACAGATGTCATACAGGCATGGTGTCCATTGTTTGAACAATACGGCGTCAACATAGTGTTTGCAGGAGACTGCCACCTCTATCAACGGACATATCCTTTTATGGGATCTCCAAACGCTTATATAGTTTCGAATCCAGCTGACGGCACAAATTACGTAGTCTGCGCTGGTTGGGGTGCTCCGCTTTACACTGGGATACCCCAGCCGTGGATCGCTTACACTGAAAGCGTATACCACTATTGCCTAATACAAATAAACGGTGCGACAAGCCTTACCCTCACAATGTACGACCAGAGCAACGTTGCCCACGATTCATTAACTATCACTAAAACCTAATAACATCAAAGCAAAAACTATCGACGCTAATAACCCCTTTTTTTCTTTTATCTGTCCAACATGTGGGCTCTAAGAGTTCTTTACTTTCAAATTTATATGCCATTAGAAAAAACTTTTTGCTATGTAACGCTTACAAATAGAACGGAGAAATGAACAATTTGTCGATAACCAGCAGAGAAATGCGCGCTTTAGAATTAAATTCGGAATACTTCGGCGTTTCCAGACTGCAACTCATGGAAAACGCAGGAAAAACCGTAGCTGAAGAACTTGCCAACCGCTTTAAACCCGACAAAACCAAAATTGTAGTTTTTTGTGGACTGGGCGGAAACGGAGGCGACGGCTTCGTTGCGGCTCGGCACCTCGCCTGCCTAGGTTTCCAAGTAGAGGTTTTATTAGCAGGCAAGCCTGCGGACATTTCAGATATAGCAGCTCAGAAAAATTGGATTGCCCTGCAGTCGTTGAAAGACACTTTAACCATACATGAAGTTTATGATTCGTCTCTTATCCCCAACCTAGAAGCAGAAGTTGTGGTCGACGCACTGCTTGGTATAGGATTGAAGGGCGCTCCGCGTCCGCCAATTCTTCAACTGGTTAAGAAAATCAATGAAATGGACTGTTTCTGTATAGCCGTGGATGTTCCAACAGGGATTGACTCTGACACAGGCGACGTATTAGGCGAAGCCGTGAAGGCAGACGTGACAGTTACGTTTCACAAGTTGAAACCTGGGCTGGCAAAAGCGAAAAAACACGTTGGTGAAATAATAGTTAAGAGCATAGGACTGCCACCAGAGTTTGAAAGGTTTGCAGGTCCAGGCGACGTTCAATTAGTTATGAAACCTCGGCGACCAGAGGCGCACAAAGGGGAGTTTGGCAGATTATTAGTTATTGGCGGTAGTGATGTTTTTTCTGGTGCGCCCACACTTGTGGCTTCCGCAGCTCTTCGAGTAGGCGTGGACTTGGCTTACATTGCTGCGCCACAGAGAACTGCTTATGCCATATCTTCTATGTCTCCAGACTTGATTACAATAAAACTTGACGGTGACCACCTTAACCCAAGTGAAGTAGCCACGATTCGTCCGTACTTGGAGAAATCAACTGCTGTCGCCATGGGTCCAGGACTAGGCTTACACAAGGATACAAAAGAGGCTGTAAAAGAAATTATCAGGCTAATAGAGAAAGTGAAAGTTCCGTTGTTGTTAGACGCTGACGGACTCAAAGCCTTCGCCGAATTTAAACACAAAGCAACTTCACCCATGGTGTTCACTCCTCACGCTGGCGAATACCAAATCTTAACTGGAAAAGAAACCCCACAAAAATTGAATGAAAAAGCAGTTGAAATGCAGAAAACCGCTGAAGAATTAGGCGCCATAATACTGCTCAAAGGACATGTAGACGTGATTGCAGATAGAAAACGAATGAAATTCAACTTTACAGGCAACCCAGGCATGACTGTGGGCGGAACAGGCGACGTGCTCTCAGGAATAGTTGCAGCCTTTATGGCGCAGGGTGCAGACCCGTTTGAGGCGGCTGTGGCTGGAGCCTTCATAAATGGGGCTGCTGGAGACCTTGTGCAGAGCGAGAAAGGCTATCACATGGTTGCTTCAGACCTGCTCAAGTGGATACCATGCGTCATAGACGACCCCATGTCTCACGTCAAGGTGCGAAAAACAACGTGACCACGGGCAACATAAAAATCATTGTTTACCACGCCAAACAATGCGACCCAAGAAAGTGTTCGGCTTTAAAACTTAAGCGTCATAGTCTCATTCGCGTCGTTTATAGGCTTCGGCTTCTGCCCCGCGGAGCCATTGTTCTCAATCCGTTTTCTGAGAAAGCGTTTTCCCCAGCTGACCGAGAGCGCATCGAAAAGAGGGGACTCGTTGCATTGGATTACAGTTGGAAGTGCACTGAAAAAGCAAAGTTGATTCCGTTGTTTGGCGAGTCTAGAGGTCTGCCCTACCTTGTGGCGGCTAATCCTGTAAACTATGGCACGCCAACCAAACTGAGCACGGTTGAGGCTCTATCTGCCGCCCTTTACATCGTTGGCTATAGAGAACAAGCGGAGCAACTGCTCTCCATCTTCAAGTGGGGACCAGAATTCATCAGGCTGAATCAAAAATTATTGGACGCGTACGCTCAAGCTAGAAACAGCACTGAAGTTGTGGAGTTACAAAAGAAGTTTATGGCTTGAAAAATTTAAATGGAATTTAAGAGTTTTTTCTCTTCATCTTCTTTCTTCTTAGCCCACAAGACTACTGTAGGAACAGCAATCCATAGCCAAATGTTGAAGAGTCCAAAGATTATGTTTAAAGGAAACGGCAACATTCCTAAGCCCACTAGAACAACTATGAACCCAGCTGAGACATCAACCAGTATAGTCGCTATTTTCTTCGCTTCCATTTCCTAGCTTCCTCTTTCTCCAGCAGAAAAGTGGGACGATTCTTAATGGAGTTAATTGCGACCTGTTGAATGTCTCAGAATTCTTAGTATTAGTGATGCAGACAATATGCGATTCTGCTGCATATTCAAAACTATGAAAGCCTCAACTAGTCCGCACTTGTATTGGTGTTTCGCTTTTTGGTGAAAATCTTATAAATTGAGTTAATCGAAAAGTGAAACTCCGCAAATGTTGAGAAAATACGATAAACAGCACGTTGCGAGATATCATAAAGCGAGCCATATTGGAAAGCAGAATCGAATACAAATTTCTAGGACTTACCTATGAGAAAGACGGCGTCCAACTGAAAAACTCTTTTAAGAACCTCTAGGTTGGTGATGCTGGTCGTAACCCGCCTTCTGTTTATAGTGACGAGCCATTATGCTTGCGTTTTTATACAGTTGTAAAAAAGGTTTACAGCCTAAAGCCATTTGGTTCTTAATCTCATGTCTTTGAAATGTGGATCATCAGAAACAATATGCTCTGCATGATGCACAATCATTGTTGCGCTTATGAGGACATCGGCGATAGAAACGTTCCAATGTCTAAGAGCAAGCTTACCTGCTTCTATAGCGACTTTTTCGTCAATAGCTATAATAGTTGCTCTTCGTGTTGTGAGTTCTTTAAGAAATATGAGCGCGGCTTCTTCTCCAAGTCTCTTTCCTGCTAATTTAATGAATTCCGTGGCTACAATAGACGGCACTAGAAGCCCGCGTCTCAATGATTCTTCCATCAAACTTACTATTCTTTGTTTTGTTTCCTTTGTTGGTGGAAATTTGAATGCTAGAAGGAGACGCGTGTCAGCTACGACTGTCAATGCCACTTCCTTCTGGTTTCTTCGAGTTCTGTGATTATTTTTCGGTATTCTTCTGTCCCAACAACGCTTCCCGGCTCAAGCGCACCAACAGGTCGGAGAAGCACTCCTTCTGGACGCTCATGCACTTCTAAAAGCGTTCCCTCTTCCACTTTATATTTTAACCTCAACTCAATAGGTAATGTTATCTGACCCTTTTGTCTAACCCTTACTCTAGTCATACCAATCAATAGTAAGAATAATCAATAGTAAGATTTAAATCTTATCTAACCAAGAAAATGAAGATTTAGGTTGGTGATGCTAGTCGAAACCCGCCTTTTGTTTAAGCGAACTAGAATCTAATGTTTCCGTAGTAGTTTGTTTCTCTTCTTTCTTAGGTGTTTCATTAGACATCTTTCTTTTTCCCTCTTTTTTCTGGTGCCAGCTGGATACTCTAAAGAAATATTTAGGCTAGTATCCCAGTTTGAGGACACATCAAAAATTATTCAACGTGAATATTTCACAAACATTCTGTAGACTCCACGTAATCGTTTATCGAAGAAAGCTCTACAAGGGACTCTCTTAATTCTCTGTGAAAACGCTTGAAGGATTATAGAGCATATACACCCACGCATACATTAACATTCAGTCATCTACACCAACATCATGAATAATCCATAGAAAAGAAACAAAGAACACTTCAATAGTCCTTTTCTTTGTTTATGCTAGGTATTTGTGTTCAATGAAATCGTTGTTATTAAAAGAGGAATCGTAAAGTATGTAATGTCACTCGATAATCATATTATATGAAGAGATGCTAAGTTTTCCTTCTCGCTCCACAGTTGGGACAGAAGGTGGATGTTTGGGACATTAGACTTCCACAATAAGCACAGGGAATCATAACAACTTCTCTTGTAACAACCTCTCTTTCCCTTATGACAGATGGAGGTTGAGGAGCTGGAATTTGGGTTACTGGTGGTGTTGGAATCTGAGGAGCTGGTTTCCAAGCTATTCCCATAGCCCCTCCAATTATTCCAAGAATCATACCTATAAAGAGACCTCCTAAACTAGCAATACTAAAAAGTGAAAAGATGACGCCAAGGATTCCCCAGACCACATGATATTTTGGAAGAGCATATAGCAAAATTCCAGCAGATAATACAACGATGCCACATATAAGAGCATCCAAGAACATTGTGGAAGCTGTTGCAACCTCAAATGTAATGGCGGCAACAAATGCACAGGCTAAAATACCAAAAAACAGAATCAGCATCCCAGCAACCAGCAATAGGGCAAAAGCAGTAGAAGGTCTTTCAACCAATTTTTTTCATACCTCATTCTTAAGTATATCAGAACTACTTTTAATCTTTATTATTTCAACTTTATTTCAAGTTGCATTAATAATTTAAGGAGAAATGTTCTAGTTAATGAAAAAGTAAGGGTTATACAATGGCACGAATATCTCTTCCTTTAAGTCCACTAAAAATCTATGGATTGACGAATGCTATCTGTAAACCTGATACTCCGTTATATAAGAACTCAAGAGAAGCAATATACGATTTTGAAAAAATGCAATACGGTTCTTGCTTACTGAAGATAGGAATAGCCTCTGAAGCTCTGACAGATATGTTTTATTTCCATCTCTTTAAGAATGAAAAAATTCCCAGTACATGGGAAGGAAAGCTAAACAGAATATATCATGGAGAGAGAAACGACTTAGCTAAATTCATTGCATCGTTGTTATTCCTAGTTAAGTGGTTAAGGAATATGGTTACTCATCCAACCTTCTATAAACCATCAGAAGAGGACTCCTACCTTGCTCTACTCTCATTTCAAATTGGATTAGAAAAATATGTTAAAGACATCTTAAAAATGAAAGTAATTTATTAAGAAAAATTTTTGACTATAACTTTTCCGCATTTCTTACATTTAGAAATTTCCACGGTTCAGCGTGCATGCAAGCACAGTTCCAACATAACACTCAGAAACCAAACATATTTGAAGCCTAGTTGACGCCTAATAGACGGTCTAGACCCCCCTCTACCCGTCTCTGTCTCTCACTCAGTATCACTTTCTAATAGAGGGGCTAGGTCAACTGTGCACACACATACACAAAAACTGACACTCTCATGGTAGATGGGCTGGTGATGCTGGTCGTAACCCGCCTTTTGTTCAAGTTGACGGCATTCGGCTAAACGGGCTACCCGCACCTTCACGCAGACAGTTCATAGGCGCCTATTTGCCCTTTCACCTCGCAGGACAGCCGTTTCACCGCTTCCAAATCAGCATTCTCAACGACTTAACACGCTTCATCGTCATAGACTGAATGGACGTTTCGTTTCTGCGCTGTAGCCAGAGTTCTCACCCTACACCCTTGACGAGTGTTGCAAAGTCTGCACGGTGGGCGGAGTTTCCTCACCCTCCAATGAGGGCGAAAGCCGTCCGCCAGCTTCACCAACCCAAAAAAGAATGAGTTAATCCTAAGCAATAAGAATTTTGGATTTTTCAATGAAATATTTTGCGAGCAGCTTCAACTCCAGCTCCAATCTTCACTTTGTAGCCCACATCGTTTAAGGCATTTTCCAATGCACTTATGGTCGTCAGAGTCTCAGCTTCTGAAACGATTCCCATGCAGCCGATTCTGAAGATTAATTCTCGAATTTTGCCTGCGCCGCCTACAATTTCCACTTTGTACCGATTCTTCATTATTTGTCGGACTTTGGAGCCGTCGACTCCAGAGGGCACGTTTATGGCTATGACTGTGTTAGAACGCACTTCAGGCGACGGATAGGGTTGAAGGTTTAAGGCTTCAGAGGCGGCGTAGAAAGCCTGAGCGCATTGTGCATGTCTCTTGAAACGAGCTTCTAGGCTTTCTTCTCGAATCATTTTTAGGGCTTCGTCTAAAGCATAAAAGAGGGTTAAGGCTGGGGTGAACGGGTAGTCTTTTTTGGCGCCGTATTCTCTGTATGAGATTAAATCGAAGTAGTAGGGTCTATGCGCTGTTTTTTCGATGGTTTCCCAAGCTTTTTCGCTGACTGCAACCACAGCTAAGCCAGGTGGGCAGGCTAGGCATTTTTGGCTTCCTGCAACACAGATGTCTATGTTCCAGTTGTCAACGGGCAAGTTGTCGCCTCCGAGGATGGATACGGCGTCAACTAAAAGGAGCATATTGTTTTCTTTGGTTATCTCGCCTATAGCTGGGAGGTCTCTGACGGTTACGCCTGTGGATGTTTCATTGTAAACAATCGCCACAGCCTTTGCATCTTTTTCTTTTTTAATTGTCTCTTCGATTTGTTCGGCTGTGGGTGCTGTGCCCCATTTTATTGGGATTTCTATGGGTTTTCCTCCGTGTCTTAGTATTTTTTCTTTGATTCGTTCGCTGAAGACTCCGAAGACTGGGACGATTATTTTGTCGTTTGGGTTTACGATGTTGCCTACGGCGCATTCTACGGCGCCTGTTCCTGAGGCTGTTAAGATGTAGGGGTCGTTTTTGGTTTGGAAAACGTATTTGAGATTGGGCGTGATGCTGTCGTATAATGCGTTGAATTCGGGTCCATGATGATTGATTATGGGCTTAAGCATAGCTCGCATGACTCTGTCTGAAACGTTTGTTGGTCCAGGCAACATTATTAAGTGTCTTTCTTCAGTCATTTCACGGTTCTGCTCCATTATTAGTTTAGAAATAAAGGCATTAGAATGCATAGATATTAAGTTTGTGAGATGCAAATCAGATGAGCATTGAGGAGGAAGCCCAAACATATGCCTATTATAACATTGCTCTCCGACTTCGGGTTACGAGACCCATACGTGGCTGAAATGAAAGCGGTTATTCTGAGCCTTTGTCCGCAAGCCTGTTTGGTTGACATTAGCCATGAGGTTGAAAAATTTAATGTACGAATGGGCGCTTTTGTGCTGGCTTCATCAGCCTCTTACTTTCCAAAGGGTACAGTTCATGTGGCGGTTGTTGACCCTGGAGTTGGGACGAAGCGACGGGCAATACTTGTTGAGGCGGGGCAAGCGTTTTTTGTTGGTCCTGATAATGGTTTGTTACTGTTGGCTGCTGAGAGGCAGGAGATAAGACATGTCTATAATATAACGAATAGGCGTTTCATGCTTTCTCATGTGTCTCGGACTTTTCACGGCAGAGACATTTTTGCTCCAGCCGCTGCACATTTGGCGAGTGGTTGTAAGCCTTCTGATTTTGATTCAGAAATCCATGATTATTTGGTTCCAAAGTTTGTGAAGCCTCGTTTAACTAGGAAGGCGCTCCTCGGTGAAGTGTTGCATATAGACGATTTTGGAAACATAGTTACTAATATATCGAGGGCAGAGTTTGAGAAAACAGGAATACAAGAAGGTGAAATGTTGCGTTTTAGGCTCAGAGACAAAGTCATAAAGTTGAGGTTTTGCTCGACTTATGGAGAAGTTCCTATTGGAAATTCATTAGCCCTCATCGGCAGCCACGATTTTCTCGAGATTTCCACAAATCAGGGAAACGCTTCCAAAAAGTTTGGGGCAAGAGTCGGAGACACCGTTGCTGTGTTGATATGAGCAAAAACTCATTTAATCCGCCTTTTGTTCCTTTAAATACTTTTTAGAAGTATCAGAAAGTTTTATCCTTCAAGTACATTCTTTCAGGTTGTGCGTGCTTAATAATTTAAGGAGAATCTTGGGCTCTTTTCTAGCAAGTTGGTCTTGCATTCACTTGTCTGTTTGTGTTTCCTGCTGCGTAACTAGGTGTCCACTAAATCCAGCGAGCCACATGAGTACTGGATAGACGATCATATGTTCCATCCCACCAGGACCCAAGCCCATGTAGAAACTGCTGTCATACGCAATGTCGCTCGTTAATGAGCCGCTTGTGATCATACCGCTTGAGAAGAGAGCAAATGCTCCAAGCGTCATTGTTCCGAGTATTATGCTTATCAGAGAAAATGGTTTTTTCAGCACTTTAAATGATGATATGGCTGACAGTCCACTGAAAAAGAAAGTCATTGAAGCCACTGCACCGTGAGCGGTTCTGAAATCTTTCGTGAAGACGCCGACACCCATTGCTCCTACAGCCATTAGAAGGAGCAGTATGTTAACGGTTTTAAAGTTAGAGATGTGTCTTAGAAAGTACGTTCCAATGAGTAATAATAGTCCTAGAAGGAAGACAGATGAATTGAAAAGTATGGCGGTTGGTCCGATTCCAAGGTCGCTTATGTAATTGTCAGACACGCTGTAGTCAGGATACAATGCCTCTGCAATGTTAAGACCTAGGACGAACTGTGTGGTTGCAATAAAAAAGAGCATTCCTGCCACTTTTTCTCTTGAATATGCCATGCGTTGCAATGTCGCCAATTGAAAGATAAAACTTTCCATGCGCGTATATGTGGGGATTAAATTAATTAATGCAACATTAAGATGAAATACTAGGTAAAAAGAAAATAGGTGAAATAAATTTGGAAGAAGAACCAACTCAATCGAAGTCAACAATACCTGAACCCCTACAACAACCGATACTACAGCCACCAAAGCGCAAATTGAGCAAAAGGGTCATTTCAATTATTCTGATTGGTTTAGTCTTGTGTTCTGCTCTGGGAGCATTGAGTTATTTCTACTGTGACTTGAACAATAAGTATAACAGTTTGCAATTAGAACATACTAGGCTTCAAAGCAGTCACAATCAGTTGAATACTAATTTTCAGAGCCTTCAACAGAAATACAATGATTTAGATGCCAAGTATGACAACCTAAACAAAAGTTATGATGATATAAATGCCCAATATCAAAGTTTATTCACTGATTATGATGCACTTTCACAGGTTTTTAATGAGCCTCTAAAAAACAAGACAGTGCCCACAATTGATGAGTTGCAACAATGGTTATCAGAAGATAAGACAGATGAAATACAATATGATTATCCGAATTTTATATGCGGAGATTTTTCAGTTATGCTATCTCAACATGTAAAACTCAAGAACTGGGATATGGGCATAGTCACTGTATATGGATACAATGAAAACCATGAATCCTACGGTCACGCGTTCAACGCAATAATTACCACTGAAGGACTTAGATATGTGGAACCACAAAACGATTATTTTTGGCACTTTGCAGATGATGAAGAAATACTAGTTAACCGTTGGAATGAAATCGGAATTAATCGAGAGTGGATTTACGTGGAAGAGTACAAGACAGTCATACGGTTTGACTAAAGCTTAGATTTTGTCGGTTTTGTTTAGGTCTTTTAGTCGTTGTGTGCCATTGATTTCTTCTATGTATTGTGCCACGCTTTTGGGAACCAGCTGTTTCCAGTTCTTTCCTTTCAGCATTCGTTCTCTTATCTCTGTGGCAGAGTAAACCTCACGTTGATGAAATGGAACAGGCTTAACCTTATAGCCCGCTTCCAAAAATAATCGTCTCGTTAAAGGTTCATTAGCATAAACTACATCAAATTTGGGCGTGTAACCCACAACTTGGCTTACCCACATCATATGCACATGCACGTCGGGAATGGGAACAATCCAGCAGCGAGACATTGATATTTTAGCTTCATCTAATGCTTTCCTTATCATGGTTAAGCGTTCGCCCACAGTAAACGGATTATCCATTCTATGACTGTATTGAGCACTGCCCACCACAATGACTAATTCGTCAACTTCTTTCAAAGCATCTTTAACAGCTTCTAAATGTCCCTTATGAAAAGGTTGAAACCGACCAACAAAAAGTCCCCGCTTAACCATCACGCTCTTCCCTCTTTACTAAGACTATGATAATCGCTTAAATTTCAGTCTTTCCGAACAAAACTAACTGGGAAAACCGAAAGAACCGAGCCGTCCACCTTAATCTTAATCGGCTCCTTAAAGCCCATATCTTCCCGCTGAAGAATCGCATACTTCATTTTTACGCCTTCCCCCACAACCTCACCGCCATAACCGCCTAAGCTGAAATCTGAATGCACAACCCGATGACAGGGAATTAAAGGAGCAAAAGGATTACTCCGCATAACCTGACCCACCGCTCTGGCACTGCCTCCAGCAGCCTTAGCCAACGCACTATACGTAGTAACGTAGCCAACAGGAACCTTCACGAGAAAACTCAGCACTCTGCGCGAATATTCAGGCAAATGTGCCATCTCAAACTTGAAATGCGCTGAAACATTCTCACCCGCAATCATTAATGTGATAGCAGTCAACAACTTATCTGAAAATTCACTCTGCTTATCAGCTACTTGAAAAGTCACATTAAATGGCAGACTCTGAAGCACACTCTTCAAAACACTCTGCTCATTCAACCCGAAACTAGTCGCCAACACTTTATCACCATCATCGTCAACAGCACCAGCACACCAAACATCACCCATCCATCGCCGAAAAACAAAAATCATGGTTAATCTCCTCACACACTCATAATTAAAACAAACACCTAAAAACCCTGCCCTCAAAACAAAACAAACCAACACTCAACCACCCTGTCAAATGAACCACTTCATATTTGCAGCCTAATAGAAACCTAATAGAGAGAACGTATCTAACATGCACACACAAAAATTAGGCTAGCCAATCTATTTGTTTTCCTAACCCTATTTAACAATCAGAACCCTTCTGTTGCTCATCATGACCCCCCTCCCCCCTAGACGCACACACAAACATAAACAAAAAATTTGTTTTCACTTATCCTCATTCAACAGTTTTCTTAAAGCTTAATAATAGGCTTAATCAACTAATGCAACCAACAAGGAGGCATCACCAATTATGAAAGAACAAGAACAAGGACCATACATGTGGATACCAGGAGCCACAACAATAGGCGTAGTATGCACAGACGGCATCATCCTCGCATCAGAAAAACGAGTATCATACGGCTACCTAATCATGAGCCGCGTAGGAAAAAAAGTATTCAAAATCACAGACACAATAGGCGCTGCTTGCGCAGGCTTAGTCTCAGACATGCAAATACTCATAAGAGAAGTCGAAGCCTACGCCACCCTATTCAAACTAGACGCTAACCGACCTATGGCAGTAAAATCAGCCGCCAAAGTCATGTCAAACCTACTCTTCAGCAGACGACTCTTCCCACTGATAACACAAACAATAATAGGCGGCATCGACGAAGAAGGCGCATCACTCTACGTACTAGACGTGCTGGGCTCAGTCATACCAGACAAATACGCCGCAGTAGGCTCAGGCGCCGAAATCGCCCTAGGCGTTCTAGAACAAGGCTACAAAGACGACTTAACCGTAAAAGAAGCCCAAGACCTCGTAACACGAGCCATAAAATCAGCCATAAGCCGAGACATCATGAGCGGCGACGGAGTCGACTTCCTCTTCATAACCAAAGAGGGCCTCAGCGAAGAATCCATGAAGTTTTAGGCTACCCTTCACATCCGACTATTCTTTTCTTCGATAAGACTATTAAGCCCTTATCCTAGAAGAGATAAAATCGTAAATTTGGTGCACTCTTATGCCGTTTCAATTAACCCAAAAAGAAGGAGAATACTTAGTCAAACTCGCACGCAACGCTGTGAAACAATACCTCAAAAACAAACAAATCATAAAGGTGCCAGCGGACGTTCCGCCCAAACTCAAGGAAAAATGCGGAGTCTTCGTCACAATAAACAGCGTCAAGGGCGAAGGAAAAGAGCATGAACTGAGAGGCTGCATAGGTTTTCCATATCCCACAGACATTTTAGCCCAAGCCGTGATAGAGTCAGCCATAAGTTCAGCCACTCAAGACCCACGTTTCTACCCCATGAAAGCTGAAGAACTCGACCAAGTTGTTTTCGAAGTCAGCGTGCTCACACCACCAGAACCCGTAGAGGTGGAAAACCCGCAAGAATACTGCTCCAAAATTAAGGTTGGGCAAGACGGACTCATCGTAGAACGCAGCTACTGCAAAGGCTTGCTTCTACCCCAAGTGCCCGTTGAATGGAAATGGGACGAAGAGGCTTTTCTCTGCCAATGCTGCATAAAAGCTGGCTTGCCACCTGACTCATGGCTGCTGAAAGGAACAAAAATCTACAAGTTTCAAGCCATAATATTCGAGGAAGTTTCTCCAAGAGGAAAAATTGAACGCAAAAAAATTGAAAAATAAAAAGACCTTCTAAGGTGAAGACTGAGTCTTCGGACTAATCACCAAAAGTCGGAATCCACGCGCGCACGGATTCGGCATCTCGGTTAATTGCACTTTTTCTAGGATTTTGTTTTCATCTTTAGCGTAGCCCGTTACATCGTGTTCAGCGGGCATAAGAGACTCTAATATGATTCCGTCTTCTACAGTTTTTGCTCGGCATTTAGCAGGCAAACCTAGACGCAACGTTTTACCTTCTTTCACCGCCTTTTCTGCACAGTAGAGGACAGCGTAGGCGCCACAGGTCAATTCAGCAATTCTTACAGGTATGCTCTCTTTTCCAATGGCTAAAACCTCAATGTTATAAGCTTGTTTGACCTCTAGAGCCAGTTTTCTTATCTTTGGCAGAATCTTTAGCAGGTGACCCCGAGCTCTGCCAGAAATGCGCATTTGAGAGAGACTCACCGCAGAGAGTTCTTCGACGCTGACGCTGCCCAACGACATGTCCAAGTGAACAACATCAGCCTTCACCTTTTTGAGAAGGTCAATGCATAACTCTAACTCATGAATGACTAAGGTATGACCATCTTCCACTTTGACGAAAATAGGCTCTGCTATGTAAGAACTAGCTCTCTGATAAGGAGGCTCCACCAACACAGCGCAGGCGGCAACAACCTGCAAAGGTTCAAATCGTTCGTTTAAAATTGCGGCGCCAGAGTCAGCTGCGACAACCTGCAAACTATTTTCACCGCTTCTATCTTTTGAGCTTTAAGAACATTTATTTTGTGCTGTTTTGCGAAGAATCAAAGGTTCAGTCTCGAGGGCTCATCATCTCTGCGGATCAGAGTAACTCTGAGACATCATCGATAAACACTAAACAAAAGCGTGCTTATAAATGTGGTTTCTGCAGGTTTGCAGTGGCAAGGCTTTGAAATCAAGATTCAGTCTTCATAAAAATAAATTGCCCCCTCAGTAGGAGAGTAATTCCTAACAGATTCAGCTCTTCAGACAAAAATGGGGGAAAGCGTATGAAGTTTGATTTGAATCGGCGAGAACTTCAATTAATTAAACTCTGGTGGTTGAGCTGCGAAGACATGATGGTTCCCAATGGCACGTGCACCTCATGCGAATTTAAAGAAGAGTGTGGGGTTATAAGGCAGAAACTTTATGGAAAAAAGCTTAGGAGCAATGGAGCACCACCTGTCAACGAAGAGCAGTCTATCACCGTTTGCGTTCAACAACACGACCCATAATCACATTACGCCAACGACTATGGAATAGCTATTTATTTTTTTAAATACTTTCTTGTATGCTAGAGGAAGTGCTAAAACTCTATCAAAGAGTGAAACAATGTGAACCAAGTGGTTTTGCTCAACAAGAGCGTGGAGAATAAGTTATTCGAGTTTATGAATCAGGATAGAATACGTAATTTTTGGGGCATCTATGACCTCAAACATCTGAGAGACAAAACTCGGACATGGGTCGCCTTCTCCGATATGAATGTTGCTGGATACCTTGTTGAACACGATAAAAGAATCTTGCACATACGAGGCAATGCTGCATGCGTCGCTCCTCTTTTGAAAAACACAGATTTGACGACTCCACTGTTTAATGTAGAACCAACTCATCTTTCTGCCGTGAAAAAACTCTACAAGCCAACTGAATCAACTGACTCGACGACGAGAGGCAAGGTCACAACATACATTTCTATGAAAGTGAGCGCAGACAATTTCAAACCAACTATAGTACGTAACGTTCTAGAGATGGGAAAAGAAGACAGTGAAGCAATCGGTGGCCTTCTTGGTCGCGAACCCAACAGAGTCGCAGACCTAGTGAAAGGTTTAGCCTATGGTCTTTACAAGAACGGTCAACTAGTATCCTTTGCTGCGGCTCCAGAGATTTTGGAGGATTTGGCTATAATTCGAGGCGTTTACACGGTGCCAGACTTGAGAGGAAAGGGCTACGCAACCTCAGTGTGTTCAGCACTCGTTGGGAGGCTCTTTGAACAAGGCAGGGAAGTTATTCTCTACGTATCAAAGGACAACCCATCTGCAATCAAAGTTTACAGGAAACTAGGCTTCAGAGAAACGGAACATGTTTTTCTAAGTTTTAAGGCTGAGAGAAGAATTGGAAAAAGGCGTCATGTTAACGACAAGTAATAAAACTTTAACATTTAAGAGAGTTCTTTCTCAATTGCTCTCGACGAAGGAAATCCAGTGTTTTCAATAACACTTACTCTTCCATTTTTCCCAAGTCTCAGTTGGTTTTCACCGCGAAACTTGGTTACACTTGCATTTTCAATCTGAACGACCGAGTCTACTGAAACAGCGTTGATTTTTTCGTTCCACAAGCAAAGTTTGATGGCGCCAGTTTCGTCTCCGATCAAAGCATTGGTGACGCGGGCATATTCGCCAAAACGAGTGAACACGAGCGTGGCTTTCGGAATATCAAGAACTCGTGCCTTAACATGGATTCGCTTCATTCCACACCGTAAATCCCGAATGTGCTTGGGATTTTCACGAGTATCTCGATTTGAGAGTTTCCTAAACAAGTGGAAAAACTTTAGTTCTCCAATCTGATTTGGTTGATCCAGAAAATACTTGGGAATAAAAAACTGCGCAACCACTTTAGAACCGCTTGTTATAAGAAAGAC
>Ga0315280_10004548_pt1 | contig 20394 bp, 9 predicted proteins | sample YL17G06_40_MG_FD_203697 | JGI IMG/M metagenome (GOLD analysis project Ga0315280, IMG submission 203697) | Sediment microbial communities from Yellowstone Lake, YNP, Wyoming, USA - YL17G06_40 | ecosystem: Environmental > Aquatic > Freshwater > Lake > Sediment | place: USA: Wyoming | collected... | reverse complement strand
GGCCTCTCGAAGAAAAAATCTCTGTAGAACGTGAAATTCCGAAATCACGACTTGGGTGGGAGGGGAAGTAGGGACAACATATACAAAGTCTCATTTTCCGAGGAAGAACTCCAAAACCGCCTAAATTCGCTGGACTCTGCCGATTTTGGAAGCAAACTCCAGCAAAGCGTGGCCGAAGAGGCCGTCTACGCCCAGATCTTCGAGTATCTCATCGAGGAGACGACGGCCCACGAGCTCGGCCACCTCCTAGCGCGCGGATTCTGCAGACCCATTTAGCCCTAGAGGAGTAGGGAGGCGACTTGGCTGAGCTTCGGGACCATTGATCGTTGCCACTAGCAAAGCAATAAAAATGTCTCTGCCGACTTCGATGACTGAGAAAATGCCCCACGAACATATGAGGAATCTAATCGTCGCGGGAATCGTGTGCATGATGGGCATGGCATCTATAGTTGGTGCAGCCGAGTATACTGATGATGTGGGAGCAAACAGGGTTTTCTATGGATTTTCCGAAGTGCCGGGATACTTGGAGATAATTGGATTGGTAGATGACACTTCGTTCAAGGTCTTCGACATAACAGATAACGAGACGGCACAAGTGATTAAAGAAGGCAAGGTCGACCGAGGAACATATGTCACGATTCCCCTGATAGCTGGGCAGTTCTTCAAGATCATTGCTGACAAGGCTGTAGTTGCGCAGCACTATCTGGGACCATCCGTTAGGAGGTTCGGATATTCCACTTTCTATCCGTCCGAGGATGCCACTTTCGTCGGAAAGCGTTTCCTTTTCAAGGCCGAACCAGGAAGCAGTGAAAGAGCCACGGATCCATTCTACTTCTTCAGCTTCGAAGATGGCTTGGTATCAGTCACCAATCTGACAGATCCGGCGACGACCAAATGGACGATGAGTTTCCCCATAACAAAGGACGCTGTGTTCACGATCTCGCTCAAGAACGATGTCATATACAACGTGACCTCAACCGCAAGGATATGCATCCAGAGCCAATCGGGCGGAGGGAGAATAGCAGCTGCCCCGGATGTCTCGGGCAGTCTCGTCGGGAAGAAGCATATGGGTGCAGCGGGCAATGTTTTCGAGGTATTCGCCTTCGAACCCGGTACTGTGAAGGTCTACAGGCTGGACAATGGTCTCCTAGGCTATGAACACGTGTTTGATAAGGCCCCTGGATATTGGTTTGTTAACACATTGCCCCCAGGGCTGAATTCAAGCGATCCCCAAGTCCTTGCGAAATATCCGGGATGGACCACGAACGGTTACCTCTTTGTCTCTACATGCGACATCTATGTGATACTGGCCCACGGGCAGACTGATACAATAGTTCCTCAGACCATAGGTGATGACATAACCATGGCAGGCGGAAGGATAACGTCCTCCGGCGTCGAATACATCGTTGCGACCGATGGCAGGATAGGGTTGATAGCCCCATATGACGTCATCGCGACCGTGAATGGCACCAGATATGAGTTCAAGGAGAACCGACATGGGGTATTGGGCCCTGGTGTCTGGCACATCGTAGCAACCAAGCCGCTTGCGGTCGTTCAATCGTATTCGTACGGTCCTGACGATATGGGAACATACCTTGTGGCCACCCGCGGCTTTCCCGACACTGAGCCGAAAGTCTCAGGAGGATTCAACATGCTGTACATCTTAGTTGCAATTCTGGCCGTGGCCCTCTTAGCTATCACCTTATTCTTCGTCTTCATCAGACGTCGCCGGGTGTAATCTTTTTGTCAGCGGAAGTGGGCGAGCCTCAAGACCTTGAGCAACACTAGGAACGCCATCCTTTCCTTGTTCCTGATTCTAGTAGCAGTCGCAGGAGCAGGCCCAGTTCGGCCTGAGCCGCAGCCGATTCTGATCTCCGGCAGCGTGTCCGACATCATAAGCAGAGCTCCGATCCCCCGGGCCACAGTACTACTTTGGGACATGGAGATAGGAAAACTATTGGCGAATGTCACAGCAGGTGAGACAGGAGATTTCGAAATCCGAGTGGGGAACGTGGTTCGCGATCATCATTTCGTCGTCTATGCATATCATCGGACCGCAGGAGTCATGGATTATGTTCCGGGCAAGACATCTACATTCGACTTACGTCTCGGGCCACCGGGCAAGATCCGATTTGAATTGGCACCGGGTGCCCAGATACGGCTTACGGGCGACATAAGATATGTGAAGAGTCCGAACATTAGGCCAGCCCCATCGTACCTCGTAACCGTCATCAGTGAAATGAGGACCTACAACAGTTCATACGTAGTCACAGTCTATGGTCCCGATTCGGAGGACGCCCGGTTCCTCGAGCTTCCAAGGGATCTCGTGGTGGTCCCTTCTCAGGAAAAGGTAAGTCTATTCGTGCGCGCTAGGGTTCTAATGGAGGGAAGTTACGTAAACTATGGTTTCTTGGAATTCATCTTGGATAACAACGGAAACAAGTATCTGCTGCCCCAGGGGCAACGCATCGAAGAAGAACTGCCAGCATATGCCTTGAGGCAAAGCGTTGCAGCGGTGCAAAATGCCTTTGTGGTTGTTTACGAGAATCTCAGTCAGGCTCAAAGAGCTGGTTTCTACGTCACGGATCAGAAAGAGAAGGTACAAGAGGCTAGGGCCCTGATCTCAAGTGCTGAAACCAAGTTAAGAAATGCGGAATATGATGACTCAATAACTGACTTGAGGATCGCCTATTTGCTTGCGAGAATCGTTGGACAGGAGCTGGACGATCTAAGGGGTGCCGCCCTCACGGGAGTCGCAATAATACCGATCTTCCTATCTTTTTTCGCCGTCGCGATGGGTCTTATCTCGTTCGAGAATCTTCGCCTACAAGCCCTGTCCTCTGTTGTCTACTATGGACTCGAGGTAATTGTGTTCTATCTCGTATATCCCGGGGCTCACATAATTGGCTTGTCAACATTCAGTGTTTCCATAGTTGCATCATTGGCGATACCGTTCATTTTAGGCATTCTCGTCTCAATGTTCTGGAAGGAAAGGCTGACGTACGGAAGGCCACAGCTACTAAGTCTGTTGCCGACACTGACCTCCATAGCAAAAAGGAACATAAAGAGAAAGAAACTCAGAACCACGCTCACCGTCGCATCGGTCGCTTTCCTTATTCTAGCAATGACCGCTCTTACATCTGTGTCCAGAGTATTCGAGCTAATTGTAGAACCATATAACTCTCCTGTCATGTTCAACGGGATTTTCATCCGGAATGTCCCAGCGCAACCTGATCCCTCGACGCCCTATCTGCCGATTAGTTTCGAGGATATCGATTGGCTAGCGAACAAGACAGGCGTGCAGTTCGTTTCTCCTAAGATCGAGAACATCCCCAAGAGCGAGAACCTTGGAGAGTTAATAGGCCCGCTGGGACGATCCGCGGTCAAGGGGATCGTGGGCTTATCTAAAGACGAGCAGGTATTCACAGATTTCGAATCGAGGCTCATAGTCTCAGGAAAGCTGATTCATGGATCTGAGGATATGTCGATCGTCATATCCAAGGCCCTGGCCGCGCGGCTTGGGACAGCAATGGGATCCTCCATGGTTCTTGAGATTCGGAGGGGCGGAGTTCTCATTCAGGCCCTGAATTTCACGATTTCAGGGATCTTCGATGATCTTACAGCAGGCAATCTGGTGGAACTTGACTCACAGGCTTTCCTGCCGCGTCGTCTAGCATACGATAATGCAACAAAAGCATACAATGCAGTTCCTTGTACCCCGGAGACCGTGATAGTAACCAGCTATCAGACAGCTCTCAAGGCATTCGCCCCAATTGATGCAGTCATGGTGTCCAGGGTAATCTTCACGATGGCCGGTACGGAGTCAGAGACTGCTGACCTCGTCAGGGAGCTGGTGTACAGCAGAGAGTACTCGGTCTATGTCTCGAGTGAGAAGGAGGTGAAGTTACACCACCTCGGCTTTTCGGTCAAGATTGCAGGAGTGGACCTGACAATACTTGTAGTGATAGTCGCCCTCAATATCGCGATGACGATGCTGAATGTCGTCGAGAGACGGAGCAAGGAAATCACAACTCTGACGGCCGTGGGATTCAACCCTTCCCATATAGCCTTGCTGATAGTATTCGAATCGCTCGTGATGGGTTTGATCGGAGGCGGTCTCGGATACATCGGAGGCCTCATAAGCTATCAGGTGTTCTCTGCTCTCTCGATCGAACTCGCAGTCAGACCTAAGCTGGAATGGTATTGGTCTGTTGGTGGCCTTGCTCTCGCAATCGTGGTTTCACTGATAGCGGCCGTCAGACCTTCTCTGAATGCTGCGATGGCTGCCATACCGTCAGGGGTGCGAAAGGCTGGAATGTCTGGCACTCAGAAAGAGAAGCGGGAACAGGAAATCTACAGGACATTCGTCCAAAGAGAATACACCGTCCCGATACGGGTGAGAGACAATGAGAAGGAATTGTTTGTCGACTACTTCACCGGCAGATTAAGCGAAGTGGAGGGGGGTTTCTTGTTGCGGGTGGAGAATCTGCGATACGGCGAACAGCAAACAGAGGCGGGCACGCTTCTCGAATGGAATTTCAGGTATGTTTACGGCTCCTACGTCTCTGAGAACAAGATAATTGCTTTCAAAAGAAGCGATGCAGAACTCTATGATGTCAAGGTCAGAGTTGAACCAGAGAGCGGAGTGCCAGATAACTTCGTTGAAAATATTACAAACTTTATTAAGAGCATAGCAACGGGGTATGTCGCGGAAAGAGACAGAGTCAGTGAATCATCAAGATGAGCGAAGCTAAACAGCAACTGGCATCTGGACTTACGATGAGAACACTTGTCGCCATAGTCCTCTGCGCTGCGATTCTTACTCCTGCAATGCTATACTATCAGCTAGTGTTTTGGTTGGGACTTCCTTTTTCGGTCTGGTTGATTCTGATAGTCTACTCTGAGCTTTGGAAGGTTTTCAGAAATCCTCTGACCACGCAGGAGGCCTTTCTCATATCCTCTTTTGCCCCAGTTGCCTTGCTCGGTTGGGGTGGAATTGGAGGCGCCTTGTTCTTCTACAACCTCATGTTGGACCATTGGTACTTCCCCAACTCTCCAATAACCGAATCATTTGGTCTTACGAGCATGATCCCATCATGGTATGCTGTGCCCGGTTCTTTCGTCGGCAAGACATTCATAGATGCGGCTTGGCTTGTCCCTGTTCTCGTCTCAATCGTGGCTTTCGCAGTATATGTGGGCGTAGCAATCATTACCGGGCTAATCTCTTTCAGAATCTATGCCATGGAGGAGAAATTGGATTTTCCCATTCAGTCAGCAGTCGCAAGTGGCTATGGTGTCATAGTGCAATCGACTGCATCAAGGGAGAGGAAGATTCTCTATTCGGCCGCATTCATAGGGGGAATCATCTACTTCTTCACGTTCGTCATACCAGCACTTTTTCCGAATCTTTTTCCGTTGACGATATTCTATTCAGGGCTTGGCTCATTTGTTTCAATTCCTTGGATCGATCTCAATCGCTATGTCGAGATCTTGGGGTTCAGCGGAGGTTCCTTGGCTTTGCCATTGGATCTGTTTTCATACGCAGTAGGGCTGTTGATTCCAATTCCAGTTGCTCTGTTGATTTTCCTCTCCAATTTCCTGGTATACTTTGTTGGAAATCACCTTCTCGTTCAGTATGGTTTATGGACATCGGGAGTTGGAGCTTGGCAGCCGGGAGTCGATGTCATGTATTGTACCTATTGGTCGCAATTGAGATTCTGGAACAGCGCCGCCATCGGCTTGGTGCTAGCTCTCGGCATAGTGCCACTGCTGCGCCACTCGAAAAGATTACTTAACGCTCTGACGGGTGCAAGTGGCAACGAACAGGCGAAAAGACTTGGAATTCCCTCGATGCGCACCCTGATCATTGGATACTTGTCAGTTTCAACATGCTTGATAGTTCTTGTTTACTTGCTAGCCCCTTCGTTTCCTTTGCCAATCCTCGTGATCTTTACGATTGTGTGGCCACTTCTTGGAACTCTGGCCTCAACAAATGTGGCTGGCGTGACGAGCACGGGATTCTACGTGCCTATGTTCAAAGAAACGATGATGATGGGGGTCGGATACAGGGGGATGGACATGTATCTATTGTCGCTATCCAACATAGTGCAGTTCAACAATGTGGCGGGATCGGATATAGCAGCTTCTTTGAAGCAGGCGACGATATGTAAGACAAGCATCCCGGAATATATGAAGGCGTTTGTGATTGCGGTCACCCTGAGCCTTCTCTTCGGATTCGTATATATGGAGCTATTCTGGCGAAGTGCACCGATTCCTTCACCGACATTTCCGGCCACGGTATCACAATGGCCAGTAGCTGTGATGTTCAGATCACTTTGGCTTAAGTACATGACCATCTCGCCTCAGATAGTGTTCAGGTCTGATCTGTTAGTGGGAGCTTTCGTGATCGGCTCCGTTGCATATTTGGCGGCAGACTTCTTCGGGTTGAGCTACGTCTTACCCGCGATGATGGGAGGATTCGTAAGCATACCCCCAACAACCATGGGAATGTTGATAGGCAGCATCGTGGGGAACTTGATATTGAGAAGAATATACCGAAGTGAGGATCAATTCCGTCAGAATTCGGCTTACATAGTAACAGGATTCTCCATAGGAGGGGCAAGTATGCTTACCATAACAGCTGCTGCCCTCATGATCAAGTACGCGCTCAGCTCAGTACCTTACTAGGTTCTTCAGGTGTCTGACTGCAACATATATTCCGATCAGCAACACAGGCGCCAGAATAATGAGAATCTCGATTAGACTGATTTCCCTCTCAATCTCCACAACTGCCTCCGGACTAAACACTTCAGTGCCAAGTATTTCATCCTTCCATCCGGCCTTGATGTAAAACGTCCCCCAGTCCTCAATAATTGTATCGAAAAGATAGGACCCATCATATCTTGCCTTCGTCGACTTCAATTCTGCATATTCGTTTCCGGACCTACTGATATAGAGAACTATATGTGAACCCTCTGCAGGCGGGTAGATATTTCCTGTGACGTTGAATGGTTGTCCTTTCCTTATCCTTCCGCTTGGGATTTGCATCGAGACAGACATCCTAGTCGGCTTTGTGACCTCAAGTTCGTGCCATTCAGTCGAATTGGGGCGATGCCCGATTTCACCTAGCCAAGAGCTTCTTATCAGGAAAGTCCCCAGATCGTATGCTCTCCATATGACCTTGTACTCTCCCCGTTCATCTGTCCTTGTCTGCAAGGATAGGACGTTTCCTCTCGTGTCATCTATCTCCACATCGATCACGTGATTCCGACTCGCGCCGCCGAGTCTACCACTGATTACAGCGTTGCTGAAGTATTCCACCTTGTCGTTCGACAGAACGATTGACAAAGGGCTGAATTTCGGGGGAATCAATGAAAACAAAGCATATGATCTGTTATCATGGTATATGAGAGCACAAGATCCCAGATCAAGAGCCGTTACATTGAAGAAGACAGAAATTCCCACCTGGAATCCGGGCTGAAGGATGAGAGCAGACGGTTCTGAGAACGATGGGACACGCACAATCCCCTCATTACTGATTATCATGAAAGCATTACTCGGAATCAAAACAAAGCTGATGTCTTCGGTGTGCAATTTGAATCCGATTGAAAGGCTGGAATTGACTCGTTCATTGATCGTTTGTACCGACCAAAGGTTAATTGAGATCTTGCCGTCGCGGAACGTGTCGTTGACGGATAACTCTGGGCAATGGCTCGTGTACAGCCTTTCCTCCTCCGCTGCAGGAGCAATTGTGATTATTGTGGAGAATCCTTGGAATGCGATTCCGACCCTTGAACCATTCAGTCTCGCTGGGAAATACACATATCCTCGCTGTACCAAGCCATAGCCGAGACAGATGTGCACGAATGCTGATTCTGTGTTAAGACCAAGAGATTCAGAAATCCTGCCATCTGAATCAATCAAGACCATGTTCTCGAGACCAACCTCCTGAGGTTTGTGTCTGCTTCTGGCATTCTTCACAGCCAGAGTGATGAAATGCGAATCCCCTTGGTCTTGCGCTTCTTCGATCATGATATCAAGGGGTCCAACCTTAGCGATCTGGGACATCCCTACGTCGACTAGATCAACATATGCGAAGGTCCATGGCTCGAACAGGGACGCAGTATCTGGTGGAGCGTCCTGTCGCTCGATCAGCAGTCTGAATCCCAATCTATGCCCGGGTAATAGCTGAATTCCAGCCTTCGCCACGGGTATGAAGGCTTCTACGGACCACATGGAGTCTGACCCACTTTGGGCGACTGGGACTTCTGACTCCCTGAGAATTCTCCCCTTGGAATATCCTTGTTCCGTGTCCCACACGAGAGGAGATATCGAGCCTTTGGGCAGTGTACAATCAAGGACCGCGACTTTTTCAGGCCTGAAAAAGGGACTCCATGCAGGGCTGATTATTATCTCGAAATTGTCCTTGCCATGGAACCAGCCATCGCCGTCTGCATCTATGTAAAGAGACAGCCTAGCCTTGAATTCCGTGGAAACGAAGATACTAAGTCCAGAGCCATTCCAGGCCGCTCTGAATGCTCCTAATAGAATGTCTCCCTGAGCCTTGAGCGGGACGTAGTCTCCAATTGCTTTACCGAACATAGAGATGGGATCTGCCTTTCCATCTATGATCCAACTCGAAGCTGATATTATCTCAGATAAGGGATAGAGCGGATAGGAGTCATAGCCATCGCTCACGCCATCGCCATCTGTATCCGGATTTCTTGGGTCGGTCGCATAAAATATCCCGGCAGTGAATTCCTGAAGGTCGGTCAGGCCGTCAGCATCGGTATCAATCGACGTTGCGCTGCTGTTGAATCTCTTCTCATCCATTGGCACTCTTGGATCAAAATCGGGCATTCCATCATTATCTTCATCAAGCGTGGTAATTTTCAGTGGGTGTGGATCGCGCAGAAGAAGCCATTTCCTCGAAGGCCAGGATCTGAGAATGTAAGCGTTCACATCGAAATGCTCTCCGTAGATTCCAAGATCTTCCGCCCAATTCTCTCTTGGATGGTTTGACCTATACTCGGGAAAACCACTATTGGAGAAGAATTCGTCGATCTGGTGATGATACTCGTGAACCATGAGCCAAGATATTGCTCCCGCCATAGAGAAGGAACTGAATCTGTAGACTGTTCCTCCAGAGCCATATACGGAACCGACGGGGTCTGTCCCGTTCGGGCTGTATCCTTGTTCTGCCCATATGCCCACTACGCTATCGAAGTAATCTGTGGTGATGTTCGACTTAACAAATAACTGGTTCAATATACTATTAACAGGATCAGGAGGAAGCCACCATCCAGTGAAGGATATGGTTTCGTTAAGAACTACAAACGTGTAATTCAGATTCAGCCTGCATCGGGAATTCCTCCAATAGAATAGTCTTGCCAGCTCTAACTCACGGTGGATTCTACCGAAACTGAGATTCGAGAAATCCACTTCGACACCATCATGATTCACCTTAGGGATGATCGCGATTAACACGTTGAGTGTCACATATTCCGTCTTGACAGATACTGCCTGTTGAATGGACATATCGCTGGCCACTAAGGCCGGAATCGAGCCCAGCAACCACGCGATTGGAATCAGTCTGAACACGATATTACGGCCTTTTGTTCGACGGCTCACGAGGTGTCTTTTTTGCCTTGTTCTCTGAAAGCGTTTGGGATTGGGCATCACCATAAAGCATCATTCGTTCTTCATGATCTGATGACCTTTCTCTATGTACCGTGCTTGAATCTCTTCACTCAATGCTCTCCAGATCAGGAACTGCTCTCTCAACCTGTCAACCAAGACGTAATTCGCTGCTTTCCAAGTCTCAAAGTATCCGGTCTCTCTCATTATCTGAATTTCGAAGCCGTAGTTCGGACTACCTGCAGGAGATGTGGCTATTAATGTGGTTGATTGAATGGATGGCATATCCCACGGTATCAGGACGGTGTAGAATCTGATGGCCTTAGCCTTACCCCGATTGTCTTGGCTGGAAAGACATTGCACGTTGGTCGCCTGAAAAGCTCCCACGCGCTCATATTCATGCGCATTCAGGTACTCCACTATGAAGCCAAAAATCCCATAGATCTCCTCTTGGGATGCCTTGAACGGCAGTTGAATTATCCATTGGTCGCCTATGGGCTCAACGGGTATCCTCCAAGCCCTTGTTAGGCTAGGGGTAACGATTCTGGAAGCTATAGTTATCGGATATAAAGATGAAGCCAAGACGATGAACAAGGTCGTGACGCTAGCTACCAGAACCCATGATGACGAGTAGTTCGCATAAAACCCCGCGGGCAACAGATTGAGCGCATGGAGCGCGCTAGTTCCAACTATACCGAGCATGTACCCTATGGTCGTTCCAACAAGAGCGTATATGATTGGTTCTGACAGGAATATGCCTTGTACATGTGTTGGTGACAGCCCCACGGAGCTATATGTGAATATCTCAGGTTTCCTCTCTACGACATTTCCGAGCATTGTGTTGAGCAGAATGAAGCCCGCGATAAATATGAGAGGAATCACCAGATTCCCTCCCAGGATGTCGTTGACGGTTGATGCTGTGTATGAGGTCACCTTCCCCGAAATCCCGGCGTTAATGTTTATGCCGCTCATTCTGACGGAGATCTGCTCCGCCAGTCTCTCAACACTCAAAGACATGCTTGTCGGCTTGACAGCTATTGAGTAGATGTTCCCTCCCATCGCCCTTGCAGTTTCGGCTGGGATTATGAGTATGCTACTAGAGGAAAGCCGCACAGGTTGCCCGTACTGAAGATAAGCCTGCATGTCAACTGGATTTATCGATTCTCCATCCAAGTCCATGATGGTGTCGAAGACACGTTGGTCGAAAACCCCGACAACGGCGAAGCGGATACCCCATACTGTAATCGGGTCTCCGAATCCAATACCTGTCTGCTCGGACAGCGCTTCCGGGATCACGCATCCGAATCTGTCCTCTTGTCTGAGCCATCTTCCCTGCATTATGGAGGCATTAACCAATGTCAGATCCTTCTCATTGTAATCTATCCCCATTATGGCTTGGACGACTCCCATTCCCCTTGGTCCCGAAATCTGCAATATCAGATTGGGAGGATAGAGCCAGACCCTTCGCGTTACCTCTGAATATGGACCATACATCCCTCTGATTTGAGTGTATGCAGCATCGGGAATTTGCTGCAGGGGCACTATTCCTTTGATTAGGACTCCGGGATAGGTTGCCTTGAGTCCTAGGTCATACGGTGTGACCGCAGTTATTATGGAGAGCGACGTGAAGGATATCATCGAGAAATCGACGATAATCACTGATGCAAGATTCATGAGGGTCCTAAATCGCCTCCTTCTCATGTTATTCACGCCTATTGAGAACGCAGTCGCAACAGCGCTGCTTCGAACTATCTGTGAGAAGTGAGGGCCTAGGTAACCGACACGAAGCTCTCCGAAATAGGACCAAGCTGCTTCGGATACTATGCCGAAGCCGATAATAGCCAAGATCGCTACTAGGAAACCAAGAATTATCATGTAAACGCTTGATGCCAGATGGAACCCGGGATGGAAAACGTATAGCATCCCTGCAGACGCAAGGAATATTGTGATAAGGACTAGGATCCTCTTGGGTCCCTCTTGAGGATAGATGAGCCTCTCAAGCACATAGGAGAAGGGGATTAGAAGAAGAAAGAAGAAGACTATCGTATTGATCGAGTCGTAGAAGAGTTGCATTGTGGCCTGATATGCAGTTGTTTCATAGCTTAGTGCGGAATAAATGGAACTGTAAGCTCTAAGAAAATCTCCTGCGGTGTAATTCTCCCTGAAATATTGATATGAATCTGTGGCGAGTTTCTGGAACATCTGAGCGCTCGCGGAATATGCGATTCCAGAGGCAGTCAAAATCGAAAGCCTGTGGTCCACCAAGAGGAACAACTCCTCGAAAAGGACTTTAGGAGTGTCGCCAAGAGTCAGAAGCTCTCCGCTCCTCATCAGATACCCTTGGCCCATAGGCTCCTTTGACGATGAATTCGATACAACGCTCAGAACATTGCCCCCAACCTTGATCATCAGCTGAACTGGTGTATCGGTTGGCACGAAGGCCATGACATCGTCTTGAGAGATCATCACCGGACCGTACTGAATCGGAAGGCTGTGGGAATAGAAGTTCCAGATCTCAACGCTCGGAGACCCAACGATCTGCGGGTTGACCTGCGAGAATGCTCTCATGGTCTTCGGCTCTATGGTGCTTGTGAGCATCATGGTGGCACAGTCGAATACTGGGACGATCAGCGGCATGTCCTCTCTGTACAATCGAAATGGATTGGCGAAAGCGCCCCCCTGTCCGGAGCCTCTAAAAGATCCCTTGTCATTGGCCATCAAGATGCTTCCGCTGGTATTGTCCAGTAGGAAGGCTTCTATTGTGTAGGACGTTATGGGTTGCAGACCAACGATTGAGAAACTGCCTGTCTCATCGCTGAGTGCAAGAGTGTCAAAACCGGATGGAAACAGGTTAGTTCCCGGTATCAGACCCTGGGTCGCGAATTGCTGTTGAATTGCCCTAAAGTTCTCAGTGGTCAGTCTAACGATAACGCCCGATACGTTCTCGTACCATCCTGTGGTTCTGAGGTACTTCCAAACCGTGCCGTTCAATGTCGAGAATCCCCATCCCAGGGCTTGGAACCTGGACGGATAAAGCGCGAGACTCACTGGTCTTGAGGCAAATGACCCAACTACCGCCAGCGCCACTTCTGCTTGCGGCTGTATCGTGGAATAGGTTATCTTGTCCTTCGTGTCCAGGGGAGTCAGAGAATTCGCTCTCATTGCGTTCACGGAATAGAAGCTAATACCGCCGCCTCCACATGCAATAGCAAAAGGCTCTGCGTCATTCACGATTGGCAGAGGATTGTAGAGAATCCTCTGGAATTCCAGGTTCTGAACTGGGTAGGTGTTTCCCGTTGCCGAGCTAAGCGCGGGGAGAAACTCGCTGTAGATCTGCTGCCTGATCCACTGATACCCCCTGTCGAAGAATTGTATTCTGCTGTACTCGTAGAAGTTCCCGAGATTGTTTCCAGTCCTTATGCCCAGAGTGCTGGACTCAGAGGAGATGTCTATACTCGCCAACATCACCAACTCTGGCACTCCGGGCCTCCCATGCTTGCCGAGCATGCCGAAATTCGCATCCACGAAGTTACGAGATCCAGCGAGTCCTTGATAGTGGCCAGACACCGCTATGAACATCACATTTGACCAGGGGGGATTCTGCTTAAGTGCTCGCGCAATCTCAATGAGGACAGCTGGGCCAATCGCGTCTGATGCCCCTGGGCTTATGGCAGGGACAACAGAAATGGAATCATAGTAGGCTATGACGCCTATGGTCTCTGAAGTATCTCCCGTTCCCTTCAGGAAGGAAACGACATTTTTTGCGTCCTTCAGCTCCCATTGCATACTTGACATCAACCTGACGTTCAATCCGGCCATATCCTTGACTAGTGAAATGAGTCGGTCACCATCCGCCCTCGATATATATACCCGAGGGATATTGAATGGAACTCCTAACATCAATCCCTGGGCGATCGTTCTCATTGTTTCGTACGGTTCGATGAAGACAATCGCCCTCGCACCGAGCAATATCACGTTCTTCCAGTAGAGCGAATTGAATTCGAGTAGCACTATTGAGCCATTTATCCTCTTGCCTCGAAGACTTTCGAGGCTTCCATCACCACCATAAACTAGAGGAGCCTCGATTCCTCCAAGTGGTGTGGGAGATGGTTGCACATTATTCGGCCAAAGCGGATATGCCGTTATCACCTTTCCCAGTTCCGGGCCGTCAACTATAGTGAGATTGGCGCCCATGTCCATGGGGATCAGGACCTTGTAGGTCTCGAGTCGGGTTTCAAGCCCCATAGAGGACATTTCCTCAAGAACGTACTGAGCTGCTACGTCGGATCCCGGATATCCGGTTACCCTAGACCCCAGCGATGAGAGGAAATCAATGTGTTTCGCGACACTCTCCATGTCCAACGAGGAGACCAAAGCTCGGTAATCAATGGCTTGGCTCGGGGACAGTTCGGCGGAAACCAGCTTAGGCATCCCTAACAATACTAGGGACATTATCAATGCCGCAACGACCGGCCTGCTGAGCATTCGTTGCGCGTAAATATTCAAAAGCATTTAAAAGCCTATGGTTAAGGGGGAGTTCCTAGAGCAATGGTAGGTGTCTCGTCTCAGGAGCTCCCTTGGGTAGTAAGGGCCATGCAGAACAAGATTAGGGGCCTTCACGCTGTGGGTAAGTCCTACGAGGCAGCCCCTGTCTCAGGAACTTATGATAGGATAATAGTGCAGAGCACGAGCAGCGTTTTCGATCCGGTCTGGGAGTTCTCTGGCGTCATGTCGATATTGGATGGCCCTGTTCCAAAGGAGATGATTGGCCTCTGCAAACTTCTGAAGAACACGGAGTGCGAATTGGAATGGAAAGGTATCGTATTCAAGAAGCCCTTCTTCAAATCGCTCTCCGGATTGCTAGGCTTGAGGAACTACATCCCGTCAATCTCCCAGGACACCAGATTGGCGGACATGCTGAATTCTACTCCGAGGATAATGTCCTTGCTCGAGAAGATAAGACCTGACACCGTCCTGGTAACATTCTCAACTATGCCCGTATTCGATTTCAATGTTCCGAAGGAAACGATCTTGAAATTAATGGCCGAGTCCTATGAGAACCCCCAGAACCTGGTGGCTGTGATCAAACTCAGGAAATTGCTTACTCAAGGGCTGAGTGGTCCTTCAACCGTCTCCAATATCTTGGAGGTCGTAGAGGAGATGTCACAGGTGGTCAGGAGGATCTCTCAATGCGGCCTCCCTCAATAGCTTAAGCAGAGAATGCAAATCGCCATGATATTGTTGATGATTTCGGCGACGATGAGATCATCGGAATAGCTCGCAAGGTTTATAAATGGAAAGGTCCTGCATCTAGTTTACATGACAAAGGGCCGATATGTGAATTGGCTAGTATTGGTCCTAGCTCTGACGATGTTTACCTCTGCCTTCACCTTCGTGGTCTCCTCGCCGGACGAATTCACGAAGGACGTTGGCATCAGCAAGGTCTTCTATGTATATAACACAAAGGTAACGAACGAAGCAGAACCGAATCGGCATCTCACATTGGTGAGTTTAGCTGACAATAACCAGATATCGATCTACAAGCTCGACGACAACAAGATTGAGCTTGAGACAGAGTTCAAGCTAGGTTCGAGAAAGATAATGGACTACATTCCTGTCGGTCGTTTCCTGAAGATTGTGGCCGAAGGCCCTATAATGGCCTACATGTACAATCCGGGATCTGGAGCTAGGTTCGGAGCTACATATATTCCCTCCGATACTGGTGAGCTTGTGGGAAAGAAATTCGTATTCCCGGCCTCTATCGTAGCCGCGCTTGAGAAAACAGGTGGTCCGGGCCCTTTCAACTTAGACATCTACGCGATCGAAACCGGTGTTGTCGAATTGAAGAATTCCAGCGGAACCGTCGCAGTCTTGCCGGTTTCAGCAGATTCATACTACTCGGTCAATGCGACTACTGTTTCGGACCCAGAGAAGTCATTCTTTGAACTGTCCTCGACCGGAAAGGTGATGATTTCAGTCAGCACTGGTTGGACATGGATCACTGCTCCCTCTAGTACAGGAAGCATAATCGGAAACATCCATTATGGGCACACAAGGGGTGGACGAAATTACGGCAGCTTCCTTGTGATCGCCTTCGAGCCTGGACAGGTGACACTTTCTAACATGACGAATCCAGGTTCGCTCACCCATACCTTCACGAAGGCCGGAGAAATCTGGTATGGTCCTAACCTCGCAAGCCCTGTCAAGGTGTATGGAGACATACCCACTCTGGTTCAGACAGGATACACGGATCAGGGAACCAAATACGCGAACTTCTTAGGCCAGAACTTCGGAGGAGGCAGAATATTAAGCGATGGGAGGGTGGAGTATTGGTTTTATGTCGCACACCGAGGACCGGCTGTCATCTTTGCCCCTGAAAAGAGAAGCCTCACTGTGAATGATACTAAAGTGGACTTGGAAGCGGACCAATACTATCTGCTCAGCGGGCCGGGGCTTTACCATGTGATATCAGATGGGTCGGTTCCATTACAGATACAAGCCGCTGAGAACGCTTTCTTAATAGTGCCGGCTGGAATTCCTGCGACCAAACCAGAAGTCACTGGAGGAGGATTCGATATGACTTTGATAGGTGGTGCTGGAATTGCAGTCATCGTCCTGTTGATCGCAGCTTTTCTGTTCCTCAGAGCGCGCAAGAGCTAGTTGAAGGCAACGTACCCCTGAGTGCAGATAGGGCCTTCCACAGCAACCCTAGATCACGACCCTCACCTGCCCATTCACCATGAGGCCCGGGGATGACCCCAAAGCCGGGTCCGTTTGTCTTCCAGTCGATTGATGGATGAGAATGACTTCGGCAGACACGCACGCGCGAATCGCGTGAACCCCACTTTATAAACTATTATTTTTCGTAAGAAAAGTCTTATTATCTCAAGTTGAGTCGATGGACGCAGTCCAAAGTGAATAAAAATGGATGCAGTGAAAGAGCTCAAAAGTGGACTAACTAAGCGCGTTATTGCGATCGGCCTTGTCGTGCAACTCATCATGCTGCTTGCCGGTCCTTGGGCAGGCTTCAACGACCTGAATGCCAGAGCAGTCAGGCCCGGACAGATCTGGCCGGCCCCCGCACTCATGATCGCGGTGCTTACGATATTGTTCTTGGTCTTGATGAAGCTGAAGGTCGTGAAGGCCATGCTTACTCCGCAGGAGCTCGTCGTCCTGTTCGGGTGGATTGGCACATCGACTGTGGTGACGTATACTGGAGCTTTCGGGAACTGGACTTGGATTTTCGGTTGGCCCTTCGCGACTGTGATAAACGATGCCGCCAAGGCAAGCTTCGGTCGGTTCATGCCGGGATTTTGGTCTCCATCGGAGTCTGTCCTAAGAGACGCTCTGATCGGGGGCAAGCCCATTCCGTTCGGAGATTGGATTTTGCCAATTGCGTTCTGGACATGTACCGCCGCAATAATGATACTCTTCACATACAGCATCACTCTCATAATGAGGAAGAGATGGCTTGAGGTGGAACGATGGGAGTTCCCCTTCGCCAGGATGGCCACAGAATGGTTGGTCGTATCGGACGTGTACCCTGATCTCTCAAAGGGAAAGAACAAGATCTACCCGCTCCTGATAGGCGCTGCCATCGGTCTGCTATGGGCTGCGCCCGCAATAATAAATGCGTACGCACCCGCTGTGCTGCCGGAGGTCTACAGATTGTTCCAGACCGGAGAAATCAGAGAGGATCTCCTCTGGTATGCTGGTCCGTGGAATCAGGGCGTGAACATCGATCTGAACGCTAACCTGGAGCCCTGGTCACTCTTCATGTGGATATTGGTGCCCCTCGACGTGCTTAACACGGCGGTGCTAGCTAGTGCTGCGATATACATGGTCTTGGAACCTGTTATGACAATGCTTGGCATGCTTCCCTTCTGGAGCTGGAGAGACAGCTACAATACATATTGGTCCTTCGCCTATGGAGGTGGATGGCCATGGACACAAGGCAAATGGAATCCGATAATGCCCGGAGTGATATTCGACGTAGGAGGCATGATCGGCTTGGCGATATTCACACTATGGTTCTCAAGGGGCTATATCGCTAGGACTTTCAAGGCGCTCACCGGGCCTGCTCCAGCGGACCTGAAGGAGGAGAACGAGCCGGTACTGTACAGGCACGCGTGGACGTTGTTCATAGCATCAGGCATACTGCTGTTCGTTCTGTTCTTGATCGGATTCCAAGCACCCCTTCACGTCGCCTTGATTGGACTCGCGACAATGCTTGTGCTCGTCGTGGCTGGCGCCAGGATAAGGGGAGAAGCGGGCTTCGGCGGATTCTACATGTGGTATGAGAACACCAGGGGAATATTCTACGAACTGTTCGGCTTCAGCGGATGGTTCCAAGGACCGATAAGGACCAAAGCCGATCTGACTAGTGAATTCGTCGCAGCAGAAAATGTGCAGGCTTGGACAGCAGTTGAGAACATAAACTTCACGACCGGATACAACTCCATCCTGCTGGACGCATACAAGGCTGGCCATGACTACTCGACGAATCCGAAGGACATACTCAAGGGTACTGCCATAGGAACTGTCATAGCACTGCTACTTTTCTGGCCAATCCTTCTGGTGGAACAATACAGTGTCGGAATGGCATCGACTGCCGCAGGAGCAAACATCATAGGAGCACCCATAAACTTCTGGTTTGATCCGAGTTACTGGACAACTTTCCCACCAACTTCAGTCCTAGGCACGCCCAGCTCCTTGATACAAGTTGTGATTGGAGTCGTATTGATGGGCTTGGTCATGTTCGCTAGGACTATGTGGATATGGTTCCCGCTGAATCCTGTGGGTCTGATCCTAGCGAATAGTGGCATAGTGCACTGCTGGATGGGATATCTGACCATAGGCACGGCTGCGATAGCTTGGCTGCTAAAGCTGTTGATATTCAGATTCATTGGGGGCAAGTTCTACACTGAGCGCGTACAACCGTTCGCCGCTGGATGGCTCGCTGGCTGGTTCCTCGGTCTCCTCATAATCGCAATACCCGCCATACCGTGGTTGTAGTAGGAAGCGTTCCCATCAAGGGGGCGCTCCCATTTTCTTTCTTCACCAAATCCCTGTTAGCTAGTGCGGGGTCATGTATTTATAGAACATCATTCTGATTGATCTATGAAATCGGAGTTTCCCCAAGGGAGGTATACCCCTTTTGGATATATAGATAATCGTCATCATGCTTGGGTTCTAAACAAGGCTGGCGTATTTAGAGCCAATGAGAAGAAGCTCGGGTTTGATTGGAAATTCCCAGACAGAGGCGCTGACAACTACAGCTGGGATCTGGCAATTGCGGCAGAACTTGGGAATAGGGTCCTTCTCTCAAGGGATGATTTCAGGAAGGAAGGAATTGAAGCCGTGTCCGAGTATCATAGTAGCAATCTCATGAGTTACGACTGGCAGACTGATGGACTGTCTTTCTCATATAGATTCCTCCAAGTTACAGAACACAGTCTCGGGACTCTGGTTGAAATCTCAAATTCAGGCAAGGATGAGAAGCTGATTAAGATACATGCCTTTGCTTCATACACCCTCGGTCGAGTGCCATGGTGGGGGAGAGATGGAGTAACGGGTTCCTATCTTCCCCAGGATGATGTCTTGACGATGAAGTGCTTCGCATACGGTACGGTTATCATGATAGGATCGGATCACAAGAGCACTTCTCACGGTGTCATAGAGACGGAGGAACAGTTCTTGAAATCCATCCAAGGAGTTGCGAAACCATTGGAATCGGCCTACGTGCTGTATCCCAGACCGCTTCATGGCTTTCTGACATATGAGCTGAAGATAGCGCCTGGATCAAAATCAGAGATCTGGATCTGCTTGGCAAAGGGAGTCAACGGTGATGTAGCCTCCAAGGAATTGGCGATTGCGCTCAAGGCGGCAAGGAAGTCCATGGCACGCAAGCTGAAAGATGATGACGCATTTTGGTCAAGGTGCCCGCGCTTGGTGGGCGACTGGCCTCAATGGTGGAAAAATGGTTGGGTGTACGACTTCGAAACACAGAGAATGAATTCAAGGCCTCCCATTGGCATCTACAAGCACCCGTGGGATGCAATGCAAATTCAGATTCCAAGATCAGTGTTGGCTGAGACTTCGATTGACGCACTGACGCTGAGTTATGCAGACGAAGAGCTAGCCAAGGAGGAATTCATAGGTGTCTTCGCCGATGCCATTGCCCCTAATGTTCCCTGCGCCAGGGAAGATGGTTCGGTCAACATGATTGCTGCTGACGGTTCAGAATGTGGCACCGGTCCACAATGGTGCTTCCCGTTCCACTCAATACATTCAGTCTATCAAAGGATCGGAGACAAGAAGTGGCTAGCGAAGTTGTATCCGTACTTAAGGTCATATCTTGAATGGTGGCTCAAACACAGAACAGATGAGGATGGCTGGATAGTATTCAAATGCAGTTGGGAATCCGGACAGGACGCTTCCAAGAGGTTCCTCATAGAACAGAAGACAGGAGGGGAGACCACTGAATTTGTTCGCACGGTGGACGGTCAAGCCAGCATGGCTGAATCCTGCAGAATAATTGAACTGTACGCGAGATGGCTCGGCTTAGGAAGAAAAGAGGAGCAAAGATGGCAGTCTCTGGCGAGGGAGTATTCCGAGAGAACCCGCAAGATGTTCGATGGGAACTGGTTCCGGGACATGCATCGAGATACGGGCCAACCGATAATCATCAAGGATTACTACGACATCATGATGTTATCGCCTATCATGTGCGGAGTGGCAACTTCGGAACAAACAAGG
>Ga0315280_10004546_pt1 | contig 20396 bp, 19 predicted proteins | sample YL17G06_40_MG_FD_203697 | JGI IMG/M metagenome (GOLD analysis project Ga0315280, IMG submission 203697) | Sediment microbial communities from Yellowstone Lake, YNP, Wyoming, USA - YL17G06_40 | ecosystem: Environmental > Aquatic > Freshwater > Lake > Sediment | place: USA: Wyoming | collected... | reverse complement strand
CTTGGAAGGCTTGTGTTCTAGCCAGCTAGACGACGACCGTCCGGCAAACTAGAGCACAAAATAAGACAACGCCAGCTAGATAGAAATATCCACCCACACCCCGAAAACCAAAGGCCTACGGAGTAGGACTCGTATTGATTGTTTCTCAGCGCACTAGCATGACAAAAAAAAGGGTAGAGAGGAGGGGGTGCCCAGAAGCCATGATGATTACATAGGGTCGAAAGACGCGACGATAAGAAGATCCCCCTGCAAAATCCATGTAAGAGGTTAGTAACTCTGGCATCGCTCGAACCTCAGGAAAACCATTGACATAGATACGAAATCTAGAAGACGGAAAATGAGGTTTTAGCGGGCTTCTTGAGCCTCAGCGTCAAGCTCCTTAACCCGCGTCTCAATAAACTCTGCAATCTTGTCCTCGCTGTACTTCTTGGCCAGCTTCTGCTTCTCCAAGTTCACCCGTATCGTCCTCAGCAAATCCTCAATCCGCACCGGCTTAATGACATAAGCATCCGCGCTTCGATTCACAGCCTCCATAGCATTCTGCAACGAAGGAAAACCCGTCACGATGATCTTCACCATCCTCGGCGTAGTTTCTTTCATCTGCGTCAACAACTCCGTTCCCTCCATGTCTGGCAACCGAATGTCAATCAGAGCCAAATTGTAGAAAACTGTCTTGGTTTTCTCTATGGCTTCTTTCCCACTGGCCGCTGTGTCAACTGCGTATCCCTTGTCTTCCAGTATAACCGAAATGGCCTTCCTTATGCTCTCGTCGTCGTCGACAACAAGGATTCTGGCACGTTCACCCAAACCTTTTCACCTCCCTCAACCTTCTGCTTGATTGGAATAGTAACCGCAAACGCAGTTCCTTTCCCAAGTTTTGACTCAACCGCGATCCTGCCACCGTGAGCCTCCACAATGCGCTTGCAGATCGCCAAACCAAACCCCATACCCTTAGCCTTCGTCGTAAACAACGGCGTGAAAATCTTCTCAATTGTGTCCCTGGTCATGCCCACGCCAGTATCCGCGAACACGAAGTCCACGCAATCATCATATTCTCTGCTCTCAATCGTCAACGACCCACCCTTAGGCATCGAATCAAACGCATTCCTCACAATATTCAGAAAGACTCTCGTTATCTTCTGGTAATCCGCTTTGAGCGTAGGCGAAGGATGAGCCAGATTCAGCACTCTGACGTTGCTCGGAACCTTGGCCATAGTCAACACTTCCTTGATGAGCGCTTTTGGAGTGTCTTCGGACAATTCCAGATGAATCTCCCTCGAATATTCCAAGAGATCGTTGATGATCTTGTTCGAATACTCAATGTCCCGCTCAATAAGCTCCAGCATCTCACGCTTCCGCTTATCCTCATCCGGATCAAGCTTCGTCTTCAAATAGTACGTGGCTCCGGCAATGCCGGTCAACGGATTCCGCAAATCATGACCAACCATCGCTGCAATCTCACCAATCGCCGCCAATCTCTCGGACTTCAGAAGCTGCTGCTCCAACCGTTTGCGTTCCGTAGTGTCGCTCGTTATGGCCACAAAACCCATAGGCTTCCCTGAAACGTCTCTGACCACGCTTGCAGACAGTTCTGCCGGAAACTCGTGACCATCTTTGGTCACAAAAGTATATTCAACATTCCTCAAGTTCTCATCCAGAACCTTCTTCATATTCTCAAGTGCTCTCTGACGATCCCTCTCCGCAATCAGCACGAGAGCGCTTCTTCCAATCAACTCTTCTTTCGACGAGAATCCATGCATCTTCAACGTTTGATCATTACACTCGGTTACGTCTCCATTCAGATCAGTGGCGGTAACCGCACTCGGCGAAGCAGTTATTATGCTTCTCAGCTTCTCCTCACTTCTGCCCAGATCCGCAGTTCGCTCTTTCACTTTCTCCTCCAGCGCCTTCGCGTATTCCTTGATCTGGTCTTTGGCCTTTTCAAGCTGCTCAAACAACTGAGCGTTCTCAATAGCCACCGCAGCCTGATGGATGAAAAGCTCAAACGGCGCAAGAGATTCCCTCGTAGGACGCCTTCCATCGAGCGGATCATCTATACTCAAGATACCCACGATACGTCCGTTTGGCAACCGCAACGGCGCATAGAGCAAATCCTGTGGATTCCAGTCAACCATGTCCTCCTCCAACAACTTGCTCTCCACGGTGCCTTGGGAAAATCTCTTTCTGACCCATGGGTCACTCCAAGGCAGATGGTAGAATTCGCCGATTCTAAAGCGGTCGAACTCCGCTCCGAAGCGTTCATGCCAAACCTGACCCGGCATCCTGTTGTTCCACAGAAACTCCCTTTCCTGCTTAGTCAAACCAGCCGTCACCAGATCGTTCGGGTCCTCCAGCTCCATTCTTTCATTTCTAACAGCACGAATCACAATTCGGCGCCATCCAAGTTCCTGAATTGCCTTGGCAATCCTTTGGAGCTGTTGACGTAAGCTCTTGCTATGGATCATTTCAGCGGAGCTTTTCATCAGCAAGGCTAGTTGTGCAGAACGTTTCTCAATCTCCTCTCGCTTCTCAAGGCTACTGATTGCAGTTGCCGCGTGGGAGGCAAGAATTTGAAGCATTGTCACGTCCTTCTTGCCGAACGCTGACAGCTTCTTGCTTTCTACATCCAAAACTCCCAGAAGCCTGCTCTCAGTCATTACTGGAACCGCGAGTTCTGATTGAACGCCAGACGTTCCTTCAACGTAGTCCCTGTTTTTCTTCACGTCAGAGACGAGAACTGGTTTGCAGGTTCTTGCCGTCTTGACCGTTATTCCTCTTCTCTGGGTCAGCGGCAACTCAGACAATTTCTGGGGATGGCCTAGGATGCAAACAGCTTGAAGATGATTTTTCACTACTCTCAGAAAGGCCGCGTTTTCGAAGCCTAATGTTTGCTCCAATGCATCAAGCGTCAATTCATAAACCTGATGGATATTTTGGGCAGCATTAATCTTTCCACCATAGAAATTCAGGGTTGACAGCCTTTCCTCCAAGGCCTTTCTTTCCGTGATGTCGGTAAGAGCCCCTTCGTAGTACTGTATTCTGCCCTTTTGGTCGCGCACTACATTGGAATTCTCCAGAACTATAAGTTTCTGACCACCCCTCTGCCGCAAAACAAGCTCAACACCGCGCACGCTGCTTTCCTTGTTCAACCTTCGCATCCATGCCTCTCTGTCCTTGGGGTTCACGTACAGATCAAGAGCGATGTTCAGAGCACGCAATTCGTCTAGCGAGGAGTAGCCTAACATATGCACAAGCGCTGGGTTTGCAGTGATCATCTTGCCTTCTGGCGTGCTTTGATAAAGGCCGTCAGGCACGTTTTCGAAGAGCGCTCGAAACTTTGCCTCAGAAGACTTTAACGCTTCCTCCGATCTCCGACGCTCTGTGACGTCTCGGGCGATGCCGAATTCACCTATGACTTTGCCGTTTTCCACGTAAGGTTTGCTGACGAAGTCTCCTATCACATATTCGCCGGACTTTGTGCGGATGCGCAACTCGTATGGCGGCGGCGTCTTTCCTTTGAGAGCTTGTCTGAATGTTTTGAATGCGAGAGGAAGATCCTTAGGATGCACGATTGTTCTGAATTGTCTGCCTATCCATTTCGTACGTGGCCAACCAGTCAGGTTCTCAAATGTCGAGTTTAGGGATACGATGGTCCCATCTTTTGCGAGCTCATAAATGGCTTCGGGTAACGTTTCAATAAGACCGCGGTAGCGTTCTTCGCTCTCGCAAAGCTTCTCCTCCATCTGCTTCTGTTGTGTAATGTCGCGCATGATTACTAGTACTGCGGCGATCTTGCCTTTTCTCATGCAAGGCATCGACGTAACCTCAATCAGGAAAGCCTTTCTAGCCGTTGTGGCAAGTCTGACTTCAAACCTTGTCGGTTTTCCTTTCATGACTTTTGAGAAGTTCATGCGAACCTGCGAACGAATCTCACGCGGCACGAATCTCTCAAAAGGCTTCCCGATGAATCTTTCGCGTTTAAGCTTGGTCATTTTTTCTGTCATAGGATTTATTGCTGCAATTCTGCCGTGCTTGTCAAGTATGAAAATGGCGTCACTGGCGTTCTCGAATAGGAACTCGAAAGCGTCACCTACAGAGGTGTCGCTTGAAAAGCCCAAGTTCAGCTTTCCATTTCTGGTTGTCCGCATTGACTCACCTGTATCTCAACTGGCTCAAACTTGTGGTCACCAAAGAAGCTCCTTCTGGCCTTATCCACGTACTCGGCCAGTTTCAACTCTTTTGACAAACGCCACTCAACACTCGCCTCAACCTTCTCGTCGAGCCGCGTAACAATCAGAGTCTCAATGAAGTCGGCTCCAGGGCCAAAAATCTTGCCAAGTGCACCAGCGAAAACCTTCACATTAGTCGGAATTTCCTGTTTCTTAATGTTGAAACTCTTCTCCAGATGGTAGTAAATGGCTTGTTTTGAAGATTCGCCCAGCGACGACAAGCCTTCATCTACGGCTTCAAGTAGTAGACTTTCGAAGTCACGCTTGGGCAATGTTATTCCTCGATAGATGAGATTGACTTTGGGAGTTTAGAAACCTCTATAGATGGAACGTATAAAGCGGTTATGAACTTCTGATTTAGATTGCGAATTGGAATTTGGGAGAATGGGTAGCCAAAAACGCTGAGACGTTTTGATGAGATTCTAGGCTGGTGAGTCGTTCTGGATTCTCGTCGGTGCACGAGTTCTTGGGATGGAATCGGTTCTTGGATTGTAAGGCTTGATATCGATGATTGGCGAGCCTTCGAAGGCGTCGAGACCTTTGAGCGTTAGAACACATTTATCGGTTTTTATGAGCTCTACGATGCTCAGTCCTATTGGGTTTGGTCGTGAAGGGCTTCTGCAAGCGAATACTCCGGTTTGGATCTTTGCTGCATGTTTTCGTGGATATACTAGTAGCGTTTGTCTGCTTTCCTCATTATCCCGCTGGTGCATCCAATAAAGGATGATTACGTGTGAGAAGGCCTCTATTCCTTTTAGGCCAATGCAGTACTCCGGGAATATCCTGACTTTGGCTTGTTCTTCTGTCTTTTCCACAATTCCTACAAAGCGTAAACTGATCTGATTTCCTTCTGACGTTTCAGCTCATCACCCTGGACTTTTTTTTTCCTCCACATTTTCTTTCGAAAGCAGCAAGCCGAGCATGCCGTTACGGATGAATTGGTGATTCTGTTTTGCGATTCATAAGTGTTTTAATGTTTCGGAAAGGAGCTATTCGCTGGAAGGGTGAGGCGTCTTGAATGATGAAGTCTTTCAGGCTTGTAGAGATTTGATCGATGATGCGAAAACGAGTTCTGCTGACTTGGTTTTTAAGGAAATGTGCTTGGAAATCCTGTCGAGGGCACGCAATATTCTGACGGAGAAACAGTTCAAGCGTTTGGCGGCTTATGCTGCGGAGAGATTGAAGGAACGGATTCCTTTCGAAATACAGCAGGAACTGCTGGCACGAAGATAGCTCCTCGAACGAAGATTGATAATGGGGCAATCCCGAACTGTGGCGGCACTTTGTTTGCTCTTTGCTTGCGTGCTGTTCTGTCTCAATATCAACGGAACCAGTTGATCTAGCTGAGTTTGTAACCTATTTTTCGCAAGAACTCTTTTCTTGCTTTGATGTCCTCTTGGTTCTCCATGCCTTTGGCTTTGAGCCCGTCGATAACGCCCATGATTCCTCTGCCTTGTGTGGTTTCTGCGATGACGATTTCTAGTGGGTTGGCTGTTGCTGCGTGGATGGTGCACACTTCCGGCGTGTGCTTGATTTTGTCAAGGACGTTTATTGGGTAGGCGTTTCTCAGGAAGATTATGAAGCTGTGGCCGCATCCGATTTCAAAGGCCTTCTCAGCAGCTAGTCTTCTGAGTTCATCATCGTTTCCCTCATGTCGTACCAGGCATGGACCTGAGCTTTCGCAGAAGGCGATGCCGAATTTCGCGTTCGGCACTGCGTTTACTATGGCTTCGTAGAGGTCTTCGATGGTTTTTATGAAGTGTGCTGTGCCGATGATGGTGTTGCAGTCTTTGGGTGGTTCGATTTTGATGGTTGTGAGTTTAAGCATAGTTTGGTCGTTTTATTGTAGTTGTGGTTTGGTTTTTAAGATTTGGTGGTTTTGTTCTTCGGATTGGCGACTCTTAGGGCGAACAGTGCTGTGCCTATGGCGACGATTGCGGCTGAGGCGTAGAACGTGTTTATGTAAGCGGCGTACGTGGAGAGGCCGCTTTGGACTTGGAGGTCGGCAAGCGGGCCTCCGACTAGAAGTCCAGCTGGACCCCAGCTTAGAGCCATGACCGTGTTGTACCTACCAAACAGTCTTCCTCTCTTGTTCTCAGGAATGAGGTCTGCGGCAAAAGCGAAGCCCACAGTCTGGATGGTCCAGAATGAGACTCCGTTCAGTCCGTAGACAATGGCCATTGTTGGGACGCTTAGGGCTAGTCCATAGGCCAGTGGTGTCATGATTGCCAGACCGAAGCCTATGGCTAACACTTTCGTTCGTCCTATCTTGTCGGCAAGCCAGCCACACGAGAGGCTTGTGGCCATTCCGCCAATTGTGAAAGCGGTGAGTATGAGGCTGACTTCAGGGTCAGTTGCGTTTAGTCCACCGATTTCAGGAGGCAGTTTGAGGAAGAGAAGAAAGACTTGGCTTATGCACGCCGCTCCGATTATTATTACCATGAGCGATGCGAGAAACCAGTTGTAGGTTCGGGTGTTGCTTTCATTTGGACGTGGTTCTTCGGCAACGTATGATCTGCTTGGTGTGTAGTCAGCTTTCAGGCGGGTTTTTCCTACTGTTCTGGATGTGGCCAGCATTATCGTGGTGCTCGTTAGGAGCATGGCTATGACTATGTAGAAGATCGTGCCTTCGCGGAACCCTGCGCCGTTGTTATACAAGTAGCCTGCGAAGCCTATGCCGATCATTCGGCCCAGTGAAGCGACGAAGTTGAGTGTGCCTACGATTTTTCCTCTTGTCTCCGTGGTGGTGACGTTTGTCAGGAGTGCTGCCCAGCCGACGTCGGACATGGACCAGAAGAATTCCAGAAACGAGAGTCCGATAATGAGCGATAGTCCAGCGTTGAAGTTGGCTTGTGCGTCTATGAGTGATTTGTGTATGAGGAAGACGATGAAGTATGTGGCTGCGGCTATTGCTTCGCCTGCGATGACGAGCTTGGCGCTTAGTTTGTAGCGGTCGCATATTTTTCCCCAGAGGAGGTTTTGGCCCAGTGCTGAAGCGGCCATGTTCAGTGTGCCAAGCAGCGCGGTGAACGTGACGGTTTTCATGAGGGAGAAGATGTAGTTTATCATGAAGGTGTAGAATACGCCTCTTCTGACGAAGGAGAGGAACTGGAATAGTCCTAGATTGAGGAAAATGCCTTTGCGTGCTGAAGGCTGCGATGTCTGCACCACTGTTCCTTCCCTGCGAAGCAGTCCAGAGTGTCTAGTCACTCTAAAGTGTTTTTGCTAGATTTTGTTTTTGAGTAGGAGCCAGTTTTTGCTTTCTTTAAGTCTGATTAACGTGTAGTTGCCTTTGAGTCTCTGTCCGTGGAGTGTGAAGACTATTTTGTCTGTGCTTCTGTCTTTGATTGCGTAGGTGCCTTTGTCCCATATTTCAACGGTTCCTGCTCCGTATTCTCCTTTGGGTATGGTTCCTTCAAAGTCTATGTAGCTGAGTTGGTGGTCTCCGACTTCCATAGCCAATCTCTTGACGCCTGTTTCAGTTGGCGGTTCTTTCGGTACTGCCCAGCTCTTTAGGACGTTGTCCATTTCTAGTCTAAAATCGTAGTGCAGGTGGGTTGCGCTGTGTCTTTGGATCACGAATCTGCCGGTTGATTCTGTTGACATGTCGTCTCGACCGGGAAGAATGAAGAAGGGCGAAGTAAAGGTTTTCGATAGAAGCGCTCTCTTATTGTGGGTCAGATTTATAAGTCCAAACACCATACCATAAGCCAGTGCAAGAGGCTGTTTTTGCACGTTAAGCATAAAGGAGTTGAGTGAGAATGGGAGAACGTGAGATGCATAAGGCAGTTTGCGCTGAATGCGGAAAGGAATGTGAAGTTCCGTTCAAGCCTGATACGAGCAGACCAGTTTACTGCCGAGAATGCTGGCAAAAGAAAAGACCCGCAAGAAGATACTAGACCAAGCTAACAAGCTTCATCGAGAAAACCCTTCTTTTCGTTCTTTCTTCTGTTCATAGCTAGAGCAGTTTTCCACGGCCGCTTTTGTGTGCGTGAGCCTGTGCTTAAGGCGGATTTGACCCCTTCATAAATAGGCTGAAGAATGCGATATCAGAGCTACCGATTCAAGTATGGCACGGTGTTGGTTTTCAATGCTCTTACTGGGCTGAGAGTTCATGAGGGAATCAATGCCTGTGAACTGCTTTTGGATTTGAATAAGCAAGGCAAACTCGATAGCTATCTGAATAAGGAATTGTGGATGCTTGAGCACTTCAGGTTTCCACACATCTTTCTGAGAAAATGTAAGAATGCTTATGTCTCTCTAATAACGCCAGAACTTCTCAACCTGGTTTTAGAGAATAAGCCAAAGATTGAATATGCAACCTTGGACACCAAACTCAATAGGCTAGGTCTACACAACAGGTCAAAACAACTTAGAAAGTATTACGGAACAGTCTTAAGAGATACCCTTCCCACTGAAGCCATAGATTTCTTAGAAGGAAGAGTTAGCTCGAGTGTCTTTGCTCGATATTACTACAAGCCCTTTCTAACGGATGTCAGAAACAAAACAATGAAGGTAATAGAACCATTACAATGGGAACTACTCTACAATATGGATATTCAAAGAGCTTAGAGACAGAACCTAAAGCAATAAGACAGCTTGAGCTTACACTATGTCTTTGATTAGAGTTTTTGTTCTCTCTTCTCCATCTCATTGTAGAGATATTCGAAATAATAGTATATTTCAGGGTCATTGAGTTGATGTCTAGCCCCCTCCACTGCTGACTTCACTGACTCCCACGCTCTAATAACTGTCCCACCAAACAAGTCTTCAATCATCCTGGTGTCTGTGACTCTCCTTCTCAGCAGAATTCCAACACCTTCGAAGAAGAGGCAGACTTTGTTTACTGCAAAATAAAGCTCCTTTGGATAGTCAGAAAGAGCATGTGCACCTTTTGGATGGTCAGAAATAGCATGTGCACTGTATTTCTCGACATCACTTGTTCTAACTTTTTGCCATGCAACCTGAAACTCGTTGCTACTAAACGTGTCATACAATCTCATAACAAGATCTGTCTGTCTCAGTCTGCTCTGATGTCTTATCTGAAGAATGTAATAGCTTGCAGCAATGAGAACACCAGCAGAAGCAACAGCTATAGAAACAGTCTGAACCTCACTCATCATCAACACCTAAGAGACTAGATTAGGTTTGAATCAGTATTAAAGATAGAACCGAAGTCTTCAGCCTAGAGTAATGAATGCCATAAATCATAAGAACAATAACAGAAGACATAGAGTCTGGTGAATTAGATTGCTTGAAGGAAAGAATGTGAATCTAAGGGTTGCAGAGAAAGAGGATGTGCCCTTTCTTGCGGACTGGTGGAACAACCCAGACTTTGCTGAGTATTTCTCTCCAACACAGGGGACTAGGGCAGCGATGGAGAAGTTCTTGGAGAGTACTTTTCTCGAAACGAAGCATTTTATCATTGAGACGAAAGACGGAAGCAAAATTGGTTGGATTATGCATTTCAATTTTCTTAATACTTATATGAATATGCTAGAACTAGCCTATGGTCTCGTTCCAAGCGAAAGAGGAAAAGGCTATTCTGCTGAGGCTGCACAGATAATGGTGGACTATCTTTTTCTTTTGAAGGATATTGTTCGCATAGTAGCAACGACTCACCCCAAGAATGTGATTTCTCAGAAGATTCTGGAAAAGGTTGGGTTTAAGAGAGAAGGAACAATGCGAAAGTGCTACTTCTGCAGAGGAGAATGGACAGACATGTTCATCTTTAGTATTCTCAGAGAAGAATGGAAAGAACCAAAAATACTGACAAGAACCACATAAAAAAGCAACGAAAGTCGAAGACACTTCTATAAGTCTTTAAGAACTGGTTTGACCACGTTACTCTTGGAGATATCTATGTCAGTCGGGAATACGGGAGATATCTCTATTTTTTGCTTTTCCTATCTGTTACATCATATTGAAGTCATCCAGTGTATGTAGTGTAGTTAGTGAATATTATCAGAAATAGTAGACGCACCAGAAAGAAGACTGCTTACATTCCGATACCAAGTATTGCATATAGCAGCAAAACAACGAGATAGGAAAAATGCTTATTAGCTTTCAATCAAAAATACTCTTCAGAGTATAACGAATTCGTAACTTTCAAAGAAAATCGAAGCTGCATAGAGACATTACGTCTTCTGCTATAACGCATCACTACGTCAGAGTCAGCTTTGAGAGGAAGAATCATGCAGCAAATGCTCTGCTCAGGGAATATTCAATCGGAAGGCAAAACACAAAGGTCAAAAGTATCGGAGAAACTGTCCCAAAAACTAGCTGACAACGTGATTAAGGGAATGAGATTAGAGAATGCTACGAGATTAGCATTAGAGAATCTCGATTCAGAATTTGAAGACTGCTCCAAAGAATACAACTTCAAGAATCGGTCAGAAGGCGGTATTCCAGATTTCTTAGTTGGAGAAGAAATAGTTGTTGAAGTGAAGAATTGGAATTGTGAGAAATATGCAATCAACGAGTATCGAGCTTTTACTGAAATAGTGCAAAGATTCAAAAACCACATGGACAAACGGAAGATTCTCATAATTTCAAATCCCAAATGGGAAGGAAATGCTAAGCAATACGTTAAGGCCTTTGGAATCGAAATATATGAGCTGGGCTATTTTGTCAGCAAAGAGAAATTCGCAAAGGCAATCAGTGACATAGAGAAGCTGATTGGAATAGCTTTAGGGTATCTCTATAGAACTATATCTTCTTCTATTAAGTGTGTTAAGAAGTTGAGCGAATGCATTAAAAATGTGTTTTCAAAGACTGGTATCATAGGCTCCAAGATTCAGAAAAGGGCTAATCAATGCGAAAATAGGCAAATGTGCCCAGAGACCATCGATCCCAATAGAGAAATCCATAGAATAAACAGCACAGGCTTCACAGGCAATGCGAGAGCAAATGGAAAGATATGCTCTACGCATTCTCCTAACAAGCCATATTTCATAGATTGCATTTCAGGTTTGAATTTTACCTTCAGGTCTAAGCGTTACTTAGTCAAGCTGTCTTCTCTGTCTTTATTGCATACAGGATGCCAAGCATTCCTTAGTTATTGCACATTAACGCTTCTTCAGAATACCTAGTATCGCAATTATGCATGAACAGGCCCGATACCTAGTATCGAGACATATAGCAGCTTCAAAGGTCTGTAAACGCTATTTGCAGAAAGTGCCTAGTATCGTAATGTTGCCTTTGACTGAGGTCTAGATACGTATGGGTTAGGCCTAATGATGCAGCAAAGAAAAAAGAAGGTAACAGATTAGCTTATGCAACTTTGTTCCATATGAACCGAGAGAATGTTGAGTTGTCGATTAGTGTATGAAACTCCGTTTGGATTCTCTTCATTTCTTTATAGCTGAAGATTCTTGCACTGCATTTCTCCATTTCTTGCAGACTTTCAAACTCCCACATCTCAATGTACATGTTGCCTACACCACCGTATTCCTGCTGCAAGAGCTTCCATGATTTCAACCCATCGAAGGCTTTTGGACTTTCTCTCTTGAACTTAAGGAATTCTCTTAGCAACCTTTGGAATTCTTTTTGTTTTTCTTGTTTGGCTAGGTAGGTTTCAACTAGAAATATGCTCATTCAACTACCATCCATCTACATCTATGCTGTTTAGACCAGGTCAGCTATAACTTCTTTGCCATGATGGTGACGCACCAAAGAGATTCTTCAATGGCCTTTAAATCCAATGCTTGACCATGACCTGGGACCTCAAGGAAGGTTGAGCAAATGCCAAAGTATGAATGTGTAAAAGATTTCCAATGCGAGGTCTGCAATGTAAGGGGATTGCTTCAAATCATCAGTAGAGACTATGCTAGAGTGAGACATTACGCAGGCCTAGACAAAGCCAGTAAGAAGCCCATGTTTCAATATCATAGACAGAGCAAGGAATACATTGAACAGATGCTTAGAGAATCTAATAACAGCAAAAATCTTGACCTAAATGGTCAGGAACATCTTGACCTAAAAACCCTTAAATGCGTCTCTGAAGACCAAAAGGTGAGGGCTGGTAGTTCAGTTCGGTATGAATGCCTGACTTGCACTCAGGAGGTCGGGGGTTCAAATCCCCCTCAGTCCACTAACATCGCCATCACTGATTCTCAATCCTCTCAGAGACTGTTTTGTAACGACCGTCATTTGTGCTCTCTAAAGGTTTTGTTTCGTTGAAACCGCAGAAGTACTCGAATCCCGCTCCTAGTTGAATGCTTGCCTAGACTTCAGTCCGATAGTCTCCTCATGAACCGAGAAGCATCAGTGACCGTAGACAAAACACGTATTAGAGCAAGCATGCAATCAACTAGGGTTGAATGAACAAGATAGCCCAACCATTGCAGCCCAACATCATAGAGGGTAGAGGTCGTGGGGATAGGACACACGATAAAGAAAGATGCAGAACAAGCATCAAACTACTTGCAATCAGCAAACCTGGAAGAGATTCTGAGTCTACCCATTGAAGACGTTCTTGCAGGATTAGACACGTCCCAATCAGGCCTAACTTCTGAAGAGGCGAGAAGCCGGCTTCAAACATGCGGCTATAATCAGCTTCCCGAGAGAAAGAGGCGTACTACTATCGTCAAGCTCCTTCATCACCTCAAAAACCCCTTGGTACTCATATTGCTTTTTGCGGGTCTGATCTCAGGCCTCATCGGGCAAGCAGCAGATGCAGTAATCATATTTTCAATAGTGCTCTTCAGCGAAGTCATGGACGTCTACCAAGAGTCAAAAGCCGAAAAATCCGCCGAGATGCTGAAGAAAAAGGTAGTCACCACCGCAACGGCCCTCAGAGATGGTGCCCAGAAGGAAGTTCAGCTTCCTGAGGTCGTTCCAGGCGACATATTCTATCTCTCAGCTGGTGACATCATCCCAGCCGACTCAAGAGTAATCAGTCAAAGGGATCTGTATGTAGACCAGTCAGGATTGACAGGTGAATCATTTCCAGTGGAGAAAACGACCGCGATAACAACCGCGGCTAGAAGTGCAACAATCACAGAAGCAAGCAATTACGTCTTCTTGGGAACCTCAGTCGTGAGCGGAACAGCGACGGCAGTTGCTGTGAGAACGGGAGGCTCAACCGAGTACGGAAAGATTGCGGAAAAACTTGTTGGAAGAACGCCTGAAACAGAGTTCGAAAGGGAACTTAGAAGGTTCGGTTTTCTGATCATGCAAGTCGCCTTGGTTCTGGTGATCTTTGTCTTTTTCATAAACGCCTTCCTCAAACCCGCGGTTTCTCAACAGCAGTCCGACATCGTGGAATCTCTTCTTTTCGCCGTGGCTTTAGCAGTTGGACTGACGCCCGAGCTCTTGCCCATGATACTCTCCGTGAACCTTTCAAGAGGGGCTCTTGAAATGTCGAAGAAAGATGTCATAGTAAAGCGTTTGGCTTCCATTCAGAACTTCGGAAACATGGATGTCTTATGCACTGACAAAACAGGCACGTTGACGGAGAACGTGATCACGCTCGTGTTACACGTGGACACCGAAGGGAAAGACAGCGAAAAACTGTTGTGGTATGCCTTCCTGAACAGTTATTACGAAACAGGACTGAAGAGCCCACTTGATGATGCTGTGCTTAGGTACAAGCATCTAGACGTGAAGGGCTTTGATAAAGTGGATGAAGTGCCGTTTGACTTCATAAGAAGACGCGTCTCTGTCGTCGTCGAGTACGAAGAGGGTCGATTGATGATTTGCAAGGGCGCCCTTGAAGAAGTTGCCAGCGTGTGCTCATCCTTTGAACTTGAAAACAAGATAGCCGACCTGACGAGCGAGCAACAGAAGAAGATGCATGACAACTATTACAGATTAAGCTCCCAAGGCTTCAGAGTTCTCGGAGTCTCGTATAGAAGGATTGAAGAGAAGCCCGCTTACTCCGTGAAGGACGAAAAGAACATGACTTTCTTGGGCTTCATAGCGTTTATGGACCCACCGAAGGAAAGCGCCAAAGAATCGCTGCAGCTCTTGAAAAAGGCTGGAATAGAGCTGAAAATCCTTACCGGCGACAACGAGCTGGTCACCAGAAAGGTTTGTGAGCAACTTGGCTTCGAGATCAAAGGGATCGTTCTTGGAAGCGACGCCGCCAAGCTCCAAGATAATGCTCTTGCAAGAACTGTGGAGAAAGCCAACGTGTTTGCAAGGGTGAGCCCAGCCCAAAAAGACAGGATCATGAATGCATTGAAAAAGAACGGGCACGTCGTTGGTTTCCTCGGAGACGGCATCAACGACGCAGCATCAATGCACGCAGCAGACGTTGGCATATCCGTGGAGAATGCAGTTGATGTTGCGAAGGAGTCTGCAGACATAATACTACTGCACAAAGACCTGACAGTACTGAATGCAGGGGTCCTGGAAGGCAGGAAGACCTTTGGGAACACGATGAAGTATATTCTGATGGGTATCAGCTCGAATTTCGGAAACATGTTCAGCGCCGCCGGAGCATCTGTGTTCTTGCCGTTCCTTCCAATGCTTCCAACACAGATACTTCTCAACAACATGTTGTATGATGTGTCCGAGGTCACGATCACAACAGACAACGTTGACCAGGAATACATCCAAAAACCGAAAAGACTGGACGCCACATACATTAGAAACTTCATGATTTTCTTTGGACCGATAAGCTCCATCTTCGACTTTCTAACATTCTTCATAATGCTCGAAGTATTCAGCGGCTACACCAACGTGTCCCTATTCCAAACAGCATGGTTTATTGAGTCTCTATGCACGCAAACTTTGGTCATATTTCTGATAAGAACGAGAAAATCACCATTCTACAGAAGCAAACCAAGCAAGCCTCTGCTCCTCACAAGTCTAGTTATCGTCGGCACAGCTGCAGTCCTTCCCTTCACACCGTTAGGCGACTTGTTCGGGTTTGTCGCGCCTCCAATAGAGTTCTTCGCATTCCTAGCAGGGTTCGTCGGAGCTTACTTGGTGCTAGTGGAAGCGTTAAAAAGACTGTTTTACAAGCGGTACGCTCACCGTTTGGAACAATACGCATGATATGGAAAAAGGAGATCACGAGAGATATCTCCGTGTGGCGCGGGGTTCAAATTCCCCCAGTCCACTATTGCCTGTGCGCCTATTCCCATGACATCGTTTTCACATCAGGAATCTGACCCATCACGTTGCGGCTGTTTTTTGTTCCTAGCCATAATCCAATAGTGCTTCTCTCCACCTCTTACAAGAATCCTGTCAGATATTATCTGAAAGTCTGCATTCGTCACCAGTTGCAGGGATTTGTCTGGACCATAGTGACTCCAAAACATCTTGGTGCCACAGTATTCCCCAGTTGCCTCCCATTCATCTGGACCCAAACAGACCAGCATGATCCCATCAGGTCTCAGTATCCTGTGAAAACTGCGAAATAGTGAGGCGTGTTTCTCTCTTGGAACGTGGATTATGGAGTAGAAAGCTGCTAGACCATCGAAGGAATTGTCCTTGAAATCCAGCTCAGTCATGTCTTTCTTGATGAATCTAGCTTTTGGAACGTTTTCTTCCGCAAGCCTGAGCATGTTCTCCGAGAAATCAATCCCCGTGACCTCAAATCCGGAAGCAATCAGGAACTCTGCAACTGGAACCCCAGCACCACAACCCACATCCAACACTCTGGCATTCTTCGGCAACAAGCCTGCAAACTCCTCCAATTCACTCCTATTGTCATACAAGTGCCTGCCAGCGTGGTATTCTTCAGCCCTTTTGTCATATCCCTTCCTGACAATCTCCTCTTTTTCAGCCATCCAAGATTCCCTCGATCGCCAATCAACCTTGCGGCACCTAAAACGCTTTGCCGCTTCCCAGAAGAAAATGGGCAGAATGCCAAGGTTCAAGTCTCTCCAGCTTGCAAGCCCTTATCTATGTGTTTGAGGCAAGATACTCCAGCCTCTTTCACACCAAAAGGTGATCTGGTTGCCCAAAATCCTGTGCAGAACGGGAATACACAAATGGAGAAACTATGGAGACAAGGTTCCCGTAACTTGGACCGAGTCTGGCCTCATCCCGGGAACCAAGAAGGAGATGCGGAAGCACGTTTTCTGCGAAAGAGAATGCTTGAGATGCGGCATTAAGGAAAAGAGAAAGTTCGATGAGAATATTGATGGTACCAAGGCGGCTGTGGGCTGGGAAAGAATCACAGAAAGCAAGACTCGCTCTTAAATTGAGTGTTCGATCAGTATCTTCAGTCCGATTCCTATCAGGACAAGGCCACCAGCTACCTCGATCTTGTTCTCGAAGAGATGCCCTAACTTGTTGCCTGCGGAGGCTCCGATGAACGACAGCGAGAACGTGACTGCTCCGATAACGATTATGGGCGTTGCGATGGCGATTCCGAGAAATGCAAAGCTCAATCCAACCGCTAGGGCGTCGATGCTTGTGGCAATCGAAAGCAACAACAGGACGTAAATGCTCAACGGGTCACCGCGTCTTGTACCTGGTTCCAGTTGAGTCGCCTCATAGATCATTTTGCAGCCTATGAAACACAACAATCCGAAGGCAATCCAGTGGTCAACGCCGGAAATGAGGCCTGCCATGGTCAGTCCGGCTAGCCACCCTACCACGGGCATAACCGCCTGAAACATGCCGAAAAAGGCAGCAATTCTCAGGGCATGGTTGATCTTCAGGTTCTTTACGGTAATCCCGCTTGAGATTGACACTGCAAAAGCGTCCATTGCAAGCCCGAAGGCGATCAGCAAGATGGTGGTTATGTCCATGTTTTGTTCTGCACCACTGGTTTGCTTCCTCAGACGCAAGTAGGCCGCTTATAAGGGTTCTTTCATGGCAAGCGCGATTTCTTCGACTATTCTTTCAGCTTGGCCAGCGCGTAGAGTATCAAGATGGGTGTGGCGCTGACGGAAATCACGAACACCGAGGCAAGATTGAGCGTGTAGAGGTATCCTGCCAGATATGGTGCTATGAAGGCGGCCACTAAGTTGAAGGTCAGTGGAACCGAAAGCCAGAATCCGCGACGATCTTCAGGCGCTATCGACCCGACCAAAGAGCTTACAAGCGTACCTATGACGACTGAACCGCCGAAAAAGAAGGCCATGAACATTAGAACAGGCACTTCACGAACCAGAAAAAGTGGCACCATGGACACCGCGAAGAAGAACAGGCATAGGCTTATGGCTCTGGATTTTCGCCACCTGTCGCCCAAGTAGCCCATGGCAATGCCTATGAAGGTGACTCCTGCGTAGCTGATTGAGCCAAAAAGTCCCACGTAAAACTCGCTGAACTTCGCCTGCTCAGCTAGAAATGTCGGCACGAAAGTTCTGCCCACGCTCATGAAGAAGGTGACTAGCCCGGAATAGGCTGACCACAGAAGCATCTTTCGCCAGAGCGGTTTTCCATCATCTGAAGGCTCTGGCTTGTCTTGAATCGGATCGCTCTTCTTCTGTGGATGCTGGCTACGCAGTATGAAGAACACACCCGTGGCAATGGCGGCTAGAAGTGCAGAGATTCGAAGCACCCACCTCATATCAATGACCGTTGCCAAGTACCCTCCGACTGACGGGGCGAAAATATAGCTAAACGAGTAGCTGGACCAGACAAACGAAAGAGCTGAGGCCATCTTCTTTCTGTCCTTGATTGACGTGATAATGTAGGCATTCGCAGCTGGAATCCCGATCATCGACACGCCCCAACAGACCGCGCCGGGAATGAGTTGTTGCCAGTCCACCGCAAAAGAGTAGATCAAAGGCGCAAACACCCAAGGCGTCCAACCCATTATCAGGATTTTCTTGCGATCAAACCGGTCAGCCAACAAACCTCCCAGCAGAAGCGTCAAAGCCGAGGCACCATACAAAGTCGAGAAGACGAGACCAATCTGCACGTAATCGGCCTGCAGTGACTTCATGTAGAGCGGGAATACCCAGAAGTAAAGGCCTTCACCGAAGGCCCCTATCACGTTGGAAAGGCAGATGAGCCAGATGTCTCTGGTGAACGCGTCGAACGGCAAGCTTCTGAGCAAAGCTTGCCCATAACTCGCTATCTTGAACAGCGGGCTAGTTCCTCCGAAACCTCTGGGAATCTGTCAAAGAAATACAGTGAAGCCTTTAATTCTTTTCCATCGCGAAAATTCATCATGTTGAGTTGCGTGTGTTGAGAGCTTCCTCCAGAGCCCTCAACGCCTCTGTCAGACTGGTCTGGCCAGGGCTTATGTTGCCTATGCCAATTCGCACCATGTTTGACCGCACCAGCTTGTAGTCGCTCTTGAACAGGAAAAAGGCGCCGGGAACTGGAGCCACGCTATGATGCGGTATTGCATGTTCATTTGTCCATTTGTGCGTGTCCTTTGTCGACAGTTTTGCCCAGTAGGTTACGCTGAGCTTGTTTGGGAAATATCCGATGTCGTGTTCGCTGAGCCATCTTTCTGTTTCGTTTTTGAGGGGGTTCCATTTCTGTTTGTGCTTTTCAAGAGCTGGCATGCCTTTGTCCAGTATCTCGGAGGCCAGAAGCTGCACAACATTGGGACTGTTGCCCACCGTGTTCAATACATCCGTGTAAAGCTCGTCAACCAGTTGTTTCTTGGCCAAGGCTGTGCCAAGCTTCAGTCCACCCAAACCATAAGCCTTCGTGAAACTCGTTGTGACTATGCCCCACTCTGGATCGACTGAAAAAGCCGTGGGCACGACCTGCCTGTCAAACTCTGCGTATATCTCGTCGCAGAGAACAAAGAAACCGCGCTCGCTGGCCACAGCCAATATCTCCCTAAGCTCTTTCCTGTCCGCCACAGCACTGCTCGGCGCGTGAGGATTCGTCAACACAAGCAATCCAGTTCTCTCCGAAACCAGCTTCCCTAGTGCATCAGCATCCAGCCTATAGTCTTCACTTTCTCTTCTGTCCAGTCTCTTGACGCGCTTGAAATGGTCCTGCACGTTTCGAAGCAGAGGCTCGTAGGTTGGATATTCGACGATGGCTTCGTTTTTCTTTGGGCTTCTTTCTCCCAGAAGCTTGATTATGCGTGCATTTTGGCCTGAGGTGCCCTCGCTTGAAACGAACACGTTCTCCGAACTCACCTTGTATCGCTGAGCCAGCAGCTTGGTGGCCTCAGGATTTCCATGAGCATAGTTCAAGCTTAGATCAATCTTGCCCAAGTCTACGTCGTACTGGAGAGAAGTGATGCCACTCGATCGCAGATCATGCCTGATTTCGGGCGTGTGAACGTACCAGTCCAAGTACGTCGAAGGATGCTTCAAGGCTGGACACCTTGCCACTCTGTAGAACATGCTGGATGCTTAGCTTTTTCCTTCAGAACGCTTCTGGAACAGCTTTTATACAGGGATCGAGGCAGAGAATCCGTGAAAACCATGAGAATCGTGCAGACAAAATATGGATCGATGCTTGAAGTGATCGTAAAACCAAAGTCGGACAAGTTCAGGATAGCGGTGCAAGGCGACGAGATTATTATCTACTGCAGAGAAGAGCCAGAAAGAGGAAAAGTGAACAAAGAACTCATCAAGGGATTTTCCAGACTCTTTCGTGCAGAAGTGGCTTTGGTTTCTGGTTTCACTTCCAAAAAGAAGCGACTCTTGATAAAGAACGCCGAGACCGACGAAATCCAACGAATCCTCTTGCTTCTACAATCCTGAGCATTCACTCGATGCCTTTTCGGTTCAGCAATTCGGACAGTGGATACCCGAAATTGGGCAATGAGATCAGAAATGGCTGAGTCAAGAATTTGGGAATGAGTGTGCTTCCTTCCGTAGTTGACGGTGACAACTACGATGTTCAGGATGTCGATTCTTCAGTAAAGTTCAGCTATGAGGGCGCGTGGGTTTCAGTCAGGATCTGAAGACGTCTCTGACGTTGAAAAAAGAGTTGGGGTTGGGTTTGTGATGCTTAGTCTTCGGATTCGTGTTCGCCGCCAGGCGGTCCTGCCGGCGTCTTGGGTTTGGTGGCCGCGATTACGTCGTCGATGCGCAGAATCATTGAAGCTGATTCGGCTGCCGATTTGATAGCCTGTTCCGTCACTACCAGTGGTTCGATTACGCCTTTTGTGATCATATTGTCGGTCTTGCCCGTGAATACGTTCACGCCATAGTTTTTGCCGTCAGGTTTTTCGTGGGCTGCTCTGAGGTCCACAATGATGTCGATGGCTTCGATTCCTGCGTTTTCGGCCAGCGTCTTCGGTATGACTTCGACTGCGTCTGCAAAGGCTTCTACTGCGAG
>Ga0315280_10004545_pt1 | contig 20398 bp, 13 predicted proteins | sample YL17G06_40_MG_FD_203697 | JGI IMG/M metagenome (GOLD analysis project Ga0315280, IMG submission 203697) | Sediment microbial communities from Yellowstone Lake, YNP, Wyoming, USA - YL17G06_40 | ecosystem: Environmental > Aquatic > Freshwater > Lake > Sediment | place: USA: Wyoming | collected... | reverse complement strand
GGCACCGTCTGCCGATGAAGACACGCGACCCAAGGGTCCCTTATCGGGGACGTGGCAGGTTTCCACCGGGGCGCGATTCCGGATAGACGACGACGGCACGACCGCAACGATCGACTTGGAATCCAGCGACACTCTTCAGTCGCTAAGCGGAAAACTGACCCGCCGCGACCCAAACGCGGCCCCCAAGTCCCTCACGGGCAGCTTCGAGGTGGTCTTCAAGCTTGATACGCGTAAGCCCTATAAGGTGCGCGTCACGGCGACGATTGACGACGACAACCACTTGAAACTGAATTGCGAGGGCTGGCCCGTCCTAAACCAGAAAACCGGACGGTACATCATCGCGAGCCGCCCTCTCACCGAGACTTGGACGCGCCTCGGGGCCGGGGACCCGGCAGCGAGGTGAGAAGCCCGCGGGCCGCCCGCCGGGCTATGCGCAGCCGGATCGATAGGAAAAGTTGTGGGTTAGCATCGGGGAGGCCGGCCGTACTGTTTTTCACGCGGCGCCGTTGGACGTCTACGAACCCTTCTCTTCCTGCGACAGGACCCCCAGCACGATCTTGCGGAGCTTGGGCTCGGCGCCGGCGGCGGTGGCGAGGATCGCGTCGATATTGGCCGGCTTGAGGGCGTCGGGGAGACAGAGGTCCGTGACGATCGAGAGCCCCAAGACCCGCATCCCGCTGTGGACCGCCACGATGGCTTCGGGCACGGTGGACATGCCCACCACGTCGGCCCCGATGGCCCGCAAGAAGCGATACTCGGCCCGGGTCTCCAGGTTCGGCCCCGTCACCGCCACGTAAACCCCTTGGTGGGCGACGAAGTTCTCCCGCCGCGCGATCTCCAACGCGCGGCCGATCAAGACCCGATCGTACGGGGCCGACATGTCGGGGAAGCGCGGCCCGAGTGTGTCGTCATTCCAGCCGATGAGCGGGTTGCCGCTGGTCAGGTTGATGTGGTCTTCAATGACCACGATGTCCCCCAGGCCGTAGTGTGGATTCAGCCCGCCGGAGGCGTTGGAGACGATCAAGAGTCCGGCGCCGAGGGCCTTCATCACGCGGACGGGGAAGGTGATCTGCTGGAGAGAGTAGCCTTCGTAGGCGTGGAAGCGGCCTTCCATGGCCACCACCGTGAGGCCCTCCAGCCGGCCGCAAACCAACTGGCCGGCATGGCCGACCGTGGTCGAGCGAGGGAAGTGCGGGATTGACTCGTACTGGAGCGTGGCCTCGGTATGGATCTGGCCGGCCAGACTCCCTAGCCCGGTGCCCAGGATAATCCCCACCTGCGGCCGGCCCGGCCACCGCTTGCGAATCGCCTCCGTGGCGTCGCGGATCTGGGCAGCCAATCCGATCATCGTTGACCTTTGCGGCAAAGCGGCGGCGAGGGGAAGTCCAGCGGGCCGGCGCGGGCTGGCACACGATCAAACGGTGTCCTCGATGTCCTCTTCGCCGGCGTCTTCCTCATCGGCTTCGAAGGGTCCTTCCTCGTCCAGCCCATCGTCACCCCCGCCAGCGACCGGTTCTTCCTCCTCGATTTCCTCTTCCTCGGGTTCCTCTTCGTCCAGGTCGTCGAAGCCCTCGTCCAGCTCGTCGTCGAATTCCTCCTCGAAGTCGTCGTCGAAATCGTCGTCGAAGTCGTCATCGTCGAAGTCCTCGAAGTCGTCCTCGTCGGCGTCGCACCGGAGGGGCTCGCCAGCGGGCTCCAGGATGACGCGATCGGGATCGATCATCCCGTCGTCCTCCTCGCCGGACGCCCAGACCGGAACCGTGCTGGGATCGATTGCCAAGCAGATCATGGGAACCCTCGAATCCAAGAACAGGTTTTTTGGGGGAAGATACGGAGGAGACTTCGCTCTGGTCCGCCCCGTCTCCTCCGCGGTCTATCGGACAGACGATCCATCGCCCTGTTGTTACCCGGCCGCCGCAGATTTGTCAACGTAATCTTACCGGGCGGCGGGGAGCAAGGCCATAAGGGCATGGCAAAAGACATCCCGCGACAACAAGCACCTTGTCCGGGCAGGAAAGCCCGGCAGGCAACGGAGACGGTCCGGCGCAACAAAAAAGGCAGGGCCTTCAGGATGAGAAGCCCTGCCTAACACACGGGGGTGAGAAAGCCACACTTGCGGGGCAGGCAACCTCGCCAACCTGCGGCCGCCTGCCCTCACTTGTAGTCTAGGGTCCCCACCGGGCATGTCAATCTAAAGTGATTAGATAAACTGGGATATGTGAGGGGAATGTTTGGAGATGGCGACAAACAGTATCGGTTGTGCCGGATGGGACGCAGGCCACGGCGACCTGTCGGCCCTCCCTCCTCGCTGCGGAGTCTGAACTCAGCGGCTTGTTCGTGGCTCAGTCCGTTGAGAACGTCTGGCTGATAATCGGAACTGGGCAGGTCGGGGCAGCCAAGACCATTGTTCCGGCATCGATGCGATGCCAGTGACTCTCGTCCAAAGGCATCGGAGACAGGGCCCCCCGAGATGGAGCGGTGGGTGCCGCCCGTTCGATCGCGGCGAGGTATGCCTGAACCTCGCGATTGCCGGGCTCCCGCTGCCGCCAGAGGTGGAGGACCGGGAGTGCCGCTGCCTTCTGGCCGTTGGACAGCAAGGCCACGCTGAGCCACCGGAGGCAAAGGGAATCACCGCAGCCGGCCACGTACGCACTCTGCAGGTAGCCTAGGGCGGAAACCCACTCCTGGCGGGCCGCCAGGCAGGCGCCGCGCACGGCGTTTCGCAGGGGCTCGCGGTCCTCGGCAGCCATCGGCAGCCGTTCGGCAACCCGGAGGGCCTCCGCCGTCCGCCCGTGCTTCACGTGCAGGTCCATCAGGTGCCGCCGGAGCCGGGTGGAATCGGGATGACGCCCCAGGGCCTCTTCCAACGTGCCTCGGGCGTCATCGTCTCTCTGGAGCAACTGCAGATTCAGGCTCAGACACGCAGCCGCCACCTCGCCAATGTCGCGAAGGTGCCAGGTTTCCGGGTTGACTTGGCCAAAGCGAACCGCCGCGTCGAATGCCCGGGCGGCCAGGTCGAGGTGGTTCTGGGTCTGCAAGTAACTGCCCAAGGCGCAAAGCAATTGGGCATCGCGCGGAAAGACTTCGAGGGCCTCCGCGCAGATCGCCAGTTGGCGCGGGGCTGCCCCCGAGTCGCCCTCGAAGCTGGCCAAGAGCCCGTAGTAAGCCTCCAGCATTTCCGTCGAGCCGCGGGGGGCCGCCCGGACGGCCTGAGAGAAGGCATGCCGCGCCGTGGCACGGTCGTCCAGGTCGCTTGCGGCCTCCCCCATCGCCAGGAGAATCCGAGTCTGGGGACGCTCGCTCTGAAGCCATTCCAGTCTGGCCAGTTCCAGGTCCTCCCCCGCCTTCCGGGACTTGAAGCCGCAGTCCTGTCGGCGTGGGAGTCCGAGGACCTTGCCCGGGGCCATATCGATCTGAAGCCCGGCCGCTTCGATCGAGGGCTTGAGCGTTTCCCGCACGCGGCCCTCGAACCAAAGGTCCGGACGGCTGGGCATGAGACGCAGTTGGGCGGCCTGTTCCGGGGAGGCCGTTGTGTCCGCCGACGGAGCCTCCACGAGAACATGGTAGACCCGACTGGCATCGGCGACGCGATCCACAAACTCCCGCAACTCGGTTCGGGACGGCTCCAAGAGCCGCTCTCCGGGCTCAAGCCAAAGGATCCACTGGCCCGTCACCTTTTCAAGCAGTTGGTTCCGCGCGGCGGAGAAATCGCGTTCCCACGCGGCATGGAAGACGGTCGCGCCGCACCGCTCGGCCACCGCAACGGCTTGTCCGCCGGAGCCCGTATCCAGCAGTGCGATTTCCTCGGCGATGGGCCGGACACTCTCCAAGGTGGCTTGGAGGACATCCTGCTCGTCGCGGAGGATCATTGCCACAGAGAGTCGACGACGGGAGGGGGACCCTTGGGGATTCATCTCGCCTCCTTGCGAGGATGAGGTGGGGGGGAGCCAAGGCCAGGCAATGAGATGTCGGGGGAGTGTACCGCGATCAAGGCGGCGGAGAAAGACCGGTTTTACGTATGGTAGTCCGCGTTCAACCGCACGTACTCGGCGGTCAGATCGGTGGTCCAGAACCGCCCCTTGGCACTGCCCTCGCTCAACTGAAGCTGAATCGACGTATCGCGGCTTTTGCGGATCGAGTCCGAGACGGTCTTGGCATCGAAATCGACGGGGGTTCCCCCCTGGTAGAGGAGGTGGCCGTTGAGGTACAAAGTCACGCCGCCCGGGTCGAAAGGAACGCCCGCATAGCCAGCGGCAGACACGATCCGCCCCCAGTTTGGGTCAGCTCCGGTGATGGCGGTCTTGACCAGAGGGCTGTTGGCAATTGTCCGGGCGATCTGAAGGGCCGCATCCCGGGTAGGGCACCCGGCGACCTCGATGGTAATCAGGTGGCTTGCTCCTTCCCCATCGGCAGGAATGGCGCGGGCCAGTTCCGCGCAGACTTCATTCAGGGCCCGGCCGAATGCCGCAAGATCATCGCCCGTCAGGAGGCCCCCACCCGCCGCTCCATTGGCCAGCAGAAGCACGGTGTCATTGGTGCTCGTATGGCCATCCACGTTGATGCAATTGAAACTGTCGGCGACGGCTTCGACCAAGGCCGCCTTGGCCGAGGTGGTGTCCAGCGCGGCGTCGGTCATGATGAGCCCGAGCATGGTGGCCAGATTGGGCCCCATCATGGCCGCCCCCTTGACCATACCGGTGATCTGAATCTCGCGGCGCCGCAGCGAAATGGTCCTCCCAGCGAGTTTGTGAACGGTGTCGGTCGTCATCATCCCCCGCGCGGCCGAGAGGAGGGCGTCTTCATCCGACCCCAGTTGGGTGGCAGCCAGCTTGACCCCTTGGGCGATCGCCTCCATCGGCATGTAGTGACCGATCACGCCGGTGGAAAGGACCAGGGCCTGGTCCGGCTCGGCCCCGCAGGCTTCCGCCCCCAGCCGCGCCATCTCGTAGGCATCCTCCAGCCCGCGCTGGCCGGTGCAGGCGTTGGCGTTGCCGGAGTTGATCACCACGGCGCGAATCCGCTCGCTGGGGGTACGCTCGCGGTCCAGGGCCACCGGCGCGGCAAACACCAGGTTCTGAGTGAACACCCCGACGGCTACTGCCTGGCTCTCCGAAACGACCAGCGTGAGGTCCGGCTTGCGCAGGTCGCGCTTCAGGCCGCAATGGACCCCGGCCACGACAAAACCCTTGGGAACACGGATTGCCATTGGATCTCAGCTTCTCAAGTTCGAGTCAAAGTGGTGCTTTGGGCTATTAGCTATCAGCTTTCAGCTATCAGCTTTCAGGTATCTGGGTATCGGCTTTCCATGGTCGGCGTTCTAAATGCTGACTGCTGATAGCTGGCTGCTGACTGCTGATAGAACTGATTGCTGATACCCGAGTTCACAGGGCCGTGGCCTCAGGATAGCCCTGCATGAGGTTAAAGTTTTGCACGGCCGCCCCGGACGCCCCCTTGATCAGGTTGTCCAGGCAACTGATCGTAATCACCCGCCCGCGGACCAGCCGGGCGGTGACGTCGCAGTAGTTCGTGCCCATGCTGTCCTTGGTCCCGGGCAGATGGTCGATCACGCGGACAAACGGCTCCTCGGCGTAGAAGTCGCGGAGCGTCTGGAGGAGCGTTTCCTCCGTCCGCTCCCCGCGCGGCCGGCTATAGGTCGTCGTCAGGATGCCCCGGTCCATGGGAATCAAGTGCGGCGTGAACACGACCTCGACCTTGGTTCCCGCCGCGGTGCTTAGGATCTGGTCGATCTCCGGGGTGTGCCGATGGCGCCCGACGTTGTAGGCCGAGATGCTCTCGTTGCACTCCGGGTAGTGGGTGGTCAGCTTCAAGGTGCGTCCGGCCCCCGAGACGCCGCTCTTCGAGTCCACGACGATCCCTTCCGGCTCGATCAGGCCGGCCTTCAGGAGCGGGGCCAAGGCCAGGATCGCCGAAGTCGGATAGCAGCCGGGATTGGCCACCAGCGACGCCCCCACGATCTTCTCGCGGAAGAGCTCCGGAAGCCCGTAGACGACCGTCCCCAGACGTTTCGGATCGGCGTGCTTTTCGCCGTACCATTGGAGGAAGACCTCGGGATCATTGAGCCGGTAGTCGGCGCTGAAGTCCACGACGCGGCAGCCTGATTCGAGAAGCTCAGGGATGACCGAGGCGCTGGCCCCGTGGGGCAGGCAACTGAAGACAAACTCAGCCCGCCGGACCACCTCCTGGGGGGTCAGGTTCTCCAAGCAGAGTTCCAGTCGCCCGTGGAGCGACGGGTGGATCATGGCCACGGGCGGGTTCCCCTCCTGCCGGCTGGTGAGGGCCACGATCTCCGCCTCGGGATGACGCAATAGGAGCTTGATCAGCTCCAGGGCCGTGTATCCGGTGGCGCCGAGGATCGCGATTCGGGTCATGGGTTCGTCTTGGGTGTCACAGACCGAAGCAACCTAACGGGTTGGTGCGGCAGTTGTACTGCCGCACCGGCTGAGGCCGTAGCCCTGGAGTATACCCAGCCGGAAACCCAGTCGCCAAGGGGGTGGAGCAAGAGGCTAGGGGCCAGGGGCCAGGTGACAAATGCAAAATGAAAAATGCAGAATGTAAAGTGCAAGAGTACGAGACGAACCGGCCGAACACGTGGTCCAGCCATTTCGCCATGCCTGCATTTTTCATTTTGCATTCTTCGCCCCGGTAATGAGGCTCGCCCCCAGTCGCCCCGCCCCCCCCCATTGGCGGATCGCCCGGGTGCCGGTTCCCGATCCCCGCGTTATATTGGCGCCGTGTCGTCGCCTGGGAGGCAGAGTCGCATTGTCCGCCAATCCGCAAGGGAGCCATACTATGTCCAGGTTGCTGCGAGGTGCGCTGGTGGTGATTGCCGTGGGCTACCCCGCGGCGCTTTTGGCGGAAGACAGTTTTTACAGCGTGCCGCTCCGGGACCTGCGGTTGACCGAGGGGGTGCTGCCCCAAGCGGGGCCGGCCCGCGAATGGCGGTCCTTTCGCCAAGCCCCGGCCCATACGCCGTACGTCGTGCTCGATGGCCCGGGAGAGGCATACGTCGTCGGCGGCGCGGCTTGGGAGTGGTTTAACGAGCTGTTTGGACCGGGCATCCCACCCGTGGCGTGGGACAATGCCAAGGTCGAACCCGGGCGCGAGCCGGATCGCCGGGTCCGCCTTTTCGTCCGCGCCCCGGCGGGGAAGGACGTGACCGGGCGGCTCTTCTTCCCCGCTTTCGCTGAGGCCGGCATGTCCAAGTTCCGCATCCCGGCCTCGCAAGCTAGTCCCGAGGCGCGGCAAAGCTTCTACCGCGCCAGAGGGGCCTATTATGGCCACTTGCTCGGCCGGGGCATCCCCGGTGCAGCGTGGTTCCGGCACCAGGCCCGGGAGGCACGCCTGGCCCTGAACCTCTCCCCCCCAGGAAGCTGGCCCGTTCATACCCTCGCAACCCGGCCCCACCAATTACCTGAGGCGGATGTACGACCTCTTTCCTGGCGGCCGGGCAATGAGCGAAAACCTTCAGTTGGATCGCGTGCTGCCGCGGGTCGAGCCTAATGAAACGCCCGTCAAGATCGATTCGATCCAAGGCATTACGATCCAGGACATCAACTGGGAGCCGCTGGTCAAGGACCTCAAGCCCAAGCTGGACCCCCTGGCGCCGCTCATCCCCGCCGATCAGCACGTGGTCTTCTTCCCCACGTTTGAGGGGGCGATGGCGTTCTCCGACGAGACCAAGCTGCACGACACGCCGCTTCTGCACCTTGCCGAGCCGCGTTCGGAAAACGCCCGCGTGGCCGACCGCTATCAAGAGCAGCTCGGCCTGCCCTTGAGCACGCTGGCCCGCATTCTGGGGCCGAGCGTGGTGCGGAGTGCGGCCCTGACCGGCTCGGACACCTTCTTCGCCACCGGGACCGACATTGCCGTGCTCTTCGAGACTCCGCAACCGGCCGTCTTGGAGAACCTTCTCTTCATGCGCGTCGCGATGGCCGTCAAGCAGAACCCGCAGGTCAAGGCCCAGCAAGGCGAAATCGAGGGCCTTGCCTACCGCGGTTTTCGCTCGGCCGACCGCCGCGTCTCCAGCTATCTGGCCAAGCTCGACAAGGCCGTGATCGTCACCAACTCGCTCGCCCAGGTCAAACGGCTGGCCGAAGTCCGCAGCGGGGAGTGCAAGTCCATCGCGTCGCTGCCGGAATACACGTTCTTCCGCGACCGCTACCCGCTGGGCGACCCCGAGGAGTCCGCTTTGGTATTCCTTAGCGACCCGACCATCCGCCGCTGGTGCGGCCCGCGCTGGCGGATCGCCGACTCGCGGCGGACCCGCACGGCCGCGGTCATGGCCGAGATCCATGCCTCGCAATTGGATGGGCTGGTCAATAAGCAGGTGCAGCCCGGGCCGGTATACACGGACCTGCCCCTTGCCGATCCGGGGCAGTTGACAATGACCTTGGCCGGTGTCGTTTCCTCGACCGCGGGCTCGCTGGAGTTCCTCACCCCGATCGGCGAGATGCCGCTGGAAGAAGTCACGAAGGCCGAGGCCGACGCCTACGCCCGCTGGCGCGACGGCTACAAGCGGGACTGGGCTTGGGCGGCCTTTGATCCGATCGCCGTGCGGATCGGGGTCCACAAGGACCGGCTCTCCGGCGACATGACGGTCATACCGCTCATCCGGGGGACCGAGTACCGGGAGGCCGTCTCATTCGCGCGGGCTCCAAAACTGGCCCCGGACGCCGGCGATCCGCACGAGGCGCTGTTGCACGCCATCATCGCCGTGAACCACAAGTGGCCGTGGTTTGAGCAGGCGGAGAACTCCACCCGGCTCCTGGGCAAGGGCTCCTTGGGTTGGATTGGCGACTCGGCTGCCGTTTACGGCGACGAGGATCCCTTCTGGGACGACTTGGCCAAGCTCCTCCGCCGGTTCCACGATCCGCGGGAGGATGCCGTCGAGGTCGATCGCGTTCGGGGATTGGACGTGGTGCCGGTGGCACTCCGGGTGGAGTCCAGCAATAGCCTGAAGCTGGCCATGTTCCTAAGCGGTCTGCGGGCGTACGTCGAGAAGGAGTCGCCGGGATTGGTCCGCTGGGAGTCGCTCAAGTACAAGGACCAGCCGTACGTGAAGGTCTCGGCCACGCAGAGGAATCGGGGCGTGATGTTCCTGCCGGAGAACATCGCCGTGTACTATACAACCTCGCCCGATGCGCTCACCGTGACGCTCAACGAGAAGGTCCTCCAGCGGGCCATCGACCGGCAACTCGCCCGGGAGGAGGCCGGCGGAGAGAAGAAACCGGCAGGCGCCGCCGAAACCAAGCCGGCCGCCAAGGCCGCTCAAGACCCCCGGCCGTGGCTCGGCTCCAACGTCGGCCTGCAAGTCGATAGCAGGGTCCTGGAGATCGTCAATCACTTGACCCGCGACGTGTACCAGCAGACCATGCAGGCCCGGGCCTGGGGCAACATCCCCATCCTCAACGAGTGGAAACGGCGGTTTCCTAACCGCGACCCGGTGACCGTCCACCAGCAGGTTTGGCAGGTCGAGCTGGTCTGCCCGGGCGGCGGGAAGTACGTCTGGAATGAGAAGTGGCAGACCATGGAATCGACCGTGTACGGACATCCGGGCGGGCCGAAAGAGGGCCCGCCCGCCCCGCCCGTGCTCAGCAGCTTCCGCGACGGCAACTTCGGCCTCACGTTTGAAGAGCAAGGGCTGCGGGCCCGGGTGATTCTCCGGCGCGGCGCACAGGTCCAAAGCCCAGGGGTTGCAACCCCTGGGCTTTAGGGGGTTGCTCGTTATCCGCTTGGCGTCTTGCCGCCTTTGCGTGATAATCCCCGCATGGACCCGGCGTGGCATCAGTATCCTCTGCTTTTCCTTATCGCTGCCGTCGCGGGGGCAGTCAATTCCGTGGCCGGCGGCGGCACGTTGCTCACCTTTCCGTCGCTCCTTTGGGCCGGACAGTTGGAACGGTTCGCCAACGCCACCAGCACGGTTGCCCTCTGGCCGGGACAGCTCGGGAGCCTCTGGGGCTACCGCCGCGAGATCGGCCGCAGCCACAAGGCCATCGCACTCTTGGCAGTGCCGAGCTTCCTCGGCGGCCTGTTGGGCGCGCTACTCTTGCTCGGGACCACGAATGAGACGTTTGCCGCGCTGGTGCCTTACCTGATCCTTACCGCGACGCTCCTGTTCGCTGCCCAGAAACCGCTTTCCCTCTGGCAGCGCCGTCGCACGCAAATCACGGACGGCGAAGGCACCCCACCGCCGGGGCCTGCCCCCGACGCCGGCCAGCAGCCCGAAGACCGCTTCCCGCTCGGGCGGTGGCTCGTCGTGCTCGGCTTCCAGTTCCTGGTCGCGGTGTACGGCGGCTACTTCGGGGCCGGCATCGGCATCCTCATGCTCGCCTCCTTCGGCTTCCTCGGATTGACCAACATCCACCGCATGAACGGACTGAAGAACATCAACGGGATGTGCATCAACGCCGTGGCCGCGATTCTCTTCATCGTCAACGGGCTGGTGGATTGGCGGCTGGCCTCCCTGATGGCCGCGGGTTCGATCCTCGGTGGTTATGCCGGGGCGGGCACGGCCCGGCGGATCGGGCAAGACAACGTGCGACGGATCGTCATCCTCATCGGCGCGCTCTTGACCGTCGCTATGTTCGTCCGGAGATACTAATCGTCATCGCGACGCTTTCATCGCCTTTAGGGCCCGCAGCGCACCCGGCGGCACCATCACTCCCGGGTCGGGGTGGTTCAACCCCTCCAGCACGGGCAGCAGCCAGCCGCTTCCTTTTTGCTGCCCCGATCATCGCTTTCGCCCAACAGGAATTATACGCAGCCCGCGGGCACGAACTGCCTCTTTTGGGGATCGCCGGGTGGGTCGCCTACTCCAGCGACAACAGCGTCACCGCGTTCTGGCCCTTCACGAAGATCTTCTTCCCCGATACCACCGGGGTCGCGTAGATGGGCGTGTCGGACACGGTGATCCGGGCCAACTCCTCGTACTGTTTGGCATCGGGCTTGAAGGCGATCAATCCGGACTTGTCGGGCAGCGCCAGCAGGACCGGGCCGGCGTCCACAATCGCGCCGAAATTGCTGAGCTTGTTCTTGTCCGTCCAGGCCGTCTTGCCGGTCTTGGCGTCGATGCAATAGAGCATGCCTTTGTCCGACAGTCCGAAGAGCAGGCCGTCTTTGAGCACCGGCGAGTTGAACTGCGGGGCGGGCTGCGGATTGCTCCACATCTCCTTGGCGGCGAAGCCATCCCCCTCCTTCTCGATCCTCAGCGCCTTCGTGCCCCGGCCGCTCCCGGTGATGATCACCGTCCGTCCATTGACGATCGGCGTGGCGGCGTTGTAGGCCATCCGCATGGGCACAAACGGGACCTGCCACAGGAGCTTCCCATCGGCGACGCCGAGGCCGACGGCGCTCTTGTCCGTGAGCGTGACGATCTGCTTCGTGCCGTCCGCGGTCATCAGGACGGGCGAGGAAAACCCCGGGCCGTCGCCAGCCCATTTCCACTTTTGGTTGCCGGTGGCCAGATCGAAGGCCACCGTCGTCCCGCTCTTCGGTCCGCCGAGTTGCACGATGGCCATCCCGTCCACAATGATCGGCGACGTGGCCGTGTGGAACTGGGGGACGCCCTTATACTCGTCGTTGCGCCAAACGGTCTTGCCGGTGGCGGCATCCACGCAGGAGACAACCCCACTCACGCCCAGCGTGACGACCTTGCCATCGCCCACCGCAGGCGAGCTTCTAGGTCCGGGGTGCGCCCGGGAGTCTGCCCCGACGATGGCCTCCGCCGCATACTTGTCCCGCCATACCTCCTTCCCGGTGCCTGCGTCCAGGCACAAAATGACTTCGTCCTCACCCTGCCGCGTGAAGGCGTAGAGCCGGTCCCCCACGAGGGCGGGCGTGGCATCGCCCGAGCCCACCGTCGTCTTCCACTTCTCGGCGAGCGCCTTTGGCCAAGTGTCGGGGGCGGTGAACCCAGTCACCTTGCCGTCCCGATTGGCGCCTCGCCACTGGGGCCAATCCTGCGCAAAGACGCAGCTCGCGCCGATCAGAACCACGCAGCCTAAAGTCACGCCGATCACTCGTATCGCGCTTCTCATGGTACCTCCCGTCCGACTTCTGTTGGAGAACTGATACCCAGCCGCACCCGCGGCGCGGCAACAACGTCCCCCCCCTCGAACTCGGTTCATCCAGTCCGGCAGCCGCTCGACCGGCCGCGGTGCGAGCGACCCTTGGACCAGGCCGCCGTCATTGTTCCCGCCCTACCGCTGCGAGTCAAGATCCGGGAGAAACATTGCCACGGCAATGCCCCAGGTCGATAATGGGCCGCACTCCCATCTCGTTGAGGCCAGCCTGGTAAAGAAAGGTACGGGCGATGTATCGGAATGGCAGATCGCGCATGATGTCTGGAGCGGCGTCCTTCCTGGGGATGATGGTTTGCCTCGCCGCTGAGGCTGCGCCAACCCCCCCGGCACGCCCCCAGGTGTCCTTGAATACCACTCTGGCCTCCACGCCGGTGACCGGCAAGACGATCCGGGTGGCCGCCGGCGGTGATTTCCAGGCTGCCCTGAACGGCGCCAGCCCGGGCGACGAAATCGTGCTCGCGGCCGGCGCCACCTATACGGGCAATTTTGTCCTGCCGGCCAAGGACGCGAGCGGCAAATGGATCACGATCCGCACTTCCGACAGGGCCCACCTTCCGAAAGAAGGGCTGCGGGTGCATCCCGAGCACGCCAAGGCCATGCCCAAGATCGTCGATCCCAACGGCAATGGGGCGATCAGCACGGCCTTGGGCGCCGGCTATTACCGTTTGATCGGACTGGAGGTCACCGTCTCTCCGGGCGTGAAGAACGCTTGGGCCCTGGTCAAGCTGGGGAGCGGGGGCTCCGATCAGAACACCTTGGCGGCCGTCGCTCACCACCTGATCCTCGACCGCACGTACATTCACGGCGACCCCTCGCAGAACTGCTTCCGCTGCGTCGCGCTCAATAGCGCGCACACCGCGGTCATCGACTCCTACCTGGCCGAAGGGCACGCCCAGGGCTTCGATGCGCAGGCCATCGGCGGCTGGAACGGGCCGGGGCCCTTCAAGATCGTCAACAACTACCTGGAAGGATCGGGCGAGAACGTGATGTTCGGCGGGGCCGATCCCCACGTCCCCGATCTGGTGCCCAGCGACATCGAGTTCCGCGGCAATCACTGCTTCAAGCCCCTCCGGTGGAAGATCGGCGACCCGAGCTACGCCGGCATCCCCTGGACCGTCAAGAATCTCTTCGAGCTCAAGAACGCCCGGCGCGTCCTGATCGAAGGCAACACCTTCGAGAACAACTGGGTCCATGCCCAGGCCGGCACCGCCATCCTCTTCACGGTCCGCAACCAGGAAGGCAAAGCGCCCTGGTCGGCGGTGCAGGACGTGACGATGATCAACAACCTGCTGCGCAACTCCCCGACCGCCTTCGTGGTCATGGGCGAAGACTCCCCAAACCATAGCCAGCAAAGCCAACGGTTCCTTATCCGCAACAACCTCTTCGAGCGAATCGAGCGCACGGCGTTCATGATTACCGCCGGCGCGGACGACGTGGAGATCGATCACAACACATTCGTGCCCACCAACTACTCGGCCTTTGTCATGACCGGACTGCGCGGGCGCGATGCGTCGGGGAAGGTGACCGGGAAGCCCTGCAACGGCTTCAAGCTCACCAACAACATCATGGGCTTCGGACTCTACGGCGCCGGCGTGGACGGCGGGCAAAACTCCCTGGCCGAGGCCTTTCCCGGCATGACGTGGGACAAGAACCTCTTTGTGGGCTACGGCGAGGGCCGGGCCCGGTCGGTGATGAACAACAAGGCATATCCCGCCGGCTCGCTGTTTGAGCCGAAGCAGATGGGCAGCGGCGGATCCGGCGACGCGGATTGGCCGGCCGTGGGTTTTGCCGATGATGCGCGAGGCGATTTTCGGCTGAGCGCGGCGAGCAAGTACAAGGGGCTTGGCACCGATGGCAAAGACCTGGGGGCAGACATGGATGCGCTGGGCGCCGCACTGAAGGGTGCGACTCGCGCCCAGCAGCCCATATCCGGTTCCACCCTCAACCGGCGCGCCGGCGACAGCCAGGATGACGGCACCATCTGGGCATACCGGCATCGGCGGGCCCGGCGATAGGCCGCGTCGAATTGCCGCGCGCGGCCCGCTTCACTTGCCACCTTTCACTGCGTGGCAGGACGGCCGTCGGCGTCAGGTTCCAGGATCCCGAGGCGCCATGGGATTTGTCCGTAGGGCTTGCCGGCCCGCGCGGCGTCGCTAACGCCTTGGATGAGGAACCGCAAGTTGGCCGGGTCCACTTCGAGCCGCTGGTCCACGCCGGCGCGCAAGAGCTCGCCGTGGCTGATCGAGTCGGTCCAGCGCTTTCCGGCCGGGCGCGTGTTGGCCATGCTTGCGAAGGCGTGGTCCTTGGTGGCCGCCAGCGGCTTCCACGGGCCGTCGAGCCGGTCGGCGAGGTACACCTTGTAGTAGCGCCAGCCGTGGCCGCCCTGGGCCTCCACGAGCGTCAGATACTTGTCGAGGCCCTTGAGCTTGTAGGTGTGGCTCGCCTCGAAGATGTCGCCCTGGATCGCCAGCTTGGCCTCGGACCATCCGCCGGGGAAATCCTCCAGCCGGGTCTCCTCGCGCCACATGCGCCCGTCGAGCGTGGTGAAGAAGAAGTGGGCCTTCTGGGCGTCGCAGATGATCCAGAAGTCCAGCCCGGCCTTGCCGTTGGCCGGCTTTGCCCCGAGCGGCTTGAGCTTGCTCCAGGAATTGGGATCGGCGATGTCGGTCGTGGTCGCGTAGGCGGCCCCGTACTCCGGCTTCCACGACTTGTCGCTCGCCTGGCAGATCAGGTACCACTTCTTGTGCGGAGCGAAGTAGAAGACCTGCGGGGCGCAATAGAAGCCGTCGTGGACTTTCAGCACGTGCCGCGGGGCGGAGTTAGCGTCCTTCCAGTCGGCAAACGACAAGTACTCGATCTGGTGGCTCCGCTTCTGGCTGCGGATCGTGCAGAACAGGTGCCATCGGCCCCCGTGGAATACGACCGTCGGGTCCTTCATGGAGAAGCACGGGTCCTCCGGCCGCTCGGCCGGAGAGACCAGCGGCTCGCTGATCCTCCATTGAAACCGGCCGGCAAGGAGATCCTCGACCGCCTGGCCCCCCCGCACCGGGCCCGACCGCTCTTGGGCGAGGCTCGCGGGCGCCAAGACGCACATCAATGTCAAGGCCGCTGGAAACGCCATACGCTTGCTGCCGCTCGTCTTCACTGGATGTCCCTCCTATCGCGTCGGCACGAGCTTCACCACGTAGATGTCGCCGCTCCCACCGCCGAAGCGGCTTTGAAAGGCCCCCGCCGTGACCGGGAAGTCGGGCGAGGCCGTGTGGCCGACAAGGTACACTTCCCCGCCGCGCCCCAGCGCAATGCTCCGAATCATGTCGTCGCCGCTGCCGCCGAGATACGTGCAGTAGAGCAGCGTCGAGCCGTCCGGGCTGAGCACCGCCAGCACGCCGTCGTTCGTCCCGCCGCCGTACGTTTTCTGGATCGCGTCGGGGGTGACGGGCAGGTCGCGGGAGTTCGTCTGGCCGACAATGTAGATGTTGCCCTCGCGGTCCACCGTCGGCATCAAGAAGAACTCCTCGCCCGAGCCGCCCAGCAGCGTGGCCAGCGCGAACCGTTTGCCGTCGGGGGAGAGCTTCACAAGGATGCCGTCCGTCCGGCCTCGAAGTTTGCGCTGGAACGCCCTCCCGGTGGTCGGGAAGTCGGGCGACGCGGTCGTCCCGGTCAGGAGAACCGAGCCGTCGGGCAGGATCCGCAGCCGGTACTCGGCGAACTCGTTGCCGCGTCCACCCAGGTAAGTCGCCCAGAGAAGCCGGCTCGCGTCGGCGGAGAACTTGGCAAGGAAGATGTCGGCCTGGCCGGCGTATTTGGGTTGCGCGGCGTCGGCGGCGACCGGCAGGTCCTGCGACCGCGTGTGGCCCGCCACGTAGATGCTCCCCTCGGCGTCGATTCGCGCGCCGATGATGTGGGCGTCTGCGCTGCCTCCGAAGAGCGTGCTCGACACCAGGCCCGATCCGTCCGCCCGCAGCTTGGTCAGGAAGGCGGTCTGCGGACCGGCGGGCTTTTCCTGGTAGACGCCCGGCGTGGTGGGGTAGTTGCGGGAGCTGGTCGTGCCCACCAGGCAGACGTTGTCGTCGCGGTCCAAGGCGAGGCCGCCCCGCGGCGATTCGCCTCCCGACCCGCCGACGTAGGTACACCAGATCAGCCGCTTCAGGTCCGAGGTGATCTTCGCGGCGAAGCACTCGTTCTCGCCGCCGGCGAACTTGGGCTGGAAGCAGCCCCGGGTGGTCGGGATGTCGTCCGAGCGCGTCGTGCTGGTGATGACCAGGTTCCCCTGGCGGTCCAGCTCCAGCCCGTACACGTTCCGCTCCTGCTTGGAGCCGCCGAAGTAGGTCGCCGCCAGCACGCGCGAGCCGTCGGCACTGAGCCGGGCGAGAAAGCAATCGCCTCCGTAGATGCCCGGATGCCCAAGCGCGGGGTCGTCCCCCGCGTACTTGGGCTGCACGACGCCCGCGGTCGTGGGCATGTTCGAGGAGGCCGTCTGCCCGCCGACGAGCACCGAGCCGTCGGGATACGGCACGACTTCCCGCCCTTGATCCCACTGGCTGCCGCCCAGATACGTGGCATAGACGATCTTGAAGCGCGCCGGCTCCGCGGCACGCAGGTCCGCGCCAGAAAGCCAAATCCCCACGGCGACACACAGAATCCGACCAATGGCTCGCTTAGCATAGTCCATCGTTGGTGCTCCCATCAGTTCTCAAAGAGGTCGAGATCGCCGATCCCCAGGTCGCCGGCGCGTGCCCCCGACACCGTCGCGAGCGCGATACTACCCGAGTAGCTCTCCGGCTGTCAAGCACGTCTCACGGAGCGCCGCCACTGCGCGGCACGATCGCCCAGTGCGGCTCGCGGGCCATGATCTGGCGATGGTTGGGAAGGTTCGCTTCGAGCCAGCCGAGGGCTTCCGCGGCCTTGGGGAAACCGCCGTCGATCCCGCAGACCACTGCCGCCCGGGCGGAATAGGCATAGCTGCACCCGTAGTTCGGCAGGTCCGGCTTGCTGAGCCGGGCGTTCTCCTGGCCGAGCTTCTTCCAGTCTTCGTAGAACAGGACCTTGCCGCCGGGTTGCTTTTCGCCGACAACCATGCGGTACGGAGTGCCCAGCATGGGATCGAAATCCGGCGCGTGGGTCAGCACGCCCACCCGAAGCCGCAGCAAGAAATCGCGCGGCCGGGCCGCGTCCGCATACCCAAGCTCGACCAGGTGGTGGAGGCTCCACAGCAGGTAATCCTCTTCCCAAGGCGCGGTAATCATCCAGGCCGGGTTGGCGGGATTCTGGATGCGGGCGTCCTCAACGGTCCGATCGCCCCAGGCCCCGATCTTGTTGTACTCGGGCGGGCCAACCATGCGCGCGATGCGATGGGCGACGTTCGTGCGGATCTTCTCGTCGAAGTATGCCGCCGCGGGATGGCCGTCCGGCGCGATCCACCCCGCGTCGGCCATGTTCCGCAGTGCCCAGGCGTCGCCGCGGATTTGGTCGGCAATGATGCCCCGCCCCTTCTGCCTCGGCTCGGGCCACGTCGCCAAGAGGCAATACCCGCCCCAGAAACACGCCTCCTCCATGTAGTAATAGTCGCCGGTCACGAGGTACGGCACGTACGCGAGCGACGGCTGGTGGGCAAGGTCCGGACTCAGCTTCACCTGGCTGGCTGCCGGCGCGTGCCGGTCCGGCTGCCACTTCGGACGGTCGCGCCCGCGCTCGTCGAGCCAAAACTCGGGCCGCTCGTCCACCGTGAGGATCGTCTGCGTCCGGCGAGCCCGGACGTGGATCGGCCACGAGCCCGCCAGATCGGCCCCGGCCAGCACCAGGGCCTTGCGCCGCGGGTCCATGGAAAGCAGGTACTCGACGGTCCAGGCCGGGTACGGCGCGATCTCGGGCCGGCCGCCCGTGGTGGGCATGTAGGCCGTCAGGGCGCCCCGGCCGAGGATGTCCCAATCGGGGTCTTCCATGCGGAGCAGCCGCTGCTGGTCTTGCTTCGGCTCGGGGAGTTGGAGCGTGGTGTCGTATCGCGGCAGTGCGCCGGTCGAGGACAGGTGTCCCAGGTCGTGCGCCACGTGAATGCCCGGCTCGGCTTCGCCCCACCAGAACACCTTGCGCCAGCGGGAAAGCCGTCGATGATCTACCGCCTTCTCGGTGAAGACGACGTTGCCGCCGACGCTCACCGTCGCGTCGTAGCGGATGTTGCCCGCCCAGCGGTCCCAGCAGTTCTCCACGACCACGGACACCCGGGCCAGCTTGCCGCCGCGGTACGCCCGGACCTGAAACTGCACCCAGAGGTCCTCATCCGGCCGCCCCGCGCCATCGACCGGCGGGCTGGAAAGGAGCCACTCCGTGGCCAGTGGCCCGCGGAGCCAGGTCTTCACACCGTCGCCCGCCTCCTCGAGCATCTTCCTCGCGCTGGCGGAGCGGACCGTCCCGTCCGTGAATTCCAGGCGCACGACGGCGTCAAACTCCGTCTTCAGGATTTCGCCCGGCGAGATCGCAGCCGATTGCGGCGCCGCGGGTTTGCCGCTACCGAGTACGAGTGTCACCTCGCCGTCGGCGGGCAGCGCATCGAGCGCTGCGGAGACCACGGCAAACCGCACCGAGCCATCCTCATGATGCCGCTTGACGTCCACCTGGGCCGCGATGGGCCGGTCGCCCGCGCGAACCGCCACGCCGTCAATGATCTGCCCGCGTCGAAAGACCTGGCCGAACGTGACCGGCACGTCGCGCAGTTCCTTCCCCGCCGGATTGCGGACCTTCACCGAAACCGCGCCGGCCGCCTGGGGACTGGTCCATTTTTCGGCCACCTGACGTTCACCTGCGTCTTGACTCTCCCCGAAAACATGGACCTGTCCCCTTCCCACCGCCAAAGCTCCCACCATCCCACTCAGCGTGATCCACAACATCAAGACCCACTTGCGACGTTCGGGAGTCGGCATGGTTTCCTCCGAACAAGAATTCTCTGCGTTCACCGCGGCGCCAGCCCCCGAGGATATCCGCCCGATGTTCCAAGCACAAGCTGCTTGGCGTCGGTTGGGCGTCACCACACCGCTGTAGTGCTCCGCGAGCAGTCGGCAATGGGCTGGACGGGGTTCACGACCGGGTGGAGTACCGCTATAATCGACAGTGGAACGGACCGAGGTCTAAGGCCAAAAGGGCACGGTCCACGCGTGCGAGTACGACAAGCTGGGCCGCTTGATCCGCGACCAGGTAACCGTGCTGGGGACGGACATCGTCGGTTCGGTGCCGCGGAATGTTGGGGTCCGGCGACAGTACCCGGATTTCGATCGGCTGGAGAATAGTTGTATATCTGCCCCCGGAACGAAGTTCGTGCGACTTTACGCGATCGTGGTCGGGCTGACCGCGGTCCTAACCGTCACGTTTTGGTGCCTCATATTCGCATCGGATGAGGCGGTTCGAAACTATCCCGAGGTCCTCGAACGTCTCGGGAATATCGCATGCATCGCTAGCGCGATGGAATCCCTTGGGGGAGGAACCGCCTGGATTGCACTTCTTTCCCGTAATCGCGTGCCACGGGCACTGTTGCGGATATGCGTTGTCGTTGCGATTCTGCTCTTTCTGCTTTCCATAATGCCTGCTATCCAAAGTACCTGACAGATTCCCCGCGGGTGGTGGTGGGGTCAACTCTTAACACATGACGACCGCAAAGATTTCTCGCAGGATTGGGGCGCTATGGCAGGCTCGATCCGAGTGGAGTATCCCGACGCGCGGATCGTATCAGGGGGTTCCGGGAACCGTGTACGGAATTCGCTCGGCTGGCAACCAGTTGTATATGCTGTCCCCAGAACTGGAGAGCCTACGATACCCATTCGCAAGTGTAATACGCAAATGAGCCGAGAAGGCACCGATAAACGTGTACCCTGTACCCCTGGGCTCCCAACGAGCCATGATAGACATTGAGCCGCAAGTGCGGCTCGCCAAGTCGGTTCGACGCGGACTTCTCCTCGCAAGTCACCGCAATGAGGAGGTTGCCCTTCTCGTACCAGTTTCCAGGCACCTTCGCCCTTAGAGCCTCCGGTAAGGGAAGCAAACCTAGTCGTTCGAGGTTTGCACTGCTAAGAGGCGTCTCATTCGTGTAGTACCACGTGCGGTTTGTCTTGGTGATGAGACCTGAATCATAGAAGGGGATGTACTGCCAGTCGAGCAAAAGCCGTCGCTGGTCCCGCAGGGCCAGCGCGGCATCTGCTATAACGTTTTCCCTGTCGATGTCGCGAACAGGAAGCGGCACAAACAAAAGGCTCAGAATGACGAGCACTGCCGCCACGATGAACCGACGTTTTCGCTTGGAGGGCATTGTG
>Ga0315280_10004544_pt1 | contig 20403 bp, 20 predicted proteins | sample YL17G06_40_MG_FD_203697 | JGI IMG/M metagenome (GOLD analysis project Ga0315280, IMG submission 203697) | Sediment microbial communities from Yellowstone Lake, YNP, Wyoming, USA - YL17G06_40 | ecosystem: Environmental > Aquatic > Freshwater > Lake > Sediment | place: USA: Wyoming | collected... | reverse complement strand
GCCGTCGGCTCCTTGAACTTGCCCATGCCAATCCCTCCCACAGAGGAATTCGGCATACCCAATCATAACACCTGTACCCTAGATGACTCTTGGGACAGCCTCGGGGTGTCCCGGAACAACGGGAAGCTCTTTCCGGGACCTCGAGGCGTGGACGATGAGCCTGGAGGCCCCGGCAGAGGTTCCCGGCGAGAGCGGTTGACGACCGTTCGGGCTGCGGTGTCCCTCGATGAGCTTGCGAGTCTGTGCCGAGGGACCCGCAGAACCGGTCAGTTTGCTCCCTTAGGCTGTGCGCAAGCCTGCGGCTGAAGCGGCGGGACCGGGCGGCCGGCGGCCCAAGAGATCCCGCGGATCATGAGCATCTGGAAGCTCGGGTTCTCAAAGGCCTCCTTGCCATGTCCGAGTCCGGTATAGAAGACCCGGCCTTTGCCGTAGTTCTGGACCCAGACCGAAGGCTCCTGGTCCGTCGCCCGCCTTGCGAGCACCTGGACTTTGGCCTGAGGGTAGAACTCGTGGTTGTAGGTCTCGTCCTCGATCTCGAAATCGGCCATGCCCTTCGTGATGGGGTGGCGCCTAGCCGTGATCTTGACAGTGAAGGTCCCGTAACCGTGCCCGCTAAACTGCCCACCGACGAGTTTGAAGTAGGCGTCCGAGCTCTTGAAGGAATCTGACGCGCAGTGGATCCCTGCGTAGCCTCTGCCGGAGCTGACGAAATCCGTCAGGCCCTTCTCCTGGGCCGGGGTCAGGTCACCGCCCTGGGTATAGAAGAGAGCGACGTGCCAGCCGTCACGCGAGAGAGTCGTCAGTTTCTCGCGGTCCTCCGTGATGGTGACGGCGAAGTCGCCGGTGCCTTCCAGCCGCTGCTTGAGGATGGGCGGGAGGCTCTGGAAGTCATGGGCGCCACCTCCGACCATGAAAAGCACCTTGATCTTGGGCTTGGCCGCCGGCTTGGACGGCTTGCCCGCCGCGGCGCTCATGGCGACCGCTGCAATGACCATAGCAAACAGAAAACCCTTCATCTCTTACCTCCAATCAGGTACAGCATCAAGGAACGACGACCGAGTTCCCTTCGTCCCTACGCCATCCCCCCGAAGGCATGGCGTGCGGACCGTGGCTGCTCGGCGCACGGGCCTCGGCTGGGCCGAGAGCCGGCGGGCTGGCTCCTCCGGCTCGCTCGACTCGCCGGTCACCTTCTCCTTCTTCGTGTCGGACGGCAGTTCCTTTCCGTTCTAGCAATCCGGGCGAGTCACACATGCGCAAACCGTTCTTGACAGAGCCGGGGGCGCGGACGATAATGCATCGGATGAGGATCTATATGCTGCGGAACGCCGCATTTCCGCCAGCCATTCGACTATGCATAGACCACTTCCCGCAGCCAAGGGCTAGAGGGGTCGGGTATAGGCCGAGCAGATGAGCGACCAGAGGGACAAGAACAGGTACATAGAAGCAGTCTGGAGGGCCCTGGTCTCCGCGGTTGCGCTCGCCGTCGGAGGAGGGGCGATCCTTCTGGATGCGGTGGCTCGTCTCAACTCGGAACTGGTCGCCCTCGCAAACGCGTTATTCGGGTTCTGCCTGCTGGTCTCACTCCAGGTCTGGGTGAGGCAGAGGCCTGACCGCTGGGTCGTCTCGGCTGAGGTGGAGGCGTACGGACAGCTGAGGGCGCTGCCGCGGGAGCAGCGGGACCGCCTGCGCCGCGTTCTGGGCGGGGTCCTGGCGCCGGGCTCCGTGCGCGGCAAAGTCGCGGCGGCTGTTGCCTGGACGCTGCTGGTGGCGGTACTGTTCTGGCCGCTGTACCCGGGGCGCCCCGGGTTCGGCGTGCGGCTCGGCGGTCTGTTTCTCGGTATACTAGCGTGGCACCTGGTGGGGAGCCCGCCGGGAACGGTGCAGCGCTGACGGGCTTACGCGGTGCGGGAACTGAAGAGTGCACGTTTGAACGGCCAGTGAGAAGCCGGCGTTCCCGCAGCATATGAGAAGCCCTGGAGTCACAGGGTGCTTTGGGGGTGTGGTGGAATGACCTGGTTGCAGAGCAGTTTGGGGAAGTGCCGCCAGTGCGGCGTCCATAGGTGGCTTCTTCTGGCGGCGTGTGTGCTATTCCTAGCTCTATACTGGCGGGTCACGTGGGATGTCCAGTATGGGTGGCGGCTCGCATGGAATCTGGCGGACCGGGCCATGTCCGAACTGGACGTGAACCCGGACGGCGAGGTGCAACTCGATCTGTGGAGCGTAGTGCAGGAGAAGCCTAGCACCGCACAGGTCAACGCCCAGGAGGTGACCTTTCGGTCCCACTCCCTCAAGTGCTCGGTGAGTCAAGCATCCCGGGCTGGGAGGCATACACTCACCATAACGGTGGGTGATCCGCCGATGTTCAGCAAAACGGTTACCAGGGATCCCGCCGACGGAACCGTTTCGCTCCCACTGACGCGGGTCATGCGCAGTTCCCTTCGCGCAAGCCTCGCGCAGCGTTGAGGAGAAGCAAATGGCAGACGCCTGGTTGAGTTACGCTGCTTACATGGCAGTGTTTCTAGCCGTAGTTATGTTGGCGGCTCGCCTCGCGTTGACCAAGGCCATTCTGTGGCGGGTGTTCGCTGCTGCTGCGGCATACTGCGTGGCAGTGAGTTTGATCGGCTGGTGGGCGGCAAGAGGTGATGTCCACTGGTTCCTCGATCGAGGCCTGTTCGGCGGGGCTTCGTCCGGTCAGCTGCCGGCGGGGCTGGCCTTCCTCTCGTTGCTGGTGACCTCAGGCGTTGAGGTTGGGCCCGCAGTCTTCATCACCGCGGTTCCTCACGCGATGCTTGCTGCAGCTTCCGCTGTGCTGATGCGTGTTCCGTGAGCGTCTTTATGCGCTTTCTTATATGCTGCGGGAACGGCGCATTTCCGCCAGCCTTTCGATTATGCACAGACCAGTTCCCGCAGCATATAGAGTGCACCGGCGCCTTTCTCTCCTCCCCCTCCTCTGCTATAATACACCGGGATGGAGGATAAGCCGCAGGTAGACAGATCGGCCGTGTTAGCGCGGGCGAGGGAGGTGCTGCAGATCGAGTCGGGGGCGGTTGCGGCGCTCGCGGAGCGGCTCGGTGACGGTTTCGTGCGCGCGGTCCAGCTCATTGCGGACTGCAATGGCCGCCTCGTGATCACCGGGATGGGCAAGTCCGGAGCAGTCGGCCGCAAGCTCGCCGGCACCTTCTCGAGCACGGGCACGCCATCTCTCTTCCTGCACCCGGCGGAAGGGGTCCACGGCGACCTCGGCGTGCTGACCGGGGACGACGTGCTGCTCGCGCTCTCCTACAGCGGGGAATCGGACGAACTGACGAGCATCCTGCCGGCTGTCGCGCGGATCGGGGCGCGCATAATCGCTTTCGTCGGGAATCCGGAGTCTACGCTGGCGCGCTACTCCCAAGCCGTGCTGGATGTGGCCGTCCAGCGGGAAGCATGCCCGTTCAACCTAGCGCCGACGGCAAGCACAACAGCCATGCTCGCTCTCGGAGACGCGCTCGCCCTCGCGGTTATGGAGGCCCGCCGGTTCACTCGTGAGGATTTCGCGCGCATCCATCCCTCGGGCGCGCTTGGGCGGAGGCTGCTCCTTCGGGTGTCGGACGTGATGCGCGTCGGCGATGCCGTGGCGATAGTTTCGGAGGACGCGACGCTTCACGACGTGCTCTTCGCCATTACCGAGGCCGGCGCGGGCGCTGCGTGCATCGTCGACCAGAGCGGGAAGCTCATCGGGTTCATCACGGACGGCGACATCCGCCGCTCGCTCCTCAAGGACGAGAAGGCGCTGGCTGACAAGGCCCACGGGCTTATGAACCGGACTCCGCTCACGATCAGCCCCGACCGGCTTGCTGCCGAGGGCCTGAAGATGATGGACAGCCCCGCCAAGCAGATCGGCGAAATCCCGGTCCTCGACGAAGCAGGCCGCCCGATCGGAATGCTGATGCTGAAAGACCTCCTGCGGGCGGGGATATTCTAGATGGGCAAACTCAAGCGCGTGAGACTCCTGGCGATGGACGTGGACGGCGTTCTCACGGACGGATCGATGGTTATCGGCCAGCACGGGGATACCAAAGTGTTCAACGTGCTCGACGGCCTGGGGATCAGCCTGGCCATGGAAGCCGGGCTGGACATCGCGTGGGTCAGCGGGAACAACTCGACGGTTGTGAGCGAGCGAGCGAGGTCACTCGGCGTCGAGGAGGTCCATCAGGCCGAGCGCTACAAATCGGTCGCGCTGAGGGAGGTCGCGGAGCGGAAGGGCCTTTCTCTCGAGGAGGTAGCGTATATTGGCGACGATCTGAACGACTTGCCTGCATTCGAAGCGTCCGGGGTGGCGTTCGCCGTTGCCAACGCTGCTCCTGAGGTCAAGGCCGCGGCGGACTACGTCACCGAGAGGAGCGGCGGACGAGGCGCCGTCCGTGAGGTGATCGAGATGATCCTGAAAGCACAAGGCCGATGGGACGACGGCGTGCGAGCTTTCCTGGAGACGCTGCGCCGACAGCAGGAGAAGGGCGAAGCGCCGGGACAGGTGGCGTGACGATTTCAGAAATCCCAAATCCCATGCCGTGCGTCTCAATATACCACACGAACGACTTCCACAATAAGCTGACTCGGGTGAAGGCGCAGGGAATCAGGGAACTGAAAGCCTCGACGCCGAACAGCCTGCTGCTCGATGCCGGCGACGCTATCTGGGCCGGCAACGTCTACTTCCGGCCGGGCGGCGAGCCGGTTCTCAAGCTTATGAACGAGGCGGGCTACGATGCGATGGCCCTGGGAAACCGCGAGTTCCATTTCCTTGCCGCGGGCCTGCGCAGGAAGATCGGCTGGGCGGAATTCCCAGTGCTCTCCGCTAACATCCGACCCCGAGGCGCGGCCGATCTGCCCCTCCGGAGCGATATCACGTTCGAACGCGGCGGCATCACGGTTACCGTCTTCGGGCTGACCGTCCCCATGATCACCGGCCGGATGCTCTCGAGCAAGGTGTCGAGCTATGTGTTCGATGATCCTATCGAGACCGCGGCGCGGCTCGTCCCATCGCTTCGGGAGCGGGCGGACGTCCTGATAGCGCTCACTCACATCGGCCTGAGCACGGATCGGGAGCTTGCATCTGGCGTGCCAGGGATCGACCTGATCGTCGGCGGCCACACGCACTGCGCACTCGACAAGCCGGAGATGGTGGGCGGTACGGCGATTGTGCGCGCGGGGTGGTTCGGTCACCATATCGGGCGGGTGCAGTTCGAAGTGGGCGGCGGGATTCGCGCCGAGTTGCTTGCGCTCTGAACGAAGACCCGGGCCTGAGGCGCGGATTCCGCACAGTTTGTGTAATCCGTGGTTCCGTTGTTCTATTTGCCGTAGAGCCGGTGTTCTGGTATTCTGGGAACAGAATCAACGGGCTGGAGACGGGCGCTGGCAGCGGTTCTACAACTTCTCGTGACAGCGGCGATTGCGGCGGCGTTTGCGCGGCGCGTGCTGGGCAAGCGGGAGCCGGAGTTTGCCTCCGCGGGCGAGCGGCTGGTGTTCGAGGCGGCGATCGGGCTGGGGATGCTCGGGCTCTTGATCTTCGCGCTCGGCGCTCTCCAACTCTTCTACCTGCCAGCGTTCCTCGGGCTGCTTCTGTCGATGGCCGCCGCCGGCTGGCGGCAGCTCTCGAGCGTCATCTCCGACGCCGCAAGGGGCCTGGCCACAATCAGGAGGGTCCGGTGGCAGACAGAGGCAGCCGTCACGGGCATCATCCTCGCGACGGTCGGCATCCTGGCGCTCATCCGTGCGCTTGCGCCGCCGGTCGGGGACGACTGGGACAGCCTTGCCTACCACCTTGCCATCCCGAAGCTCTACCTCAGGCACCACGGCATCTTTTACGTCAACTTTGCCCCGCATTCCAACTTCCCGTTCATGTGGGAGATGCTCTACGCCCTCGGCCTGGCGTTCCGCAGTGTTTCTTTTGCCAAGCTGTTCCATTTCCTGGCAGGGTGCCTGCTGGTTGGGGCGGCCTACACCACGGGCAAGCGGCACTTCTCCCGGGGCGCGGGAGCGCTGGCAGCCTTGATCCTGGCGGGCGTCCCGCTGGCCGCTTGGGCGGCAACTACCGCCTACATCGACCTTGCCGCCGCGCTCTACTCGCTGCTTGTCGTCTGCAGCCTTCTCAACTACTCGGAGTCAAGCGACCGGAGATGGGCGGTGCTGGCCGGCATCTGCGCCGGGCTTGCCGCCGGGACCAAGATGACCGCGCTCGTGATGCTTCCCGTGATAGCTGTGTGGCTCCTCCGGCGGCCGCGGCAGGCCGGCGACAAGGCGCGGGTAAGCGAGGACTCCGCGCTGCGCATTCGACATTCCGCATTCCGAACGGCGGCCGTCTCGCTCGCACTCGCCGTTCTCATCGCGGCGCCGTGGTACGTCAAGTCGTGGGTTTACACCGGCAATCCGGTGTATCCGTTCGCGTATAGCGTCTTCGGCGGGCGGAACTGGAGCACGGAGACGGCCGCGCTCTACCAGGCGGATCAGATGAAGTTCGGGATGGGTCGCGACCTGCCGTCGCTCGTTATGCTGCCGTGGAACCTCACGGTCCGGTTTGCCCGGTTCGGGGACTACGCGGCGCGGCTGCCGCGCGACATCCCGGAGCTGCCTGCCGTCTCGGGCAATGCGCTCGTATACCTATCGTCGATCGGGCCGGTGTTCCTGGCTGCGCTCCCGGTCCTGCTTCTTGGCGCGTCGCGGCGGGGCAGGCACCGACCGATGCTCGTCGTGTCTCTGGCGCTCGCAGCCATCTGGTTCTTCACGATGCAGAACACCCGGTATCTTCTGCCGGCCATTGCGATACTGGCGCCAGCCGCTGCTCAGTCGGCGAACCTGGTCAAAGCTCGAAGGACGGTGTTTGGCGTCGCTGCGGCTGCAGGGGCGTTCACGATCTTCCTTCTGGCCGTGTTCACGTGGCCGGCTGTGCCGGCTGCGCTGGGGCTGCAGAGCCGGACCGACTACCTGCAAAGACTCGATATCTACCGAGCAAGCGACTTCGCGAACGAAAGCCTACCGAAGGATGCGAAGATCGCCATGTTCGGCGAGACCCGCGGCTTCTACCTCGACCGAGAGTATCTCTGGGCCGACCCGGGGCATAACGCGCTCATCCCTTACGATCGAATGCGCGGCGATCCGCTCAGGCTTTCGCGGTGGCTGAAGTCGCGGGGCTTCGATTACGTTCTCGTCAACGGGGCTATCTTCCCGGACTACCACAAGGCAGACGCGCCCGCGTACGCCTTGCTCGTCGGCCGGGCGACCGAGCGCGCGATGGTAAAGGTCTACCCCGAAGTCGGATACGCTGGGGAGAGCATCAGCGTGTATCGGATCGTCAAGTGAAGTCAGCTAGAGGGGGCGATAGCGGCGCTGCCATGGCTTGGATGACGTGCTTAGGCTTCGGGAAGGGCTCTGTTTCCTGGGGAGGTCAAGTCCCGAGAGGTACAGTCGTCCGTCCGGCGCACGCCGGCAGGTATCAGCGCGTCTTTCTTCGCCGCAGCCCGGCGCAGCCGAGCAGCATCAGGGCCAGTCCGGCAAGAGAAGCCGGCTCGGGAATCACCCTGCGAAACTCCGACTTGGTCTGCCCGTGGGCAGGCTTATACGCGACGTGGAACCCGGCCACGACGGGATTCGCAGTTATGTCGAACGTGCCGTATTCGAAGTCCTTGGTGCCGCCGGGCAGCACTCTTTTGACACCGCCGGTGCCGTCGGTGAGCCATCCAGCAATCGGCCCACCCTGATTGGCGGCCCGATATTCCCACGTCCAGTCGGTGACCAGGGTGCCATTGGTGGCAATGAAGCTGACGTTCGGATCCACACCGACCGCGAAGAACGCGCCGATCCAGACTATATCATAGGTGCTGCCGTCTATGGTAACCTTGGGAGTGGAGCTGAGGGAGAGGCTGTAGTCAAGCGTTCCCGTCTGGAAGAGGGGTGTCACGGTGACACCCGAGAATGTAGCCGGGCCGAAGGCCGACCACGACGGCGGATCCGGGGTCGTGGGGATCTGAGCGAAGGACTGCGGTCCAATGGACAAGGCCGCAAGTGTCGCGAGAACAACCACTGCAAGGCGCAGCACTCTGTACATCTCTATCTCCTCCCCTGTGTCGGTCGCTTGGAGCCTCCGGCAAGCAGCTCAGCCTCGCCTTCTGCAAAGCACGTCCGCGGCCATAGCGCCGACTCTCTTCACAAACCCCCAAGGCTCGAAGCCATTGGCAGTTACTGCCATTCTCACAGATTAGCCTGAGCTTGTCAACTGGTAATTTTACCAGTTTTCTTTCACAGACGCTGCAGCCCTGCGACCTGGCGGCAGCGGGCTTTGGGGCCGCATCTCCGAAGATTCGCGGTTCCGACGTTTAGCCTGGGAAACGCGCGGGTAAGTTGGTCTTGCGCATAACCGAAGATTGGCGGCTACAAGTTCCCGGACTGAACCACGAGCTTCTTATTTAGAACTTGGCCGGAAACAGCTCAAGAACCAGATAAGAAGCTAGCCGTAGGAAACCCTAACCTTCGGTATGGGGAAAGCTCATACCGGGGAGGTAAGGAGACCGAAGGTTACGTCGTGACACGAAAGCGCCGTCGCCTGCCGAATGAGAGTAGGTAAGGGGCGTCGTGTAAGTTAAACGGCGACAGTGCTAAGGTCCGGGAATTCCCGTTTCTGGGCGTCAGGAGCCGGAATGGGGCAAACACACGCTGCAGCAACCCGCGCCCGGCGCCTTGCCGTCCGTCCCCCAGTTTCGCCGAATTCCAGCCTCGGGTAAAGCTAAAGTGTAGTCCCTACGAGGGGAGGTGGCTGCATGGAGGACCCTGTCAGGGAGTGTGTCGAGACCGATCACCGGGACGTCTACACCGAGGCGCTGCAATCCTTGGTAAGCCGCGGAGTTCCATTCATGCTCGGAGGCGCGTTCGCTACGTGGTACTACACCGGCTACTGGCGCGACACCCACGACGTGGACGTCTTCACCTCTCCCGAGCATGTAGCGGAAGCTATTGCGTCGCTCAGCGGCGTCGGATTTCAGGACCTTGGGGAGCAGGCGCCGGGCGACCGCGGCTGGATCTACCACGGCATCAGGGGTGATATAATCGTCGATGTGATCTGGAGCTTCGCCAACCGCGTGACTACCGTTCACGACGACTGGATCGAGCGGGGTCCTGAAGGCGAGTTTCTTGGGCTGTCAGTGAAGTTCATGCCGGTCGAGGAACTGGTGTACTCGAAGATCTTCACCATGAACAAGCATCGGTGCGACTGGCCGGACGTGATGAGGATCTTCAAGGCCAACTGCCCGACATTCGGCTGGCACCGCCTGCTCGATATGCTCGGGGAGCACTGGCTGCTCTTTGCGGCGGTTGTAGATGTGTTCGACTGGCAGTATCCGGCGCTTGTGGACTGCATCCCGGAAGGGGTGCGACGCGAGTTGCACAGGAGGAGGGAGGAGTACCGGCCGGATCTTACGGTCGGGACGCGCGAGCAGCTTCTCGACCCATGGATCCATTCCAGGCCGGAGGATTTATGCTACTCGGCGCCATGAACAACCCCATGGTCAGCGTCGTCGAGGAGATCGAAGTCATCGCAGACCTCGGCTTCGACTTCATCGACCTGACCATGGAGCCGCAGGAAGCCTACTCGGCCGCCCTTCCCATCCGTGAGGTGCAAAGAGCGCTCGACCGTACGGGGCTGAAGGTTGTGGGGCACACAGCCTGGTACCTCCAGATAGCAAGCCCGTTCCCGGAGATCCGCGAGGCAGTCGCCCGCGAGCTTGAGCGCAGCTTGCGCGTGTTCCACGACCTGGGCGCCAGGATGATGAACATCCACCCCCACACGACCGTCCCACTGCACGACGAGGACTGGATGAGAAGTCAGAACATCGCAATGCTCACTCGGCTCGCCGCCATTGCAGGTCGCCTCAAGATGAGCATCATGCTGGAGAACACGCCCCACTTCAGTCGGGTGATGCAGATGCGGCCGATTCTGGAGGCCGTTCCTGAGGTCGGCTTCCACCTCGATGTAGGACACGCGAACCTCGATACGCCCTACAACCGCACCGAGGAGCTGGTGGCAAACTTCGCGGAGCGGATGCTGCACGTGCACGTGTCCGACAACCGGGGCGGCCGCGACGATCTCCACCTGCCGCTTGGCGTCGGGAACGTCAACTGGTCTTGGGTAGTGAAGATCCTGAAGAACGCTGGTTACGACGCCGGCATAACAGTGGAGGTCTTCGCAGACGATCCCGATTACCTGTCCATCAGCCGGCAGAAGCTCAAGATGCTGTGGGAGACGGTGCAGCCGTAGGGACTTGCCCTGCATTGCGCATCCGCAGTCGCCTTCCCGGCCCGCTTGCCGCCCAAGCCAGGCGGGACCGTGCCTGGTTGTCTGGCACCTACGGCTAGTGCAGCATCCTGCGCGCGCCCCAGTATATGTCCTTGTAGCTCAGGTCGTCAAGACCCGAGGTGACCACGCCCGCCCAGCCGGCGGAGTGGACGAACCTGCCGTCCCCTGTCGCCATACCGACGTGCGTGACCTTGTCTCGATCAGCAAGGCTGGAGAAGAAGACGAGATCGCCCGCCCGCAGGTCCTCAGGCTCTACCGGTGCCGCGCGCTCGTCCCCGGCCTGGAGTTGCGCGTCCCGGACGAGGGTCATCCCGCAAATCCGGTAGACGAGCTGAACCAATCCAGAGCAGTCAAGGCCGAATGGGCTGGTTCCGCCCCACAGGTAAGGCAGGCCGATGAACCGTTTGGCGACCGAAACCAGTTCTTCGCCGGTCGGCGGGGCGGCTGGGATCGCGCCTGCATCCTTCAGCCGAACGTCGGAGCGAAGCACAGAGGCTTGCCGGCCGTCGGGCAGCAGGATCGGAACCCATTCGTCCGGCGGCCCGGCGACCTCCAGTTCGCAGCTCACGACGGCTTTGGTCAGGATATCGGCAGATCCTTCCTGTGACAAGCGAACGTCTGTGAAGAGGCTTTCAACGACCGCAATCGTGCCGATGCTTGCGTAAGGGATGCCGTTCGGGCGCGCCTCGACCCACCGGGACGGAATCCACCCGTGGTACGTGTCCCAGGTCTGGACGTAAAGCCAGCCGACCTGTTCCCGCTCGATCCAGACCGGCTGGCCGAGAAGGGCTTGAGTCACCCGGTCCGCAGACTCGTCCGGCTCAGCGTGGAGACTCACGACGTTCTTCGTGACGACGGCGAGGCAGCCGGATGCGGAGTCGCGAGAAACACCTACACCCAGTTCCCTGAATCCCGAATCCTGAATCCTATCTCTTCCTCTCGTACCACGCCTCCGAGAAGCGCCGGTACTCTTTCTGCTCCTTGGTCTTGCGCCACCAGGACTGGTTTGCGCGGTACCATTCGACCGTTTCGCGCAGGCCCTCCTCGAACGGGTGCTCGGGCCTCCAGCCGAGCGCGCGGAGCTTCGTCGTATCCACGGAATAGCGGCGGTCGTGGCCCGGTCGGTCGGCGACGTGCTTAACCAGGCTCGTGGGTTTGCCAAGGGATTCAAGGATGAGGTTGGTAATCTCTATATTCGTCCGCTCGCTCCCGCCGCCGATGTTGTAGGCCTCGCCCGGCTGGCCCGAGTGGAGCACGAGATCAATGCCGGAGCAGTGGTCGAGTACGTGCAGCCAATCGCGAACCTGCTTGCCATCGCCGTAGAGGGGCAGCGGCTGGTCGTCGATGGCATTCGTCACGAACAGAGGAATGAGCTTCTCGGGATGCTGGTAAGGGCCATAGGTGTTTGAGCCGCGGGTGATGACCACCGGCAGGCCGTAGGTGACGAAGTAGGACCGCGCAAGCAGATCGCCGCCAGCCTTGCTCGCCGAATAGGGGCTGTTGGGCCGCATTGGGGCGGTCTCTAGTGACGATCCTTCCTGGATATCGCCGTAGACCTCGTCGGTAGAGACGTGCAGGAACCGCTCTACCCCGTGCTTCTTCGCAGCCTCGATCAGGACGAAGGTCCCGAGCACGTCCGTCGTGATGAATGCATCAGGCTCGAGGATCGAGCGGTCTACGAACGACTCGGCAGCGAAGTTGACGACGGCGTCGGTGTCCCTAACCGGCCCATCGACATCCTCACGGTTCCTAATGTCCCCCTTGATGAACCCCATTCGCGGGCCGGAGAGGTCCGCCAGGTTATCGAGGTTGCCGGCGTAGGTCAGCGCGTCCAGAACGGTCACAAAGTAGTCGGGGTACTTACTCAGTAAGTATCTGACGTAGTTGCTTCCTATGAACCCGGCTCCGCCGGTCACGAGAATTCGCTTCATGCCTGTCTCCGGTTGAACCGCACATTTCGCAGATGGCGCCCGGCCGTCGCGAAGCTCCATCCGCGGCATCCGTGCAATCGCAGCATTCCGCGGTTCAACCTGCCCCCGCTACCCCACCTTGATCTCCCAATCAAACGATATCTCAGGGCTGTCGAAGGGCACGCGGTATTCGTCAGGCTGCTCGCGGTTGTAAGGCTTTGTCGGGAAGTTGATCAAGAGGGACGACTCGACTCCGACCGTCTTGTAGCCATGGTAGACGAGCGGCGGGATCTTGAGCAGCAGGTTGCTCTGCTCGCCAAGGTAGATCGTGCTGGCCTCCCCCTTAGTCGGCGAGTCCGCTCGGGGGTCGTAAAGCCCGACTTTGATCATCCCTCTGACGCATACCCACAGGTCCGTCTGCTCTTTGTGGTAATGCCACGCCCGGATGACCCCGGGGTAGTTCAGCGCAACGTAGCTCTGGCCGAACCCCTCGAAGATAGGATCGTCCGACCGGAGCATCTCCATCAGATACCCTCGCTCGTCCGCCTTCGGATGCAGCTCTTTTGTCTCGACGCCGTAAATCATATTCAGCATTCACATGACCTTCACGTCGCTGTTATCGCCGAGCATCAGGCGGTAAGCCCTGGGCCGGCTGTCGTCCTTCGCGACCATCACGTTCTTCCCGATAAGGCTATCTTCTATTCGCGCGCCGATGTTCCTGATACAGCTATCTTCGAGGATGATGCTGTGCTCGACCTCGCTCCCGAGTATCTTGACACGGTTGTAGACCGAGGTGAACGGACCGACGTAGGAATCCTCGATCTGACAGCCCTCACCGATGACAGCCGGCCCGCGGATGACGCTGCCCACGATGCTGCTGCCCTTCTCGATAACTACCCGGCCGTGGACGGCCGATGTGCCATCGACCTCCCCGTCGATCCTGGTCTCCAGCGTTTCGAGCACCAGTCGATTGGCTTCGAGCAGGTCTTCGAGCTTGCCGGTGTCCTTCCACCAGCCCGTGATCTGATGCCAGTGGACGACATAGCTCTTGTCTATCAGGTACTGGATGGCATCCGTAATCTCAAGCTCGCCGCGAGCGGACGGCTCGATCGCGTTCACCGCCTCGAAAACGTGGCTGTCGAACAAGTAGACCCCCACTAGAGCCAGGTCCGACTTCGGCTCTGTCGGCTTCTCGACAAGACGGAGGACGCGGTCGCCATCCAGCTCCGCCACCCCGAACTCCTGGGGGTTCCTGACCTTCGCCAGCATAATGTGGGCATTCGCCTGTTCCCCCTGGAACCGGCGGACCACGTCCTTGATACCGTCCCTGATGAGGTTGTCGCCGAGGAACATCACGAACCGGTCGCTGCCGAGGAATGGTTCGGCGATCTTGACGGCGTGGGCAAGGCCGAGCGGGGCCTCCTGCGGGATATAGGTAGCTTTGATGCCCCACCGCTCGCCGCCGCCCACAGCAGCCTTGATCTCCTGTGCCGTATGCCCGACGATGATGCCGACGTCGGTGATGCCGGCGTCGGCGATGGACTCCAAGGCGTAGAAGAGGATAGGCTTGTTGGCCACAGGAACGAGCTGCTTTGCGCTGGTATGGGTGATCGGACGGAGCCGCGTCGCGCGGCCCCCGCTCAAGACTAGTGCCTTCACTTAAGAACCACCGATCTGGGATTGCAGATTTCAGGTTGAAGACCGTGTTCGTCCAGATCTGAAATCCGAAATCTCGAACCTCAGATCTGAAACCCGATCAGACCGGCTTAGGCTCGGCCTCGTATTCCACAGGAGCCAGGCCCTCCTTCAGGCGCCCGGCTCCGGGTATTCCGTACTGCGCGCGGTGCTGTTCGGCCTTCTCCTGTATGAACTCGCCCATCCGACTGCGGAAGACCGAGACATCGAACCTCTCCGCGTGCTTGCGGATCGCGTAAGGATCGAAGTCGTCCGGCCGGAACAGTCTGATAGCCTCTGCGAGCGAATCCGGAGTCTGCTCGTCGAAGAGTATACCCGTAACGCCGTCTATAACAGTATCGAGCGCGCCGCCGCGGCCGTAGGCAATGACGGGTTTGCCGCACGCCATCGCCTCCACGGGGACGATCCCGAAATCCTCCATTCCCGTGAAGACGAGTGCCCGGCATCGCTGGAGGCAGTCCACGACCTCCTCGTCACGGAGCCTGCCGAGGAACTCGACCGTTGGCCCGGCAACGCTCTTCAGATGCTTCTCATCCCGCCCGGAACCCACTACCTTCAGCGGAACCCCAAGCTGGGCAGCGGCCTCGACAGCCACATCCACCCTCTTATACGCGTGCAGACGGGAGATGATCACGAGATAGCCGCCGTCCTGCTCGGTTACGCGGAACCGGCCGGTCTCGACGGGAGGATAGATGACGGCAGCGTTGCGCCGGTAGTATTTCCGTATGCGCCGCTCCACTTCCCGTGAATTGGCGACGTAGTGATCGACACGGTCGGCGGTAATCTCGTCCCAGCGGCGGGCCCGGTGCACGATGTAGGGCAGAACCTTGCGCACAAGCCCGCTGAGACGCTCCCGCTCGGTATATGCGTGGTAGCTCCACGCAAACCGCATCGGAGTGTGGCAGTAGCAGATATGGCACGTATCCGGACCTGTGATCACGCCTTTTGCGAAGGCCGACGAGCTGGATAGAACCACGTCCCAGCCGGAGAAGTCGAAGAACTCGAACGCATAGGGGTAGAGCGACAGGTAATGGCGAGGGAACTTGCGTATCAGCGGCAGTTGCTGCATGAAGGATGTCCGGATCTCCGCCTTCCGCAGCTTCTCAGAGACGAGGTCCGGGTTGAACACGGAAGTGTAGATCGGGGCGGAGGGAAACATGTCGTGGAAGACTTCCACGACCTTCTCCGCTCCGCCCATCTGGTTCAGATAGTCGTGCGCTATGGCAATTCTCACTGCCGGTAACCTCCCATTTCCCCGACTCCCGAAAAGGCGGGATCGAACGGTCTATTGCGGCAGCTTACCTGCTAATAGACGCGTCACGACATGATAAACTGCTTTCCCGGCGCAGTCAACTGAGAATTTGTGCCAAATTGGACTAATTAGATGCCGCCTCGCGGCAGACAGCCAACATCCGCTGCGCAGCTTCGTTCCACGAGAACCGCCGTGCGCGCTCAGGTCCGCGCCTGCGCAGTTCTTGGGCAAGATGCCGGTCCGTCAGAACCCTGCAGATGGCATCGGCCAGTTGGTCCACATTTGAGGGATCTACGACGAGCGCCGCATCTCCCACAACCTCCGGCAGCGACGTGCAGTTCGACGTCACGACCGGCGTACCGCAGGCCATAGCCTCTAGCGGCGGCAGACCGAAGCCCTCATAGAGGGATGGGTAGAGGAGCAGCTCTGCACCCGCATATAAAGCGGGCAGGTTCTCATCGGTCATGTAGCCGATTGCCCTAACGCTCTGCGCCGCCTCCGGCAGTTCCACGCTCGAAAACTGGAAGCTTTTCGTCCCGACCACGACAAGTTCATACACAGCGGACAGCTTTTTTCTCACCAGGTCGAACGCCGCAATCGCTGCTGTCAGGTTCTTTCGCGGCGCAATCGAGCCGACAAAGAGCACATACGGCCGGGCAAGGCCAAACTTTCGCCTGACCTCTTCGACTTCATCCTGCCCCACAGGGCAAAACTTTGGGTCCACCCCCTGGTAGATGACGTCCACGCGCTCCGGCGGCACGCCGAGCAAATCCACTATTCTGCCCTTCGAGTATTCCGAGACGGTCACGACAGCAAGAGCCCGACGCGCTGCCCTGGGGACGATCGTTCGATAGAACCGCAGGAAGCCCCATCCGAACCATTCCGGATGTTCCAGGAACGAGAGGTCGTGTATCACCAAGATGTTCCGCGGGAAAGCGAGCGGGGCGGTGTTTATGGGATTGATGAGCACATCTACCCGAGCCTTACGAGCGAGGGATGGCAGGCGTATCTGCTCCCATACCTGGCGTGCCACCGGCGACCGCCATGCGCACGTTCCCACCTTTCGGACTTCGGCAGGCAAAGCTCCGGGCGCCTGCCAGTCGCCGCAGCCGAACAGCACGAACTCGACATCGCCTCCCATGCTCGTCAGACTGGCAAGCAGGTTATGCGCATAGCGCTCGACGCCGGTAACACGCGCGGCATGCATGAATCTGCAATTGAAGCCGATCCTCATAGGCAGTGGGCTTCAGGCTGTAACCCTTATGTCTCTTGGCGCACATTATACAGACGACAATTCGCAGCTCCCAATCCGCAAGCCGTTCGCTTCGAGCGCCACATTCTGAAATCATCTAAAGATGTTCATTATCGACTGGCAGAACATTCTCCAACGGGCATACATCCGCTGCCTTCCCCGATACCGCCCGCTCACTACGGCGAGAGCAGGGAAGACGGCAACTCTGAGCGCACACCTAAGCGCTACGACCAGCTGGATCAGCAAGCAGTGCACTCGGCTGTAGTGTTTGCGGCAGAATATCCGCTGGCTTTCAAGGTCGAATAGCAGCCCTGCACTGCCTTTGCCAACAGAGGCTCCTTGGTGATGGATAACATGGGCGAACGGAAAAAAAACGACGGTAAAGCCAGCCGCACGCACCCGCCAGCACAAATCCACATCTTCATAATACATAAAAAATGCCTCGTCAAATCCTCGAACTGCGTCCCAGGCCGATCTGCGGATCATCATCGCTGCACCAGAGACCCAGTCACACGCCCTGACTATAGCACTTTCACTTCGGATATGCGTGCCCTCAAAAATCCGGCTTCTAGGGAATATGCTAGACAAGAATAATGCTTCGCAAAGTTCAGCGCGCCAAGTGGGGAAATTGCCATATGACCGCTGCCACGCCCTGCCGACAGGGTCGACGAGCCGACATCCCACAATTCCAACATCGGGATGCTCGGTCATGAAATCGGCCATTTTGCTGCAAGTATCTTCGCAAACCTCTGTGTCACTGTTCAACAAAAGCAAGTACTTTCCTCGCGCCCTTGATGCGCCAAGGTTTGTTGCTCTGCCGAACCCGAGGTTCTCTCCGGCTCGTATTACTAACGCCTGCGGGAACTCAATTTCTACCATTGTCGCTGAACCGTCAGAGGATGCATTGTCCACCACAATTACCTCAATCGCAGCCGAGCCTGAAGAAGAGTACAGAGAGCGGAGGCAGGCGCGTAGCAAGTCTTTCTGGTTCCAGCTTACGATGATCACAGATATCTCGACCGATCGGTTCATCATTTAGCGGTAGGCTCCCTGACCTTCTGAGTATACAGCCTCACATCCGACAAAATGAGCATACATACAGAAATCGACAGCCCAGCGATGAACCAGATGTAGGCCTGGTTATGATAATCGTAGCCGAGATTGCCCCCCAGGATACCTATGAGGCCAGATATGCAGCCGGTCAGAAGAGCGTAGTCGGAGGACTCGGGGCGAATCTGCTTAAGGGCGGTCCTGAACAGTCGAAAGACTGCTCTTCCCATAATGAGCGCAATGACCGTTCCGATAAGCCCGGTCTCGGCCAAGAGCGTCAAGGGCGCGCTGTGGCTCATATAGATCGAAGCCTGCCCGGCGATATGTGTTGCGTAATAGGACGAGTAGTTGCCGATCCCGATGCCAGAAAACGGGTGCTCGGCAAACATCTTAAGTGCTGCCATAGCATATGTCAGGTGGCCAGCGGTGGAGATGTCCTGAATGGTGAACGTTTGAGCTACTCTCTGCCATGCGAGCTCTGCAAATCCTGCCACAGGAAGGAGGCCAAACAAGCCGATGAGACCAAACACTCTGATCTCCCTCGACCGCACCATGCGTATCAGAACCCGCCGCCAGAAGTACCCAGTCGCCGCTACAGCGAAGAGCGCGCCGACCCAGCCGCTGCGAGAAAAGGACAGGGCTATACCTACCAGCAGCACTCCAGAACACAACATCCCAGCAATGAACTTTCCGTTCTGACGCCGGGCTGCTGCCGTAAGGCACCCGATCAAAGGAAAGGGCAGCACCCCGATGAGGAAACCTGCCATCAGGCTAGGATCGTTGAACGTGGAGCTCGCCCTTGGCACGACCAGTTCTCCCAAGGCCACAGTCCAGGTGCGAAGCTGAGCCTCTAACTCTGGGCGATACGAAAGATACTTGACCAGAGGCATCTCCGTCTCGAAGCCCACGAACCGGCCAACGATCTGGAATATGCCGTAGAGAGCTACGAGCATCCCCGTCCAGATCAGGCATTTCACCGCGAACTGTGCGCGTTGACGGCTCTTCACCAGCAGAATAGAGGCGAGCAGAAGCGCTGAAAGCAACATATATTGGATCAATCTGCGAGCCGCCGCCAGGGGATCGGTAATGGCGGTGGATGTCAGCAGGCCGATGCTCATGAACACGCCGAGGAGGAAGGCCATTAGCACCATCCAGCGCCAATGCCTTCGGAAACATGCCACATTTAGCCAATACCTTATGGATACGATGGGAAGAAGCAGCATGTACGGCTTCAGGGTGAAACCGACATAATAGCTGATCTTCTCGAGAGGAAGAACGAAGATTAGGACTGCCAGTGCCCATTCAGCCCGCCAGAGCATCGCGACAAGTAGCGCTGCTGCACAGACAATGCCGAGAGTGACCGGGAACGGCAGCAGCGCGGCGGCACAACCTGCAGCGACTGCGGCAAGACCTGGGCCGATTGCACCCGACGCCAGACTCCCGATGCCCCCATCGGTAAAACGGCATGACCCGAACAGCGAGACCAACCTGGTAGTTCTTCCGGCAGACACCCTATACCTGCGCTCCCGTGAGACAAGTCTTTCTTTGCCGAACATCTCCAATGTGGTTCCAGACCTCCTCGAACCTCCCATCCCAGGAGTTCGAGCGAGCACACTGCAGGCGATCCTCCAATAAAGCGTCTCCCCCCTCTTGAACGGCTTCGCGGACTGCCGCAGCGAACTCCTCGTGGCCCTTGGCAATCTTCACAAGTGGCTCGAATTGTTTGACCTCCGGCAAAGGTGTGGAGATGGTCGGCAGCCCGGCTGCAAAGTACTCGTAGAGCTTGATCGGATTCACCGCCTCCGTCAGGCGGTTTATCTTGAACGGAATGACCGCAGCATCAGCGTGCTGATAGTAACCGGCCAAGTCAGCGTAAGGCCTCGGCCCAAGCAAGTGAACGTTTTCAAGGCCGGCCAGCTCGCCCAAATCGATGTGGCGGTGCGAGCCGACAAGAACGAAGGAGACACCAGGGAGCCCGCGTGCCACTGCAGCGAGCAATTCGACATCAAACCAGTCTTCAATAGCCCCTGAGTAAAGGACGCGTGGGCTGGCTATGTGCCGGTACTCCCCAGGCATTCCAGCCGGCTTGTGAAAATGCGCAAAGTCCACACCGTTCGGCAGATATACGACTTTCTTGCCGATTGGCTCGATCCCGGTCATCAACGCTCTTGATGTGGCATAGACTATATCCGCACGCTCGATCAGAACCCTCTCCAGCGCTTCTGCGCATCGGGGCATGTTTCCGAAGGCCGAGTAACGATCTTTTATCCTCAGGACAAAAACGCCATAGCTCGTAAGGTCGGCAAGGCCCGCCAGCAACGGATTAGAAATCCAAAGAACATCTGGACGGTCAAAGCCGAGCCGCCGAAGGATGCTGCGCAGTGGAGGGACAGTCGCTCGCAAGCTCCTCCAGGCTATCGCTTCACCGTCCAGCATCCTGTAGGGGCGGCACGGCAAAAGTGTGAACGGGGTATAAAGCACCAAACCAGGGTTCTGAGCTTGCGCAGCCCCCCGCCAGAATTTCAGCGCTCGAAGGGTCCGCTCCCGCTCCCCTGTGATCAAGCTCAGCGGATGTAGATACTGCGACATCCACAGCACTTGGACCCCGCGCTCGAGAAACCGCGCAGCATAATGGTGGTTTCCGACCCTGGCAGTCGTGTTCCAGTCAATTGTCTCGGCTATTATCACTCTCACCTGGCTTCCCCCGGGGACGATGTTAGGATTCCCACGCTCGCTCTGGGATACCTTTTCACCTCGATCTGCTGAAGGAACCAGCAAACTCCACCGCAGCGACCGGGTTACTCAAATAGTCTTAGCCGCGCGCTGAGCAACTTCCTCCACCTGCGAAGGGATCAGATGCCTTCGGCCTCTGCAGCTTGCGGTCTTCCGAACGCGAGGCCCCAGATCTCTTGGAGGTCATCGC
>Ga0315280_10004542_pt1 | contig 20406 bp, 16 predicted proteins | sample YL17G06_40_MG_FD_203697 | JGI IMG/M metagenome (GOLD analysis project Ga0315280, IMG submission 203697) | Sediment microbial communities from Yellowstone Lake, YNP, Wyoming, USA - YL17G06_40 | ecosystem: Environmental > Aquatic > Freshwater > Lake > Sediment | place: USA: Wyoming | collected... | reverse complement strand
TTACCGGCGGGGTCAAGCTGCGCCAATCGAGCGAGATGGGCTTACGCGACCGCAACGGCAAAGCCAGCGCCGCCTACAGTGACGGTGCCGCTCTGGCGGCACAAGGCAGGCAGGGATATGCGCTATGTCCGCTCGATCCTTGCCAAGGCCCTGACCGCGGCGCGTGTCGACTAAGCGGATGAGTTCATCCAAGGCACTGAAAAAGGATACGACAGATGAGTAGGTTACCGATGGCGCTGGCCTTGTTGGTTCTGTCTGTTGCCGATGCCGCTACGGCAGGCGAGAAGGTCTACACGGTTGGCATCCTCAACTGGATGCGGGCGCCGCACACACTGGAGGCGATCGAGGGGTTCCGGAGGAGCTTCGACATGAGCCAGGTCCCCCACACCTTCAACGTCGTGGACGCCGGCGCCGACGAGGCCAAGGCCAGGGAAACCCTGCGGCGGTGGAAGCAGGACAAGGTTGACCTGATCTTCGCCGTGGGCACGGCTGCTTCGCTGTTGGCCGTGGAGGAGGCTCGCGAAACGCCCGTCGTCTTCATCGCCGCCCCGCACCCGGCGCTATCGCGCCCGGCCGACGGTCCATGCGCTCTCGGCGATAACGCCACGGGCAGCAGCACATGGGTGGACATGACCACCAGACTGCGTTTGTTCCAGGAGTGCCTGCCCCGCCTCGCCAGGCTGGGCGTGGTCTACGATCCCGACGACCCGGTGGCTGCGGCCGAGGTTGCCGAGGCGCGCGACAAGGTCAAGAGCCTGGACATCACGCTGCATGAGGCGACCGCCACCAAGCCCGCGGAGATCGCCCCGGCGGCCGAGAAGCTCACCGTCCAGAAGATCGACGCGCTGTGGGTGCCGACGGACTCGCTGGTCTGCTCCAACCTCTCGCAGATCGCCCGCCTGGCCCGCGCCAGGAAACTGCCGGTGCTCACCAGCGCGCAGGAGGCCATGGCGCCGGTGGAGGGCGATGGGGTCGCTATGGTGGCAGTCGCAGCCGACTACGGGGAACTGGGCCGGCTCAGCGCCCAGACGGCGCTTGACGTCCTGACAGCCGGCAGCAGTCCCGGCGACATACCGATCCGCAGCACGTCGCCTCACGTAGTCATCGTGAACGCCGATATCGCGGCAACGCTCGGCCAGGCGGTTCCCCCGTCATTCCTGGCCAAGGCGCACAGGGTCCTCAGAGGCTACGAGGGACAGCTAGTCACAATCGCTGGGACCGGCGACAGCCAGGACCTCCTCAGGGCGTTGGCGAAGGCGCTGCTGGCGAAGGTCGAGGGCGGCAGGATCGAGGTGCCCGAAAGCATCGGCTCCTCCGGTGGCATCAGGGCGCTTCTCGGCGGCAGGGCGGACCTGGCCCGCGTGGCCAGGGAGCTCAAACCGGATGAGGTACGGGCCGGCCTGACCTGCAAGACATTCGCCCTGGCCCCTGTCGTGTTTGTCGCCCACCCCAACGTTACGGGCATCGACAACGTCATCGCCGCCGACGTAGTCGGCATCTACTCAGGCAGGATCATCAAGTGGGACGTGCTAGGCGGAAGGGGGGGGAAGATCTACGCGGTCACTAGAGAGTCCGGCGACGCGTGCCTGGGGGTGCTCACTGAGCGCCTACCCGGGCTTGCGGACATCAAGGAGCCGCGCGCCAAGGTCGTCTACTCCTCCACTGACGCGCGGGACGCCCTGGTGGGTCACAGGAACACGTTCGGCTTCCTGGTCATGTCGGTGGCCGCGAGCACTGACCTGCAAATCCTGAGGTTCGATGGCGTGTATCCCTCAGCCGAGAACGTGCGCAACGGCAAGTACAAACTGGTCGTACCGCTTGGCATCGTCTACAAGCAGGAGCCGGAGGGCCTAGCCCGAAGGTTTGTGGACTTCCTCTACAGCAAGGAGGCACGAGCCATCATCGCCGACATGGGCGCAGTTCCCGTCGATACCGAGGATCAGTAGCGCCGGGCCTGCCCCTGCCGGCATGTAGGCGGCGTCAATGTCGATCAAAACGAAAATCCTGGGCTGGCAGACGATGCTTGTGGCCGTGGCGTGCCTCGTCACAGGCCTGACCGCCCACAGCATGATGGTCTCGTCCCTGAGGGACTGCCAGGTCGGCAAGCTCCAGGTCATTGCCCAGGACGAGGCAGACGCGATAGCCACGCTGACGCACGCCAAGATGGGCATGATCGAGAGAATCGCCACAGGACGGGAGGTAAGCGACTATGGCAGGAAGTACGACGACCCGGCACTGGTGCAGTACCTCGGCAAGTTCGCCCGCGAATTCCCCCGCCTTGCCTACGTGACCGAGGACGGGGGCGAGCAGGTGAAGCTGATCGACGGCAAGACCACCGACGCGCTGGAGGACGTAAGCGATACCGAGCTGTTCCAGGATGCGCTGTGGGAGCGCAACAAAGTCCACGTGCAGTTGTGCGCGACGGGCACAGATCCATCGAGCCTGTCTATGGGGTTCGCCACATGCCGCCAGAGCTTCTTCGACCAATTCGAGGGGGTCATCATCGGATACGCACCCCTGTCGGACATGCTGGCGGATATCCGCAACGTCAAGATCGGCAAGACGGGGTTCATCGCAGTCGCAGACCAGCGGGGCGTCATCCTGTCGCACCCGCAGGCCGACAAGCTGCTGCAACGCCTGACGGCCGAGGAGACGCAGCCGGACCAGGTCATCGCCGACGCCATCGCCATGAAGGCTGGGCACGGACGCGCCACGATCGCCGGGGTTGACGGTTACGTAGCCTACTACCCCGTCGAAGGGACGAACTGGACTGTCATCGCCACCCTGCCGTACCAGGAATTCATGTCGGCACCCATCGCCTTGAGGAACATAGCGGTGGTCGTTTCCGTGGTGGTGCTGTTCATGTGCGTCACGGTGGGCGCAATCATAGCCTCGACGATCACGACCGGCCTATCGAGGTTGGCCGCGGTCACCCGCGTGCTAGCCAGGGGCGACCTGTCCCACAGGGTGGCCATCAGGACGCGAGATGAGATCGGCACCCTCGGCGAGGCGTTTAACCGCATGGCCGAGTGGCTGCACGGCACCATCAAGAAGCTCAACGCAGAGATCAAGGATCGAGAAAGGGCCCAGACCGAGCTGCGCCAGGCCAACGAGCGGCTTCGCCAGGCGCAGTCGGACCTGGTCCAGTCCGAGAAGATGGGCATGCTGGGCGAGCTGGCCGCGGGCGTCGCGCACGAGATCAACACCCCCACCGGGGCGATTCTGAACGTCTCAGCCGATTCCGCCAAGCATCTCAAGGAGCTGGTGCGCCTGGAAATGGCGATCTCCAAGCTGCCGACGGAAACCCGCCAGTGGCTCGCCGAAGTCGTGGCAAAGATGCCGGACAGGCCGACACCCTGCAACGAATCGCAACTGCGGACCCGGCGACGCCAGATCGACAAGCAGCTTCGCGAAAGCGGTCTGGCCGGCGCGAGACGGCTGGCTGAGGTGATCATCTACTACGGCCTGGCGGACGACGGAGACTACCGCGGCTGCCTTGCGCATCTGTCTCACGAGCCGGTGCTTTCAGCTCTCGAGCACGTCGCAGCACTGAAGACGGCAGCAGAGATATCGACAAGCAGCGCGGAGAAGATAGCCCGCATCGTGCTGGCGTTGAGGTTCTACGCGCGGGACGCACAGGTCAGCGTGGAGACCCTCAACATCAACGAGGGCATCGAGGACACGTTGGTGCTGCTCCAGAGCCGCCTCACTCGCGTCGGGGAGGTAAGGACGAACCTACAGCCCAACCTGGCGCCCGTCGCCATAGGGCCGGAGCTCGCCCAGGTCTGGTCGAACATCCTGACCAACGCCTGCGACGCGATCGAGGAGTCAGGCCGTACGGGCACGGGCATCATCGAGGTCTCAAGCCACCACGCCGACGGCCCGGTGATCGTGACGATAGCCAACAACGGGCCGCCCATCCCGCAGGAAGTCATCTCCAAGATATTCGACCCCTTCTTCACGACCAAGCCCGTCGGAAAGGCGACGGGACTGGGGCTGAGCATATGCGCTGGGATCGTTCAGCGGTGCGGCGGGACGCTTTCGGCCCGCAACGAGCCGGATCGCGTGGTCTTCGAGGTGTCCATCCCGGCGTATGGCACGAAACGCGCCGACAAGTCAGCCCGCCAGGAAGCGTGCGCAACCTCGGCCGCAGGTGCCAAGAGAGACTGAAAACCGTCCTTGCCGGCCGGCGCAGCGGCGCCGGGCCCGCCGAGCCCGGGACAGAGGCCACAAGAAAAGTTGCCAAGCCGGTGAAGCTAGACGCCGGGCGGCTCATCCGTGGGCAGCGCCTCGGGCTTCTGCACCTTCAGCTTCAGCCGGTTGGCGGTGATCTCCTGGATGGTAAGCTTGACGGTCGGCAGTTCGAGCAGCCGCTCGGCAAGCACCTCGTGGCTGAACTGGTACTCCACGTCGATGTTGGCCAGGGCCTCGGTGATCTCTCGCAGCCTGATCGCCTGGACGCCCGGGATCTTGGAGGCCTCCTCTTTGAAGACCTTCCAGGTCTCGTAGTCCATGTTCGCGATGCTCAACTGGATGGTCCGCGAGATGTTCGCCCGGTCCCGCCACGCCTGGATGACGGCAGCCAGCAGCGCCGGTGCGCTCTCCTTGGCCAGCTTGGCCAGGGCCTTGTCTTCGCCGCCGCCGCGCTGGAGCGTGGTGTACGTCACCGGCGGGAAGCTCTTGGTGGCCAGAATCCTTGCCGAGTCCGTCTGGATCATGCGGATGTTGAGCGTGGCGACGTACTGGTACATCGTCTGGTCGGCCACTTCCAGCTCCTTGCCGAACTTCACGTTGGCCTGGCCGGTGACGACGACATCGGCGTCGAACCGCGCCCCAAGCGAGGCCACCTCGGAGGGGTCGTCCTTGATGGCCGCAAGCAGCACGTCCCGCTTGGTCACTGAGGCGGCGGTGGCACGGTCCATCAGGGTGATGTGCTTGGAGAGCAGGTACTCCTCGATCGTGGACTGCACGATGCCGTTTTCCTTGACCTCGTATGAGGCACCGGACGTGGTCTGGTGGACGGCCTCATTGATCGCCACGATCAGCCGCGGATTGTTCTCCTGGTCCAGCGTGTGGGCGATGGAGGTCCAGTCCTCCTCGAACTTGCGGGTGGAAACCAGGACTCGCAGCTCGACGATCGTCACGCCGCCCTCGACCTTCACCGACAGCACCTTTTGCTCGCGGACGTAGCCGGTCGCGTTGGCGATGACCTTGTCGTAGACGGCCTTGTAGTTGACGGTCTTGGACTGCGCCGTCAGGAAGACCCCGCAGGCCTTCTCCACCGCCACCCGCAGGGCCTGTCCGGTGGCCTCCTGGCGGGCGTTTTCGTCCGCGCCGGCGGCCCGGCCGGTGACCTGGACCCACTTCTCAACCACTTTCTCGCCGCTCACCTGGCCAGCGGCCGGCCCCGCCAGCACGCCCGCCGCGATCGCCATCGCCGCCATGCAGCACGCCAGTCTCATCGCTGTACTCCTTGCCGGCTCGGCCTTAGTCGCCGGCCAGCTTAGCCTTGATAACGTTTTGCGAAACGTCGGTGATCTCCAGTTGCGGCACGGCCTCGACCAGCTTCTCCGCCAACTGCTCCGCGGTCGTGTCCGACTCCAGCGACAGCTCGGCCACCTGGTTGTGGTAGCTGCCGTTGACCTGGCTGATCTGCTTGATGCCCTCAAGCTGCTTCTTCAGGTCGCTGTACTGTTTGAAGGTCAGCCCATCCACGTGCAACTGCACCTCGCCCCGCCCGGACAGCACATCCTGCCAGAAACGCAGGATGTCCTCCTGGACCTTGGGGGCGATCTGCTGGGCCTGGAGGTCCAGCGCCTTGTTGGCCGCCGACCGCCAGACGCGGTCCACGCCGCGAGTGGGCTGGCCCGGGATGCTGCTCAGCAACTGGGCCGTGTCGCTGCGGTAGCAGCGGATGTTGGCCTCCGACTGGTAAGGGAACAGTTCCACGCCGCCGACATTCTTGGCCGGACCGGCGGTGCAGTTGGCCGTGCCCGTGATGAAAAGCTGCGCGCCGAACCGCTTGGCAATCGCCTGCACCCGCGCGGGGCTGTCCTCGGCCACGGCGGCCTGAAGGTCCTTCTTGTCGATCTCCTGGAGCTGCTCCTTGTTCACAAGCAGGAAGCCGCTCTTGAGCAATAGGTTCTCGATGCGGGTCTGGACGGTCGAGTCGTCCTGGACTTCCTCGGCGATCTTCTCGCGGACGAAGACCATGATCTTGGGCCGGCCCATCTGCTGGAGCATGGTCGTGACCGTGCCCCACATGTCTTCGATGCCCTGGATGGACACGACGGCCTGGAGCTTGACCTCGATCATGCCGTCGGGCGTCTCGCGCTTGGACAGGATGGTGTGACTTTGGACGAAGCCGGCCGCGCGGGCAAGGATGGTATCGCGGACCAGCGCGAAGTCCTTGACCTCGGACTGCGAGCTGATGTACGTGCCGGCCCCGGTCTCGACCGCCTTCCGCATCGCCGCGCGCACGGCCTCGTCCTGGTCGGCGCCCTCGGCGGTCACCGTCACCTCGACGAGGTTGGGGTTCCCCAATCCCGATACACCGGGATTGGGGGGCCCATTCTCGCCCTTCTTGACGACCTCCTGGCCCCAGGCCGGGCAGACCGCAATCGCCGCAATCGCCAGCGCCGCCAGGGTAAGCTGCACTCTGGTCATCTTCGCCTCACTGTAAGTATGGGCCTCCGCTTTCGCCTGCTGAGGGGCGGGCGGAAGCGGAGGCGCCATTAGGCCGAAGGACTACTTAACGATCATTCGCGGTTCACTCTTGACCTGAATCTCGGCGTCTTCCGCCGTCTCGACGTGGATATCCTTCTCGCCGTACGGACCGGCAAGTGCGCCGGTGCGGCTGATGTGGAACCACCACTTGGAGGGCGAATCCTCGGTCACTGTGAACGAGGTGCTGGCCCCGGCGCCCGCGGACATGTGCAACTGGGCGGGGAAATCGGAGGTCTTCACCTTCACGGTGCTGGTGAGCTTCCCGCCGCTGGGGCCGACCTGCCCGAGCGTCATCGTCTCTTCCGGAGTGGTCACCTGGATCGTTCTGGTCACGTCGCTATGGTTGACGATGGTGAGCTGAACCTTCTTGGTGCAGCCGCCGGCCAGCATCATCAGCACCGCCAAGCCGACAATCATTGCGGTAGTAAATCTCATGTGTTCGTCTCCTCTTGCCCAGAGGCGCCAAACGCCACTGGTCGCGTCTGAAGCCCTCTTACTTAACCTGGACCGAGAGATGCTCCTGGTAGTACAAGACCATGTTTATCAGCGGCTGGAGCTCGATCTCCACGACCACCTCGGCCGTGCCGTCCGGCAGCAGGATCTCAGAACCCGGCACGGGACGGGCGCCTTCCTGGAAGGTCATCATGCTGGTACGAATCTCGTCGCTCTCGGCGACGAAATCCTTCACGGAGGTGTCGGAGTTGATCATCAGCCCGTCGATCTCCTCAGCCAGCTTCCTGCGCCCGTCGAGCTCGGCGGCACGGAAGGCCATCAGCTTGGCCTGGGCGGCGTTGGGGTTTTCGGTATCCAGGGCGGACTGCCCCTTGGCCTTCAGCGTCGGGGGCCAGTTGATCGCCTCCTTGGCCACCGCTACCGCCGCCTCTCCGGCGGGCGGCAGGTCCTTTAGGTACTTCTCGGGCGGCACGCCCATGCCGGTCTCGCGAATGTCCCTGTCCTGGACCTGGACCTTGAGCTGCTCGAAGTCCTGCATGCTGACCTTGTTGCCCTTGTAGAACTCCTGGTGCCACTGCTTGAGGTTGACTATCAGGTCCTGCAACGTGACCGCCATGTCCACCTCGACGATCAGCTCGGTGTCGTGATAGCGCTTATCGACCTCCCTGGCGCCCTGGAGGAAGGTGGTCATGGCCGTGTTTATGCGGTCGTCGGTGGCGACGAAATCCTTCACGGTCGTCTCGGAAGTGATGAACAAGCCGTTGATCCGCTCGCCCAGCTTCCGCAGGGCGTCCAGGCGCCCCGCTCGCTCGGCCATCAGCCGGCCACGCCCGGTGCAATGGGCGTTCCAGTACGCCCAGGCCCTCTCGCTCATTATCTCGGTGCCGCTGACCTCGGCGCCGACTGTCCGGCCGCGCTCCTCGAACTCAGGCCTCGGCGCGCCGCTGCCGGTCTCACGGATCGTCTTCTCCGTGGTGTGGGCGGCCATCTGCTCGATGTCGTGGAGGCTCACCTTGTCGCCCTTGTAGTACTCCTTGTGGAGTTTCTTCAGTTCGACGATGACCTCCTCCAGCGTGACCTCCATCGTCACCTGGCATATCCCGTCGGGGGTATACGTCGGCTCGCCCACCTCGTGGGCGCCTCGCAGCCAGGACCTCATGGACGTCTGGATGCGATCGTCGGTGGCGACGAAGTCCTTCACGCTGGTCTCCGACGTGATCATCAGGCCGTTGATGCGCTCGGCCAGCTTGCGCATGGCGTCCACGCGCGCCGCCCGCATCGCCAGCAGCTTGTTTTGCGCCTTGCGCTTCTCAATGACGGCAGGAGACGTCGTCACTTGGGCCATCATCAGCCCGGCCAGCAGCACGGGTACCCAAACGCGGAGTAGTGCGTTTGGGGCCCACACCAAACTCAGCTTCCATGAACTGGGCATACGTTTCTCCTTTGCTTGTTGGGTTTCTATCGGCTGCGGCCAAGCCACTTTCTCGTTCGTGCCGCTTCGCTGTTCTAATCGCTTCCCGCACGCACGCGCCTGCGGGCGTGGATGTACTGGTCCTGGGGGTTTATCTTGAAGGCCTTGTCGTAGCATTGCTCGGCCTCGGCGAGCCTGCCCATCGCCTCGCAGGCCACGCCACAGTCAAAAATAGCCTCGTGGTCCTCGGGGTTGGTCGCGATGGCCGACTGGTAGGCCTCGACCGCCTCGGCGTAGTCCCCGGCGGCCGCCAGCTTGTTGCCGGTCTTCACCGCCTCGCTCCTGCCCTTGAGCAACTTCTCGGTCTCGACGATCTGGTGGGGGCTGACCTTGGCGACGAACTCCTGCACGCACTCGTCGATCAAATGAGCGATGATCTGATCCGACGCCGGCAGGTTGCCCCCGCCGACGCCCATGAGCTTGGCAATCCTGGCGGCTCCTTTGCCGCCGCTGTCTTTCTCGCTGTCATATTCCCGCACGGCCGAGACCGTCGCCAGCGTCTTGCTGGTCTCGACGTCGTCGATGGTGAAGTTCACCGCCGCCATCACGTACCGCTTGGTCCGGTGGACCTCCCTCATGCCTCGCCGGATGGGGTCGAACGTGGTCTGGGTCACCTGCTCGTCCCGCGAGGTGACGTTGACGTTGCCGTAGATCATGGCGTCGACGTGCGCGATCTTGCCGGCCTCGACGGCCTTGGCCGAGTCGCTGAAGGCGGCCTGGATGTCCTGCTCGTCCAGGATACCCTTGAGCCGCTTGCGGTCCACCAGTTGGTAGCGGCTGAACTGGCGGTTGTACTCGTCCAACTGGGCGGCGAGCCGGTCGGAGGCGATGTTGCCCCACTTCACGTCCTCGCTGTCCTGGCCGCCGAACTCCGCTATCCCCAGCGTGCGGATTCGCTCAGCTATCTCGTACTGGGCGGGGCGATCGTACCGCAGCGACACCTTGTACTCCGGCCCGCAACCGGCAAGCAGGCCAACGGCAACCACAGCGGACAACGACACGAACAGACGTGCGGAAAGGCCAGGTTTCATCATGCCGCTCCTTCCATGGTGCGATAGCCGACACTGCGCCCTGTGAATTGCGCCAATATCTTGCGCGCCTGTCTAGGGAAGTCCAGTGAAATTCTGGCCCAGCGGGGAACTTGCCCGCGGTCGCTCCGGCAGCTATTATGCCTGCGCAGCGGCACAGTTAGCCGGTCGCGGGTTGGGCCCTTGCCGAGATAGGAATAGGAACATGAGTAAGTCAAGGTCGTCCCGGGTCGTCCTGATTGGGTTGCTCCTGGCGGGCCTGTCGATGGCCGCCGGGTGCACCAAGAAGATATGGGTCGTCCAGATTCCGGACTTCTATACCCCTGACCTCAAGACCGTCGCCGTCGCCCCGTTCCGCAATCAGACCGACCACCAGGGGGCCGGAGACATCATCTCCGACAAGGTCGCCTCCGGACTGATGGCCAACGGCACCTACAAGGTCTTCAACCGCAACGACCTCAAGACCCTGCTGGACGAGCAGGACCTCCAGATCGCCCTGGGCAGCGACCAGGCAGCCGCAGCCGGCCAGCTCCAGAAGCTGGAGAACGTCCAGGCCATCCTGATTGGCACTGTCACAACATACTCAGCGACCAGCGACAGCCAGCCCAAGCAGGACCCCGTTTATGCCTACGACGCCAAGGGCAACCCATACATCGCCGGGTATCGCACCTACGTGTGGACCCGCAACGAGGGCAACGTCTCGGTCACGGCCAACCTGGTCCGCACGCGCGATGGCACGACCATCGCCGCCACGGCTGAGCCGGCCTGGGCCCGCTTCTGGGCCGAGGGCTCCCCGGCACAAAAGGACGCCCACGCCTGCCTCGCCGACGCGGCCTCCAGCGCCGCCCAGCAACTGGTGGAGACGTTCGCGCCTGTCCGCAAGCAGGTGAAGATAAGCGAAGGCCAGGCGCTGCGGACGGCCAGCGAGCTGTACGACAACGAGTGGACCTTCACGGATCAGTTCCCAGCCACCGCTGACAAGATGTACGTGGTGGTGGAGCTGCCGCCCACCTGCGACCGCAACAGCTTCCGCCTGACCGTCGTCCGCAAGGACCAGCGCGAGGACCTTGCCGCCCAGGACATCCGCTGGAGCAAGGAGAACAAGAGCTTCGGCTATCTGTTCAACCCCAGCGAGATCGCGGCCAAGGGCGGCGGGCCGGGCGACTACGAGATAAAGTTCTACTCCGGCCCGGAGCCGGTTCTGCGGCGGAAGTTCCGCATCCGCTAGGTCAGACCGCCGCCGCGGCGCACGGCTGCTTGGTCACATGGCTGGCGGGTCTTCCCCCTACCCCGCGCACCGGGATGCGCGGACCGGCGGGGCGGCGGCGCCGCACCACCTTGCCCGCCATCAGCCGCAGCGCCCAGCCGACCGTTCGCGGCAGCGTGTGAAGCAGCCCCCACATGCCGGCCAGTTGCACGCAGGCGTCGATCAGGTACTTCCTGCTTTTGGGGTGGACCATCGCCCCCAGCAGCCGAAGCGGGTTGTAGAAATAGATGAGGGCGGCCGCGACCCGCAGTTGCATCCGCCAGGGCTCGGCCTCGCCAGAGGCAACCACGTAGTTCCCGTCAAGCATATAAGGCTCGACCGTCTTGCCCGCTGCGCTGCCAATGGCCTGCCCTGAGGTGAATGCATCCTCGTAGATTCTCGACCCGACAGCCGGCGTCATCGTGAGGACCTGCACGTCGATGGCACCCGCCTTGCGCAGCAACCGGACTTGGTTGATCAATCCGTACGGACCGCCGCGGGTGATTAGCGGCTGGCCGTCATGGTGCATCAGCATCGGCACAGGCAGGATGCGTTCCCGTTGAAGGAGGTGAAATGCCTCTATCGTCTTGTTCTCGCCCTGGCCCTTCTTGACGAAGGTGGCGGTTATGTCCTCCACGCCCAGCCAGAGAGCAACAACACCGGCCTTGCGCATGGTGCGCAGATGGTCTCTCATCTCCAGCGTGTCGCGGACGGTCACCTCGGTGCCCCAGCGGGCCGCGCGGCGGAGCGGGCGGCCCTGCACTTGGGTCCGGGCGAGCGTCTCGACGATTTCCACCGCTCGCCGCCTGTCGTTAAAGAAGTTGTCATCCGTCCCAAAGAAGTATTTGATCCCGTACCGCTCGTGTAGCTGGGTCATCTCGTCGGCGATGCGTCCGGCGCTCTTGGAGCGGTGCTTGCGCTGGTTGTAGGCGGGGATGGGGCAGTACGGGCAGGAGAACCTGCACCCCAATGTGAGGACCAGCGATCCAATTTTGCTGTGCTTTCGAACGGCGCCGGCAGCCAGGGGCCGGTCGGCCAGGGTCTCGCGGCGCGACGGCGGGTCCAGGAGCTGGTATCCCAGGACGGGGTGCGGCAGCTCATCCAGGTCGCCGACGAGGCGCTGGATGCCCGTATCCACTAGCTCCTCGACGGCCCCGCGGTGATCGGTCCGGGCGTACACCAGGCCAGGGACGCCGTCCAGCAGGCCGCGGTCCCGGCTACGCACGAAGGCCGACCGCAGCGGCTCCCCGCTGCCCCGCTCGGCGAGCACGACCTCCAAGAGGTTCAGCAGCACGTACTCCTCGCCGGTCACTGCTGCGTCTGCGCCCCAGGGGCGCTCACCGTCGGCGCCGAAGAGGGTCCACGGCTCATAGATCGCCCTAGGCCCGCCCGCGACGATCAGCGGGCGCGATGCCGGGGCGATTCGGCAAGCGTCGCGAATGATCGCCTCGCACGCGGCGGCGTGAATCTGCATGCTGGAGACCAGCAGCAGGTCGGGCATCCTGCCGTCCAGCGACATCCGCGACGGGCGGAAGCGCGGGTTCCACTGCTGGAGCACGATCCTGGTCTTGCCGAAGCCGGCGTCCGCCAACGCAGCCCCGACGGCCCGCACCCCGGCAGGAGCCATGTATATGCTGGCGTAGTAGAACGGCAGCATCCGCGTCCGCCGGTCGAACGCGCAGGCGACCACCGCCGTCAGGTCGTGCCGAGGGGCAATCCGCCGCAGGCGCCTGCGGATGTCCAGACATTCACCGCTCTTGAGCAGCTCGTCCCCCGCTCTTCGAGAAGGCAGTTCCATAATCGGTCGAAGTTCCTTGCCCTCGGCGCTGAGCCGCCAGGGCGAGCGATCTCATCGCTCCAATACGGCGGTCCAGTATACGCAGTCAGCGGGTGCGCCGCCAAGGGGCGCTGTGCAAAAGGTGCGACCAGTTATTTCGCTCGCCACGCGCCGCTAGTGGCGCAGGCCGATGATTCCCTCCCAGTCTGCCTGGTCGATGGCGTATTGGGTATTCTCGCCGATGGTCGCCCGCTCGACGCTGTTGGCCGCCTCCTCGGGCACAATGGCCAGGACCTCCACTCGCCCGCGCGCGGCGATCTGGGCGGGGTTGGTGTAGACGGCCAGGTCGGCGTCGCCGCGGGTGTAGGGTTGGCTGGGGTCTTTCAGTTGCGCCAGCGCCGCAGGCTCAAGCCGGTAACGGTCGACGACCACCCCGGCCACGTCCAGCCCCACCGAGCGGGCGGCGTGAAGCGTCAGCAGCGTGTGGTTTATCGTGCCCAGCCCCGCCCGCGCGACGATCACCACCGGCAGGTTCATCATCCTGGCCAGGTGGATTGCCCAGAAATCATCAGTGATCGGGCACATCAGCCCGCCGATGCCCTCCACGATCACCGCGTCGGCGGCCCCTTCCAGCCGGCGGTACTCATCGAAGATGGCCGCCAGGTCCACGGGCCGGCGCTCGCGCTCGGCCGCCACGTTGGGGGCAAGTGCCGCGGCGTATCGGACCGGGCATATCTCGGCGAGGCTGCGGCGGCTGTCGGCGCAGGCGGCCAGGAACTCCGCGTCGCCGCTGATCAGCCCCTCGCGGTCGCGGCGGCATCCGGTGGCCACGGGCTTGAAGACCTCCACCCGCCGGCCGCGACGCCGCAGGCATCGCGCTATTGCCCCGGCCACCAGAGTCTTGCCGACCTCGGTGTCCGTGCCCGTCACGAACAGCCCGCCCAGCTTGGGCAGCGCCGGATAGGCCGAGACGTCAAGGTCGAATGGCCGGGTAGTCGAACTCCTTGATCGACGCGATGACACCGTCCAGGAGCCTTTCCAGTGTTTGGCAGTCCATCGCCGGTGCGGGCATGAGCACCACGATGTCGCCCAGCGGCCGCGTGATGACGCCGTGCCGCCGGGCATGGCGGCAGAGCTTCGCCCCGACCTGATCGGCCGTATCGAACGCCCGCCTTCCGTCGCGGTCAGCCACCAACTCGATCCCGACCATCATGCCGCACTGGCGTATGTCGCCCACGTGCGGATGGCCGGCCAGGCTCGCCAGGCGGCTGCGAATCAGCTCTATCTTGGCCGCCAGTGCCTCCAGCAGGCCGGATGAGAATATCAAATCCACGCTCGCGACCGCCGCCGCGCAGCCCAGCGCGTTGCCGCTGAACGTGTGGCCGTGATAGAAGGTCTTCCCCTCAGCCGGTTTGCCGCAGAAGGCGTCGAATATCCTCTGGGTGGCCAGAGTCGCTGCGACGGGCAGGTAGCCACCGGTCAGGGCCTTGCCCAGGCACATCAGGTCCGGCGTGACCTGCTCATGCTCGCAGGCGAATAGCCGCCCCGTGCGGCAGAAGCCCGTGGCCACTTCGTCGGCGATCAGGAGCACGTCGTGGCGCCCGGTCAGCCGGCGCAGCTCGGCCAGGAAGCCGGGCGGGTGCGTGAGCATGCCGCCGGCGGCCTGTATCAGCGGCTCGACGATCACGGCGCAGTGCTCACCCGGCGCTGCGGCCAGTATCGAGTCGATCTGCCCCAGGACCGCCTCCGCGGCGCCACTGCCGGCTGGATGGTGATAGGGGTTGGGGCTGTCGGCGAAGGTCGCCTCGAACAGCAGCGGGCGGAACAGCGAGTGGAACGTCTCGACCCCGCCGACGCTGACCGCCCCGATCGTGTCGCCGTGATAGCCCCCGCGCAGGGCCAGGAACCGCCGCCGCTTCTGGCCGACATTGCGGTAGTACTGGAAGGCCATCTTTAGCGCCACCTCCACGGCCGCCGCCCCGCTGTCGCTGTAGAAGACCTTCGTCAACCCCGCCGGGGCGATCCTCACCAGCCGCTCGGCAAGCTCGATGCTGGGGACCGAGCCGTGGCCGAGCAGCGTTGTGTGGGCGACGCGGGTGAGCTGGTCGTGGATGGCGGCGTCGATCTGCGGTACGCGATGCCCGTGAAGGTTGCACCACAGGCTGGAGAAGCCGTCGATGTACCGCCGGCCGTGCGTGTCGATCAGCTCAAAGCCCTCCGCCGCGGCGATGATCCTGCCCTCGCCGTCCTGCTCGGTGAGCCAGCCCTTCATCTGCGTGAAGGGGTGCCACAGGCAGGCGTTGTCGGCCTGGTAGAGCCGGCGGGCGAGTTCGCGGTCGGTCTTTACGGCCCTGGCCATCGCCGAGGATACTACCGGCTTTCACCGGGAGCTTCCACGACCATCACCTCGCTGCCGACGCCGGCGGCCAGCACGTCGCACGCCCGGTCGCGGTTGACCGCCACCTCCAGCAAGCCCATCGAGTCGAACAGCGCCAGCGCCTCCCCCTCGGCCGCCTGGGCGTAGGTCAGTCGAAACGGGATCGCCTGCTGGTTCCCGCAGCCCACCCGCACGCCAGCAGGTGAGTGCCATCTGCGGCTGACCAGCTCTGCCGAGATGTTGCTGATCAGATTGCCGAAGCGGTCCACGTAGATGACCTGGCCCGCGACGCGGCCGGCGTCTTCGCGCGGCGCCGGCAGCTCGATGGCCTTGTAGCTGCCCGCCGGCGGGCCCAGCTTCGAGATGGCAAGCCCGTTCAGGATCCTTCCGGCAAGCGGGGCGAAGATGTCCCTGCCGTGGAAGGTCATCGACGCGGCGGCCTGGCGGAGCTGCTCAGCCTCCCGCACGACGACCAGCGACTCCACCGGCAGCGCGGCGGCGACGAAGCCGATCACCCCATTGTCGGGGAGCAGGAATCGCTGCCGCCCGAACGACCCCGCCAGGATGCGGCGGCCGGTCCCGACGCCAGGATCGACCACCACCATGTGCAGAGTGTCAGGGGGAAAGTACGGGGCGGCCTGGGCCAGGACGATCGCCGCCGCCAGAACGTCGTGCGGGGGGACGTCGTGGCTGATGTCCACGATGGTGGCTGTCGGGCAGGCACTGAGTATCACGCCCTTCATGGCCGCCACGTAAGGGTCAGCGGTCCCGAAGTCGGTCAGCAATGTCACCAGAGGCTGCTTTGCCATGTCGCGTTTGCGGCGTTTGTCCGCCAGGCGGCCGACCCATATAATAGGCATAGAGTGGCGCCGGAAGAAGACAATCCGTCGGCCCTGCGATACGCCATGGTCGAGGGCCAGCTCAGGGCCAGGGGGATCACCGATCGCGCGGTGCTGGAGGCCTTCCTGGCCACGCCCCGGGAACTGTTCATCCCGCCCGAGCAGCGTCACCAGGCCTACGAGGACTGCCCCGTGCCCATCGGCTACGGGCAGACGATAAGCCAGCCTTACGTCATCGCGCTGATGCTCCAGGAGCTCACCATCCAGCCCACCCACCTGGTACTGGACGTAGGGGCGGGCAGCGGCTACCAGACCGCCCTGCTTGCCGCCCTGGCCAAGCACGTCTACGCCGTTGAGCGGATAGCCGCCCTCACAGAGCGGGCCATCTGCACGCTGGGCAGCCTGGGCATCGCCAACGTCACGCTGGCCACGCAGGACGGCAGCCTCGGCTGGGCGGCGCAGGCGCCCTTCGACCGGATCATCTGTGGGGCCGGTGCCATCGACGTGCCAAAGCCGTGGATCGCCCAACTCGCCGACGGCGGGCGGATCATCATGCCCGTCGGCGGCGAACACTACCAGACCCTCGTGCTCGTCGAACGCCAGGCAGACAAGATCAGCCGCCGCGAGCTGTGCGACGTCCGGTTCGTCAAGCTCATAGGCCGCGGCCACGGCGCCTGGCCGGAAGAATGAATAGACATCCCGCGTGCAGCAAAGCTGCACGCCCTACGGGGCGGAGGGTTGGGCCAGTGGCAGTCCCGCAGCGTAGATGGTGCTGGCGCCGACAGCGACAAGGCGGAGCGTGCCGGCGGCGTCGATGGTGCCTTCCCAAGGCTGATCCTTGTTAAGCACAGTGACGGGCTGGAAGGCGTAGACGGCGTTTGCTGCGTGGTGGGTCTGCTCGGCAGTGGCCTGGTCGGTAAGCGGGGAAGGCGGGGGAAGCTTCTGCCCCGCCGGGCGGAATGAGACGTGCAGCGCGTCGGCATCGGCTGGCCGCTCGACGCGCCAATGCCATCGGCCGTCGGCGTAGCGAAGCTGCCCGTGCAGCGGCTGGGGTAGTTTGAGTCGCGTGGCCGGGTCGCCCAGCAGCGCGTACAGCAGCATCTGGTCGCGGCGGAGCCGGTCTGTGTCGATTCTCGCCTCCAGCGTGCCCTCGACCTCAGCCAGCATCGCCTCAATCAGCGGGTTCTGCGCGCGGTACGCGTCGCGCTGAGCGGCCAGCCAGAACTCACCGAGCCGGCGGTGCCCCTGCCCCCAGGCGGCGGCGACGGCCTGGGCGGAGAAGTAGTTCGGCAGCGGGTGCGACTCGGTGGCCGCAGCGATCACTGCGACCGGCCCGCCCGGCGCTTTTAGAAGTGCCTCGGCCAGACAGTCGTCGCTGCCCGCGAAGTCGCCGCAGTAGCAGGCCAGGATCACCATCGGCCCGGCCGGGGTGCCCTCGGCCAGCGTCGCCGAGGCCGCCGCCGCGTCGTAGCCGATCATCCGCCCGCCGAAGTCCATCGAATAGAAGTGCCGGCGGGTTCCGTGCCCGATGAGGAAGATAAGCGCCCCGCCGCGGCGGAACTGATCCTGGAACGCCCGCGCCTGCGCCAGCGGCCAATGGCAGAACGGGCTGCCGGCGCTACCGAAGATGATCCACGGCTGGACCCACCGCGGGGCCAGGCGCTCCAGCCCGCCGGTCAGCAGCGCCCCCGCCAGCAGGTCCGCCGCACTGCCCCACTGCCCGCTGCCCGCCCAGATGGGGATGGTCAGGTCCTCCAGGCTCGGCGGGCGGGACTCGTAGGAGATGATCTTGGCTACGAGCGCAGCGGCCTGTGCGGCGGTTCGCACGGGCAGCCGGCCCACGGGGACATCTGGCAGGCCGTCACCGTCCAGGTCGCCCCAGAGGGCGTCGCTCGGTATGTCCTGCCGCTGCGTGGACCGCCAGCGATAAAAACCCGCTCGCCTGGCCGGCAGGAACCAGGGCTCGCGGCTGCTTTCCGTGCCCTGATCATCGCCCACCAGCAGGATCATCGCCGGCCTGACACCGCAGGAGCGGATAGCCTGGTCGACCGGCTCGGCGGAGACGACCACACCGAGGCCTTCGGCCCGGCGGTACCCGGCCAGCGGGGCGACCGCCCTGAGGAACATCGGCCTGGTCACCACCAGATAAGGCCCCTGGCCCTTAGCGGCAGGCGGGGCAGGGTATGAGGCCGCCTGAACACACGCAACGATCACCCCCGCGGCGAGGAGCACGGTCAAGCCCAGAGCTGGTCGTCTCACGTGCGACTCCTTGGCGCGGCACACTCAGACCCGCGCCGACTTCCGCCCGGGTAGGGCTAGCGGTCGCCGTCGAATCGGCCGGCGAGCAGGTCGCGGATGAACGCAGCCAGGCCGCGGTCGGCGAGATGTCTGGCTGCGGCGGCTACTTCGGCCGGGGAGTTCGGCATCGCTGCGCCCAGGCCCGCGCCGCGGATCATCGTCAGATCGTTCACGTCGTCGCCGACGGCGGCGATTTGGGAGGGCGGGATAAGGCCGCCCTGTGCGATGTACCTGACGGCGGCGAACTTGTCGGTGCCGGCGGCGAAGGCCTCCACGATCGTCACCCCGTAATTGGGGGCGAAAATCGAGTGTATGTTCAGCAGCCCGTTGAACCGCTCGGCCAGCGCCGCTGCCAGCCGGCGGCCTTCATCCGGCTCGACCACGGTGCTGATCCGCAGCGGCTCAAGCAGGTCGGCCTCGTCGGCCAGCCGGCCCACGCGACGGACCTTGACGTTCATCTGGCTGAACCATCGCCGGTCGGCCTGGTCGCGGTCGGCGCCGTCGGTGAGGTAGTAGTCCAGGCCGTACCGCCAGGCGTCGACGATGGCCATGGCGCAGTGGCCGGCGGCGGCGAGGGCCTCGTCGAACTGGCAGGCGAGGTCGCGTGGCATCGCCCGCTGGCAGAGGGATCGTCCGGTGTCCGGCTCGCTGACCAGCGCCCCGCCGATCAGCACGATCGGCTCGAACGGCGCAGCCAGGTGTAGTTGCCGCCAGATCGGCAGCGTCTCGACGTAGCTGCGTCCGGTGGCCAGGCAGACGGCCAGGCCGGCGCGGCGGGCGGCGGCGACGGCGCCGGTCACATCGTCGGTAACGACGCCGTCCGGCCCGACGAGCGTGCCGTCTACGTCAATGGCGAGCAACTTGTATTTCATGGCAGACGCTCCGTAGAGCAGACTCAATTATGGGCAAGTGAGGCCAGATCGCCAGTGGCAGCCTCCGAGGGACCAGGGACCGGGGACTAGGGACCAGCAGGTTACCCCCCCGCTTCGCCGCAGCGCCTGACAAGAGACAAACTTCGAACTCCCGAACTCCGAACTTCCGAACTTCGAACTTTGCGGTTCAGTTTCCCGCCGGGGTGTACTTGCAGACGCAGTCGAATAGCTCCCCGCCCACGCGCTTGGCGACGGCGGCGTCCTTGAGCAGGGCCAGCCGCAGGGCGTCGACTGTGAAGGCCGCATCCAGGTTGCTCTCGACGGCCCGGCCCATGCCGACGATGACGACCAGCTCGGCGTCGGCGGCCGCCTCGTTCAGCTCGTCGGAGACCGCCGACAGGTCGATCAGCGGGCTTGCGTTGCCGGTGGAGACCACCTCGAGCATCTCGGCGGTGATAAGCGTGGCCAGGTCCTCATCGCCAGCGGCCAGGTTTTCGACGACCGCCACGGTCTCGTCGGCCGTGATGTCATTCAGGCTCGGCAGCTCGTTGGCCGCCAGGACGATCTTCGTGCCCGCAAGGGCCAGCTCGCGCACCAGCGGCATCACGCCCAGCACGAAGTCGCTGCCGGCGTTGTCCACGAAGACGATGGCCTTGCTCCACTTGGCCGGCGGGACGCCCTTCAGTTCCGCGGCCAGGCGGTCGTAATCGTCGATCAGCCAGGGGCGCGGCTTGCCGTTGGCGACGGCGGCCAGGAAGTCGGTCGGCTCGCTCGCCAGGTGCATGGTAGCCTGGCTGCCCAGGTCGAAGACGTTGCCGGCAAAGACGCACTTGACCAGGTGCAGCCAGCGGTCCGGCCCGCCCATGGCGTGCAGCTTGCGGACCACTACGGGGTACAGCCTGCCCGCAGAGGCGTTCTCCCGGTCCTTGACGTGCTTGAACGGGTCGTGCAGGCCGTTGGCTCGCAGCGTCTGGTCCCGCAGGCGGCACAGCTCCATGATGTTGCACTTTCCGCCCGGCAGCGAGGATGGATCAGCATGAAGCTGGGCCAGAGCCTTGTTGAACTGCTCGCGCGCGGCGGCGATCTGCTTGGTGGCCTTTCGGCCGTACTGCGCGGCGGCGTGGGTCAGCATCACCTCGAAGTGCTTGTGGAAGTGGTCCAGCCAGTGGCCACGGGCCGCTTTGTCAACCAATAAGTCCCAGTCGTGAGCGACGTAGTTGGCCGGTTCGCGGAGCAGGCAGAAATGGCTCATAGATCCGGTTAGTCCGCTCGAAGCAGTTACCTCATCGTCTTGCCGTCACTGACACCGGCGATGACTA
>Ga0315280_10004541_pt1 | contig 20406 bp, 18 predicted proteins | sample YL17G06_40_MG_FD_203697 | JGI IMG/M metagenome (GOLD analysis project Ga0315280, IMG submission 203697) | Sediment microbial communities from Yellowstone Lake, YNP, Wyoming, USA - YL17G06_40 | ecosystem: Environmental > Aquatic > Freshwater > Lake > Sediment | place: USA: Wyoming | collected... | reverse complement strand
TTTATCGCGTACGCACTCGTGAGCGTATTAGCCAACGGATAGCGGTTGATATGCAGCGAGATGTATACATTGCCCGACAAAGTTGCACAATAAAGACACTGCATCGTAGCAGAACAGGCGAAATGAGAAAAGCAGGATAGAAAGGAACTCTGTAAAGATGCTACAGTCTCATTTTTTCACAGTTTTCTCCTCCTTCTTTTGATTAAACCTAAAAAGTATCCTCAAAGTTTAAACTATTCTCCTTCTTTTCGGCCAGCCGACCAGGCCTACGCCAATACCACCGAGGATAACACATACACTTAGTTTACGATTGTCTTTGGGCAGCCTCCTCCAGGGGGCATCCCACTCCTATCGTATAATTATACCAGAATTCAATCGCGGAAGTCAAGCGCCCAAAACACGTTTTTTGAAAAAAATGTCTTAGCCCTATTTTTGTCCCAAAAAAGGATAAAAACGGCCGAGACAAAGGCACTTGCAGTCCAGGCCAGGATATTCACCTTTGATAGAGTCATCGAATCGTGGACAGCCGGGTTCATAGACCAGCAGTTCGACACCATCACCGAATTTATGCGCAACGATGGTCGATTCTACATCGGGCAAATCGAGCGAGAAACCTTCACCGCGTGATTCAGAGGATTTTATCAACGATGAATCTTGCGCTAAAAAATATATCTATCGCCATCGCCGCTGAAAGAATGATCAGCCGAATAACGGTGAGTCGCAGCTTAGCGCGAATGATGAAAAATATTATGCCTGCCGCAACTGCCCCAAGAATGTACATCTTGCCCGTTTGGGTAAAGAGCCTGGCGTATCCTGCTGCCAGACCCAAGAATATCTGAAAATATTTTGTCGCCAGAAGCAACGCTGCGATTGCAAATGTGCCCAGAATAATTGAAACCAGCAAGACCCATTTTCTGTCAGCAAAGCCGGCAGAGGTAAGGCCCTGCAGGCCCACGCCGACCAAAACCGAGCAGCACACGGCAGGAATGCTCAGCCACAGTATCGGACTGACACCGAATAAAGAGTTGCGAAAAGCCAGCACCGTGCCAAGGCAAAGAATAACCATTATGCCCACCCGCCGGGCGGCAAAAAGCATAGCAAATCCCATCAATAGCAAAGCCACCGGGACATGACAAAAGCCCAAAGGCACCAAGTTGCGATTGGCCGCAACTAATGGAGCAAAAAGACCCAGTAAATCGGCTAATCGCAGTCTGGTTCGGATCGGAACCGCGAACAAGCCATAGTGGGCGGATACCCTGAAGAAAAGCAGGATGGCCAAAAACGGCAGGGCTGAAAGCGGCAAAGCCGCCAACCGCCAGCGATTCTTGCCGATAAATGCAGCCGGGCAAAATAGCCAGGGTATAACTGCGGCCAAAAAGCCGGCTGTGGGGTGGAATTTAGCCAGACCCAGAATGAACGGCCCAAAGCCATATATCGCCCCGGCGAAAAAAGAGCCGGCAAAGGAGCTGACCCATCTGCGGCTCAAGACAAAGCAACCCAGAGAAGCCAAACAGACATTCACGACCAGAAGATACTGCGGTAGGCGAAATTTTACCAAATATGGGCTGTAAAGATATATGGCCAAACCGCCATAGATTACCACCGCCAGAGTGAAACTGCTCAGGTGGCTGCTAGTGTCCTGGTTTAGGATTTTTAGCTTACTGGTCACGAACAATGAATCATTTTAGAATTACTTTGCCCGTGCCGGTGGTTATCCTGCCTATCGTGTAGACCTTTTCGCCGAGCTTGGTTAGCTTATTAGCTATCGAATCGGCAAAGTCCTCCGCGATGATCAGCACAAAGCCAATGCCCATATTAAAGACCCTGAACATCTCCGATTCTTCGACAGGGCCCTTATCTTGCAGGAACGTGAAAATTTTGTGCACCGGCCAACTGAACTTTTTGATTGCCGCGTCGCAGTTGTTAGGAATCACCCGCGGGATATTGCCCACCAGTCCGCCGCCCGTGATATGCGCCATGCCGCGCACCACTTTCTTGACCTTGTACTGGGCCAGCAGCTTGACTATCGAGCGAGCATATATTCGCGTCGGCTCCAGCAGCACATCGCCAAGCACTGCGCCGTCGAGCTCATCGAGCACATCGGTCATTTTCAAGCCCAGGCGTTTGAAGCAGATATTGCGAGCCAGCGCATAGCCGTTGGAGTGGAGGCCAGTGGAGGCTATGCCCAGAATGATGTCGCCGGCTTTTGCATTTGCTCCCGTGAGGATTTTCCTGCGCTCAACGACCCCTACCGCAAAGCCCGCCATATCGAAATCGCCCTTTTTGTAGGTATCGGGCATTTCAGCGGTTTCTCCGCCCAGGAGCGCACAGCCGGCGATTCGGCAGCCGGCTGCAACGCCTTTTACCATCTCGACTATTACGCTGGGCTCCAGCTTGTGCACCGCCAGATAGTCCAGGAAGAATAATGGTTCAGCGCCCACCACCAGCATGTCGTTGACGTTCATCGCCACCAAATCTATGCCGACGGTGTCGTACTTTTTAATCTTGGCGGCCAGTTGAACCTTGCTGCCGACGCCATCCGTGCAGGCCACCAGCACGGGATTCCTATAGTTTTTCTTGAAGAGCTTCTCATCGTAGTCCAGCCGAAATAGGCCCGCAAAACCGCCCGGCAATTCAACAACTCTCGGCCCAAAGGTGCTGGCCAGGTGCGAATAAATCTGCTCCTCACTTTTGTCGCTCGCATCGACACTCACGCCGGACTGTTCGTATGTTATGTAGTCAGCCATATTCCCTGAGTATTCGACTTGCCCTTATGACTAGGCGGACCGTGACCTAAAGCGCCTAAAGTTTTGCATTTGTGTTAGCCGATTTCCTCGTCGATCCAGCCGACAAGTTCCTTGACCTCATCCAGGGTAATGTCGCCCATGTGGGCGATGCGGAAGGTCAGCTCTTTTAGTTTGCCGTAGCCGTTGCCGAAGAGCGTGTTGTGCTTCTGCTGGATGGCTTTTATAACCTCGGCGACGTTAATGCTGCGAGTATTTTTGACGGTCGTAAGAGTATTGGAGGCGTATTTTTCTTCGCAGAAAAGGGCGAATCTTTCTTTGGCCCAGCCTCTTACAAAATCGCCCATCTGTTTGTGCCGCCGCCATACATTTTCCATGCCCTCTTTGAGCAGCTTTTCGCACTGGTAATGAAGGGCCATGATGTGAGGGATGCTGGGAGTAGTGGGAGTCTGATTCTGCTCAGCCTTTTTTGCAAATTCCTGGAAGTCGAAATAGTAGCCCCGTCCGGGCACGCTTTTGCTTTTTGCAAGTGCCCGGTTGCTGACCGCCACGACCGCCAGGCCAGGCGGAATGGCAAAAGCCTTTTGCACCGAGCCAACCACCACATCCCAGCCCAGTTCATCAAATTTCAAGGGCAGTCCCGCCATGCTGCTGACCGAGTCTACAAAGACCAAGACATCGGGATACTTTTCTTTCATCATAGCACTTATTTGGTCGACCGGATTCATCAGACCCGTACTTGTTTCGTTATGAATGATTGTAATAGCAGCGAAATTGCCAGCGGCAAGTTTCTGGTCAATCATCTCCGGCAGAGTTGGCTGTCCCCACTCGACTTTCAGCACCTCCACGTTTCTGCCGCAGCTTTTGGCGACATCGGCCCACTTCTCGCTGAACGCGCCGCAGCAGGTACACAAAACCGTCTCGTCGGGAGTCACGCAGTTGCGAATGGATGCTTCCCAGCCGCCGGAACCGGAAGATGTGAACAAGAAAACATTTTGCCTGGTGAAAAGGATTTTTTTCAGCATATCGGTTGTTTCGCCGTGCAGTTGGGCATATTCTTTGCCGCGATGTCCCAGTGTGGGACGTGCAAGCTGCTGCAAAACGTCATCGTTGACTTTCACTGGCCCAGGAATAAACAATCTCGGCGGATTTCTCCAATCTGGCATGTTCGGATCTCCCATACAAAAACTATAGTTTCTGGATAGTTAAGCCCGTGTGCATCTTCGGAAAGAAGTAAGTTGACTTAGGCGGCATTCGTTCGCCAGCGTCGGTAACCATCTTTAGCTGTTGCATTTTTATTGGGTTCATAAAGAAGGCTGCTTGTTTTTGCCCGCCCTGGATTTGGCTAATCGCATCATCTATTGCATCGGGCGTATCTTTCACATACTCAAGATTCTGGCCTTTTGCCAGCCTCTCTTGGTCGATTCCCAGAAGTCTTTCCAGGACAAGTTTGTGCAGGATAGAGGCGTCGAGCATCCTCCAGGCTGCGCTTTTATCCGGTGTGGCTGAATCCATAGCCTGCTTATTTTTAAGGACAGCCAGGTAAAAGCGATTTTCGCCGGCGTAAATACCAAACGCGGTTTCATTGTTATCATACTCGGCCTTCATCATCGCCAGCATCTTTTGCCTTGCCCGATCTCCGCCGGTGACGGAACTAAATCGCAGCTCTGTAACTTCAAAGTCCTCTTTCAACTCGGCAATTAGCTGGTCGATGTCAAAGTTTTCTAGATTGCCCGCAAGGCGATGAGTAGCCAAAACCTTCAGTCCGTCCTGGCACACATTGACAAATGCAAGCATCTGATACCTCGCCGCCGGATTATTGCTCTGTTTAGAGTAGTGAAGTCCGGTAGTATAGCGGTGATGGCCGTCTGCAATGATGCAGGTTTTATCGCTCATCATCCTTGCTATCGCTTCTATGTCCCGTTTGGAGGTTATCGCGTAAACACGATGCCGCACGTTGTCATCGTCCACAAAGTCAATGAGTGGCTCTTGCCCGCCAGACGTATGGCGGACTTGTGCAGCGATCTTTTCGATGATCTTTTCGGCGATTTTCTGCCGGTCTTCGTAAAGCATAAAGACCAGGCCGAATCGGGCTTCGGTCGCCTTTTTCAACTTGAGCCGGTCGTTCAACTGCTCATTAAGGATTTGTTCGTGCGGCCTGACACATCCCGGCGGGCCAAAATCTTCGAGCTTTGCCAGCGCTATGAAATTAAGCCGTTGAAGTGCGGTCCCGGCCAACTGGAAATCCTGAACGTATGCGTAGACAGCCTCGGTCGAGTCCTGCTTCAGAGCGCCTTCCTGCATCCATTGCGCCAGATACTGGGCCGCCCTTGTGTATTGATTGTTGCTGTCATTGTCGCAGGGCGTTGCTTTGCCCTTGGTTATCCGCACGATATTGTACTTGCTCCTCTGATAGAGCTGTTCTTGCTGAGATGGGCTAATGACATCGAAGGGCGGAGCGATACACTTACCCACATCGCCCACTACGGCTGGGTTAAATCTGAAGGCTTTGAACGGCCTAATTTCCATATCTGTATCTTGCCTCTTCCATTCGATGCCCTTACTAACCTTCGCAACGGTTGCCGGCAGAATTCGCGATGGAGAATAATATAAAACCCGCCGCAGTTTGTCAAACCTGATTTATGCTATAGCCGGGCGGAATCTTTTCGCCATTTTGGCACAAAAACGGTATCTTACCTTCAGATGAAAGCTGGCACGATACCAACAACGTGTGTAGCGGTTCTGGTTTGTACGCTTTCTGGAGGTAGTTCCGACTGTTACTCGGCGATGGAGTCGCCACGCAGTGGCGAAGTCCGCGGGCAGCCCTGGCCGCTCCACATAATCGACAATTCTTCGCGGGGCGCCGACGGAGTCAGGATAGCTGACGTGAATGGCGACGGCCTGCCCGATATAACTACCGGCTGGGAGCAGGGCGGTGTTACCAGAGTATATGTTCATCCTGGATACGCCAGGGTGAAACAACCGTGGCCGGCAGTCACGGTCGGGCAGACCTCCTCGGTCGAAGATGCCGTCTTTGTCGACCTTGACAGCGACGGTGCTGTCGATGTTATCAGTTCCTGCCAGGGCAGCACTAAAAGGCTATTCGTACATTGGGCGCCACTTGATAAAAATGGTTATCTGAATCCTGTTAGGTGGCAGACGGAGGTTTTTCCCGCGTGCGATGGGCTAACCCGGTGGATGTTTGCTGCCGGTATGCAGGTCGATGGCAAGTATGGCATCGACATCGTAGCCGGCGGCAAAAACGCCGCAGCGCAGATCGGCTGGCTCGAAGCCCCTGGCAATCCTCGAGCGGTCTGCGATTATCGCTGGCACTCAATGTCTCCTGTTGGGTGGGTGATGTCCATTATCCTGTCCAATATGGATGGCGACGGCGATCTCGATGTCGCTATCAGTGACAGGTTCGGTCCAATGCGAGGCTGTCGCTGGCTCGAGAACCCTGCCCCCGGCCCGGCTCAGTGTCAGCAGTGGAAAAACCATTTCATCGGCGCCGTGGGTATGGAAGCTATGTTTATGGAAATAGCCGATTTGGACGATGACAGATTGGCCGACATCATCGTTGCGGTCAAGCCGAAGGGCATATTGTACCTTCGCCGCCTTGATGCGACCGGTCTATCGTGGCAGCAGCATGAGATTGCCCTGCCCGAGGGCACCGGAACAACAAAGGCCGTTGCGGTAGGCGATATTGATAAGGATGGGCGAAAGGACATAGTGTTTACCTGTGAGAATGCTCGCGGCAAATATGGTGTGGGATGGCTTTCATACCAAAACGCCGTGACGGATTCCCAGTGGATTCACCATGATATTAGCGGCGACAAACTTGGAATTAAATACGACCGGATTGAGCTGTTAGATTTAGATAACGATGGCGACCTTGATGTGCTAACCACGGAAGAAAGCCAGGGCGGCGTCGGGCTGGGCGTTATCTGGTACGAGAATCCACATTAAAACAGAATACAGAATTCAGAATACAGTATTTAGAATTCTGTCTCTGCTATTCTGTCTCCTGTCTCCTTCTTTTTTGCCAGGTATTCGTTTATCGCGGCGGCGGCGATTCGGCCCTGGCCCATAGCCAAGATAACGGTAGCGGCGCCCAGCACGATGTCACCGCCGGCATAAACATCCTCCAAGGAGGTCTTGCAGTCTTCGTCAACGACGATGTTCCCCCACTTGTTGAACGCAAGAGCGGGCGTGGTTTGGGCAATTATGGGATTAGCAACATTGCCGATAGCTATTATCACGGCGTCAACTTCAAGGGCAAACTCTGAGCCTTCTATGGGGACAGGTCTTGCTCTGCCAGATTCATCCTGCTCGCCCAGCCGATATTTTAGACATTCAATGCCGACAACATTGCAATTTTGGTCGCCTATTATTCTCTTGGGGCTTTGCAGCAGGTGAAATTCCACGCCCTCTTCTTTTGCGTGGTGGACTTCTTCGATTCGGGCGGGCATTTCTTTTTCGCTTCTCCGGTAGACTAGATACACCTTCTCTGCGCCGAGTCTGACAGCCATTCGGGCGGAGTCCATAGCCACGTTGCCGCCGCCGATGACCGCGACTTTCTTTGGGCGGGCGATGGGGGTGTCGGCGCCCTTGCCGAAATCGTAGGCCCTCATAAGATTTGCGCGGGTGAGGTACTCGTTGGCGCTATAAACGCCGATAAGGGATTCGCCCTCGATGCCCATAAACTGCGGTAGGCCCGCTCCGACACCGATGTAGACCGCGTCGTAGCCGTCCTGGTTCATTAACTGCTCAATAGTTCTTGTTCTGCCGACAATAAAATTGCAGATGATTTTGACGCCCATCTTTTTCAGGGCGTCGATTTCTTTCTGGACGATTGCCTTGGGCAGCCTGAATTCAGGGATTCCGTAGACCATTACGCCGCCCGGCCTGTGAAAGGCCTCGAATATAGTGACATCGTGTCCGGCTCTTCTGGCATCTGCCGCGGCGACGATACCGCCTGGACCTGAGCCTATCACGGCGACTTTCATTCCGGTCTGGGGGGCAACGGTCAGACTCGTCTCCGGTCCCCCTGCTTGCGCAGGGGCAAGCTTGTCCCCGCGAAGGCGGGGATCCATCGTCGCCGTACCGGCGACGGCTAAACGGTGGCCGGCGATGGCTAAACCGTGGTCGGCGACAAATCTTTCCAGCCGGCCTATGGAGACGGCTTTGGTCGGGTCCTTAAATTTGACGCCCACAGTGCAGGTCTGCTGACACTGAACCTCCTGGGGGCAGACCCGGCCACAAACGGCGGGCAAGAGCGAGTTTTCTTTTATGATATCCAGGGCTTCTTCGTACCGGCCGTCGGCGATAGCCGCGACAAAATCCTTTATTCTTATCCGCACCGGGCAGCCTTTAATACACGGAGCATTCTTACATTGCAAGCATCGCAGCGCCTCCAGCCGAGCCGCAGTTTCAGTGTAGCCCAACGCCACTTCGTTGACATTGTGACATCTATCGTTGTGGTCCTGCTCCGGCATCGGTTGAGGTGGAATCTTGAACCTCTCAGCAGGCGTAAGTTTACCAGCCTTTTTCTTCTCCAAAAGCTCTTCAAGAACCTGTTGTCTGTGTTCTTCCGTCGTTATATTGTCACCTCTCATCCGTTGTCCGGTGTCCATCCTGGACCATCGCCGTGCCGGCGACGGCTAAACTTTTTGTAGTGTTCGTAGGCCTGCTGTTCCTGGCTGCTGTAAGCGTTTAGTCTCTTTATCATCAAATCGAAGTTTACTTTGTGCCCATCGAATTCCGGGCCATCCACGCAGACAAATTTTGGCTTGCCATCAATTTCGACCCGGCAGCCGCCGCACATCCCCGTGCCGTCAACCATAATGGTATTGAGCGAAACCTGGATAGGGACGTTGAATTGCCTTGTCGCTTCGGCACAAAATTTCATCATTACGGCTGGGCCGATGGCAAAAGCCCGGTCTGGCTTGGAATTACGCCGGCAGACTTCTTTCAGCGGCTCGGTCACCAAAGCCTTTCGCCCGTATGAGCCATCATCTGTCGCAACTATCAACTCATCGGAAATCTGGCGGAATTCATCTTCGAGGATCAGTAAGGTTTTACTTCGTGCTCCGAGGATGCTAATAATTTTGTTGCCCGCTTCTTTTAGGGCCCTGGCGATTGGCAGCAAGGGTGCGATACCGATACCTCCGCCCACGCAGACCACGGTGCCGAATTTTTCGATATGTGTGGGCCTGCCGAGCGGCCCGGAGATATTGGCGATTTCATCTCCGACCTGCAGGTCGGATAGTTCCGCGGTGGTTTTACCGACCCGCTGCCAGATAAGGCGAATAGTGCCTTTTCCAGCATCGGCATCCGCGATTGTCAGAGGGATTCGCTCAGCGTATTCGTTATTTATGCTGATAATGACGAATTGCCCTGGACTTCTGGCCTGGGCGATAAGTGGGGCTTCAACCTCGGCGGCGAAAACGTCCTGCGAGAGTTGCTTTTTGGCGACAATTTTATGCGGCATTTTTCTATATTATGTTGAACGAGGCAAGAACCCCGCGTGAAACGCGGGCCTAAATACTTAGCCGGCGGTTCCACCGCCGGTTTGCTGGCCAGAGGTTTCAAGTTTCTCGGATTCTTGCATATCCGACAAGGCCGGCTGCCTGCTTTTCGCCGGCAATTCCGCGATGGGAATCGGCGTCGGCTCGGCAGCGGCAAAAATGGCCTTTGGCACAATCTCTTCGGCGGGCTCATCGGTCAACGACCGTAAGTAAATGTCAGCCGAACCTTCCCCGAGCGCAGCCGAGGGAGATTCCGGCTGTTCAGCCCACACCAATTTTGCCCGAATTAGCTCCAAAAGTGCCAGGAACAATCCGATCATTGCCACGCGGCTGGGCGCTCGCTCGAATATCCGCTTAAAGGGCATCGGGCCTTCGGTTTGCAGACGGTGGAGTATCTCGATCTGATATAAGTCGATGGGCGTATCATCCTTGATGAGCCTTACATCATGGACTGTGCCGGTGGCCTTACAGATAGAGTCAAACGCCTCCAGTAAGTCCCAAATGCTCACCTGCTCGATGTCAAGCTCGGGCTCTGCATCGGGTCTTAATCGTTCGATACCTGCCGGACGAGAGAATCGCTGGCCGTGCTCGTCCGCTGCGGCCTCAAGCAAATTGGCGGCGTCTTTGAACCTCTTGTATTCAAGGAGCTGGCGGATAAGCTCGGCACGCGGGTCTGCCAGGTCCTGGTCCTCCAGTTGTTCCGGCTCCGCTGTTGGCAGAAGCATTGCAGATTTTATCTCCATCAGTGTTGCCGCCATAACCAAGAAGTCGCTGGCCAGGTCGATATCCAGGCTTTTGAGTATCTCAATGTAGCGGATATATTGGTCCGTTATCTTGGCGATGGGAATGTCATAAATATCCACCTCTTCTTTGCGGACCAGGTACAGCAGCAAATCCAGCGGTCCTGCAAATATATCAAGATCTACACGATAATCAGCCAATTATTGCTCCTAATCGGGACGAGCTAGAACTAAATATCTGTATGATGATTTTTCAAAAAATCGAAGTTGGACATACTTTGAAAGGCAAAAATGCACAAGCTTTTTTGCCTTTCAAACCTGATAGACCAGTTCAGGACACCGATCTGTATTATTTGAGCAACTCCAGCCGTCGATTTGCTCAAATAATATATGTCCAACTTCAATTTTTTGACCATCTTGGGTTCAATTTCGCTGCTAAGGGACTACTCATCGTCATCAGGCGGCGCATCGACAGGTTTACTTTCAGACTGTAAGATTTCCAGCGCCTTTTCGGCCTGGCTTTCAAGGGTTTGCAACTCTATATGGATGGCGGCAAACACGCCGGAACACACGGTCGCCACATTTTGGCCGGTCACCACCGATTTAATCCCAAAATCATCGAGTAACTGTTTGGCCAGCTCGGCTTCGATGTAGTCGGTGAACTGTGCGACTGTAACGAGCTTATCGGCCATAGTACGCTCCCAAGCCCACGGCATTTCGAGCCGCGGCGAGAGTTTGGCCAGCTACGGCTCTGGCACGCCTGGCACCCTCGGCAAGGACTTCCCTGACGTAGGCGGAATTATGCTTGAGATCGGCTCTTTTTTCGCGGAAGGGCTTGAAGTAGTCTATCACTAGCTCGGCCAGGCGTTTTTTGGCCTGGCTGTAGCCGGTGCCGCCGCTGCGGTATCTATTTTCCCAATCGGCCAGCTCTTGCGGCTGGGCGAACAACTTCAAAAGGGCAAAGACGTTACATCTGTCGGGGTCTTTGGGTTCGGCAACCGGGGTAGAGTCGGTCACGATCCTCATAATCTTCTTTCGCAGGCCTTCTTCCGATTCGAATATCTCGATGGTGTTGTCGTAGCTCTTACTCATTTTTCGCCCATCGGTGCCGGGGACAACCGCCACCGACTCGATAATGTGCGCTTCCGGTATCGTAAAGACGACGCCGTAATCGTTGTTGAACCGCCCGGCGATGTCCCTGGTGACCTCAATATGCTGTTTCTGGTCGGCGCCTACCGGCACCAGGTCCGATTTGTAAATCAGGATGTCGGCGGCCTGAAGGACAGGGTAGGCAAAGAGGCCATGGTTCGGGGCCAGTCCTTGGGCAACCTTATCTTTGAAGCTGACGCAGCGCTGCAGCAGTCCCATCGGGGTCACGCAGGAAAGCAGCCAAGTCAGTTCTGTAACCTCAGGCACATCGGATTGTCGCCAGAAGACGGTCTTGTTGGTATCTAGGCCCAGAGCGATATAGTCCATCGCCACATCGAGCGTATAGCGGGCAATGTCGGCAGGCTTAGGGTTGCTCGTCAGGGCGTGGAAGTCGGCGATAAAGTAAAAGCACTCGTGGTCGGCCTGGAGCTGCAGGTGCTGGCGCATCGCACCGAAATAGTTGCCTATATGAAGCCGCCCCGATGGTTGTATGCCCGAAAGTACTCTCAAGTCAAAGTTCTCGATTCTGTATCCTGAATTCTGTGTTCTGTCTTCTGTTTTGACTTATGTCCGGCCAAGTGACTTCATGTGCCGCTTTGACTTGCGAAGTCCCATTCTGGATGCTTTCTTTTTTACGGCTTCGATAGGCCGGCCGAGCTTACCAGCTATCTCAGCAGTGGCGTGATCCGGGAACAGTCTTTTAAGCGTATTGATGTCGGCCTTTGACCATACACCCTTAACGAGTTTCTTTTTTGCCATGGCACAACTCCTTTCATCTTCCCTGTGTCAATTGCCAATTGTCGATTGCCAATTGCCAATTGTCAATTGAAAATTGTCAATAGTCAATATCGTGAGGCGGCTTGCAATTCATTGAAGAAAGGCGTATGCCCGTGTTCGACACACGCGGCAGCATACAGGTACATGGCCGCCGACCAGCTCTGCCAGTCCTCGCCTTGCGGTGTGCCATCCTGTGCCCGCAGCCATTCATTGAAGCCAAACTCAACATCCGCCTGGCGGGCGGGCTGAATAAACTCTGTAAGTGCGATTAGCTTTCTCCGGGCAAGCTGGCTCCTTCCGGCGGCAACCAGTGCCGCTACGTAAAATCCACACGCGAAAGGCCAGACTCCGCCATTATGGTATTCGCCCGGCTGATTGTACCTCTTATACCGGGGCATCCAGTCCGGGTCATCAGGCCTAATATAAGGAAATAGAATGGGCGGCAGCTCGACAGCCAAATCCTCATTCCTGCGTAATGCTGCACACTCCGTCTCTATCCAGAAAACAAGGTCTCTGGCTCTGGAGGAAGATGCTATGCCGGTAAGAATTGCCAGAGAATTGCCGAGCAGGTCGAAGCGTTCGCTTCTATACACCTTGTATGACCAGAGTGCGTAATAGGGCTTGTGCCTGAGCATCAATCCTTCGTGCACGTGTCGTTGCTGACTTTCGCCCTTTATCGTGAATCGGCCCATGGCGTCGCGCAGATTCGCTGCCTGCTCATCTCGGCCAAAAAGCCGCAGGTAGGCGTAAACTATAGTGTTCACGTATAGGCCGTAGCCCAAAACCCACTGCTCGTCGCGCCAATCGCTGGTGGGCAGTTGCGCCACGATGCCGCGGTCGGAGGGACTCTGATATTCCATCCAGGTCATTGCCTTTCGTACGGCGGACTCAAGGAAGTCGTTCTCGCCGGTCGCTTTTCGGAAAAGTCCCACGGCCATCAAAAAAAGCGGCGTGGCGTCACTGGCCCCGCGGTCCTCGCGGTCGTGCACTAATGAAGGGATGTGCCCAAGCCGGCTCTGATTTCGGGCGACGGTCTGGAGCACCCGCCGAAGCGACTCGATCAGTTTCTTGTTGCCTGAGGCCAGGATGCCCAGAGACGAGATCATCAAGTCCCGCGTATAAGGTTCTGGATAGCCCCAGCCGGCTGTTCTGGGAAGCCCACGATATGGTCCGTGTGCATTGTGAAGCAGCACTTTGATTGCGGCATATTTAGCCCGCTCAATAAGTTTCTCTTCTTCTAGTTTCATCTTAGGAGATACCCAGTTTTTCAGAAATAATCGCCACGAATTTTTTGGCTATTACTCGGTAGTCAAAATTTTCGACAGCCCGTTTTCTTCCGGCTTCACCCATTTTTTTTCGCAGTTCCACATCCTGCATCAGTTGCATAAGGTAGTCGGCAATATCGTGCACGCTTGCCCGGTAATCAACCGTTCGCGGCCTTTTGAAGACCACTCGATGCCCGGCCTGGTATCCGGATTCGCCGCCCACCAGCGTTTCTCTCATCCGAATCTCCTGGGCGACTGAAGCCAGAAACGCATTTTGCCCGTGCACCATCGTATCCAGCATTCCCATTGCCTTGATGCCTATGACCGGCTTTGCACAGGCTGCCGCCTCAACCTGGATCATCCCGAATCCTTCCAGGCGTGACGGCGCGGCGTAAATGTCACACGCCGCCAATAGATATGGCATAAAATTTCGGGAGGTGATGCTGGTGGCGTAGACCACGTTTTTGTCGATGCCCAACTGTGCCGCCAGTTGCAGGTCCAGCAGGTTTTGCTGCTCGGTTCGAGGCTGAGGCCAGACCTTGCAAACGTACTTCCAGTTCGGGGCTTTGGCACGGATAATTGCCAGAGCCTGCATAACTTCCTGAGCGCCTTTGCTGGCGGCATCTCCTCCGACGGTTAGGATCATTATCTGGTCCGGCGCCACTCCGAGCGCCTCCCGCACGGCAGCGACTTTCGGGTCGTTCTTGTCACGAGGTATAAAGGAGTCGGTATCGCAGCCGACCGGAAGTACCTCGATGTTCTTGCCGCTGAGTCCGTCTCTGGTGTAGACACTTTTTACCCACCTGGAGGTTACTAGGATAATAGGTAGAGCCTCCAGGACTTCGTGGTAGTTGGCCATATAGCCGTCGGCGACAAGCCAGGGCACGGGCTGGACGCCGTAGCGTTGAGGGTGCTGCACAAGGTGTGGGGTGTGCCCCCAGTAGCCGACGCCAACCACTACGTCCGGCTTGAACCAGCGGTAATACCATTCTTTTTCCTGGCCTGACTCGAAATGCACCGAATGGACGTCGATGCCCAGCTCCTCCAATCCTCTATGGAGCAAGTTTCCCTGCGTAGCCAGTCCTGCCGGCGATGGTGGGTAGTCATAAAGAACCAGCACTTTCATCTTTTATACTCCTATTGCCTGGCTGGGTCGGCCCGCACTAATTGAACCCAAATTACAACCCCGCGTAAAACGCGGGGCTAAATATTATTTAGTCCGCCCCAGCGCAGGCGGGGGGCGGATTGGCCGCCTGAAGACACCAAAAAGATTCCGTCCGGGGCGTGGTTTTCGCTTCGAAGCTGTCGGCGGTGAAACCATAGACATTGGTAATAATATCGTGCTTTTTCTGCCATATCTTCTCCGGCAGCTCTATCATTAAATCCGCATCCTGGATGGCTACAGGCAGATGCTTGCCGCCGCCATCTTCATAGGCGAATTTCCAAATCTGATTTGCATTTAGCCTGCCGGTCTGCCACAGGGCAGAAACTGCCTTGCTGGTCTCTTCATGTCGGAGGTGTCGCGCGTATTCGCCGCCAGGACCGTGGGTGATTATAAGGTCGAATTTCTCGCCAGCAACCAATTCCAGGATGGCATTCTCCACTATGTTGCTGGTCAGCGGCGCCTGTTCAGGACCATCGTCCAGGTCGCCCATCTGACCTGCCGCATTCAATCGCTCCAGGGCCCGAAAAAACCTGGGCGAGCGGTCCGGGTCAGTTTTTCTGCAAAGTGTTATCACTTTCCAATGAGCCTGTGGATTCATCAGCATCGTACCGCCGGCCCACAAAGTCTCATCATCGGGGTGAGCCACGATTACTGCACAATTTCCAAAGTCAAACTTCATACCCGGCAACTAAAGCGGATAGCGTACAGCGTTTAGCGCGTACGCTGTACGCTGTACACTATCACCCTCAAACCTTACCGAGAATCTGTGCTATTCCTTTGCGGGTGAGCATTACGGCGATCGCAGCTAACATCAGACTCATGATCTTAGAAAGGGCTTTTGAGCCGGCCTCGCCCAGCACCCTCATCAAAACCGAAGACGATTCAAATACGATACCAGCAAGTAAAATGTTCACCATTACCGAAATCAGCGTAGCGAAAAGGCCATACTCTGGTATTATGACCAGACAGGTGGTCAGAACCGCTGGTCCCACAATCAAAGGCGTACCCAGAGGCACTGCTCCAAGCTGCTCGGTGGGTATTCTTCGTTTCTTAACAGGATTGATAATATCTGTTATAGCCAGGCAAAAAAGTATCGCTCCGCCTGCGACCATAAAATCCCCTATCGTAATACCCAAAATCCGAAATACCGCCTTACCCAGAAATATAAAGCCGACCGCCAGGCATAAGGCAGTGAGCATTGATTGCACAATAATCCTGGCTCTTTCGCTGCGCTGGATTCCTTCGGTCAGCGAGACAAAAATCGGGAGCACACCGACCGCGTCAACGGCGACAAATATGGGAATAAAAGATAGTAAAATGTCTCTGGCCATATAAGTCTATTCAAAAATCTTGCTCCATTGCCTTTTCCGTCTTTTTTGCCAGTTGCCCTTGTGGTAGACGTAGCTAACGAGCAGTGGCAGGACGCTGGTCGCTTCAGCGTAGACCATCTGTTCGCATCCGGTATCTACCTTTCCCCACGAGGACGCTTCTCTGAGGGTCGAGCCGGAAAGGCCTCCGTCTCTGACGTCGGCGACGGTAATCTGCACGGCGTACTTGTGCATAGGGACGGGTTTTCCCAGGACCTCGGCGCATATAACCGTATCCTGGGCAAAATTCTTCGGAACGCCCCCGCCTATCATAAATAGGCCCGAAACGGCGGACCTCATTTTGATCTCTGTCAGTTCTCGAAAGTCCCTTACGCTATCAATGGAAACGTGGTTCTGGGGATTTTCAACCTGGTGTTTTGCCAGCCCGAAGCCCGCGCTACAGTCGCTAAAAGCCGGGCAAAAAATCGGCACCTCATTTTCGTATGCCAGTTGAACCAGAGAGTTTTCCTTCTCCGCGTTGTCGGCAAGATATTTGCCCATTTCCTTTATAAATTCTCTCGATGAATAGGGTCTTCTGGACAATCCATCTGCGATCTGTTTTATGGTGTTGTCACAAGTCTGCAACTGCTCTTCGTCGATGAACGTATCGTAGATTCTGTCGATATACAGCTCTCTCAATTTCTTGTCGTCGACAGCGGCGCTGCCTTTGTAGTGCCGAAAACCCAGAGCCTCGAAAAAGTCCATATCGACGATCGCAGCTCCGGTAGCAACTATTGCGTCGACCATATTGTATTTGACCATATCGGCGTAGATCTGCAGGCAGCCCGCGGCGCTGGTGCTGCCCGCGATACACAAAATAATCGTGCAATCCTTGTCTTTTATCATCATATTGAGAATATCTGCCGCCCGTGCGGTGTCCCTGGCGGTAAAAGACATGCCCTTCATCGCTTCGATGATTTCGGTAGAGTCGAACGATTTTACGTCGATGTGCACGACCTTCTCTTTTAGGAAGTCTTTCTTTCGCATTCTGATCCTTTTTTGCCACAGAGAACTCAGAGGAATTATTTTGTTTCTCTATCTCTGTGAACTCTGTGTCCTCTGTGGCTCTTTTTTTGCCACGAATTTGTAGCTCAGTAGTTTATAGATGAGTTTAGCCGCCATAAAATCCGGCGCCCTGTTTCTGCTATCCGGGCACAACTCAACGACGTCAAAGCCCACAACGTTTTTCATGTCACAAACTGCTCGCAGCAATGCCAAAACCTCATACCATAGCAAGCCGCCCGGCTCGGGCGTGCCCGTAGAAGGCATTATCGAAGGGTCAAACACATCCAGGTCGATGGTGACATAAACCTGCGCCGGCAGCTTGGCAACCACCTGGTCTACCCAGCCTGTATTACTATGAATATCGTCGGCGAAGAAAACCCGGCTTTTGTCAAGAAATTCCTTTTCGCAAGAATCCATGCTTCTTATGCCCACCTGAAGGATCGGGCATAACTCTCTGACTCTAGCCATAACGCAGGCGTGATTGTACTTTGAGCCTTCATATTTATCCCTCAAGTCACAGTGGGCATCAAGCTGTAAGACTGTGATGTCACCGTACCCTTCAACGTGTGCCATCACAGAGCCGATGCTGACCGAGTGTTCTCCGCCTATTACTACGGTGAATCTGTCTTTTCGGATGTGCTCGCGGACTTTTTGTCTTACCGCCTCCACCATATCCTCGGGCGACAATTTTTGCTCTACGGGTCTATCTGTAAATATGCCTTTTCGATAAACCTCCGAGTCTGTCTCTATGTCGTAAAGCTCCATATTGGCGGACGCTTCTATTATGGCTTGGGGGCCTTTATCTGCGCCTTTGAGCCAGGTGCTGGTGCCGTCGTATGGGACAGGGACTATCGCCACTCTGGCGCTTTGCGGCGCAGAATATTCTTGCGGCAAACATCCAAAATTAAGCGTTTCTTGCACCATAAGAAAGTAGATGCGTAGATGAGTAAATGCGTAGATGAGTACTCATTTACTCATTCACTCATTCACTCATTCACTTCAGTTTAGTCGGGCACGAACATGGCTATGGCCACCGTTGTCGTCCACAAATCTTTCTTCCCCCGTGCAGTCTGGGTTATGTTGGAGGTGCGGATTATCATCCCGCTGGACTTGTACACCTGCTCTTTTTCCGACCAGGCTTTATTGGGGTCAACCTCCAGGCCAAGCGTTGTTCCCAGCATTCCTGCCGCCAGGTCTTCAGCCATATCCGCTGCCTCTTGCTGGCTCATTCCGTAGCCGTGCACCTCGCTCAGATAGCCCCACTTGTGCTCGTCTTTGGGCACAGCGATGCCCACCGAGGACGCGACTAGCCTGCCGTGCTCATCGGTATCGGTGCGTGCCATCACGCAGTAGCAGATTTCTCCTGGCCTTAGCTGTTTGAATCCGTTTTCTCGGCTGATGGTTCTACATCCAGGCGGTATGATCGAAGATACCTGCACGAGGTTTTGCTGGGCCACGCCAGCTTTGCGCAGTGCCTCCTCGAAAGACTTAAGCTGGTACTTGTGTCGGCCGACTCCTTTGGTTAGAAACACTTTTTTGGGCACAAGATTCATCTATCCGTACTCCTTCCTTTTTCGGAAACAAAAAACCAAAAACCTCGAAACTGGACACTCGATACTGAATTTTTAAGTTCCGGCTGCCGGTTCGTCAAGTGAAAAACGCCCACATCCGTTTTAGTATGTTCCGCCGGTTGTGGAATGCGGACTACTTTGGCATAAGGCCAATTTGTTGGAACGGAACAGGTTCAAAACCGATCGCGAAAGCCGGCGAGTTTGCCTTGAGACGGAAATCGCCCTTGCTAGGGTCAACAAAAAGCGGATCCTTATCCGTAAGGTTGTCCCGCTCGACAACCGCTTCTTCGGTGGCTCCCCATGTGGTTTTGAGAAGCTGGCTGCGTACGCAGATATTGTGCGCCACTATGACGTTGCCGGGCGGCACGCCATCATCTTTGCCGTAGTACTGCTCCAAATCAGCTATCGCCGGATAGCGCGTGCTATAGGGCGGCTGTTTCCAATTCATATCCTCAAGCCGTTGTTTCATAGTTTTGTAGACCATATTGTGCCAGACAGGCGCCGAGCTTGTGCCGCGGCCATCCAATTCAATGGCGGGGTCGCAGTCAACGAAGATGTTGTTCTCGACCTTAAAGTCGCGTCCGCCGCCGAGAAAAACAGCCCGGTGAAGCTTCCACAACACGTTTCCATAGATCACAGTGCCGCTGACACAGTCATCCATGTATATGCCCATTGAACCCATGCCCACGCCTCCGGTGTGGTGGATAAAGTTGTGCCGGATGATGTTTCCGCGATAGGTGTAGTCCCTGCCTGTGTATATTGCACCTACATCTCCGGTTTCAAGACAGACGTGATGGATCTCGTTGAGTTCGATGATATGTTCGTTGCCCCAGAACAGAATCGCGCAGTGCGGGTGGTCATGAATCAGATTGTTCGCAGCCAGGATTCCCACGCCCGTCATTGAAATGGCCGGGGCATAACAGCGTGACCATCTGGCGATATGATGGATGTGATTGTTCCGGGCGTAGTGGCCGCAGGGCGTCAGCCCCTTGCGGTCTCCGCCATTCAGTGAGATTCCGCCGTCGCCGGTTTCGTAGATGACGCACCCCGTTACGCCGTGATTGTTGCCGCCGTTGATAGTAGCGCCATTATTGCCGAGGCTGCGGATGACACAGTCGGCTACCAGATTGTTAGACCCACCTGAAATCCGAACGCCGTCGCCCCTGCTGCATTCAAGAATAAGGCCCCTGATAGTCACGTAGGAGGCATTGTTTATATGAATTAGAGGCTTTTCAACTATGCTGACTACCGCCCTACTCTGGTCTATTGGCTCAGGAGGCCAGAAGTATAGGACGCCGGCTTTACGGTCGAGATACCACTCACCCGGCTGGTCAAGCTCTTCCAGAATATTGAGGAAATAAAATCTTCCGCCATTTCCGCCTGCACGAAAACCGTAGTTTCCGTATGGCGGGCTGGTTTTAATCACACGTCGCTCTGTGTCAATTGATTCGATGTGCTCGTAGGAATTTGCCCAGTCGTATGCCCAGTATCCGTGGACCCAAATATCGTTGGCATCCCTCCATCGCAGGGGGCGATCTCCTTCGTAGTTAAATCCGCCGGTCAATTTGCCAAGCGTGCCGCCATGATCATCGCCGGTAGACTCCGGATATCCGACGATTCTGGCAAAACCACTATTAGGCCACCGGGCAATTGTCATAGGCTTATCTTGGAAGAATAACTCCAACGCGGCGGGTGTTTCCCGGCGAGCGAATCCCCTGGAACGCATCTGACCAAAGTCGCTTACATTGTGGGCCTTCAAATCAGCCTGGTAGACCTCAGCCCTGGCAACCGGATCAAGCCTATCCAGAATTGCCGGGTTCGTTACCTTTCGCCATTCTCTTAACTGTTGCCCACCGCATATCGTGGCCTCTCCTTTCGGTGCGGCGCAGTAGACAATCGGCGATTCAGCCGTCCCTGAGTCTTCCGGCGTTAATTCAAAGCCTTGTCTCAAGAAGTACTGCCCCGGCTGAATCCACACGGTCACGCCGCCCGCTGGCAAAGGACCGATCTTTTTCAATTCGCGTACTGCTCGCCGAGCAGCTTCAAGCGTCGCTAATGGGCCGTCGGTGCGGTCCTGGTTTGGCAAAGAAAACTTC
>Ga0315280_10004540_pt1 | contig 20406 bp, 20 predicted proteins | sample YL17G06_40_MG_FD_203697 | JGI IMG/M metagenome (GOLD analysis project Ga0315280, IMG submission 203697) | Sediment microbial communities from Yellowstone Lake, YNP, Wyoming, USA - YL17G06_40 | ecosystem: Environmental > Aquatic > Freshwater > Lake > Sediment | place: USA: Wyoming | collected... | reverse complement strand
TCCCCTCGTCGCCAAGCTGGAGGACCTCAAGAAGAAGATCATCGCCGGCCAGATCAAGGTGCCGGACGACGACTCCAAGGTGGCTGATTGGGCCAAGACCGCCTTCTGAGGAGCTATCCTTAGACCACGAATCCAATAGCGGGACGGCGGGGTCCCGCTATTTTTTTGGAAGGATCGCCATGACCCTACTGAAAATGGATGCGATCACCAAGGTGTTCCCCGGGGTGCGGGCCAACGACCGGGTCACCTTCGACCTGCAGGCCGGCGAGATCCACGCCCTGGTGGGGGAAAACGGCGCGGGCAAGACCACGCTGATGAAGATCCTCTACGGGCTGTATCGGCCCGACTCCGGGGCCATCTCGATCAAGGGCGGGCCGATCGCCATCAAGAACCCGCGCGACGCCATCAACCGGGGCATCGGCATGGTGCACCAGCACTTCATGCTGGTCCCGCCCTTCACGGTCCTGGAAAACATCATCCTGGGCAAGGAGAGCCAGACCGCCGGGGTGCTGCGGCTGGAGGAGCCGGCTCGGGAGATCGGCGAGATCATGCGCCGCAACGGCCTGCCCGTCGATTTGACCGCCCGGGTGGAGGACCTGCCCGTGGGGCTGCAGCAGCGGGTGGAGCTGCTGAAGATCCTGTACCGCGGCGCCGAGATCCTGGTCTTCGACGAGCCCACCGCCGTGCTCACCCCGCAGGAGGTCGTGGAGCTGTTCAAGACCTTCCGCATGATGCGCGACCAGGGCAAGGGCCTGATCTTCATCAGCCACAAGCTGGACGAGGTGCTGGAGATCGCCGACCGGATCACCGTGATTCGAAGGGGACAGGTCGTGCGCACCCTGCTCCGCAGCGAAGCCACCAAACCCCTGATCGCCGAGCTCATGGTCGGCAAGCCGGTGTTCCTGCACGTGGACAAGGCCCCGGCCTCCCCCGGGCAGGCCGTCCTGGAGGTGAGGGACCTGCGCCAGCGCTCCGAGCGCGGCAACCTGGTTCTCGACGGCCTCAGCCTCGAGGTGCGGGCCGGCGAGATCTACGGCCTGGCCGGGGTCGAGGGCAACGGGCAGAGCGAGCTGGTGCGGGCCATCACCGAGCAGGCGCGCCTGGAAGGCGGGGACATCCTCCTGCAGGGCCGGAGCGTCCTCGCCTGGGACGTGCGCACCCGGCGGGACCGGGGCATCGGGCACATCCCGGAGGACCGCCACCGCTACGGGCTGCTCCTGCCTTTCAGCCTGGCCGAAAACCTGGTTCTGGGGCAGCACCACCGCCGGCCCTTCGTCCGGGGCTCGGTGATCGACTCCGGGCGGGTGCGCCAGTACGCACGGGAAAGCATCGAGAAGTTCGACATCCGCACCCCCAACGAGCTGATCCCGGCCAATGCCCTTTCCGGAGGAAACCAGCAGAAGGCCATCGTGGCCCGGGAGATGCGCTTCGATCCGATTCTGCTGGTGGCCGCCCAGCCCACCCGCGGGGTGGACGTGGGGGCCACCGAGTTTATCTACCAGCAGCTGATCGAGGCGCGGGAGCGGGGCAAGGCGGTGCTGCTGGTCTCGGCGGACCTGGACGAGATCCTTTCCCTTTCCGACCGCATTGGGGTCATTTTCAAGGGCAGGATCATCAAGGAGCTCCGCCAGGAGGAAGCCACCAGGGAGCTGGTCGGTTTGTTCATGACCGGGGAGAGGCAAAGTGCGTAAGACCAAGAGCAAATACCGGGTGCTGGAGTCGCTGTCCCCCATCCTGGGAGTCCTGGCCTCCATCTTGGTGCTGCTGCTGATCGCCATGGCCATCGGGGAAACGCCCGCCAAGACGCTGAACGGCATCTACAAGTTCACGCTGGCCAACGCCGCGCGGCAGGCCACCATCTTCTCGGTGGCCATGCCCCTATTCCTGGCCGGCCTGGCCGTGGCCGTGGCCTTCCAGGCCAACGTGTTCAACATCGGCGTGGAAGGGCAGTACTTCATCGGCGGGCTGGTGGGCGCTTTGGCCGGGATCTACCTGCGCCTGCCGGTCTACATCCACCTGCCGGTGGTGGTGATCGCCTCGATGATCGGCGGAGCGCTCTGGGCGGCCATTCCGGCCCTGCTGAAGGTGCGGATGGGCATCCACGAGGTCATCTCCACGATCATGTTCAACAACATCGCCACGGCCCTGGTCAACTACCTGGTCAACGGCCCCCTGTCCGGACGCGGGGAGAGGAGCCTGGAGCCCCAAACCTACAAGATCCAGGCCACGGCCCTGTTCGGCAAGCTGAACAACTGGTTCAACGCCCTCGGGCTGAATATCCCCAAGCACGTGTACCTGGACTACAGCCTGATCGTGGCTATCGTCATGGGCTTTCTGGTCTGGTTCCTGTTGTACCGCATGCGCCAGGGCTTCGAGATCCGGGCCGTGGGCACCTCCCTGGAGGTGTCGCAGTACGCCGGCATCCGGGTCAGGCAAGTGCAGCTCACCGCGTTCCTGTTGAGCGGCGCCCTGGGCGGCCTGATCGGGCTGCAGGAGATCTTCGCCATCCGCGGGGTATACACCTTCGAGATCGCCCGGGGGCTGGGCTTCGACGGCATCGCCATCGCCCTGATCGGCGGCAACTCGCCGGTCGGGGTGATCTTCTCCTCGATCCTGTTCGCCTTCCTCAAACAGGCCGGCTACGGGCTGCAGCTGTACACCTCGGTGCCCAACGCCATCATCTACGTGATCACCGGCCTGATGATCCTGTTCATCGTGGTGACCAACGAGATCACGACCCGCTACATCCGGGCCCTCAGGCGAAAGGAGGCTGCCTGATATGTTCCTGCCGACCTTTTCCGATTTCCTATTCCGGGGGCTGGAGATGTCCGCCCCGATCGCCTTCTGCGCCCTGGGCGCCGTGTTCTGCGAGAAAAGCGGGGTGGTGAACATCGCCCTGGAGGGCTTCCTCAGCGTGACGGCCTTCACCGTGGTCTGGGGCTCGATCGCCTTTCAATCCGTATGGATGGGCCTGGTCTTCGCCGTGCTCTCGGGCGTGTTGATGAGCCTGCTGCACGCCGTGGCCACCGTCACCTTCCGGGTCAACCAGATCGTTTCGGGGGTGGCGCTGAACACCCTGGCCGAAGGGGTGGGCCGCTTCCTTTCCCAGAAGGTGTTCGAGCAGGAGACCCAATCGGCGGCCAACTCCTACCTGTTCCCCACGGTGCTGCACATCAACTCCTTCTCCTTCACCTTGATCCCCATCGTGGCCGCCTGCTGGTTCGTGCTCTACAAGACCGTGTTCGGGCTGCGGCTGCGCACGGTGGGCGAAAATCCGGAGGCGGCCGACACCCTGGGCATCAACGTTTCCGGCCTGCGCTACGTCGGGGTGATCATGTCCGGGGTGATGTGCGGACTGGCCGCCATGGTGCTGTACCCCTCCAAGTGGGTCAACGGCATGACCGGAGGCCGGGGCTACATCGCCCTGGCGGCCTTGATCTTCGGGCGCTGGCACCCGGTATACGCCGTGCTGGCGGCCCTGCTGTTCGGCTACGCCGACACCTTCCGCTACATGTTCGAGGCCAAGATCCCGATCCCCAGCCAGTTCGTGCAGATGCTGCCCTACGTGCTGACCGTCGTGGTGCTGGTGGCCGTGCGCGGCAGGTCGCGGGCGCCTGCTGCGGACGGGATCCCGTACGAGAAGGGGGAATAGGGCCGGGGCCTACTTTTCCTCGCCCATCCTGCGCAGCTCCTGGCGGACCTGCTCGAGGACCTCGCCGTAGCGCTCCTCCAGCATGGCCAGGTTGTCGCGCAGCAGCTTTTGGAACTGCGGGTCCATGGCCGGATCGATCTTCACCTGGGTCCCCATCTGCCGGCTCATCTCCTCTTCTTTCTGGCGCAGCACCGGGGCGTACTTCTTCTCCACCGCATCCACCAGCCGGTTGCGCTCCTGCAGGTAGTCGGCCAGAAACTGCTCCATCTGGGCCAGCAGGCGGCCGAGCTTCTTCTGGTCGGCCACCAGGGCCGTGAAGCCCTTGCCCGCCTTGCGGGTGGCTACCAGGGCCAGCTCGTCGTAGGGCAGTTTCAGGTTGGCGGAAAGGGCCTGAAAGACCCCTTCGCGCACCCAGGCTGCTTCCTTGCCGCTGAAGCCGGCCAGGGCCTGCTTCAGATCGATATTGTCCTCGGACAGGTAGCGGGAGACCGCCTTCTTGCCTTCGGTGATGAACTTGCTGGCGGCCAGGGCCTCCTTGTCCGCCTCCACGCCCTTGGTGCGTTCCAGTGCGATCTCCAGAGCCGACTTGATTACTGCCATGGTTGGTTCCTTTCCGAATAAAATACCCACGACCCCCGCAGGGATCAAGCCTCGACGCTGAGCAGCTCGCGGTCGGTGATCAGGCCGTCGAGCAGCTGATCGTGGGGGCCCACCGGTACCTCGGGCGCCAGCTGCTCGGCGAAAGCCAGGCCCACGGCCCGGAAGGGCAGCCGCGCGGCCCGCAGCCGGGCCAGGAAGCGGTCGTAATAGCCCTTGCCCCGGCCGATCCGATGAAGACCGCGGTCGAAGCCCAGGCCGGGGCAGAGCACCAGCAGCGGGCCGTCTTTCAGGCCCAGAGGGTCGACCGGGATCCACTGCGGGTCGGGCTCCAGGATGCCGAATTGGTTGGGGATCAGCTCCCGGGTGCGCCCTTCGTAGCGGTAGAAGACGATCTCCTCGCCCTCGATGCGGGGGATGGCCACCTGCCGCCCTTCCCGATAGGCCCGGATCACCACGGGGCCGGTGTCCACCTCCCCGGGCAGGGCGATGTACACGAAAACCCAGCGCGCCTCGCTCCACCAGGGGGTGGCGAACAGCCGCTCGTGCACGGCCCCGCTGCGGGCGAGGATCTGCCGCTCATCGAGCAGCCCCAGGCGGCAGCGCAGGTCCTGGCGCAATTTCTTTTTTAAGGTGATCAGGTCCAGCATGGACGCGTTCAGATGGATTCGGGCTGGGCGGATTCGAACCGCCGACCCCAAGACCCCCAGTCTTGTACGCTAACCATCTGCGCTACAGCCCGTCTCGGAACCGAGGGAGTCTATCACGGGCTTTTCGCCCGTGTCAACGGAACTCGGGGAACTCGTACTCGATGCGCCCGTTGTCCCGCACGTGCATCACCGCGTAGCCCTTGCGGGCCATTTCCTCCAGCAGCTTCTCCGCCTCCTGGATGGTCAGCTCGGTCTTCAGGGCCACCAGGGCCGGCGTGACCAGCCCCTTCTCCTCCTTGGCCGCCAGCAGGATCTGCTTCTCCGCCGCGGCGCTGGAAAGCAGGACCTGCGGCTCCTCCTCGAGCGACCGCCGCGGCGGGCGCTCCTGCCGCAGCCGCCGCAGCCCATCGGCCAGGGGCAGGATGCCGGCGAAGACCAGGGGGAAGATGAACCACCACTGCCCGGTAAAAGCCCAGGCCAGGCCGAAGGCGGCGGTGAAGACCGCCCCGCTGGTGATCGCGGCCTCGGCCGATCTGCGCTTGCGCCGCTCCGGGTAGTTCACTCCAGGCTTCCCTAGGCTTTGCCTATCAGGCTCTTGATGACGAACAACTCCAGGTCCTCGTAGTTTCGACTGAGCCCAGCTCCTCCAGCTTGCGGGAGTCCGGCTTGCGGGCCGCAGGTCCGAACACGTCCGCCCCTTCGTGGATGTTCCAGGGGCCAAAGGAAAAACGAAACTTGGCTTTGCCCGCCATGACCTGCCTACTGCCGTTCGTGCCGCTGACTTAGCAAACGTATTGCCTCGAAGCCCGGTTTGTCAATCTTCCTCGCTGAAGTGGCCTGCGCCGCGGCAATAAACTTCAAATTTACGCTAAGAAAATGAAAGAAAAGAATCATTCAATATGAGATTGTATTTCGGCATGGTGGAGGAACTGAAGGATCTGCGGCTAGAAACGCGAGAATCGAATGATGTCTTTCTATTTCTCTTTTTTAAAATGAAATTGAAAAAAAATTGACAATGGCATCGGGCAATGATATCGTAAGCTGATTCCAAGACCGCCAATAAGGCGATCATGGAGCAAGGAGGTTTTGTATGCGTGCTTATCACAAAGAAAAGGAATGGGTGTTGGCAACGGTCGCTCTACTGCTGCTCGTGTTTGCAGGCCTGCCGGTATTCGCCGGAGGTGGTCCGGAAGCGGGCGCTGCAAAGAAGCCGACGATCATTATCGGCTATGCCGCTCCTGCGCTATACGGCGGCCAGCTCTACATCCAAACGAGCCTGGTCAACAACGCGCAGGCGAAAGGATGGGGCGTTATCACCACGAACGCAAACGCCGATCCACAGAAGCAAAACAACGATATCGATTACCTCATCTCCCTGGGCGTGAAGGCGATCGTGACGGTACCTGAGGACAGCGCTGGAATCTGCACGGCTGTGGAGAAAGCCAGAGCAGCCAAGATTCCTTTCTACACCATCGACCGCTCCCCCATCGGCTGCAAGATCAACATGACCGTCCTCTCAGACAACCGGCTGGCCGGACAGCAGGCAGCGCAGGTCATGGTCGACGAGCTTACCAAGAAGTATGGCTCGCCGAAGGGGAAGGTCCTTGAGATCACGGGCAACCTGAGTCAGAACGTTGGACAGCTGCGTCGTGACGGGTTCCACGATGTGGTCGACAAGTACAAGGGCATCACCGTCATCCAGAAGGTCGGAGACTGGGATGCTGCCAAGGGCCAGCAGATCGCCATCGACGTGCTTTCGGCCAACCCGGATCTGGACGGCATCTACATCCATTCGGACAACGTCTACGGCCCCGGAACCAAGGCGGCAATGGACCAGCTCGGCAGGTTCCACAAGCGTGGCGAACCAGGGCACATCATCCTCACCGGTGTCGACGGCGGCCCCTGGATTCTTGAGGCGATCCTGGACGGAGTCGCTGATGGCGCAGGCTCGCAACCGGTCAGCGATTTCGGGATCGTCGTTCGATGGATCGAGCAGGAACTCAACGGCAAGCCGGTCACGGAAGGCGAGGTGACTCAAGCCGGTGCCCCGTGGTCGCCTGCACACGTCAAGGTCAATAAGGACGGTACCATGGAGCTTTTCCTCGCCACCACGAAGGTCACGGCGGAGAACATCACCAACCCCGCGATCTGGACGAACATGGACAAGAACTACAAGATGCCCAAACGCTGAGCGCGGGTAGGAATCTCATCAGTGCAACCTCCCGGGGCCACCGGCAATATCTGCGGTGTGCCCCGGGCTCGCTAGATTGCTGCAATGGCGGAGAGTCAACCGTATTTCGTTGAAATGAAAGGGGTGACAAAGGATTTCCCCGGCGTGAGAGCGCTGTCGAGCGTCGATTTCCGGCTGCGCTCCGGCGGCGAGCTTCGCGGTTTGGTGGGAAAAAATGGAGCGGGGAAATCCACCCTGATGAATGTGCTCACCGGCGTCTATCCTCCCGATGCCGGGGAAATCGTCATCCAGGGGAAGAGCTTTTCGCGGATGACGACCTCCCAAGCGAAACAGATGGGAATCTCCTATGTGCACCAGTATTCTCAGCTTATCCCCCCGTTGAGCATTGCCGAGAATGTGTTCTGCGGAAACCTACCGACGACACGGCTCGGCCTGGTTGATTGGGAGGAAGTGTACCGACAAACCCAGGAAAGGCTCGGCCGCCTCGGATTGATGATCGATGTCCGGCGCAAGGTTGAGGGGCTTTCGGTGGCCGAGCGGCAGATCATCGAGATCGCCAAGGCGCTCTTCGCCGACGCCCGGGTAATCATTCTCGATGAAGCGACCGCGCCGCTTCCCAAACACGATGTCGACCTGTTGTTCAGCTTCGTAAGGCTCCAGCGGGAACGGGGTGTAACTTTCGTGTACATCTCGCATTACCTCGAGGAGATCTTCGAGCTGTGTGAAAACGTCACGATCATGAGGGACGGCAACAACATTGGAGACTACCCGGTCTCGGAGCTGACGACGGCGGAGCTGATCCGTTTGATCAGCGGAACCGAGGTGGAACGCTTTCACCATGCGCTGCCTTCCGCGGACAGCACCTCCATCCTAGTTGTGCGGGAGCTCAGCCGGCAGGGTGCCTACAACCGGATGAACATGACCTTGAGGAAAGGAGAGATCGTCGGGCTGACGGGTTTGGAGGGTTGCGGCAAGGATTCCTTCGCTCGAGGGCTTTTCGGCCTGGAGGCACTGGGTGATGGGGAAGTCCTCCTGGACGGAAAGCGGTATCGGGCCTCAGATCCCCGGAATGCACTGAATCGTGGTTTAGCCTACCTCCCCAGGGACCGTCATGGATTCGGGATCATCGGACTGCGGTCGATCAAGGAGAACGTCACTCTGCCCATCCTCTCTCGGCTGACCAATGCCCTCGGGCTGCTTTCACAGAAGAAGGAGTCGGACCTTGTATCGAAGCTGATAAAGCTTCTGGACATTGCTACGCCGTCAATGGCTCAACCGGTCCAATTTCTGAGTGGGGGGAATCAGCAGAAGGTGGTTTTCGCCAAGCTGGCCAGCGTTGCTCCGAAGGTGCTTCTGCTGGACGAGCCGACACAAGGAGTGGATGTGCAGGCGAAGGTCGAGATCATGAGAATTATCGATCGGCTCTCGCGAGAGCAGAACGTCGCCATCATCGTGATATCGGAGGAAATTCGAGAGCTGCTTGACCTATGCGACCGTATCCTGGTCATGTTCAAGGGAACGATCGTCGCGGAATACCACAGCGGAGATCCAAAGATGACGGTTGAGCGCATTCTTCACGCGGTGGAAGGAACCGCCCAGCAGTGACACGCAACAAGGCCGCGATGATCCCCCTGCTGCTCGACAATCTGATCTGGGGGCTTCTGTCGGCGACCGTGATCGTCTTCTCCATGCTTACGAACCGATTCCTGAGCGTTGACAACCTCACGAACATCCTTGTCCACTCGGCGGTGCTCGGGATAATGGTCATTGGCCAGAGTTTTACGCTCATCACCGGTAATTTCGATCTCAGCGCCGAATCCAATCTCGGTTTGATCGCCGTCCTAGGGGCGTTTCTGCTTACGGCCGCGGGAGAGCCCTCCAATGGAAGTGGCCTGATGTTGAATCCCGTCCTGACACTCCTGGTGATGCTCGCCACCGGCTTGCTCATCGGGGAAATCAACGGCCTGCTGATCACGCGGCTGCGAATGAACAACTTCGTGGTTACGCTGTCGATGATGATCATCGTGCGTGGCTTGGCGTTTCTCATCACCCAGGGCAAGACGGTCACCAACCTGCCGGCTTCGTTCAAGGTGCTCGGCCACGGCTCGCTGGGCCCGTTTCCCATCAGCGTTATCGTCGTCATTGGAGGCTTTCTGCTGGCCTCGGCCATCACCCACAGCACGCGTTTCGGCAGGGACTTATACGCGACCGGAGGCAACAGGGAGGCGGCGCTGGCCTCCGGGATCGATCCCGACAAACGCATCCTTCAGGCGTACCTCATCAGTGGCGGCCTGGCTGCGCTCGCCGCCTGGATCGAGCTCGGGAGACTGGGAGTCGGAGCGACGCGAATCGGGGAAGGGATGATTTTCGAAATCCAGGCGGCGGCTGTCATCGGCGGCATCAGCCTTTTCGGCGGCCGGGGCACGATGATCGGAGCGCTGGGGGGTGTGCTGCTCCTATCATCTATCAACGCCGGACTGAACCTAATGATGGTATCCGGTTTCGCCATCGACATGGTGCGCGGTATCATCATCCTTGCCGCAATGCTGCTCGACGCACAGAAAGTGCGGTACAAGGCGCCAGCAGGCGCGGCGGCACGCAGTTCCCACCCCGTGGAAATGAAGGGATGAGCGATCGAGGAAGTTCATGAGAGCTAACAGAATCGTTGCTTTCATCCTGAGTAACCTGATCTGGTTCCTCTTGGTGGCGATTGTCGCCTTCTTCGCCTTGATAACGAGGAACTTCTTGACGACTGCCAATTTCATCAACATCCTTTTCAATGCCTCCGTGCTGGGGGTTCTGGTCATCGGGCAGAGCTTCACCCTGTTGACGGGCAACTTCGATCTTTCGGCGGAATCCACGCTCGGTCTCTGCGGGCTGCTTGGCATCTTCTTCATCACCAGGTCGGGTCCGCCGCTTTACGGCAGCGGATGGATGCTTTCTCCCGTTTTGTCGCTCCTGATCGTGCACGCAATAGGGCTGTTCATCGGCCTGGCCAACGGAGTGCTCATCACCAAGATGAGGGTGAATAATTTCGTCGTGACCCTGGCGATGCTGATTACCATCAGGGGCGTTACGCTTCTGGTCAACAACGGCCAGACTGCGTACAGCGTATCGAGCGCCTACAATTGGCTGGGATTGGGAAAAGCCGGACCTATTCCTATTCCCGTTATCGTTTTTCTCCTCTTATTTATCCTTGGAAACATCATTATCGTGTCCACCCCGTTTGGGCGGGAGCTGTACGCGATCGGGGCGAACCGGAACGCCGCCTTGGCCTCCGGGGTGAGGCCTGAAGCCCGCATCATCCAAGTGTACATGATCAGCGGGCTCCTTGCCGCCTTCGCGGGCTGGATGTTGTCGGCGCGCCTCACCAATGCGATGAGTTCCATGGGCAAGGGCATGATTTTCGAGGTATTCGCGGCCGCCGTCATCGGGGGCGTCAGCCTCAAGGGCGGGCAAGGTTCGCTGATCGGAGCCCTGGGAGGCGTCCTGCTTCTTACGACAATCGGAGCGGGACTCAATTTGATGAACGTCTCCGTCTACTGGATACAGGCTATCCGCGGTTTGATTATTCTAATCGCGATGATCATTGAAGCGCAGAAGATGCGCATCTCCACTTTGGCATCGGCAGCCGCTCCGAGATCAAAGACCCAAGTATCGACGGGATGAGTTTCGGCTATCCCGGGACCGATGCCTTCGAGCCAAACCGCTTACGGTATTCCTGGGGGGTGAAATGGGTGACATCGTGAAATATCCTGTCAAAATAACTGTGGCTTTCGAAACCCACTTCGTAGGCGATCCAGGTAATAGACCGCTCATCCTCAATGAGAAGCTCTTTGGCGCGGTCGATGCGGTACCGCTTGATGTACTCCGTCAACGTCTTGCCGGTCACCTTCTTGAAGTAGCGGCAGAGGTGAGTGACGCTCAACTTCGACGCGGCGGCGATTTCGCGGAGCGGGAGCTTTTCCGAGTACCGTTCACGGATGAAATCGAATGCGGGCTTGAGGCGATGGACGTCATGAAGCCTGCGGTGGATCTCACCGCCCATATCCGTTGAAACTTCCGACGCCCTGTTCAGCAGCAGGAGCAGTTCGCAAATCCTGTTTTTCACCGCGATACGATAGAAGCTCCCCCTTGACCTCAGCTCCCCCGCGATCTCATCCAAGAGCTGGAGAATTCGTCCCCTCTGCGCGCTGTCCAGGCGTACGCGGGAGCCCATTCCCTGCTGGCGATTGATGAAAAGCAGCAGGTATTCCAGGTTAAGGTCGCTGGTTCCCGGTTCATAGATGAGCGCGGGTAGGAAGTACAGAGTGACTACTTTAAGGTCACCAACCTTCCGGGCCTCTAAAAGGTGGAAGACTCCGCTACTGATGACGAACACGTCCCCCTGCCGAGCGTCAAACTCGTTCCCCCCAACGGTGAAGCAGCCTTCGCCCTCGTAGATATAAGCGATCTCCAGGTGATCGTGGTAGTTGGGGATGGCCGCATGAGGGCGGGAAAAATCGTAGTAATTGAGCTTGAGCGGGAAATCCGCATCGAGATCTACGAGATACTTTCCTGCCGGTGAGAACAGGAGCTTCTTGCTGATCATGAAATCGGAAAAATCCATCTCGGCAGCAATTATACTCTATCAGTAGCCTTTTCTTTTAGAAGGTGCGAGATAAAAGAAAGGCGACCTTCAGGGTCATTCCAGCCCGGAGATCGCGGAATAGAACAGGCTCCTCATTGAAGTGGGTATCACCTTGGCCCACAACCAACTGTTGGTGAAATTATCGACCAGGAAGGCTTTCGGCGAATTGAAGAGGCAGGCAATGATCTGCTCGCTGGTTCTGAACGAACTCTGAGCCACCCCAAGAGACGGGTATAACGTCGTAACGGTGAAGATGCTCAAATCTTCATTCCGTAATAGGCCATAGGCCCGAGATCACATGATAAAATTTCATGATAGACTTGCACTTTTTGCCCATTTTTGCCTCTATTTTTTTAGAAAGGGCGTTCGATGAGAGCCATGAAGTTGGGCGGAAAGGGCAAGGTGGTCGTGTTCGAGAAGCCGACTCCGCTGCCCGAGGACGACTGGGTCGTGGTGAAAGTCACCTCCTCTGGGATCTGCGGAACCGATATCGAGCTCCTCCTTCCGGCGGAGCAGCCGCTGCCCACGATTCCGGGACACGAGGTGGCGGGCGTGGTGGCCGCAGTCGACAGGGCGAAGAAGGTGAAAGTCGGTGACCGGGTCATGGTGAACTGCCACGTCACCTGCAACACTTGCGAGCACTGCCTGAAGGGGGACGTCATCTTCTGTCCGCAGCTTAGGGTCATTGGTTTCGAGCTGGATGGGGGCGACGCCGAATACCTTTTGATCCCGGAAGCCAGCCTGCGCCTGCTTCCGGACGACATCTCCGACGAAGTGGGCGTGCTCATCGCAGATGCCCTGGGCACCCCATATCACGCGGCGAAGAAGGCGGGCATCCGCCCCGGCGAATACGTGGGCGTATTCGGAGTCGGCCCCCTGGGGCAGATGGCTGTCCTTTCGGCAAAGAGTTTTGGCGCCAAGCTAATCGCCGTGGACCTGAATGAACGGCGGTTGGAAACGGCTAGGAAGTTCGGCGCGGACCACACAATCAATCCGCAGGACCCGGACAGCCGGAAACAAATCCTGGCGCTTACCGGCAACAGAGGCCTCGACCGCTCGCTCGAGTGCTCTGGCGCAGCGTCAGCGATCCACCTTTCCCTCAACACATTGACGAACAGGGGTAAGCATGTTCAGGTAGGCGTCTGCACGAAAATCGAATTGAATCCATTCGAGCAGATCAACAACCGGGAGATCGAGATCGTAGGCTCCAGGAACTTCAACAACAACGAGCTGCCGGAACTCCTCGACTTCGTCCGCCGGCACCCGGAGGTCCAAGCCGTGATCACTCACCGGTTCCCTTTGGAGCAAGCCCCCAAGGCATTCGAGATCGCAGCGAGAGCAGAAGGGTTGAAAATCCTGTTAAAGCCGTAGCGCTAGACCTTGCTGCGACAATATTCTGCTCAGATAGATCTATCCGGTTCCACGCCACCGGTCTCATAGCACAGTACGAACAGGTTCTCCCGGCGAATCCGGGTCCGCTCCCGGTGCACCGCGCTGAAATCCGCGTCCGCGTAAAAGATCCTGCCGCTGAGCTCCGGGGAAGCGATCTCCAGGAGTCGCACTGCGGCCCGGGCACAAGCATCGACTGGCAGCTGCTTGGGCGATCCGACCAGCGCCGGAACGTGCGGCTGCCATTTCAGCAGGTCAGGATGGGAGACCAGATAGCGGGTCATGTCCGTCAGCACGAAACCGGGGTTCATGCAGAACACGAGGATGTCCAGGTTCTCTCGCTCCAGCTCCCGAGCCAGCCCTTCGCTAAACCGCACGACCGCTGCCTTGGAGCACCCATAGCCGGAGCCCCCGATGTTTGGCCCCACCGAGCCTCCGCCTCCGTCCATGTTGATGATGGCGCCTGCGCGCCGGGAAATCATGTGGGGCAACACCGCTCGACAGCACAGCATCACACCCCGCAAATTCACTGTGACGTCTTCCCACCAATCGTTCGGATCCGCTTCCCACAGCGGACCCACGCTATGGAAACGCCCTGCGTTGTTGAACAGCAGGTCGATCCCGCCGAGGCGTTCCAGAACCTCGGCCGCCATGCCCCTGACGCTGTCCCAGCTGGTGACATCGGTGGGCACGGCGATCGCCGTGCCGCCCTGCTCCCTGATCGATTCGACGGTGTGTTCGAGGTCGGTCATGCTCCGGCCGCAACAAGCCACTTTCGCTCCAACCCGGCCGAACTCCTGCGCCAGAGCTCTCCCAATGTTCCGGCCGGCGCCCGTGACCACTGCGACTTTGCCTGAAAGAGTCATTGAAATGCCTCCCGCATATACGGCTCCGATTATCCTACATCAGTTGCGACGGCGCAATGGTAAAAAAGTTCAAAAAGGCGATAATTCCATGATAGCACAAAATCCGCCATCGTTTCTAATAAGGAAGGATAGCCTCATGTCAACAATCAGCGATCATTACGCCGCAGGGGAAAAGCGGGAAAGAATCCTGCGCTTCCTGTCCGAGCGGGGCTACGAGGCCCTCATCCTCGGCCGAAGGGACAACTTCGCCTGGTTCTCTGGAGGCGGCGACGCCACCGTCGTGAGGAGCTCGGAGGTCGGCTTCGGAATTCTCGTCGTGACCCGGCACAAACTGTACCTGGTGGCCCACACCATGGACGGCCAGCGCCTCATGGACGAGGAGCTCTCGGGGCTGAGCGCGGAGCCCGTGTTCCTGCGCTGGTACGAGCAGAGCCGGGAGCAGAAGGCGGCTTCCCTGGTGAAAGCCCGCAAAGCTGTATCGGACATTCCCGTGCTGGGCGCTCGCCTAGACCCGCAGGCGATCGCGCGCCTGCACTACCCGTTGACCCCTTCGGAGGTGGAGCGCTGCCGGCTCCTGGGGCGGGACACGGAGCAGGTGCTGGCCGAGGTCGCCGCGGCCATCGCGCCGGGGATGCGCGAGAAGGAGATCGAAGCGCTGCTCGTGGGCGGCCTGTCGCGCCGCGGGATCGAATGCGACGTGCTGCTGATCGGCAGCGACGAGCGGATAGCCAAGTACCGGCATCCGCTGCCGACGGACAAGCGGGTGGAACGGGTCGTGCTGCTGCATCCGGCGGCGCGGCGCTGGGGCCTGCACGCCAATGTCACCCGCATGCTGTATTTCGGCGACCGGGTCCCGGCCGACACCGCGGCCCGCTACGAGGCGGCCAGCCGGATCGAGGCGGCAGCGATCTCCCTGTGCATCCCGGGGAATAAGTTCAGCGAAATCCTCGAGGTGCAAAAGCGCCTGTACGCGCAGACGGGATTCGCCGAGGAATGGCGCAACCATTTCCAGGGCGGGATCACCGGTTATCAGCTCGCCAATCCGACCCTATGCCTGGACCCGTGCGCCGAGGTGGTACACGGCCAGGCCTTCGACTGGTTCATCACGATCACGGGCGTCAAGGTGGAGGAGCTATCCTACACCGGGGACGCCGGGCCCGAGGTCCTCTCGGTGGCCGGCGCCTGGCCCGTGAGCGAGTACGAGTACAATGGGAGCGCCCTGCGGCTCCCGCAGATCCTCAGGCGCTGAGCCGAGGAAGGAGGATTCATGCAGATCAGCAAGCAACTCGCGGAGGGCATGTACCGGACGATGTACCGCATCCGCCTCTTCGAGGAGAAGGTGGAAGAGCTGTTCGCGGCGGGGGAACTGCCGGGGTTCGTGCACCTGTACATCGGCCAGGAGGCCTGCGCCACCGGGGTGTGCGCGAACCTCACCGCGGAGGACTACATCACCAGCACCCACCGGGGGCACGGCCACTGCATCGCCAAGGGCGGGGCCCTGGACCGGATGATGGCCGAGCTGTTCGCCAAGAGGACCGGCTACAACAGGGGCAAGGGCGGCTCCATGCACCTGGCCTCGACGGAGATCGGCATCTTGGGCGCCAACGGGATCAACGCGGCCGGCATGCCCATTGCCGTGGGCGCGGCCCTTTCGGCCAAAATGCAGCGCAACGGCCGAGTGGCCGTGGCCTTCCTCGGCGACGGAGCCTCCAACCAGGGGACCTTTCATGAGGCGATCAACCTCGCCGCGGCCCTGAACGTGCCCGTCGTGTTCGTCTGCGAGAACAACCAGTTCGCCGTGGGCACGCGCATCAGCGATGCGACGAAGGTCAACGACATCGCGAAGCGCGCCGCCGGCTACGGGATCCCGGGGGTGGTGGGGGACGGCATGAACGTGGTCAAGGTTTACGAAGCGGCCGGCGAGCTGATCGGCGCGGCCCGCGCGGGCCGAGGGCCCTCGCTCCTGGAGCTGAAAACCTGGCGGTACCGCGCCCACTTCCAGGGCGAATCCGCCTCCTATCGCACCCGGGAGGAGGAGGCGGAGTGGCTGAAGAAGGACCCGCTGGCCATCGCGCGGCAGGAGTTCGCCGACCGGAAACTCCTGAGCGCCGGACGGGTCGCGGAAATCGAAAAGGAAGTGATGGCAGAGTTGGACCGGGCGGTAGACTTCGCGCGCCGGAGCCCGGCTCCGGAACCGGCTGATGCCCTGGCTGACCTGTTCGCCTGAACGAGGAGGGAACAAAGTGAGAAGAATTTCGTATTCCGAGGCCATCGCGGAGGCTCAGCTGCAGGAAATGAAGAGGGACGATAGGGTGTTTCTGATGGGCCTCGTCTTGAGGGACCCTTACGGCTCCGCCTTCGGCCAGACCAAGGGCATATCGACCGCTTTGGGCACCGAGCGAGTCCTGGACGTCCCGGTCTCCGAAAACGGGTACGTGGGCGCCGGGGTCGGCGCGGCCATCACGGGGATGCGGCCGGTGGTGGAACTGCAGTTCTCAGACTTCATCACCATCGCCATGGACCAGGTCGTGCAGCAGGCTGCCAACATGCGCTACATGTTCGGTGGGCAGATCAAGGTCCCGTTGGTACTCCGCGCACCCACAGGTGCGTACTTATCCGCTGCCGCGCACCACTCCCACTCTCTGGAGTCCTGGTTCTCCTTCATTCCGGGGATCAAGGTGGTGCTGCCCTCCGACGCCTACGACGCTAAGGGCCTGCTCATATCTGCCATTCGGGACGACAACTTCGTGATCTACCTCGAACACAAGAAACTCTACGACAAGAAGGCGGAGGTACCGGAGGGACCCTACACGATTCCCCTGGGAAAGGCCGAAGTCAAGCGCCAGGGGACCGATCTCACCATCGTCGCCTGGTCCTTCATGGTTTCCAAAGCACTCGAGGCGGCGGAGGCGCTGGAGAAGAAGGGGATTTCGGCGGAAATCGTGGACCTGCGGACCGTTTCCCCTTTGGACGAAGAGGCCATCCTCTCCTCGGTGGAGAAAACGGGCAAGCTCCTGGTCGCCCAGGAGACCTACCGGCACTGCAGCGTGGCCACTGACGTCTCAGCGTTGGTGGCGGAAAAGGGCTTCGAGTTCCTGGACGCCCCGGTCCGGCTCATCACGGCCAAGAACGTGCCCATCCCCTTCGCGCCGGTCCTCGAGAACTTCGTCCTCCCTCAGACCGAAAACATCGTGGCCGAAGCAGAGAAGCTGGTCAAAGAGACGCGTGGAGGCTAGGCATGGCTGTACCGGTCTTGATGCCGAAGCTTGGCCTGACCATGGAAACCGGCAGGGTGGTTTCATGGAAAAAACGCGAAGGAGATCCGGTCGCCAAGGGTGAGACGCTCCTCGAAGTGGAGACGGACAAGATCGTGACCGAAGTGCAGTCTCCCCAGTCCGGCCAGCTCCTGAAAATTCTCGTGACCGAAGACACGGAAGTCAAAGTGCAGGCCGTCTTGGCCGTTGTAGGGCAAGCCGGTGAGGACATCTCCTCGATTCTGTTCGCAAGCGCCGGGCCCGCGGAATCGCCAGCAGCCGCGGCGCAGAACGTATTCCAGGCGACCGAGGCCACGCCGGGGCCGGCGGAAGCGCGCGACGCCGCCCATTACACCGGACGGCTGCGGATCACCCCGAGGGCCCGGAAGCTGCTGGCCGACCGCGGTTTCTCCTTGGCCGACCTTGAGGGGTTGGGCAAGATCAGGATCACTGAAGCGGACGTTCAGGAGTTCCTCGCCCGGCAGGGAACGGAAACGGCCCGCCAGCACCAGGGCGGCGCGGCCGCCGCTGAACCCGGACCACCCGGCCAGATCCAGCCGCCGAGCCGGATCGAGCGAATCATAGCCGAACGCATGACGGCCAGTTTCCGCGACATCCCCCAGTTCAGCCTGCGCTTCGCGGCCCGCATGGACCGGCTGCTCGCTCTGCTCCCGCGTTGGAGCGCGGCAGCGGGACGGGACATCACAATCAACGACTTGATCCTGAGAGGGACTGCTATGGCCCTCTCTCGATTCCCCGACGTCCAGTGCCAGTGGAGGCGGGATGGTATTTTCCAGCCCGCCTCCGTCAACCTCGGCTTCGCCGTGGCCCAGGGCCGCGACCTGCTGGTGCCGGTGATCCGGGACGCGGACAAGAAGCGCATCGCGGAAATCAGCCGCGAGGCCGCCGAGCTCGCCGAACGCGCTCGCAACCGCCGCCTGCGGCCGGAGGAAGTGACAGGCGGGACCTTCACCGTGAGCAACCTGGGGATGTTCGGCATCTCCTCTTTCGCCCCCATCGTCAATCCGGGCGAAGGTGCGATCCTGGGGGTAGGGGCGGTCGTCCGCGGGCCCGTGCTCGAGGAAGATAAGATCACCGCGGGATCGGTGCTCGAGCTGACCCTGGTCTGCGACCACCGCTCCGTGAATGGGGTGATCGGTGCTGGATTCTGCCGGGAATTGAAGGGTGTGCTGGAGTTGGCGGAGGAAGCAGCATGGTAAAGCTACTCGAGGGTAAGTCCGCGATCGTGACCGGCGCAGCCCGGGGGATCGGGCTAGCGGTGGCACGGGAGTTTGCGCTGCACGGATGCGATGTCCTGGGCTGCGACGTGAACGGCCCCGGAATGAAGGCCTCGGCGGAGAGCATCGCCAGGGAGAGCGGCAGAGTTGTCATTGGGATGAGGGGCGACGTCACTCAAAGACAGGACGTAGAAGCAGTGGCTCGCTGCGCCATAGAGCGGTTCGGCAAGATTGACATCCTGATGAACAACGCGGGCATCCTCATCCACGCCCCTGTTCTGGAAATGAAAGAAGAGGACTGGGACAGGATCTTCGCGGTCAATGTCAAGGGCTGCTTTCTCTTCGCCCAGGTTGTCGGCCGACAGATGGTGAAACAGCGCAGCGGCCGGATCATCAACATGTCCTCCTGCTCGGGGAAGAAAGCGACCCCTGAGGAGGGCGCCTACTGCGCAACGAAAGCGGCGATCCTGGGCCTGAATCGGGTCCTGGCCCTCGAGCTGGGCCCCTATGGGATCAACGTGAATGCCATCTGCCCCGGCGCCACGGATACGGAGATGGTCCGCAGCACTTTCATCACCAGCCCGGAGATCGAGAAGGAGTGGATCGAGAAAACGGCCTTGAAGAAGCTGGGCAAGCCGGAAGACCAGGCGCGAGTTGCAGTATTCCTAGCTTCGGAGCTATCGGCGCACATGACCGGAGAAGCGATCATCGTCTCGGCCGGGGAAATGATGAGCCAGTAGGAGGCGACCATGGCCAAGATCGGTATTTGTGCGGAAACCTTTTTCTCGGAGCTGCCCTACAGGGAACGTTTAGAGAGGATAGCGAGCCTGGGCTTCCGATTCTATGAGCTGTGGTTTCACGACAAGCGCTTCGACGGTTCGCGGCTCCACGACGAGCCCAAGGATTTCGAGATGATCTGCGAGCTGAACGCCAAATTGGGACTCACTTGCACGGATTTCATTTTCAATCACCCGGACGCGGGGATCCGAGCGGCCTTGATCGACCCCAAGGACCGTCGGCTCATCCTGGACAGCCTCGGGCCAATGATTGAGCGAGCCAAAAAGATAGGATGCAGAGCTTTCATCAGCGGGGCAGGCAACCGGATGCCGGGGCTGGCCAGGGAGAAGGCTATGGAGAGCATGATCGAGACCCTTGGCCGAGCGGCTGCTATCTGCGAGCGAGAGGGGATGACGTTGCTTCTGGAGCCGTTCAACACCAAGGTCGACCACCCCCAGTACTTCCTGGACGATCCTGAAGAGTGCATCACCGTGCTCAAGGCAGTAAACCGCCCAGGGGCCCGGATGCTTTTCGACATATACCACATGCAGATCATGGCGGGGGATATCATCGCGTTCATCAGGAAGCACATCCACTGGATCGGCCATTTTCATGTGGCCGGAGTCCCCGGACGTCATGAACCGAAGCAGGGCGAGCTGAACTACCCGTTCATCCTGGCCGAATTGGACAGGCTGGGATACGCCGGGCACGTGGGGCTTGAGTATTGGCCGACGATGGACTCAGCGGCCTCGCTCATCCAAACCAAGGCCTGGCTGGAGGGAGGGTGACCGCGCGCAGGGCAAAGCGAACGCAAAGGAGGTGCGTATGCAGTATCCCATCCGAGGTCCCTGATCAGGGAGTGGCTAGAGCGCAATAAAATACAATATTATCTGGGAGGAATATTTATGAAAAGACTTTGGATTCTAGTTTCCTTGGCTCTTTTGCTTGCGCTCGCCTTCACGGGCACGGTCGCAGCAAAGGACTTCCACTTCGTCCTGGTGAACAATAGGACGACCCTTACAAACTTCAACCCGGACTACGACGGCGCTCAGCTGGCCTGCGACGAGATCAAGGCTTGGACGGGAGACAAGGTGAGCTGGGAGATCGTCGGCCCGACCGAGATGAACCTCGTGGCCGAAGCCCAGGCCATGGAGGCCGCCAT
>Ga0315280_10004539_pt1 | contig 20407 bp, 20 predicted proteins | sample YL17G06_40_MG_FD_203697 | JGI IMG/M metagenome (GOLD analysis project Ga0315280, IMG submission 203697) | Sediment microbial communities from Yellowstone Lake, YNP, Wyoming, USA - YL17G06_40 | ecosystem: Environmental > Aquatic > Freshwater > Lake > Sediment | place: USA: Wyoming | collected... | reverse complement strand
AGTGGGATGCCGACGTAGAGGGAGGTACCCTCGACTTGCCGATGCGACTGGCGGTCGGGGCCCGAAACTGAGCCCCCCAACGCCTCATCGAGCCAATCACAGACGCCCGAAAAGGCCAAACTCCAGACGCATCCGGTGCGGATGCGCATGCCTATCTTCACCGGAGCGCTGGGCTCGACCGACATAGCCAGGAAGCACTGGACGGCGTTCGCGGTGGGTGCCGCCATCTCGGGCATCTCGCTCGTGGTCGGCGAGAATGTCTGCGGCATCGACCCGGGCCTGGAGCGCGACTCGCGCGGCAAGCTCACCCGGTCTCCCGAGATGGAGCGCAGGGTGAAGCTGTACCGGGAATGGCAAGAAGACCACGGCGACATCATCGTCCAGAACAACGTCGAGGATGAGCGCCTCGGCGCAGCCGAGTACGTCGTCGAGAAGCTCGGTGTGGAGACCATCGAGCTCAAGTGGGGACAGGGCGCGAAGTGCATTGGCGGGGAGATCAAGATCCGCGACCTTGACCGAGCGCTCGAGCTCCAGCGCAGGGGCTATATCGTCACCCCTAATCCTTCCGAGCCGGCCGTCCAGGAGGGTTTCCGCAGCGGGGCGATCAGGGAGCTGGAGAGGCATTCCCGCCTCGGGTTCATCGAGGAGGATGAGTTCGTCCGAAAGGTCGAGTACTTGCGTCGCGCGGTCGGCGTGAAGCGTGTCACCCTCAAGACGGGCGCGTACGGCTTCCGCGAGCTCGCGATGGCCATCAAGTGGTCTTCCAAGGCCCGCGTCGACCTGGTGACCATCGACGGGTCGGGCGGCGGAACCGGCATGAGCCCCTGGCGCATGATGGAGGAGTGGGGAATCCCGACCTTCTACCTCCAGTGCATGGCCTACTACTGCGCCCAGAAGCTCGCCACCCGCGGAGAGTGGGTGCCCGACCTGGCGATGGCCGGCGGGTTCTCCACAGAGGACCATATCTTCAAGGTGCTCGCGATGGGGGCGCCTTACTTCCGCGCCGTCTGCATGGGACGCGCACTGATCATCCCGGGTTTCGTCGGCGGCAACATCGAGGGGGTTCTCGCGGGCGGGAACGGCACGGGCCGCTGGGATCAGTTGCCGGCCACCGTGTCGAAGTACGGCACGACGCCAGAGCAGATCTTCGTCTCCTACTCCACGCTCGCGGCCAAGTACGGCGACAAGATGAAGGACATGCCGCTGGGCGCGGTCGGCATCTACACCTTCGTTGACAAGCTGAAGACGGGCCTGAGCCAGTTCATGGCCGGTGCGCGGCACTTCAGGCTCGACACCCTGAACCGCAAGGACCTGATAGCTCTAACCGAGGACGCCGCTAAGGTGTCCGGCCTGCCATACGTTATGGAGGCCTACCTGGACGACGCGGACAGGATACTGGAGTCGTAGGGCGCAACACCGGACGCACAGGTGTGGGCGGAAGCCCGCCGCTGTGCGTCCGACGCGCTACCTGCCTTGCTTGGCGAGATACGCCGCTCGCCCCTCGACCATGTACTGCCACACGCCGCGATCGAACAACGCGACCCGCTCGCGCTCCTGTCCCGTGGACGCGAGCCTGCGCGCCTCGTCCATCAGCTCGGCGAGCTCCTTCATGCGCTCCTCGGTGCCGAGCCAGCGCCACGCGATCTCCTCGTTCTGGTGGAACTGGCGCTCCTCGGTGCGGACTTCCTCGGGGTAGTTCGCGGGATCGGAGTAGATGCTCTCGATCCGCAGGTAGAGACGCTTCATCGGCTCCGCGGCCGCGCCGTAGTAGAGCCGAGAGAACTCGCCGAGCAAGGCGTCGACATCTTGGTCGGGATCGTCCAGCAGCTTCATGGTGACGTAGTAGTCAACCTGCTCGCCGTAGCCGCAGAGGAAGATACCGCGGATGCCGTCCCTGTGGTACATGCGGATGCACTCGGCGGCAGTGTGGGCCATGAAGCCGGGGAAGCAGTGGTAGCGCCCTCCGAGCGCGTTCTCCTCGGGGAAGCAGAAGTAGAGCCAGAGGTAGATCGGCCGCTCCTTCGCGAGCTTCGCCCAGGGCCTGTAGAAGGTCTCGACGTCATTCCTCTTGATGTTGGGCGCCCAGTAAATGCGTGTCTGCAGGCATGGCGCGACCGAGACGTTCGGTTCCAGCTCCATCCCCTCGGGGTAATACGCGTAGTCCGAGTAGGCGAGGGTGGCGATGTGCTTGTCCGGGTGGGTCTTGGCGACCTCGCGCGCGACCTTGTTAACGAAGCTGAAAAGGTAGCGGCTCGCGCGGCCGTTGGAGAAGTGCGGGCTCGCGAGGTCGGCCGACCGCTGCAGCTCAGCCTGGCAGTTCGCGCACTGGCACCATTGGCCGTTGTCGAGCGGAACGACCGCGAAGTAGTCGCCGAGCGCGGGCGCTGTGCCCTTGATACCCTTGCCGTCGAAGAAGTCGCAAGCGTCGCGGGCGACCTGCTCGATGAACGCGGGGCTCGTGTAGCAGAACTGCCCCTCGCCGCCCGTGTTCCCGACCGCGAAGTACTCGGGATGCTCGCCCTCGAAGAGCTCAGGCCTGAGCGGCCAGCCGGTGGCGCGCTTTGCGGCGTCCTCGGGCTTCATGAACCGGTCGCGGTAGGCGACGAATGAGTGGTTGGCCGCCCAGCGGTCGCCACCCTCGCGCATCCGCCGGGCGAAGAGGGCCAGCTCCTGCGCGCTCGGGTCGTCCCAGAGGCCCTTGTTGATGGGCCAGGTGGACGTGCTGTAGGCGAGCCCTTCCCGGTGCGAGAACGCCGGCGCGCGGCGGATGTCCGGGCCCGTCACCTCGAGCGTTCGGTGGCGAGGCACGACCACGTTCGCTCCGGACGGGCCGTACCACCTGACTCCACAGTAGCGCTCCAGGAAGTCATACGTAGCGTAGCAGGTGCCCTGGTCGTCGTACAACCCCGGTAGCTCGAGGTCGCTTCGGTGGAGATCGTCGCCAAGGTCGCCCGTGCCCGTGACCGCGCCGTAGTCGATCCGCGTCCTCGAGTCCTCAAGGTGCACCCAGTTCGTGGAGATGCCGGCGACGGCTCTGTTCTGCGCCGTGTCCCGCCAGTCGCGCCCGATGATGATAAGCGTGTCGGGGCGGAACCTGATGAGGTACTCCTGGGGCGCGAAGCGCTCGGAGGTGAGGCCCATCGCCCGAGTTGCGGCGCTCTCGCCGACCAGGATGCGCGCCCCGGCAACCGGCTGCGTATCGCGCGCGATAGGCAGCACGGCCCCGGTGATGAGGCGCACGTGGTTCTGAAGCTCGAGTGCCGCAAGGCGTGCCGATGGTGTGGGCTCCGCGGCGACCACAATCGTGGCCGCTGGCTTGCTTTCGCGGACTAGGACAAACGGGTGAGCCGGGTCCGGTTGGTTCGCCGTAGCGCCGATGGCCGTGAGGCCGGCGGCGAGAAGCGCGAGGGTGGTCATGGTGTGCGCCCCTTACTCACATCCTCGGCGGTCCCGGCTCCACTCCCGCCGCGCCGAGGCCGAGGATGCGGAACTCGTGGCCGTCGCTCTCGGGGTTCTTGTCCTCCAGGAGCTCGACGCGAACGCGGTGCGTGGTTGTCTGGTCGAACCGCGCGATCTCGATGGTCTCGCGGTAGCCTCCCCAGGTCTGGTCGAACCACGCCTCGCGGACTACCGGCGGGAGATCGTCGACCTTTACGCGCGCTTGCCCCATGGGCCCGCGCAGATGGAAGTCCATGAACAGCACGACGCGTCCGCGTACCTCGAACTCGATCACACTGCCCGGAGCGCTGCTCTTCCAGCAGCCGTTGGCCTCGTCCAGCACCCAGCCATCACTAGACACGGGCTTGAGGTCGGGCGCCTCGAACAGGGCCACATCTTCGAACAGGTCGCTGATCAAGGGCTCGGGCATGGCTTCGACCGGCGGAAGCTGGTCGTCCGGCGGCAGCGTGCGCAGCACCGACTCGATGAAACTGGTCGCAAAGCGCGCCGCGTAGGCGTGGCCGCGGTCGTTCGGATGAACGGTGTCGGCCTCGACTTCCTCCCATGTCATCCGGCCCGCCTCGATCTCGGGCCACAGCGCGTCGCGGAAGCTGATCATCGGGAGGTGGTAGTGGGCGCCGACCTTGCCGTGCCACTCCTGAGCGTTGCCGCCCGCGTTGTTCATCATGAACATGAGCATAACGGCCGGTTGCTGCGGCTGCCTGAGGATCTGCCGCACCAGGCCCTCGAGCGTTTCCGCCCACTGCTCGCCGTTGCCGTCGTTGACGCCGTACTCGACGATGACAAGGTCGGGGTGCTTCGAGAGCAGGTCCCGCTGAGCCCGCAGGGCGCCGTAGTTGGAGCCCGTGGCTCCGATGCCGGCGTTCACGAAGGTGGCCTCGAGGCCAGGGAACGTATGACCCCACCACTGGGCGACCAGCCCGCCGTAGGTGTTCTCTTGCGAGCTGGCCGCGGCGCCCGCGGTGATGGAGCCCCCAATGACGCCGACGGTGATCGGCTCGCCGCGTGTGGCCTTCGCGAGCACGCGCTGCAGGCGCGCGGTATCGCCGGCATCCACGAGAGCCCGCGCGGAGAGCGCTTCGTCATCGGTGGGCTGCGCCGCGCACTCGCCGGCCGAGCCGACAAGCGCGCCGGACAGGACGAACAGGTAGGCTGTGGGTAGGATCGGTCTGAGCATGATGCGCCCGCCTCCCGCCGCCCCGCCCCCGGGAGTATGCAGCGGTCGGTCGGCCGTCACCTCCTCGGCACCGCGGCGCGGCGAAGGCCAAGCTGCTTCTCGATGGGAACACGTCCTCGGCATTGCTCTCGCAGCTCTGGCGCGACGCTCCATCACGCTCGCCGCCGCCGCTGCCGGGTCAGGCGTGCCGGGAAGGGTGAACACCCATGACCTCGCAAGTGTCCGAGCCTAGGCTGGCTCGCAACACGACGCTCAAGACGGCCATCCTGATCGGCCTGGACGAGGCCACCACGGCTCTGGAGGAGTCCTTGCAGAACCTGACCGACGAGCAGGCCTGGCGCCAGAACCCGATGCCGGGCCGCCACAACATCGGCACCATTGTGATGCACAGCCTGCAGAACCTGAACGATTACGGCATCTGGTACCAGGGCGGACAGGGAGTGCTGGGGGCGGACGAACGGTATGACATGTGGAGCCACTCGCCCGATGAGCTGGCGCCCGTGCAGCACGCGCCGCCAACTGTGGCCGACCTGACGGCCCTCGTGCGCGATAGCCGCGAGGTGCTGTTCGCCGTGCTGGAGGGCACTTCCGACGAGCAGCTTCTACTGGCGCGACCCGAGGAGCCGTGGTTCGCGGAACACGGCCGGACCGCGGCCGACGCCTACATGCGCACCATCATGCACACTATGGCGCATGTCCGTCAGATCTGGTTCCTGCGCGGCGTCTTGGGGTTCACGGATCGGGAAGGCTGGCCGGAGCAGCACTGGGCGTGAACGGGTCGGTGGTATGCCCTTCGCAGTCTTCGCGCGATGCTCGTTCTTGCTCGGCGCCGCCTGGTGCGCGCTTGCCCTGGGGGCACAGCAGATGCCGCAAGCAGATGGCAACTCCGATGCCGGGTCATCCCGGCAGATCGAGGCCAGCTCGCCCCAACCTCACCCCCGGTCCCTGGCTACGCCAGCGACCACCCCCTCTCCGCTGGCGGAGAGGGGGAACGGCCCTGAGCCTGACGAAGGGCCGGGGGGTGAGGTCGGCGCCGGGCCGGCAAGCACGCAGCAACCTGGAGTGGCCCTGAACTCCGTAGGCATGACTCTTGTGGAGATCCCCGCCGGCTCGTTCCTGATGGGGCAAGAGCCGGGCACCGGCGGAGACTGGGACGAGTCGCCGGTGCACGAGGTGGCCATCAGCCGCCCGTTCCTGATGGCCGCGACCGAGGTGACCAACGCGCAGTACGAACTGTTCGACCCAGGCCACCGTCGCTACCGAGGAATCCGCAGCCTCTCCGAGGGCGACGATGGCGCGGTCATCTTCGTGTCCTGGCACGACGCAACGAGCTTCTGCGAGTGGCTCAGCGAGAGAGAGGGCAGGCCCTACCGCCTCCCCAGTGAGGCCGAGTGGGAGTACGCGTGCCGCGCCGGATCGACCACGGCCTACTCCACCGGCGACGAGCTGCCGGAGGAGTACCACAAGGAGCAGGCTCTCAACTGGGACCCAAGGCCGGTCTCGCTCGCGGTCGGTCGGATGCCCCCGAACACATGGGGCCTCCATGACATGCACGGCAATGTCGAGGAGTGGTGCCTCGACTGGTACGGCCCATACCAGGCGGGTCGCCAGGCTGACCCGGTCGGCCAGGCCGAGGGCACGTTCCGGGTCACGCGGGGCGGGAGCCACAACTCGGAGCTTGCGTACCTGCGGAGCGCGAACCGCCTGGGCACGCTCCCTGAGGACAAGCACTGGATGATCGGCTTCCGAGTGGTGCAGGCCGAGATGCCTACCTCCGAGCCGCTGCCTGCGCCGCCCGGTCCCCTGTGGGCGCGGCGCGTGTCCCAGGTGCCGCTCGACTGGTCCACGTCGTCCGCCGACCCCTTGTTCGCCGCGCCGGTGCCCTACGTCATCATCCCGCCCGGCTCGAACGGCCCGCTCTACTCCCGGCACAACCACTGCCCGTCGATCACCTGGTGCTCGAACGGTGACATCCTCGCCATCTGGTTCTCCACGAACACCGAGGAGGGTCGCGAGATGACCATCCTCGCGAGCCGCCTGCGCCTCGGTGTTGCGGAATGGGAGCCGGCGTCGCTGTTCTTCAAGGCTCCCGACCGCAACATGACGGGCTCTGCGCTGCTCAATGACGGCGCCGGCAGGCTCTACCACTTCAACGGCATTGAGGCCGCCGCCGGCTGGAAGAACCTCGCGCTCGCGATGCACACGAGCACGGACAACGGCGCCACGTGGTCTCACCCCGTCCTGATCGACTCGGACCATCGCCCGCGCAACCAGGTCATCAGTGGCACCTTCATCACCCGCGAGGGGTGGCTCGTGCAGCCGTGCGATGCGTCACACGAGGGAGGCGGGGGCACGGCGCTGCACATCAGCAAGGACGGCGGCGTCACCTGGGAGGACCCGGGCGGCACCATCGCGGGCATACACGCGGGTGTCGTGCAGCTCACTGACGGCAGCTTCTACGCACTCGGCCGGTCGGACAACCTGCCGGCCGGCGATGGAAGCGGCGAGCAGCGGATGCCCTGCAGTATGTCACGCGACGGGGGGCGAACATGGGAGGTCTCGCCGAGCCTGTTCTCGCCGATCAGCAGCGGCCAGCGGCTGGCGTTGCTGCGCCTGCGCGAGGGCCCACTTCTCCTGCTATCGTTCACGGACTCGAGCGACCTACTGGCTGCCCCCAGAGGCATGACCTTCGGCGACGCGCGCGGTGGGGAGTTCACCGGCTACGGCATGTTCGCGGCGCTGTCGTACGACGACGGTCGCACATGGCCCGTCAGGAGGCTGATGACCGACAGCGTGCGGCGCGACCTGGAGGGCGGCGCGTGGACCGGTGGGTTTGTAATGGACGAGCGCCACGCGGAGCCGCGCGGCTACATCGCGGCCACGCAGTCGCCCGACGGCCTGATCCACATCGTCAGCAGCAGGCTCTACTACCGGATCAACCTGGCGTGGGTCGCCGGCGAGCCACGCGCCACCGTGGGCCGCTGACTCCGAACCTGTGTGTGCTGTCATGGGTTGCAGTCGCGGGAGAGGGCGTGTGTCACAATGGCCGTCGCCACGATGACCATGGAGATCGGCGGTCCTGGCCCGGTGCCGGCGAAGCTGTTCGCCTCGGCCCTTCAGGAGCTGCTGGAGGCGCTCGCGTACATCGACGGGTCGCTGGCACCCGCCTGTGACGCCCCTGTCTCGTGGACCATCGCGCACCTGAGCATGGGGAGCCCCATCACCGTTGAGCTGGCGCCGTGTGACGAGCGCCTTGCGGAGCGGTCCGGGCGGGCGGCGTCCATGCTGGCAGCCGCGGTGGAGGCGCTGACCAACGGCGCTACCGACCCGCCACTACGTCTTCCTCGAAGCGCCCTGGAGCACACGAGTGAGCTGGTGGCGCTGGTCGACAGCGACATAACGGCTATGCGACTGCGAGCGAGTGGCGAGGAGTGGATCTCCGTTAGCGTCGAGTCGGCTCAGGTCGCCCGACGCCTGCTCCGCCGCTCCGAACACACGGAGTACGGCACCATTGAGGGCCGCATTGAGACGCTTTCCATCCGCGGTCGGCGCGCGTTCTACGTCTGGGACGTGGTGTCCGGGCACAGAGTGGAATGCGGCCTCGGCGGCGAGCGCGGAGAGCTTCTGGACGAGGCCCACCGGGCCTTCGGCAAGCGCGTAGCCGTGTCGGGCCTGATCCGCTATCGCGGCCCGAACGAGCCTCAGAGCATCACCGTCGACGGGATCACGGTCCTGCGCGAGGCCGACGATCTGCCGCGGGTGAGTGACTATCCGCCCATTGACATCACAGGTGGAGTGGATGCGGTTACCTACGTCCGGGGGCTTAGGGATGCTGACTGAGGAACGGGTGGCCTGGGACAGCGATGTCGTGATCTCCTTGCTCGAACAGAAGCCTTAACGCTATCGGGTGCTGAGACAGGCGGTTGAGCGGGCGGAGGCCCGCGAGCTGGAGATCGCAGTCTGCGCCCTGTGCCTGTGCGAGGTCGCCACCCTGAAGACGGGAGACCCGGCGGACGACCAAGAGCACCTGATCCGCGACTTCTTCGAGCAGCCCTGGGTGATCGTCCGTCAGCTGGACTCGTTCGTCGGGGCCAAAGCCCGGGAGCTCGTTCGCCAGCACGGGCTGAAGGGCCGCGACGCCGCCCACGTGGCGGCCGCGCTACTGACCCCGCGCACCGGCGAGCTCTGGACGTACGACAAGGAAGTGCGGTCCAAGTGCTCAACGCTAGCGCGGGAGGACTTTCGAGTGTGCGAGCCTCGCTGGAAAGACGACCAGCCAGCGCTGGACCTAGACGACTGAGCGCCTCTGCCCTCACTCCCCCGGCAAGTCGACGTCCGCGCTCACTCCGGCCGCATGAGCGGGAAGAGGATCACCTCTCTGATCGACTGCTTATCGGCGAGCAGCATCAGGAGCCGGTCGACCCCGATGCCGAGACCGCCAGTCGGCGGCATCCCGTACTCGAGCGCCTCAAGGAAGTCCTCGTCCATTGGGTGGGCCTCTTCGTCCCCTGCCGCTCGAGCGGCGGCTTGAGCTTCGAGGCGACCCCGCTGGTCGATCGGGTCGTTGAGCTCGCTGAAGGCGTTCGCCAGCTCCTGACCGCACACGATGGACTCGAAGCGCTGCGTCAGCTCGGGCTGGTCGGCCTTGCGCTTCGCGAGAGGCGAGATGGAGACCGGGTGCTCCATGAGATGCGTCGGCTGGATGAGGCGGGGCTCGACGAACTCGTCGACCAGCTTCTTGAGCACCGACCCCACGTTCCGCGGGCCGTCGATCCTGAGCCCACGGTCGGTCGCGAGCCGAGCCGCGGACTCGTCGTCGGCTAGGTCCGACATGGAGCAGCCCGCGTGCTCCCGCAGCGCCTCGTCAATCGCCAGCCGGCGCCACGGGGGCGTCAGGTCCACCTCGTGCCCCGCGAAGGTGGTCTTGAGCCCGCCGCACGCCGCTTGCGCGGCCGCGACCGTGATGTCCTCCGTTATCGTCATGATGTCCCGGAAGTCCGCGTAGGCCCAGTAGAGTTCCAGCATCGTGAACTCCGGGTTGTGACTTCGGTCCATGCCCTCGTTGCGGAAGTTCCGGTTGATCTCGAAGACGCGCTCGAAGCCGCCTACGATAAGCCGCTTCAGGTATAGCTCCGGCGCCACGCGGAGGTAGAGGTCGATGTCCAGGGCGCGATGATGGGTCATGAACGGACGAGCGGCGGCGCCCCCGGGGATCGGCTGCATCATCGGGGTCTCGACCTCTAGGAAGCCCCGGCCCGTCAGCATCTCCCGGATCGCGGCGATCATTCGGCTGCGCTTGCGGAACAGGCCCCGCACCTCGGGGCTCATGATGAGATCGAGGTACCGCCTGCGGAAGCGGACCTCGACATCGCTGAGCCCATGCCACTTGTCCGGCAGCGGCCGTATCGCCTTGGCGATGATGTCGCCCCGGTGGGCGCGGACCGAGATCTCGCCGGCTCGGGTGCGAAACACCTCGCCCTCCACAGCGATGAAGTCGCCAACGTCGAGCAGCCTAAGGGCGTCGTAGGCTTCCTCGCCGAGCACGTCCTGCGCTGCAAACACCTGGATAGGCCCCGACTCGTCACAGACGTCCATGAACGCCGCCCTGCCGTGGCCACGCCGCGCCATCACACGGCCGCACACGCGCACCCGGCAGCCTTCGAGTTCCTCGAAGCGCGCCTTCAGGTCGGCCGCGAGGTGTGTGCGGTCGTACCGGGTGGCGACGAAGGGATCGCGGCCCCGGGCTCGCAGCTCGGCGAGCCGCTGCAGGCGTACGTCGCGCTCGTTCACGGATTGCCTCCTCATAGGTGAAACGGCAAGGGACCGGCATCGCGCCGGTCCCTCCGCTGTCACTGTGGCTGTCTCGTGGAGCCGGCAGCTTACCGGCCGATCTTGAGGACCCGGTACTTCACCATTCCGGCCGGCGCTTTCACCTCGACGTCGGCCCTGGCTTTCTGCCCGAGCAGCGCCCGACCCAGCGGGGACTCGATCGAGATGCGGTTCTCGTTAGGGTCCGCCTCGAACGAGCTCACGATCCGGACCTCCCAGACATCCTCGACGTCGCGGTCCTTCAGCCGGACGATGGACCCGAGGCCCACTTCCTTGGTCGGGATGTCATCCGGCTTCAGGATGGTCGCGCGGCGAACCACGTCCTCGAGCTCGCCGATCCGGCTCTCGATGATGGCCTGGTCCATCTTGGCGTTCTCATACTCCGATGTGTCAAAGTCCTCGGCCGACTGCTTGGCCTCGCTGAGCCGCTTCCGCACCTCCGGCCTCTCGACCGTGCTGAGGTGCTGGAGCTCCGCACAGATACGGTCATGCCCTTCTTGGGTGAGGATGATCTCCTCGTCACCTGTCATGTAGGACCACTCTCCCACAGGCCGGATGCGGCTCCGACTCTACCAAGTGGCGGAGGGAGGGGGATTCGAACCCCCGAGACGCTCGCGCGCCCAACGGTTTTCAAGACCGCCGCCTTGAGCCGCTCGGCCATCCCTCCGTTAGCCGTAGTATACCCCGACCATTCGGCAGTGCACCCTCGACCGAGCCACACCAGTTTCTGATGCGCGACGCGCGCTACCTCCAGGCCTGAAAGCCGCTTCTAGCGCGGCCCCGACGGGCTAGGACAGGCCCGTGTGCCCGAAGCCGCCCTCGCCACGGCCGGAGCCCGCGACCTCCGTAACCTCGACCACCTCGGCTCGCGCCACGCTGGCCAACACGAGCTGAGCTATCCGGTCGCCACGGTTCACAACGAAGTCACTGTCGCCGAGGTTGCACAGTATAACCTGAAGCTCGCCCCGGTAGTCCGAGTCGATAGTACCCGGTGAGTTCAGGAGCGTGACGCGGCTCCGAAGAGCCAACCCGCTCCTGGGACGCACCTGAAGCTCGTAGCCCGGCGGCACCTCGAGCGACAGGCCGGTCGGAACCAGAGCGACCTGGCCCGGCGCGATCGCCAGGGGCTCCCGCACCGCCGCCCTCACGTCCATGCCCGCGGAGCCCTGGGTCGCATAGGCCGGGGCCTCGAGACCCTCCCCGTGCGGCAGCCGCAGCACCCTCACTTGCACGCGTTCACCGATCATCGCTGCTTCCCAAGGCTGTCGAGGGCCTGCTCGAGCGCCTCCAGCTCCTCCGGCATCACGTCATGCTCGGGGCGTCCGTTCTGAACGCGACGGCAGTACGCATCGAAGGAGTCCCGCCCGTGCAGGCCGGTGAACAGCACGCCGTTGCCTCGGTAGTCCACAAGGGCGAGCGAGAAGCTCATCATCCCGCCCATGTGATCGAACGCATCGAACTTCACGAGCCCGACACCGCTGACGGTGCCGAGCAGCGCCTCCGCGAGCTGGTCCACTCTTCGTTGGTTGTCCTCAACGCGTCGATGCACTGTGCCGAGCAGCTCGAGATACCTCGTCAGGTCCTCGGGGAACTCGATCTCTCCGAGGGCCGCGAGGAACCGCCGGTGCGGCTCCGCGAGCCTGAGAACACGCGCATATGACAAGGCTGCGAAGCCGACGGCGAATGCCGCGAGCACGGCCGCGACGACGGCCAACACAAGAGGCGCGCCACTCACGTGCGCCACCTCGCCTTCAAGCGGTAAGCGGGCGCCAAGAGGATAGCCAAAACGCGCGGCGGGGGCAATCGGGTATGGCTATGCGATCACAGACGGCGCAGCTTCGAGGCGAGTGCCTCCTTCAGCTTGCGCCGTCGTTTCGCGGGGATGGGGTCCTCGCTGACGACCGGCACGTCGTCCGCGAACACCCAGACTTGGCAGTGCGCTTCGTCGGTCCGCTGTGGGTCGTCCACAGCCCTGAACGTGTAGGTTGTGTCCAGCCTTCCATCACGCATCTTCCCCGGAACGGGCGCGGGGAGGTCGTCCGCCGGCATCGCGTATACCCCGCACTCGCACGTGGCCGCAAGCTGTTCGGGCGTCATGTGACGTGACCGCCAGCACGACAGCCCGGGCAAGGTCACACGCTGGGTGGTGGCCAACCCGTCGGGCCTTATGTGCGGCACTTCGTCAGGCTCGATGCGTTTGTACAACGTCTCCCCCGCGAAGTCGTTCCTGAGCGGCCGCGTTTCCCCCGAGAGCTTCATCCGCGGGTACCAGTCGGCAGCGGCTCAGCTCTCAACGAGGCGAGGTCCATGTGATCTGCGACGCGATCGAGCATCTGCGCGATCTCAGCGTCCGTCGGGTGGTCGTACTCCTCGACCTCGGTCTCATCACCTTCGCCGATGTGGTCAACCGCCAGCACTACGCGACCGTCGCGGTAGCACTCCGCCTCAGCATGAACAGTGCCGTCGTAGTACCAGAGCGTCAGCGACGACGAGACGGACGGCACCACTTGGTACGGCGTGAGGCCGACGTCAAGGGACCGGACGAGGATTCGGCAGGCCAGATCGCGCGCGGTGTCTCCCGGGACCGGCACGGGCCGGCCACAGTCGAACAACTCCAGGTAGGCCAGTCGTTCGATCTCGTGCTGCATCTCGGCGCTGAACCGTCCGGTCCGGCCCGCGGCGCTCGCCAGTGGAACAACCACAGCGGTGTCACCGGGCCGCGAGCTGTCGGTGTGACGACGCAGCAACTCCCACCGCAGCACCAAGTCGCCCGGCATGGGGTGCATACCTCCGTCTACTACCTCGCAGAGGCACCCGACCTGTCCCGCCTCAGTCTTCGGCCTGGCAAACGGGCGTATCGACGCTTCCGTTGCCGTCGTCCGTGGGCTGAGCAAGAGCCGTTCCGCGCTCACGCTCGATCTCCTCCAGTTCCGCTATTCTCTCCTGAAGCCATCCCACGAACTTCCGTACGTCGTCCATCGGCATGATGACTGTGACCGGCACATGCCGCACAGCGCGCGGGGCTCGCGGGTCCTCCTGTGGGCTTCGCTCGTCCTTTCTCTCGTCACCAAGCGTCGTCCCGTCCAGGATGTTGAAGACGCAACGCTTGGGCACCATCTGCATGTCGTTCCAGAACGACATCTGCACCTCGCCGCGCGGGGTCAGACCCCCGAAGACGCCGTGACAATGATGGACGCGATAGTCCGACGAGTGCTCATAGTCGAATGTCATCTTGGTGGCGACAGTTGAGCGCTGCTTCTTCTGCGACACTCCCGCGTGCACCCCCTCCTGGGACCTTCAAGCCCTTGGTCGGTGGCGGTTGGCAACTATCCCGCCGAGCGCAAACGGGACTGGCCGGGCCGCGCACTGCCTGGCTGCGCGCAGATCGCCGCCGACCTGCGCACGCCGCTTGCGTCATGCCCCATTCTCCAACGAGTTCGGCAGCTCCTCGTGTTCGGGCCGCACAGCGGGCAAAGACCTCTGGACCCGTTCGGGTGCGCGCGCAGCCGGACGGTCACCTGGCGCCAGTCCGTCCCGCTAGGGGTGCGACGCCACATCACTGACTGAGGGTCCCCGCTACGCGGCAGCCCGTTACACGCGAGCCACGCCGCCTCGGCAAGGGACTCCAACGGTGCCGATGGGACGGCCGCCCAATCGCGGGCGGCGGGGGCGCGGCTGTACCAGCCGCAGGCGCGGCGGGGCCAGCCTGCAGCGGGCACCAGCGTAGCCGCCGGGGCCGTGAGGACCGGGCGAGTCCACGGATCTTGCCGCCGCTCTGCGCCTGGCCCGGCCCTGTCCGTGCCCGGCGAGGGGTCTCAGCCTGGAGGAAGCCCCACAGTAGGCGGCGAAGCGGTCATCAGGTTGTCTGTCCCCCATGGGGGTGGTGCAGCAGGCTACGGGGCCCAGGAACGTCCTAGGGAGCTACGGGGATGGGGGCGAATGTGAGGCAGTGGGGCGTCAGCCAAGTCCTATGTGTCGCCTGTGCGGCGTCAGCCCTGGCGCTGGTTGCCGGAACAGCGCTATGGCTCCAAGACCCCGCACTGCCACGCCACGTGGCGCTCTGGGTTGTCGCCAGCGTACTCTGGGTCATGGCGGCGCTCAAAGCGTTCCAGCAGGTGTGGTCAACGTGCCGACTGCGCCGTTACCTCCGCAAGCACGGCGCCAAGTTCGACGACTGGCTCGAGGCTCGGGCCGCTGGCAATGACGACCCGCGAGTCTCTTCCCGACTCCGTCGTCAGGTGCGTCAGCTCTTCGCGCCAGGGCACCTCCCTGTCAGTCACCACCTGATCCGATTGCCGGGGGCTTGGGGCCTCGTTGTCGCTGACGTTGCCTTCACGTGGCCGGTCATCGTTCTCGCGCAGGCGCTGCTGTTGTTCCTGACCGGTCACCCCGCCGTCGTCGCGGTCGGCGTGGTCATGGAGCTTGTGTGCATCTGGGTCGGCCTGGCGACCTCCGTCTTCGTCTGGGTCCTGCTCGGGCCCCTTGTGGCCGAGCCCCTCGGGTCCACCTCCCGTCTGCTACTGGCGCGCTACGCGCGGGGGGCGTCTGCCCGCATGAGGACGAGCAAGCTTCTGAATGTGGTGGCGCTGCAGCTGGCGTCTGTCGGGAGCGGATACGCGGCCATCTATGCCGCAATGCTCAACCGCGCAGACTCCATGAGCGGCATGTGCAGCCTGGCACCTCATGGCCCATTGTCGGGGATCGCGGGTAATCCGGACCGCATCGTCCAGTGTCTGTACTTCAGCGTTCAGGTCCTCGGCACCGTGTGCTGCGGAGACATTCGACCGCAGACATTGGCCGCTCAGGCTGTCATGGGCACTGAGGTACTCGCATCATTCGTGCTGCTGTTCTACTTCGTCAGTATGCTTAGCCTAGTCTCACAGGACACCAGGCGCGCGGAGCACCCACGGGCGTGATGGCCGGGTTCAGGCATGGTCGGTGCCCCTTATCACGCTCCCTCCCTCACGCCCTCACCCACGTCTATCACGACCTTGATGCACTCGCCCTTGCGGGTCGATGCGAACTCGAAGGCCTCTGGCGCCTGCTCGAGCCGGTAGCGGCCCGTGACCATCGGTTCCAGGTCGATCCGGCCGTCGGCGATGAGACTGACGCACTCTCCGAAGCAGTTCACATACCGGAACACGCCGCACACGTCGATCTCGCGAGCCAGAACCTCCATGATCTCCCAGGGGATGACCGACTCCGGGGGTAGCCCGACCAGGCACACGCGCCCGCCGGTTCGTGCCATCTTCAGCGTGCTCTGCGCGGTCGCGACCGCGCCGGCGGTCTCCAGCACAACGTCCGCGCCGCGGCCCCGCGTGGAGTCCAGGACCCACTCGACTGCGTCGCCGGACGATGCATCGAATGTCTCGGCGCCGAACCTGGCCGCGAGGGCCAATCTGTTCGGCAGCACGTCGACGGCCAGCACCCTCGTGGCCCCCGCCGCGCGTACCGCCTGCAGCGCGAGGAGGCCGATCGTCCCGCAGCCGAGCACGGCCACCGTGTCGCCGGGCCGGACGCTCGCGCGGCGAGCGGCGTACACCCCGACTGCGAGGGGCTCCACCAGTGCGCCCTCGTCGAAGCTCACGTTCTCAGGGAGCCGGTAGAGCAGGTCGTCGGGGTGGATCACGTAGTCGCAGAGCGATCCGTCCACAGGCGGAGTGGCGAAGAAGACCACGTCCTTGCACAGGTTGTAGCGGCCTGCTCGGCAGAACTCGCAACGCCTACAGGGGATGCCGGGCTCGACTGCGACGCGGTCGCCCTCGCGGATCGCGCGCACCTCCGTGCCGCAGGCCACGACCGTAGCGGAGCACTCGTGACCGAGGATCATCGGCCTATCGACCGTGCACTTCCCGATGCGTCCGTGCTCGTAGTAGTGCACATCCGACCCGCACACGCCGACCGACTCGACCCTGAGCAGACAGTCGCGTGGCCCGAGGTCGGCGGCGGTCGGAGCGGGCCTCTCCTCGATGCGGATGTCCAGTGGGGCGTGAAGCACAACCGCTCTCATGTCATCCTCCTAATACGGGGCCGTCCTGATGCCCAGCCGGCGCCGCAGCTCATCGGCCGACAAGCCCTCGACAAGTAGTCTCTTATCGCGCGACTGAGCGCCCGACAGGATGCTAACCGCCGAGCGGCGTACGCCCGCGGCGTTCGCGATGATCTCGACAACGCGCTCATTCGCCGCGCCGCCTACCGGTGGCGCTGTCGTTCGCACACAGAGGCGCCCGCTGCGGACCTCGCCGATCTCGTCCTTGCGACTTCGTGGGGTCACCCTGATCCCGACGGTCGCACCATTCCGGCATTCCTTGCAGACCATGAGAACCACCTACCGCGAGCTGCCCGCTATCTTCCCCAGCAGGGACGCTGGTGCCACAGGGCAACGGGCGACCTCACGACACAAGCAACAGCATCACGGCGACCTGCCCCGCGTTCCAGATGCCGTGCAGCATGATCGAAGCCTTGAGCGAGCCGGTACCCTCGCGAAGGACCGCGCACGCGGCGCCGACGAGCGCAAGCTGCGGCAGCATGGCAAGGTCGACATGAACGGCCCCGAACAAGAGCGAGGTGATCGCAATCGCCCCAACCGGCCCGGCGAAACGGCGGATCGGCGCATACAGGGCCCCACGGAACAGCCCCTCCTCGACCAGCGGCGCCACCACGGCGACGAGCGCCATGAGCAGGGCGCGCTCGCCCCACCCCCTGCTGCCTACGACCACGGAGATAATGGGGTTCTCGCTCATCGGTGGCCTGCGCATGAGCGCCGACTGCAGAAGCGTTAGTCCCAAGACCGCGAGAGGCAGCGATAGGGCCGCCCACCAGGCGAGGAGCCACGACCGCCAGGCCGGGTACCCTGAGAACCCGAGCAGACGAATGAAGCTCGGGCCGATCCGCCAGCGCGCGACTCCCGCGGCACACAGTGCGGGGAGCAGGTACCCGACAGCCGCCAGCACGCCGGGGCTGAGGTACCGGCCGATCACCTCGAAGGCTATGGCCATCGCGCCCCGGGCGGCGAAGAAAGTGACCACGATCTCGAGCGCATCGATGAGGGCCCACGGACGGACTCGCGGCTGCTCACCCTCGGTACCCGCCTGCGCCGGCTCGGTGCACGACGGCGACTGGGATGCCACTAGCGGGCCCCCCTTGGTCGCCGCCTTGTACACAGCGTAGCCGAGCGCCGCCAGAAGCGCGGGGAAGCCCGCTATCAACGCGAACACCAGCAGACCGAACAAACAGAGGATCCGCGTCAACCGCGGCCCGGCCTCGAGCGCGATGAGCCCCTGCTCCCTCGCGAGGAGAGGCTGGTCGCCTGCGTGCGTGGCAAGGGCCACGCGGTAGGCCCGTCGCAGCCACAGAGGCTGCAGCGCCGACGCGACGTCGAGCGCCTCCGACAGCTCAGGGCTGCCGGGCTCGGCCCGGAGACCGGCCGCCAGGACCGCGGCCCGCTTGTCGTCGCGCACACCGTCGAGCCGTGCGGCAGCTCGCTCGGTATGCCCGCCGTAGGCATCCATAGCGGCCAGCCTCAGAGCGCCGGGTGGGGACGAGACGGCCTCGGCATAGGCGCGAGACTGCTCGTAGGCCGCGGGCGAGGACGTTCCCAGGCCCGGGATGGTGGAAAGGGTGGAACCGTAGACCAGCAGGTCCCCTCCAACATCAATGGCAAGTAACTGCTGAGCCGGCGCGGCGCCCTGATCCTCGCCGGCCAGCGCACGACGCTCCATGTGACGCCACCGAGCGCTCACGACCAAAGCGACGCACAGCGCGATCACGAGGAGCCAACGGCAGATGAGAGTGGCCGTGTTGTCGGATGAGTCGGCCGTCATGACGGGCCTCCTGTCCGTAGGTCGGCTTCCATGAGGCGCGCGGCCTCTCCTCTTCTTGCCGTGGCCCAGCCTACTGGAGGTGATTACGGCGTGAGACGGTTCCTACCGCTGTTGCTATTACCGGCGCTTCTCCCTGCCGCGTGGGGCTCGAAAGTCGAGCTCTCGACGGTGCCCCCGCGCGAGGGCGTCGAGGTCATCATCTACCGCGATGTCGACCTCACGCTCGTCCGCGAGCAACGCACGATCAGGTTTCACGAGGGCGAGAACGAGGTGGCTTTCTCGTGGGCCGACACGAACATCGACCCCACCTCGGTCCGCATCAGGGTCGCCGGCGACGGCGCCGGGTACGCGCTGACCCAGACAACCTACCCGCCGGAGCAGCCGAACACGCTGGTCTGGCACATCACGGCGCCAAAGGACGGGCCGGCGCCGCTTGAGGTGAGCTACTTCACGAGCGGGCTCACATGGAGCGCGAGCTACACGCTCATCCTGTCGTACGATGAGAAGAAGGGCACGCTCGCCGCGGACTTCTCGATCGGCAACCAGAGCGGCGAGGACTACGAGAAGGCGAAGGTAACGCTGCTTACAGGCGGTGTCCGGCTGATCGAGCAGGTGGTCGCTCTCAACGCGGCGGCGGGAGAGGAGTTGGAACGGGTGGCCAGGCCGGCCGCGGGTCCGGCTACGGACATGATGGCGACGACGGCTCCGGGCATGGGCGGCTTCGGGGGCGGATACGGTGGCGGCGGCTACGCGGGTGGCGCTCTCGGCACCGGCTACGCGACGCGGGGCGGGCTCGGCGAGGTGGCGGAGGAGATCGCCATCGCGGCCGGGATGACGTCGGAGCACGAGCGTTACACGCTGGATACCGAGCTCGGCCTGATCAATGGCTGGGTCACGAGGCTGCGCTTCGCCGAGTCCGATGCGGCCAAGCCCAAGGTCATCGCGCGGCAGCAGGTCTTCGCGGGTGGAGCGCCGACGAGGATCGTCAAGGTCACGAACGACAAGGACCACGGCTTGGGAACTGCGCCTCTGCCGGCGGGCCCGGTCTCGATCTTCAAGCGCGACCCGAGCGGGAGGCTTGTGTACCTCGGCGACAGTGGGATGCCCTATGCCGCCGTAGGACAAGAGGTCGAGTTCGCGGGCGGCGCCCTCAGCGACATCGTCATTGAGCCCAAGATGATGGGCCTCAAGAGGCACGACTTCACATTCGACGACAACGGCCGCGTCATCGGGCGAGTCGTGGAGGACCACTTCAACCTAAAGATCCGTAACCGCGACGCCATCGCCCGCGAGATGGAGATCATCCACGGCCGCCCGGGCGCGGCCAACGTGGTGGTCGGCGCGGACGATGCGGAGCGCCAGGCGAGCCAGATCAAGTGGAAGCTCACCCTTGACCCGGAGGGTCAGGCGGAGAAGACCTACCAGTTCAACGAGTACCACGGCGTGGCCGTGAACATCATGCCGCAGGAGGGTCGGTAGACGATGAAAGCCAGAACACTGCTGATCTGCATTCTAGTGGCGGCCCTCGCGGCGCCATCGTTCGCTAAGGTCAAGCTGGTGCTGATGCCACAGCGCGAGAACGTGAGGCTGCACTTCGAGCTCGAGTCCGGCGGCGCCGCGCTCATGGAAGAGGAGCGCGTGGTGGCGCTCGAGGAGGGCGTGAACCAGGTCGAGATGGCGTGGGAGGGCCTGCCGATCCTCCCACAGTCGATCCTCTTCGACCCAGTGGACGGCAAGGAGGCGCTGACGACGCTGGCTGTGTCGACGCCTCCGTCCGGTCAGAGCTCCCTCATCTGGTGGGTCAAGTCGGCTGCGGCGGGTAGCTACAGGCTGCGGATCACGTACGCGCTCGCTGGCGGGGTGACCGTGGAGCGAATGGACTACAGCGCGCGCGCTAACGCTGAAGAGGCGGCAATCGACCTGACGGGCCGCGCCAGACTGTACAACGGCAGCGGGATGGACCAGAACAACGTCAGCGTCGAGCTCGGCGACACGCAACCTTCGACCGTCTCTCTCGACCGCGACGAGCGGCGCGACCTGCTGGCCCTCACCGCGGCGACCTACCCGCTCACCAAGCGCTACATCAGCGACAGCGCTATTGAGGGCGGCCGCGTGCAGC
>Ga0315280_10004538_pt1 | contig 20407 bp, 21 predicted proteins | sample YL17G06_40_MG_FD_203697 | JGI IMG/M metagenome (GOLD analysis project Ga0315280, IMG submission 203697) | Sediment microbial communities from Yellowstone Lake, YNP, Wyoming, USA - YL17G06_40 | ecosystem: Environmental > Aquatic > Freshwater > Lake > Sediment | place: USA: Wyoming | collected... | reverse complement strand
TTCAGTCATGGGAATTGGTTTAAACACAAATATCAAAAAATTTTCCAAAGATTTGGAAAATACAGCAACATCGCTTAAAATAGAATTAGGAAAAGAGGTTGAGAATGAAAAGATTTTAAAACAAATTATTGAGGGATTAAAAGAACAATTAAAAATTATCAGTGAATAGAATAAAAAAATGGCATTTGAAAAGGAAATTGAAAAATTAAATAAAAAATTGACAGATCTTGAAAAACCTGAGTTGGTTGAAAAACAACATCAAAGGGGAAAATTAACTGCCAGAGAAAGAATTAATTTGCTTTTGGATCCGGGAAGCTTTGTTGAGTTAGATCCTTTTGTTGAAAGTCGTTTTGATATCCTGGGTTTAGACAAAAAGAAATTTCCTGGGGACGCAGTGATTACTGGTTTTGGTAAAATAGACGGACGTCGGGTTTACCTTTATAGTCAAGATTTCTCAAAAATAGGAGGGTCTTTGGGAGAAATGCACGGTCAAAAAATTGTTAAAGTTATAGGACTTGCTCAAAAATCAGGTTGCCCAATTATTGGAATCATTGATTCAGGAGGAGCCAGAATCCAAGAAGGGATATCTTCTTTGGATGGTTATGCCGCTATTTTTAGATTGATGGTTCGGGCTTCCGGTGTTGTGCCCCAAATTTCAGTCATTGCCGGTCCCTCGGCTGGCGGCGCCTCTTATGCCCCCGGTCTTTCCGATTTCATTTTTATGGTTGAGGGAATTTCTCAAATGTATATTACCGGACCCGAGGTCATCAAAAAAGTTACCGGAGAAAGTGTTTCTTTTGAAGAGTTGGGTGGAGCCTCCCTTCACAGTTTAAAAAGTGGCTGCGCTCATTTCGTTTTTCAATCGGAGCGGGATTGTTTTTTGGGCGTTAGAAAACTTCTTTCCTATTTACCCCAAAACAATTTAGAAGACCCTCCCAGGCAAAGAAGTATTGTTTCTGAATTTTTTGAAAAGGAGGAAAACTATAAATTATTAGAGATTATTCCGGAAGATGAAGAGAAGGGTTATGATGTGCGAGAAGTTATCGAAGAAATTTTTGATAAAAATTCTTTTTTTGAAATTCAATCAGAATTTGCCATAAATTCAATAATTGGTTTTGGTAGATTAGCCGGGTATGTTGTTGGAATTGTGGCTAACCAGACAAAATTCATGGCTGGCACCTTAGATATTGATTCTTCAGATAAGGTTAGTCGTTTTGTTAGATTTTGCGATGTCTTCAATATTCCTTTAATTAACTTAGTTGATACCCCGGGCTATCTCCCCGGAACTGATCAGGAAAGGAAAGGAATAATTCGCCACGGTGCAAAAGTTCTTTATGCCTTTGCTGAAGCCACCGTCCCTAAAATCAGCCTCATCATGAGAAAAGCCTTTGGCGGAGCTTACATTGCCTTGGCTTCTCATTATCTTGGCCAGGATATTGTGATTAGTTGGCCAATAGCCCAAATTGCCGTTATGGGCCCTGAGCAAGCAGTGAAAATTATTTATAAGAAAGAACTGTCAGAAAGCAAAGACCCAAAAAAATTAGAAAGAGAAAAAATTCAAGAACTAAGAGAAACTTTTCTCAATCCATATCAGGCAGCAAAATTAGGCCAGGTAGATATGATAATTCATCCAAAGGATACGAGAAGCGTTTTAATTAAGTGCTTAGAATCTCTTTTGAATAAAAGAGAGGCAAAAATCGCCAGAAAACACGGCAATATCCCCCTCTAGTTTAATCCTATGGATAAATATGAAATAGTTATTGTTGGGGCAGGACCGGCCGGTTTGAGAGCAGCCAAGGCTTTAGCTAAAGCCGGAAAGAAAGTGCTTGTTCTGGAAAAAAATCCGGTTATCGGTCCCAAGATTTGCGCCGGTGGCGCTTTCCCAAAAATCTTTCAATTAGGAATACCTGAGGATTTGATTGAAAGAAAATTTAATTTAATTAAACTGCACTTAGCCAAACGGACATTTGAGATAAAAAATCAGGATTATTTATTAGCAACAATTGATAGAAAAGAACTCGGTCAATGGATGGCCAGGGAAGCCGAAAAAGCGGGAGCCAAAATTTTAACCAACTCAAAAGTGAGCCGGGTTGAAAAAGATAGAGTTATCTTAAAGAACAATCAGAGTATTTATTTTGATTATTTAATCGGCGCTGACGGCGGACTTTCAACGGTCAGAAAATTTCTTAATTTGCCTATCAGATTCGCTTTGACTTTTCAATATACCCTGCCCCAGTATTTTGAGAATCTGGAAATTTTTTATGACCCTGAATTATTCGGAGCAGGCTATGCCTGGATATTTCCTTATAGAAACTGGGTAAAAATAGGCTGCGGTGGCGATTTGAAATTTCAGACTCCGGGCCAACTTCGCGAAAATTTTCATCAATGGTTGAAAAAAATGAAAATAAATTATGAAGGCGCGAAATTAGAGTCGCTGATTATCAATTATCATTATCGGGGCTATCAGTTTGGAAATATATTTTTAATCGGTGAGGCAGCCGGATTCGTTTCCGGTTTGAGCGGGGCTGGCATATATCCGGCTTTAATTTCCGGCCGAGAAATCGCTAAAAAAATTTTAAACCCAAAATATAAACCAAAGATTAGTTCAATGTTAACTTCTCAGAAACTTCAAGAAAAAATATTGCGGATTTTAAACCTTAGCCGGGTTTTGATGAAATACTTTATTGAAATTTTAGTCATTGCCTTCGTTTTCAATAATAAGTTTTTCAATTTATTAAGAAGGTTTTCCCTTCAAAAACGATGAGACACAACTTCAATTCTTATTTTGAACTTTTACGGCTCGGAGATGCCAGAGGTTATCTTTTAATGGTTCTCTTTGGCTTTATTTTGGCAAGGGGATTTTTGTTTTCTTTAAAAGAGATTCTTTTTTTCTGGCTAATAATTTTTTTAATTTCTGGCTTTGGCTTTTCAATTAATGATTGTTTTGGCCAGAAAGAGGATAGATTGAATAAGACAAGGAAAAACCCAATAGTTCTAAATGAAATTAATTTTAAAAAAGGTTTAATTTTTTCAATTTCTTTAGCCGTTTTAGGACTTTTTCTTTCTCTTTTTTTTGGATTGAAGTTTTTTTTACTTTGTTTAGCCGAAGCCCTTTTAGTCTTCTTTTACTCTGTTCCTCCTTTGAGAATGAAATCTCGCCCCTTACTTGATTTGATTTCTCATGGATTTTTTGGCGGTGCTATTATCTTTCTTTTCCCTTTATTATTTTTTAAAACTTCCCTAACTTTATTCCATTATCTGATTGCTTTTTCTCTCTTTTATCTTTCAATAATCTTAGAATTAAGAAATCACCTTGAAGACTGTGAAATTGATAAATTATTTGGTTTGAAAACTACTGTCATTAGCCTTGGCTATCAAAAGGCAGAAAAACTTTTGAGATATTTAGCTATTTTTTATCCTTTAATCCTTTTTACAATTTTCTTTTTAATCGCCCAACAGCATCTTATTTTATTTTCAATTTTCACTTTGATTTTTCTCCTTTTATTTTTGTTTGCCGAAAATTATAAATTTGTTCAAAATTATAAAATCCTCGATGCCTATGCTTTTTCATCATTTATTTTAATTTTATTTTTTAATCCATGAAGGAAAGAATTAAAATAAAAAAGGGGGGAATCATTGATTATTTAGAAAAATTAAAGCCAGAAATTGATAAGATAATCAAAAAATATCTTCCTAAAAAAATAACTGAAAAATGGTTAGAGCTCACTTTTGGAAGACCTCGCTATTCTTTTGATTTAAAAGCTGCTCAGGGCGCTTTGATAAAACCAACCTGGAATTTTTTAAACCGAGGCGGAAAAAGATGGCGTCCAGTTTTATTTTTATTAATCACCGAAGCCATTGGAGGTGATATTGAGAAAGTTAAAGATTTCGTCGTCATTCCAGAATTAATTCACGAGGGAAGTATCATCACCGATGATATTGAAGACCAGGGAGAGTTAAGGAGAGGAAAACCTTGTTTGCACAAAATTTTTGGGGTTGATATTGCTATCAATGCTGGAAACTTCATGTACTTTTTACCCCTTCTGGCCTTGGTAAAAAATAAGGATAAATTTAAAAACAAAATTTTAATAAGAGCCTACGAGACTTATGTTCAAGAGATGATAAATATTCATCTTGGACAAGGAACAGACATTTATTGGCACAAAGGAAAAGCTAAAAAAATAACGGAAAAAGAATACCTCCAAATGTGTGCCTTTAAAACCGGCTGCCTTTCAAGAATGGCAGCCAAATTAGCGGTTATTCTCTCTGAGGGAGGGAGTGAAGAAATAGCTGAAAAGGCAGGTAGAGTGGCAGAAGCTATGGGCGTCGCTTTCCAAATCCAAGATGATATTTTGGATATAACTTTGACGGGTAAAGAAAGAGAGGGGTTTGGAAAATCCTTTGGTAACGATATTAAAGAAGGAAAAAGAACATTGATGGTAATTCATACTTTAAAAAAAGCAGCTAAAAGAGATAAAAAAAGATTAATTGAGATATTAGATAAACATACCGATGATTTAGGGGAAAGGAAAGAAGCAATAGAAATAATAAAAAAATATGATAGCATTGAATACGCAAAAGGGGTAGCTAAAAAAATTATGAGAGAAGCCTGGGAAGGGGCAGATAGGGTGTTAAAACCCTCTCTGGCTAAAAAAAGATTAAAAGAATTTGTTAATTATTTAATTGAAAGACAGATCTAACTATGGAAATTGGAAAAGTTGAAAAATATATCAGAGAAAAAATAAAAAAAGAGGGTGCGATTTTATCAGTTCTTATCGACCCGTGTGATTATTCTTCTCCTAAAAAAGCGGTTGAAACAGCTCTCTCGGCTGTTTTAGCTGGAGCAGACCTCATCACAGTTGGAGGAAGTGTTGGAGCCCAGGGTCAACTTTTAGATGAAGTTTTAAAAGGAATCAAAGAAAAATCGTCTCTCCCGATAGTTCTTTTCCCTGGCAATATTGCCACTGTTTCCCCATATGCCGATGCCATATTTTTTATGTCTTTATTAAATTCTCGAAATCCCTATTGGATTTCCGGAGTCCAGACCCTTTCAGCCCCCCTTATTAAACAATTAAAAATTGAACCTCTGCCAATGGGTTATATTTTGGTTGAACCGGGCGGAACAGCTGGCTGGGTTGGCGATGCCAATTTGGTTCCCAGAAATAAACCAAAAATTGCAGCAGCTCTAGCTTTGGCTGGTCAATTTTTGGGAAAAAGAATTATTTTTACTGATGCCGGATCAGCAGCGTTTGCCCCAGTACCAACTGAAATGGTAGCTACTGTGCGTAAAATGATTGATATTCCCTATTTAGTTGGCGGGGGTATTAGAACGCCTCTCCAGGCCGGGAAGATAGTAGAGGCCGGCGCTGACTGGATTCAGGTTGGTACAGCGGTCCAAAATTCTAAAAATATAAAAAAATTAATTAGCCAATTTGTTAAAGTAATTAAACAAAAAGGGGGATTAAAACTAAGAAAATGAAAAACTCCCCAAATAATCAAAAAGAAAAAATTGGTCTGGCAGTCGATGATATTTGTTCCTTACCTGAAAAAATTATTAATGAATATCAGATAGAAATTGTCAAAACAAAATTATATTTTCCGGAGTGGGAAAAATTTCCGGAAAAAAATTTATATCAAGTAATGAAAGAAACAAAGGCCTACCCGAAAACTTCCGCGCCTTCGCCCGGAGATTATTTAAAGGCCTATAAAAAACTTCTTGAGAATTATGAGAAAGTATTGGTCATTACCCTTTCTTCTAAGTTATCAGCTACTTACGGTTCAGCTTTTCAAGCTAAAAATTTAATGCCCGATCCTTCAAAAATTGTTGTTTTCGATTCCTTAGCAGCTGTAGTTCCGGAAGGACTTTTAGTGATCAGTGCCACCGAATTAATTAGACAAGGGGAAAACTTAGGGGAAATTTTAAAAATTTTAGAAAGATTAAGAAAAAGAGTGAAACTTTTTGGTTTTCTTGAAACAACCTATTGGGTGGAAAAAATTGGGAGGATGTCGCATTGGCAGGCGAGTGTTTTTAAAATTTTGAAGGGATTGGGAATTCAGCCCTACATTGGCTTTAAAAGGGGAAAGATTAGTTTAACTGGTTTTAATTTTTGGACCAAAGAAATTTTAAAGGCTCTTTTCAACCAATTAAAACACGAAGTTCACCACCACACCAAACTTTGGTCTGGGGGTAAGAAAGTTTGGGTGGGAATAAATTACACTGACAATATCGATTTAGCTTATAAATTAAAAGAAAAATTAGAGAAAGAATTGGGAGTGGAAGTCCTTTTCACTTCTTTAGTTCCTCCAATTGTTGGCGCAAATTCTGGCCCAGGCACTTTAATTGCTGGCTGCCTCCCAATTGTTTAAATTCGAAGATTGAACATGAGTATTTTATACATAATTTTGGCTTATCTTTTGGGATCTATTCCCTTTGGCTATTTAATCACTCGTTTTTCCACTGGTAAAGATATTTTAGAAATTGGCTGGAGAAAGACTTCCGGTTCTAATGTATTTAGGAATATTGGTTTTTGGCAAGGATTATTGACTGGAATTTTAGATGTTGGTAAAGGATTTCTAGTAGTTAAATTGGCTCAAAATTTTGGTCTCTCTCCTTTGACTCAAGCTCTTTGTGGAATGGCAGCTGTTTCCGGCAATAACTGGAGCATCTTTTTAAAATTTGCTGGCGGAAGGGGAATTGGAACTTTTATTGGTGCCTTTTTTGCTTTTTCACCAAAGATTTTAGGATTTTCTTTAATTCCTTTTGCTCTTTTAGCTCTAATTTGGAATGCTTCAATTGGCACAATTTTCTTTTTAACTACTGCCCTAATTTTAGCAATCTATTTAGGTCAGGTGGAAACCGTGGGTATTTTAACTTTAGTTTCACTCATGCCAATTTTTCTTAAAAGATTGAGTCCGATAAAAGAATTATCTTTAAAGAGAAAAGACTTAATTCGAAACCGGTTAATTTTTGATAATGATGAACTTTGTTTAGATTTAAGAATAAAAGGGATAATTAAGGGGTTGACAAAAAAATAAATTCTGATAAACTAAGATAGTCCGCCAAGGCGGATACTTTTTGTAAAAGCTAACAACCCACATCGGAGAGGGGGCGGGAGAACCCTTCGGTTCTCCTGTATAGGAAAAGATTAAAAACCGAGGGTTTTTAAGGAGCGGTGTTAGCCCCCCACCAAAATTTGGTGGTGGGGGGGCGTGCCGCGACCTAACTCGGTATCACCACTATGGAAATAAAAGATTTCATTTCAGCTATAGCCCAGATTGCCGAAGAAAAGGGAATTCCCCAAGAAAAAGTTTTGGAAACCATTGAACAGGCCTGGGCCGCTGCTTATAAAAAGGATTATGGGAAAAAGGGGCAAGTAATTCGGGTTAAACTTGATTTAAAATCAGGCCAAATTAAATTTTGGCAGGTAAAATTAGTTGTTGATAAAAAAATGATTTATTCTGAAACCGAGCTTTCACACATGGAAGCGAAGGTGGAGAAGAAGACGAAGTCTTCTTTGACGGAAGAATTAGAAAAACTTAAGGAAAAGAAGATCGAAGAAGAAGAACCGGCTAAGATTAGGATAGGCGAGGAAAAAGTTCGTTTTAATCCAGAAAGGCATATTATGATAGAGGAGGCTAAGAAAATAGATTCAAAAATTAAACCAGGAGAGGAATTGCTAATTTCTCTAAAAACTCATGAAGATTACGGTCGAATTGCCGCCCAGACGGCAAAACAAGTTATTTTGCAAAGAATAAGAGAAGCAGAAAAAGAGAGCATTTTGGAAGAATATAAAGGAAAAGAGGGCCAAATTATCTCGGGAATTGTCCAAAGAGTGGAAGCCCGCAATGTTTTTTTAGACATCGGCAAAACCTTGGGAATCTTAATAAAAGAAGAACAAGTTCCCGGAGAATTTTATCGACCTGGACAGAGATTGAAGGTTTATATCTTGAAAGTTGAAGAAACGCCAAAGGGCCCTCTGATTTTTTTATCCCGGGCTTATCCCAAATTAGTCTCTAAACTTTTTGAATTGGAGGTTCCTGAGATTTCGGCTGGTCAGGTTGAAATAAAATCAATAGCCAGAGAGGCAGGATCTAGAACAAAAATTGCTGTTGCTTCAAATGTAAAAGAAATTGATCCAATTGGTGCCAGTGTCGGTCAAAGGGGGACAAGAGTTCAGGTGGTAATTAATGAATTGGGAGGAGAAAAAATTGATATTATTGAATATTCTGAAGAACCAGAAAAATACGTTGCTAATGCTCTCTCACCAGCTAAGGTTTTAGAGGTAAAAATAATGCCAAAAAACAAAGCCCTGGTTATCGTTCCGGAAGACCAATTATCTTTGGCTATTGGTAAAAATGGCCAAAATGTTAGATTAGCCGCCAAATTAACTGGCTGGAAAATAGATGTCAGACCACCGGAAAAAGTTGAAAAAGAAAAATAAGTTTGCTAATATAAAAATATGAACCTTATCCCTACTGTTATTGAGAAAACTCAATACGGAGAACGTGCCTACGATATCTACTCTCGACTTTTAAAAGAAAGAATCGTATTTTTAGGAGGGCCGATTGTTGATCCGGTAGCCAATTCGGTTATTGCCCAACTTCTCTTTTTGGCTTCCAAAGACCCAAAAAAAGACATTCAACTCTATATTAATTCACCGGGCGGAATTTTGACTTCGGCTTTGGCGATTTATGATACGATGCAATATATAAAATGCTCGGTTTCCACTGTCTGTATAGGATCAGCCGCTTCGGGGGCAGCAGTTTTATTGGCAGCCGGAACTAAAGGAAAAAGATATTCCTTGCCTAATGCCCAGATTTTGCTTCACCAGGTGGCAGTTTCGGGAGTAAGTGGAGAAGCAATCGAGGTTGAAATTGCGGCAAAACAAATAATCAGATTAAAAGAAAAGATAAATAAAATCTTAGCCGAACACACCGGACAACCCCTGGAGAAGATTGAAAAAGATACCGACCGCGATTTTTATCTCTCGGCCGAGGAGGCGAAAGAATACGGCTTAATAGATGAGGTTATAAAACCGAAAGAGTGAGGGCGAAGAGGACTTTGTCCTCTTCTTCATCTTCGCTCCGCCGCGGAGCTCGATAAATGAGGAAATTTCGAACCTCAAAAAAATTCTGGCTTTCTCTGCTAGCCCTTATTGGAATAGGGCTTTTTATTTATTTTGTTTTCCTTAAAGCTCCAAAAGAAATATCTGAGGAAGAATTACCACCGGAAGTTAAAAAAGATAAAATTCCGCCATCAACTGCCATTACTTCCCCAGAAGATAAGTCTTGGTGGAATCATAATTTTGAAGTGACAATTAATGATTCTGATTTGGGTTCTGGTCTCATTGATTTTATACCCGGAGAAAAGGGGTGTCGATATATTATTGAAGATTTGGGGACTAATCGAGCCGGAGGAGGTTTTAGAAAATGTGATCCAGTCAAGATGATTATCCCGGTTGGAGAGGGGAAAACCTGCTCTTCTTCTTATTCAAAAGAAAATATTTCTTCAGGGAAATGTAAGGTTTCAACAATATCTTTTGATAAGGCAGATAATAGTTCGGGTTGGAAAAGTCGAGTTTTTAATATTGACTTAGTAAAGCCTGATGTTCAAGAAATCAAATTAAATCAAGATTTAGAGCTAAATCAAAATTATCTTTTTAAGGCTTCAGTTTCTGATAATAGTAAAATTATTGGTTGCTGGTTTTATGTAAGCGGGCAATTTATTGAAATTCCAACTGAGATTTCGTCTATTCCCTGCGAAAATGAAAATCAATGCCAGGTTTTCGCAAATTATAAATTTGAAAAAGAAGGCGATTTTTCAATTAATTTTAGATGCGCCGATATAGCTGGAAATTTAGGTTTCGGAAAACCCAAAAAGGTGAAAGTGACGACCAATCATCCTCCAAAAATATCTTTTTGCAAAGTAAATCCAACTCAAGGAAATATTGAAACTGAGTTTCAATTTGATATTTCAGCTAATGACCCGGATGGTGACGAAATTTCTTACCTTTGGGATTTTGGCGATGGAAAAAATTCTAATGAAGAAAAACCCATTTATTATTATGAAAAAGAAGGTACTTTTGAGCCAAAAGTTACTATTTCTGATGGTCGAGGAGGAGAAAGCAAATGCCAAACTGCCTGGGTAGCTGTTATTGAAAAATAAAAAATGTTAAAATGGAAACAATGAGGAAAATTTTTTTAATAATCGGAATTTTTAGTTTAATTTTTGCCCAGGTTTGTTTAGCCTCTCCTTTAACTTTAATCAATCCTACTAATGGAGAGAGTGATGTCCCGGTTGATGATTATTTTCAATGGGATGAAATAGCGGGAGCAGTCAAATATATTTTAGATATTGACCAATTCAGCCAATCAGAAGATAATATCCTACCTTCGGTTTGCCAGGGAGGAATTTGCTCTTTTGGTTTTCTAGACCTAACAGTTGGTAGTATAAATTATTTAACTGCCTATACCTGGAGAGTTACTGCTTATAATGCTGCTGGCAATCCCATCGATTCCTCTCCAATTTTCTCTTTCACCTCTGAGCAGGCACCGGCACCACCACTACCACCTTGTCCTTATACATGCCTGACTGAGTCGGATTGTGGAAGTGAGGGAGGAGCATGTGTTGATGGTAGCTACGAACCTTGCCCTTCTGAAACGCCCTGTTGTTGTCAAGTTGGGGGACCGGGGGGACCGATAGACCTGATAAATCCTTTAAAAGCCACAACTCTCTGGGAGGCAATAAATGCCTTAATTAATTTTCTTTTACTACTGGCTTTTGCTGTTGCTCCAATTTTGATAATTTATGCTGCCTTTTTAATCTTGACTGCCGCCGGTAAGGCAGAACAAATAAATAAAGCTAAAACAATAATTTTCTTGACCTTAATTGCTTTGGCGATTATTTTATTAGCCAAGGGTTTGCCTTCAATAATTAAAGGCGCGGTCGGCGGATAACCCCCCACCACTTTAGAGGAATTTTCAATTTTTTTTCATAATTTTGTAAAAGTACACATCTTTTAAAACTTGATTTGGAATTCAGCATAAAGTGGTGGGGGGTTGACCAATTTAAAAATATTCTCTATTATTAAATCAAGGAAAATAATCTTGAATTTTTGATTTATTCATATGTTGAATAACCAAATTTTCAAATTAAAATATGGAAGAAGTTATTCCACTAATAGTGGGTATAGTTTCCCTATTTTTTGGTTCTATTCTGGGATACTATGCCAGGCAATCAATAGCCAGAAGAGATTGGAAAACAATCGAAGCCAAAATCCAAAAGAGAATCCAGAAAGCCAAGGAAGAAGTCTCTCAAATCTTAGAAGAAGCTAAAAAAGAAAGAGATGAAAAAAGAAGAGAACTTTTAAAAACCGAAGAAATCTTATTGAGAAGGGAGAGTATTTTGGATAAAAAAATCTCCGATTTTGAGATAGAACAAAAGGAATTTCGAGAAAAAGTTGAAAAACTAAAACGAATAAAAGAGGATTTAGAAAATTTAAAAGTGGAGGCACTGGAAAATTTAGAAAAAATCGCCGGAATGGATAAAGAAAAAGCCAAAGCCGAATTATTTGCGAATTTAGAAAGAGAATATCAAAAAGAAATTTTAGAAAAAATGAGAAAGTTAGAGGCAGAAGGTGAAGACCGTTTTGAAAAACGAGTCAAAGAAATTTTGGCTACCTCTATCCAAAAATATGCCCTTCCCCAAGTTCAAGAAATTACCACCTCTACCATTTCTCTTCCAAATGAAGAAATTAAAGGAAGAATTATTGGCAAAGAGGGAAGAAATATTAGAACTTTAGAAAAATTAACCGGAGTAGAAATAGTAGTTGATGAGACTCCGGAAACAGTAGTCATTTCCGGTTTTGATCCAATTAGAAGAGAAATTGCCAAAGTTTCTTTGGAAAAATTAATCAAAGATGGCAGAATTCAGCCAGCCAGAATTGAAGAAAAAGTTGAAGAAGCAAAAAAAGAGATAGGTTTGCAAATCAAAAAAGCAGGAGAGACAGCCATTTTTGAAATAGGTCTGGTTGGATTGAATCCGAAATTGATTCAACTACTTGGCAGATTAAAATTTAGGACTTCTTACGGCCAAAATGTTTTACTCCACTCAATCGAGGTGGCTTATTTAGCTGAAGCCTTAGCCGATGAAATTGGAGCCAATTCTTTAATTTGTAAAAAAGCCGGGCTTTTGCATGATATTGGAAAAGCGGTTGACCAGCAGATTGAAGGTTCCCATACAAATATCGGAATTAAGATTTTGGAGAAGTTTGGCGAAGATCCGGAAGTAATCAAGGCAATGAAATCTCATCACGGAGAATATCCAGCCGAAAGTGTGGAGGCGATATTGGTCCAGGTGGCTGACCAAATTTCCGGGGCCAGACCGGGGGCAAGAAAAGATACTTTAGAAAATTATTTAAAAAGATTGCAAGATTTAGAAAATATCGCTACTTCTTTTCCCGGAGTAGAAAAAGCCTGGGCTTTACAAGCAGGTAGAGAAATCAGGGTTTTTGTCAAAACAGAAGAGATTGATGATTTGGGAGCAAAAAAATTAGCCAAGGATATCGCTAATAGAATCCAAGAAGAATTAAGATATCCCGGAGAAATTAAAGTCAATGTGGTTAGAGAAACAAGGGTGGTAGAATACGCCAAGTAAAAATTTCAAATTGTAAATTGCAAATTGCAAATTTAAAACGGCTTTCAAGAGCCGTTTTTTGTTTGAGCGGGATACGGGAGTCGCACCCGTCTTTGAACCTTGGAAGGGTTCCGTTGAACTGCTCAACTAATCCCGCAATCGGGGTGCCGAGATTTGAACTCGGACTAAATCCTCCCAAAGGACTCGTGCTACCGTTACACCACACCCCGAGAAATCCCCCGACCACCGCTTTAGACACCGAACCGCCGTGAGGTAAAAAAGAGATTTATCTCTTTGCTGCCTTCGGTAGGAGCCCAGCCGAAGGCTGGGAGGGTGGTGGGCGGGTTGTAGTCCAACGTTTTCGCCTTCGGCGAAAGCCTGTTTTTCCACCACGGGGGATTCTAGCTTAATATTTATCATTTCCTTTTCTCTTAGTCAATGATATAATTTAATAATGAATTTCAAAGGAATCTTGTCTCAACTTAATATTGTTGCTCAATGTCGAAAATATGGATTATCTCTCTGGCAATGTCCTCAATTTCTTTTTTTGGTAATGGGATTAGTTATCACCATCTCAACTTTAACTGCCTATGCAATCGGGACCAGGTACATCGAAGATCCAAGAATGGTTGCCTTAATAGTTCTTTTAGCCACGGCAATTTTATTCATCATTGCCGTAATTATTACCAATAGCTTTGAGAGATTAGCTGAGGCGAATCGAATGAAATCAGAATTTGTCAGTATTGTCTCCCACCAACTGAGGTCTCCTCTTTCCAATTTAAAATGGGCAATTGAACTTTTAATGTCAGGGAAATTAGGCAAGATCGAAGGAAAACAAACCGAGTACTTTAAAATTTTAAAAGAAAATTCAGACCGAATGGGAGAACTTATTAAAGATCTATTAATTGTTTCTCGGATCGAAACGGCAAAACTACCGATAAAGAAAATGGAATTTTCTTTAGAGGATTTAGTAAAAGAATTAATTAAAGAGTTTACGCCTTTTGCTCTGGCTTCTAACGTAGAAATTAAATTTCTACCAGAAGAAAATTTACCAAAAATTTTCGCCGACCCGTCCCAAATTCGCTTAGTCATTGAAAACCTTTTAGATAACGCCATTCGCTATATTAAGGGAAGGGGTGTTGTGGAAATCAAAATTGAAAGCCAAGAAAAAAATATCTATTTTGAAATCAGAGACAACGGTGTTGGTATTCCAAAAGAAGAACAAAAATATATTTTTCAAAAATTCTTCAGGTCGGGAAATATTTTAAGATATCAAACCCAGGGTTCGGGTTTGGGTTTATACATTTCCAAGGCCATTATCGAAAAGTCGGGAGGAAAAATTGGCTTTAAAAGCCAGGAAGGCATTGGGTCGACCTTCTGGTTTACTTTATCAATAAAATAAAGTCGAAGAAGAATTAATCTTCTTCTTCATTTTCGCTTTCGTAAGAGAAAGCTCAATATATGAAAAAAATTCTATTCATTGAGGACGAAAGTGCTCTCCAGAAAACTTTTGGCGAAATTTTGAAACAAGAAGGTTATGAAATGATTTCAGCCTTAGACGGAGAAACAGGGTTGAGGTTGGCTAAGAGTGAAAAGCCAAATTTGATTTTACTTGACTTAATTTTGCCAAAGATTCATGGATTTGATGTTTTAAAGAAATTAAAAGGAGATAAAGAAACTAAAGATATTCCGGTTATTGTCTTAACAAACTTAGAAAAAATAGAAGATGTAGATAAAGCCCTGGAATTGGGAGCAACAACATATTTGATTAAGGCCCAATATAGTTTGGAGGAAGTAGTAGAAAAAATTAAAAAAGTCCTAGGGGAATAGATATTGGATATTAGATACCGATTATCTAAAATCTAAAATCCAGAATCCGATATCTAAAATCTAAATTATGAGGGTAGAGCCACAACAATTAAAAGCCTTTTTGCTTGATGCCGGTTTGGTAACCCAAATCCAGTTTGACGAGGTCCAAAAGAAAGCCGAAAAAACAAAACAAAAAGTTGGTGATGTTTTAGTTTCCGAAGGTCTAATTTCTCAAGAAGAATTAATCAAGTTAGAGGCCTATATTTTAGGAATTCCTTTTGTCAATCTGGAAAAAGAGCTCGTCTCGCCAGAAGTTTTGAAAATCATTCCCGAGCCAATTGCTCGTTCTCACAACATTGTTGCCTTTAGGAAAAAGGGGGTAGATCTGGAAGTAGCGATGTTAGATCCGGAGGATTTAAGAACAATTGAATTTATTAAAAAAACAACTAATTTAAGAATTCTACCCAGACTAACTGATCCTGAATCAATTAAAAATGTGCTACGTCAGTATCAAAAGACCTTAGAAGCCGAGTTTGGTGAGATTATTAAAAAAGAAATTGGGGTAATCAAACCAATTAAAGAAGAATTAGTTGAGGAAAAAATAGAGCTCCAAAAAATAGCTGAGGAATTACCAATAATTAGAATTGTGGAGACCCTTTTGAAACATGCCATCTTAGAAAGAGCTTCAGATATCCATATCGAACCAACTGAAAAAGAAGTTTTGGTTCGTTATCGAATCGATGGAATTTTAAGGGATGCCATGACTTTGCCAAAAATTGCCAGCTCGGGAATTGTCGCCAGGGTAAAAGTCCTTTCTAATTTAAAATTGGATGAACATAGACTCCCCCAGGATGGTCGCTTTAAAGTAGAAACCGAAGATTACAGATATTCTATTCGAGTCTCAGTCTTACCAATTTTTGATGGAGAAAAAATCGTCATGCGGCTTTTACCAGAAACGACTAAGGCCTTTACCTTAGAACAATTAGGCTTAAGAAATGAGTCCTTAGAAAGAGTTCAGGATAATTTAAGAAAACCAGTCGGGATGCTCTTGGTGACCGGTCCCACTGGTTGTGGAAAAACAACGACTCTATATTCAATGATGGAAATTTTGAATGATCCGGGAGTGAATATCTCCACTATTGAAGACCCAATTGAATACCGAATGCCCAGGATTAATCAAACTCAGGTCAATCCAAAAATTGGTTTAACCTTTGCTACAGGTCTAAGATCTCTTGTTAGACAAGACCCGGATATCATTATGGTTGGGGAAATCAGGGACAATGAAACTGCTGGCTTAGCTATTAATTCTGCTTTGACTGGCCATCTGGTCTTATCAACATTACATACAAATTCGGCTGCCGGTGCCATTCCCAGGTTGATTGATATGAAGGCTGAACCCTTTTTAATTTCCTCGACTTTAAATTGTATTTTGGCCCAGAGATTGGTAAGGAAACTTTGTCCGGAAAAAGAAAAATATTTTTTGAAAGAATCGGAATTAGAAGATATTGCTAAGTATTGTAACTTAGACAAGGTTTTGAAGATTTTAAAAGAAGAAAAAATTGTTCCCAAAAAAGCAGGTTGGAAAAATATTCCTTTTTATCGTCCAAAAAAAAGTGAAGAATGTCCTGAGGGTTATAAGGGAAGAATTGGAATTTTTGAGGTTTTACCGGTTACTGAAACAATAAAAGAATTAATTGTTAAAAAGGCAACTTCTGACGAAGTTCAAGAACAGGCCAAAAAAGAAGGAATGAGAATAATGATTGAAGATGGATTTACTAAAGCGGCTCAGGGAATAACAAGTATTGAGGAAATTTTAAGAGTAGTCATTGAATAATGGCGAGATATTTCTATACGGCCAAATCTTTAAAAGGGGAAGAAAAATCGGGAGTTTTAGAGGCTAAAGATATACACCAACTGGCTCAAAAGTTACATGAGCAAGGTTTTATTTTAATTAAGGCAATACCGGAAGAGGAACATTTAAAAAAGAAATTTAAGTTTCCATTACCTTCTTCGGGTCCCTCTCTAACTGAAAAAATGTTTTTCACCAGAAATTTGCAGGTGATGATCTCGGCTGGCCTTCCCTTACCCAGAGCAATTGAAATTCTATCTTTACAGGCAAAAAGTAAAAAGTTCAAACTGGTTTTATCAAATATCAAAGAGGAAATTGTTAAGGGAAAAAACTTTTCCGATATTTTAACTCGTTATCCAAATATTTTTTCTGAACTTTTCCAGAGTATGGTCAAGGTTGGGGAAGAAGCCGGAACATTGGAGGAGGTTTTAAAAGTTCTATCTTTGCAAATGGAAAGGGAGAGAGAGATAAAATCGAAAGTGAAAGGAGCAATGATTTATCCAGCGATAATTATCTGTGCCATGCTCGGAATTGGAATTTTAATGATGGTAATGGTTGTCCCTCAATTAGCTGAAACATTTAAGGAGTTAGAGATCGAACTTCCCCTCACTACAAAAATTGTCATTGGATTTGCCACTTTTTTAACTCAGAAATGGTATTTAGTAATTGTTATTCTTTTTGTTTTAATTTTTCTTTTTTGGCAGATTTTAAAAACAAAATCTGGAAAAAGACTATTCGATTCCTTTTCGCTAAAATTTCCAATTATCTCTCCAATTATTAGAAATACAAACTCTGCCTATACCGTCAGAACTTTAAGTTCCCTGATTTCGGCTGGCGTTCCCCTTACCCGGGCATTGGAAATTACTTCCAGAACTCTGGGAAATGTTTTTTATAAAACAGCCCTTCAGGAGGCAGCGGAAAAAGTAAGAAAAGGAGAAAAAATGTCCGAGGCCTTGAAACTTTATGAAAATATTTATCCCCGGACAGTCATTCAAATGATTTTAGTGGGAGAAGAAACTGGCGAAACCTCGGCAATTTTATCAAAATTGGCTGATTTTCTTGAAGAAGAAGTTACAAATGCCACCAAAAATTTGACTGCGGTCATTGAACCGGTTTTAATGCTTATTATTGGAGCAGCAGTTGGCTTTTTTGCCGTATCTATGGTTCAACCAATGTATTCAATGCTCGGAGCCATAAAATGAAATTTCAAAAAAGCTTTACCCTTATTGAATTGTTAGTCATCATTGGAATTATGATCACTTTAACTGCCATCTCTGTTCCAGCCTTTCATTTTTTCCAAAGTGAATCAAAATTATCAAATTCAGCTGAGGAGATCACCAATACTTTAAGGCTGACCCAAAATAAAACTTTGGCTTCGGAAAAAGCTAGTCAGTGGGGAGTTTATTTTACAACCTCAACTCAACCTCACCAATATATTTTATTCAAAGGGAGTAGTTTTGCTTCTAGGGCTACTTCTTCTGATGAAGTTCACCAATTACCAAAATTGATTGAAATTTATGAAATAGATTTATGGGGAGGAAATGAAGTTGTTTTCGAAAAGGTGACAGGTTATACCTCTAGCACTTCTCAAATTGGAAAAGTTTCTATAAGGTTAAAGGATGAACCATCAAAAACAAAGACCATCTATGTTGAAAATTCTGGTTTAATAAGTTTAACCAGCCCCTCGACTCTTTCTGACCAAAATAGATTAAAAGACTCCAGGCACGTCCATTTTGATTACACTAGGCAAATTTCCACTTCTACCGAAAAATTAATTTTAATTTTTACTTATGATACCTCTAGTACTACTAAAGAAATAATCATTGCTGATAACATAAAAGACAATCAAGTCTATTGGGAAGGAGAAGTTGATGCCGGGGGAGAGATCCAAAAAATAAAAATTCATACTCATATTTTAAATGACTCTCTTTTGGGTACTAGGTTTTGTATTCATCGCGATCGAAGACAAAATAGTAGGGCTTTGAAGGTCGAAATAAGCGGAGATGCGAACGTTGACCTAATCCAATACAATGCCTCAGGTCAAACTACAAAAGGCACTTCAATCTATGTTTCAGAACCCTCTTGGCAATAGAAATGGAATTTCAATCATAGAAATATTAATTGTGGTTGCAATCATTGGCATTGCTTTTAGCAGTCTTTTGGGATTGGCCTCTTTCTCTTTGGGGGTTTCCACCCTGATTAAACAAACAAATCAGGGGAATCTCCTTTCTCAAGAGGTGATGGAGGCAGTTAGAAATTTTAGAGATGGAAAATTTTGGGATATAGATGGGCTTGGAAAATTAGCCACTAGCACTGATTATTATCCTCAAGCAACAAGTTCTCCCTCAAAATGGCAATTGGTTCAGGGAACAGAAAATATCGATGGCTTTACCAGAAAAGTTGTTTTTGAAGATGTAATGAGAGATTCAAATAGTAACATTGTTGAAGCCGGAACTTATGACCCAAATACAAAAAAAGTGATTGTCACTGTCTCTTGGAAAGAAAGGGGAAGGGATCATAAATTAGAAATATTTACTTATTTAACAAATTGGAAACAATGACCCCCCACCACTTTTATGTATTACATTTATTTGCTTAAAAGCAAGAAAGATAACAAATTATATATTGGCCTAACTGACGATTTTAAAAAACGGCTCATTGAACATAACCAAGGGCTGAATAAATCAACTAAATACCGAAGACCTTTAGTATTAATTTACTATGAAGCATATGCTTCATTAAAAGATGCTCAAATTCGAGAGAAAAAATTAAAACAATTTAAAAATTCCTATGGAGAACTTAAGAAAAGAATTATCAATAGCCTCAAAATATAAAAGTGGTGGGGGGTTTACTTTAATGGAGGCTTTAATTTATATTGGAGTTCTGGCCATCGTTGTCTTAGCTGTTTCCTCTTTTTTTCTTTGGGTTACCCGCTCCAATACCAAGGTAAGGGCAATGAGAGAAACTTTAGACAGTGCTAGGCAGGCAATGGAAATTATGAGCCATGAAATAAAAGAGGCAAAAAGTATTTATACTCCAACCTCTATTTTTTCCACTAGCACCGGTCAAATTTCTTTAGAAACAACGAAATATCTTCCCGAAGGAGAAAACAAAACTTATATTGATTTTTTCCTTTGTGAAAAGCGTCTCTGTCTAAAAAAAGAAGGTCAAAACCCAATTGCCTTAACCTCAGATAATGTTGAAGTAAAGAGTCTGGAATTTAACCAAGTCGCCACTACCTCCACTATTCCGTCAATTCAAATTGTTTTAAGAGTTGATTATAAAGCTCCGGCTGAGAGGGCTGAGTACCAGGCCTCAGTCAAACTCATCTCCACCGTCTCCTTGAGGTCTTATTAAAATGTCAAAACAAAAAAATAAAAATTCAAAAAATGGTTTCGCCGCATTTTATCTCACAGTTTTAATTTTGGCAGTAATCCTTGCTATCAGCGTTTCCATTTCTATTTTGACCTTCGGCCAACAAAAAATTTCCCAAAATATTACTAAATCCTCCCAAGCCTATTATGCATCTGAGGCTGGCGTGGAAGATGCCCTTTTAAAGTTGGTAAAGAAGATGAGCTGGTCTAGCCCCTATAATTTGAAAGTTGGCAATGCTACGGCTACTGTTGAAATTTCAGATGTTATTGGTGGTACAAGGACGATTACCTCGACTGGAAATTTTTTAAACAGGATAAGGAAAATTCGAGTTGGTTACGCTGTTTCCACCCAGCAAGTTTCTTTTCACTACGGAGCTCAGGTAGGGGAAGGAGGAATGTCAATGGGAAATAATTCCAGAGTCAAGGGAAATATTTATTCAAATGGAAGTGTCATACCGGCTGGAGGGGGTGATAAGGGTTTCATTGATGAGAGTATTATCGTGGCTATTAACGGTAATCGAATTGAAGGACTGCAAGTTGGAAAAGATGCCAAAGCTCATACCTGCAAGGATTCTCAAATTACAGGAACATTAACATATGTTTCAGGAGGTAGTGTCCAAAATTGTACTGTGGGTGGGGCAATAAATACTCAGCCGAATGAAATTCCAAGAAAAGATTTGCCTATTCCTCAAAGCCAGATTGATAAATGGAAAATTGAGGCAGAATCAGGAGGAGTAATTT
>Ga0315280_10004537_pt1 | contig 20412 bp, 16 predicted proteins | sample YL17G06_40_MG_FD_203697 | JGI IMG/M metagenome (GOLD analysis project Ga0315280, IMG submission 203697) | Sediment microbial communities from Yellowstone Lake, YNP, Wyoming, USA - YL17G06_40 | ecosystem: Environmental > Aquatic > Freshwater > Lake > Sediment | place: USA: Wyoming | collected... | reverse complement strand
GTCCCCTCTTCGGCTTCGCTTTCTTTCGTTGCTGGCGAACCTTTGGAAGAGGATGCTTCCGTTTCGAAGCGAGCTTGTGGAGTTCCCGTGACACATGGGTGATGAACTTCTGCCGCTCACCGGGATGCAGGACTCTTCTCACCGTCTCACCGATGAGGGCAGGGCTTTCAGCGACATGAATTCCCGCTGCCGTCATCACTTCTATCTTTTCAGCGGCAGTGCCATGGCCTCCGGAAATGATCGCACCGGCGTGTCCCATTCTACGCCCAGGTGGAGCCGTTCGACCCGCAATGAACCCTATGACAGGTTTCCTGAACTCTGCTTTGATGTACTTTGCAGCTTCCTCCTCGGCGGTTCCTCCTATCTCTCCAATAAGCACGACGGCATTTGTCTCCTCGTCGGCGTTAAACAGTTTCAGTGCATCAAGAAATTGCGTCCCAACAACTGGATCTCCGCCAATTCCGATGCATGTCGATTGACCAAGGCCGCGCTGTGTAAGCTGCCAAACGGCTTCATATGTCAGCGTGCCACTCCGAGAAATCACGCCAATCTTCCCGGGCCGGTGAATGAACCCCGGCATAATCCCGACCTTCGCTTTTCCAGGCGAGATAACCCCGGGACAATTCGGGCCAATGAGGCGAGCGGACGTTCGCTTCAGAAGATGATAAACTGCGGTCATATCTTTGGCCGGAATTCCTTCGGTGATACAAACGATCACTTTCATACCGGCATCCAAAGCTTCATAGATTGCGTCAGGAGCAAAAGCCGCGGGCACGAAGATGCATGACGTGTTTGCTCCGGCTTCACGCACGGCTTCTTCAACGGTATTGAAAACCGGCACTCCCTCATGTTTCTGTCCGCCCTTCCCTGGAGTCACACCAGCAACAACTTTCGTCCCATACTCAATCATTTGTTTTGTGTGAAATGTCCCTTCCCCGCCTGTAATACCTTGGACGACGAGGCGCGTATTTCTGTCGACAAGTATGCTCATGCTATTCCGTATTCCCCTTAGTAGAGTAGATATTTCGCTCGAACAGCTTCGAAGCGTTTGACCTTTCCGTTGAAGACCCTAAGGATTTCTTCTGCTGAGATGTTCTGATCCAGAGCTTCGATCAAAAAACTTGATCCGACCATATCCGCAAATCGCTCTGAATGGTAGTTCCATTGAGGGCTTTGCCTCTTGATCTCTATCGCCATTTTCACGAAGACCTGTGTCGTCCGAAGCTCGTTTCGGTCAGTGATCTCGACTTTGACACCACTGCAGACTTGGCCCTTGAATGGACCTGCGTTTGGAGTAACCCGGACGGCTGAAAACTTTACTCCAACGATTCCCTTTGAGTTCAACCGTGCAGCCAACTCCTCCCCATCGAGGTATGGAGCCCCATAGTACTCAAATGGATAGTCTGTTCCCCGTCCGACAGAAAGATTTGTCGATTCAAAGCTGCGTAGTCCAGAGTACAGTATTGCTCCCTCAAGGCTGCGGATGTTAGGCGATGGATTCACCCATCGAAGTCCCGTACCATCATACCACATCGTTCGGCGCCAACCTTCCATCTTGATCACTTCGAGGTTGCAGCCAATCTTCTGCTCTTCATTGTACATGAGTGCAAGCTCACCGGGTGTCATGCCATACCGTGTGGCCACAGGATGGTATGCGATGAACTTGCGGACAGTATCGGGCAGAATATCTCCTTCCACGATCGTACCGTTGATCATCACTGGTCGATCAAGGACGACAAATCTTATCCCGCGCTGTGCTGCCTCCTCCATGCAGTATGCCATCGTTGTGATGTACGTGTAATAGCGGGCCCCGACATCCTGGATGTCAAAGACAAGTGCATCAAGCCCTTGCAGCATCTTGGTTGTCGGTCGACGGGTTTTGCCGTAAAGCGAGTAGATGGGGACTTGCGTGCGTTCATCGACTCTATTCTCAATTGTATCGCTCTCTTCCGTGCCGCGGACTCCGTGTTCGGGTGAAAAGATCGCAGCAAGCTTCAAGTCTGGTGCTTCATACAAAATGTCGATGGAGCTTCGACCATCCCTGCTCCTGCCGGTCTGGTTTGTGATCAACCCGACCCTCTTCACACGGAGCTGAGCAAACTCGCTTCTCTTCAACACATCGAGACCTGAAACAACCTGCCCTCGGAGAGAACTCCCCACGAATAAGAGAATAAGAGGAATTAATGGTATTCGAGTCTGCCTCATACGGCCGGTCTATCTCGTTTCCATGGTAATCATCCCTCGGCCCTGGACTCCGTCCATCATACAGGCATTAATGGGACACAAAGAAGACAAAGGACAATCCCAAGTTTGAGGATAGAAAGGTTTCAGTGGTTCTCGAGAAAGTGAGCTACTCTCAGGATCGTTGACTCGTCGAACTGTTTCCCCAAAACCTGCAGACCAATTGGCAGGCCTCGGCGGTCAAGACCACATGGAATACTAACACCTGGAATTCCGGCGAGGTTCGCACACGTGACATAGACGTCGGAGAGATACATCTGCAGTGGATCGTTCACCTTTTCTCCGATCTTGAACGCTGTGGTTGGCGATGTCGGAGTGATCAAGCAATCCACGCGCTCAAATGCGCGGTCGAAGTCCTCCTTGATCAGTCGACGCACCTTTTGCGCTTTCCGGTAGTATGCCTCATAGTATCCCGCAGAGAGGACGTACGTTCCAAGCATGATCCTGCGTTTGACCTCAGAACCGAATCCTTCGCAACGGGATTTGGTGTACATCTCCGATAGATCACGGGCGCTCTTTGAACGACATCCGTAACGAGCGCCATCATAGCGAGCAAGGTTTGAGGATGCCTCAGCAGTTGTCAGGATGTAGTACGTCGCAATATGATACGGTGTACGCGGCAGAGAAACATCGACAATCTCCGCGCCGTGGCTCTGGAGGACACCAATTCTTCTTTCAATTGCTTCATGGATGTTGTCATCCAATCCCTCACTATAGAATTCGCGAGGCTTGCCAATCTTCAGCCCCTGGACACCTTTCGCGAGTGAGGCAACATAGTCAGGAACTGGAATGTTCGCAGATGTCGAATCTCGTTCATCATGGCCCGCCATGACCTGAAGAACGCGAGCGCAATCTTTGGTGGTATGCGCCAAGGGACCGATGGTATCAAATGAGGATGCATACGCAACCAAGCCATAGCGCGAAACCCGACCGTAGGTAGGCTTGACCCCCACTACCCCGCAGAACGCCGCAGGTTGGCGGATTGAGCCCCCAGTGTCTTCGCCAAGGGCGCTTGTGCACATGTTTGCTGCGACAGCAACAGCAGAACCCCCGCTAGACCCACCCGGAACACGAGTCTCATCAACGGGATTGAGTGTTATGCCAAATGCCGAGTTTTCTGTCGAGGATCCCATCCCGAACTCATCCATGTTTGTCCGCCCGATAATGATTGCATCAGCAGCCTGAAGTTTCTCAATCACCGTGGCGTCATAGAGAGAGACGAATTCCTTAAGAATTTTGGAAGAGCACGATACGGGTCGATCCTTGATGCAAATCTGATCCTTGATCCCCATGACCATACCGGCCAGAGGTCCAGCGAGCCCTTTTTCGATCTTTTGATCAACCACACGAGCTCGTTCGCGCGCCCAGTCTCCATAAACAGAAAGGAAAGCATTGAGGTGCTTTCCTTTCCCAATGGCGTCAAGGAATCGTTCCACGACCTTCTCACATGTCATGGAACCACTTCCGATCGCTTCTTTGACTGTGTCGAAGCTCGCTGCCTGCGTCAATCGCTCTTCCTTCGTGCAGTGAGAGGTTCCCTGTTAGCTCTTCGATTCGGTCTTCGACGATGAGCCCTTCTCTTCGACCTTTTTTACTTCGTCGGTGACCTCATCCTGAATCTCGCGTGCTGCTTTGCGAAACTCTCGGATCCCTTTTCCTAGACTCTGCGCAAGCTCTGGGATCTTCTTCGCACCGAAGAAAATCAAGATGAAGAGAAAGATGAGCAGGAGCTCAGGCATCCCGATATTTCCCATGTCCCCATCCCTTCTGATGATGTAAAGGCAGTGAATTAGCATCCATGCTATCAGTCTCGAAAACTGTCGATAATAGATTGAAAAAACTTTCTCCCGTCGGTGTGTCCCAGCGCTTCGTCGGAACAGCGCTCCGGATGAGGCATGAGGCCGACGACGTTCCCTCGTCCATTAATGAGACCCGCGATATTCGCCATCGATCCATTTGGATTTGCCGCCTCCGTAATCGCTCCGTTGCGATCACAATACCGGAAGAGGACTTGGTTCTCATCCTCGAGTCTCTTCACCGTGTCCTCATCGACGATATAGTTACCCTCTCCATGAGCAACAGGAACCTCGAGCACCTCTCCTTGTCTGCAAGCAGAAGTGAACCGGGTGTCTGCATTCTCAACTCGGAGGTAGACGTACCTGCAAACGAAGTTAAGAGACTTGTTCCTCAGCATCGCGCCAGGAAGAAGACCTGCTTCAAGGAGAATCTGGAACCCATTACAGATTCCCACAACGACTCCGCCCTTCTCCGCAAATTGCACAACTTCGCGCATCACGGGAGAGAAGCGGGCGATTGCGCCGCATCGGAGATAATCGCCATACGAGAACCCTCCCGGCAAAATCACCACATCGACATCACCCAGCGAAGAATCCTTGTGCCAGATATACCTCGCATCCTGCTGGAGGATCTCACTTAAGGCGTAATGAACATCGCGGTCGCAGTTCGACCCCGGAAAAACAACGACGCCAAATTTGGTGCGGTGATTCATCTGGCTCGTCCCTACGCCTGCTCTATCGTATAACCGTAATCTTCCATCACAGGGTTGGCGAGCAACTTCTTACAAAGCTCGTTTGTCACTCTCTCAGCTTCATCCCTTGTCGCGCAGTTTATCTTGAGCTCAATCAGTTTTCCTGTCCGAACCTCGCTCACCTGTTTGTACCCAAGTGTCGAGATGGCATGCTCGATGGCTTTCCCTTGTGGGTCGAGAATGGACTTCCTGAGCCTTACGGTGATCTTTACTGAGTGCAAGAAGGAACTCCGCCAAGGGCGTTAAATGTCGATTGTCGTAGCTTCAGATTCCTCCTCCTCGACCTTTGGTCTGTGGTGGATCGCATTCCAGACCGCTACACTAAAGGCTCGAAAAGGACCCGAAAGAACAAACAAAACAAAGAACGGAAAGATTGCAGTTCCTCTTGTTACGACGATAGCCACTATTCCTGCAGTAAATGCCATAAAGCGCCAGGGGTGTTTCCTGATCCCACGTCGTGTGAATTCGGGCAGCGCATCGTACTTTATTCGAGTCACCATGAGGAAGGAGAGAACCACGACCATTGGAGCAAGAAAGCTGCGTCCTATGCTGTTCAGACCGAGGGTGCTATCGTAGAACATCAACACAAATGACGCGACGGTGATCGCACTCGATGGGATTGGAAGGCCGGTAAAGTACTCTTTATTGAAACCAATGATCTGTACGTTGAACCGAGCCAGCCGGACTCCACCGAAGATCATCGGCAGCGAACTCAAGATCACGCCGAGCCCTGCGAGCGTGTTCAGATGAACGGCAAACACGAGGACGGCTGGAGCAGCGCCAAACGAAATGACGTCAGAGAGAGAATCGAACTCGATCCCAAAATCGCTTGCTGACCCCGTGACCCGCGCCATGAGCCCATCAAGTGAATCAAACATCGCAGCAAGAATGATGAACCATGCGCCAAGGATATAGTCCTGCTGTCCTGTATAAACAATCGAGAGTAGTCCGCAGAACATGTTGAGGACGGTAAATAAACTTGGAACAACTGCTCGTGTGATTTTCATTTTTTGGTTGAAGGCGTGTTCGTTTCAGGTACGGTACACTGCAAGAACGGTTTCACCAGCTACGGCGCGATCATTTATACCAACTTTTAGGTCGGCTTTGGCCGGAACCAAGACATCAACTCGCGACCCAAACTTGATTATCCCGAATCTTTCCCCCGCTTTCACCTCGTCATCCAATTTGAGATTGCAGACAATTCGCCTAGCGATGAACCCCGCGACTTGCCGCATAAGAACCTTGAATTTTCCATTTTCAATGCCGATGGCCGTTCGTTCGTTCCTCTCAGAAGCCTTCTCGTGGAAGGCAACGAGGTAGCTGCCCCGCACGTACTTAAGATAGCGAACTCTTCCGGAGATTGGTATCCGATTAACGTGGACATCAAGGGGCGATAGAAAGATGCTGATCTGCGTCGATTCTGACCCAAGAAATTCTTGCTCTCGAACGTTTCCAACGAGAACAATCTTGCCATCGGCAGGCGAAAGAATAAGGTGATCACCAGCAGGACTGATGCGTGCCGGATCACGGAAAAAATAAAGGACAAAGAAAGCAAGAAGGACCGATACGATAAGAACCGTAACCTTGACGATCTCGTTACTCGCCAGGACTTGGGCAAAGACGTTAGCCACAAATGCAAACCCGATGACACACGAAACAACCGAGAATCCGTATTTTGAAATCAACATCGCCCTCCAACTCGAGCGGGTCGTTCAAGCTACCCTCGTGAACACCCGGTTCCGGACTTCCTCGTACTTTTCACGCATGCCGTCCAAATCTTGTCAAAGATGTTCAGAGTTGTATCTCTTGTTTGTCCCAGTGTCCCAAAACCGACAGGTGTCGGGAGAGATCTCGTCCCCCAGAAGAATGTGCTCGTTGTGACGACCGAGTTCAACGTAAAATCGACCAATTTTAGGTTTTGGCGCTCGAAGAAGGACTTCAAAACCACATTTACCTTCAAAGCCATCCGGTTGACGAGCCTGAGTTCCTCTGGAGTTGCGAGTCCCAGAGCGACCGCATGATACTCGTTCAGGAGCGGCAGTACGAGGTGGTCGCTCTTGAGATAATGCTCGAGAATCGGGTGTGGAAGGTCGAGACCATCCTTCATCCCATAACAGGCTGACAGGCTTCCTGAGGTGGTGTTCCGCGCTACCAGTGCAAAGGGACGGTCTCAAGCCTCTTGACCAGCATCTCACAGTCAGAAAGCTGCTCGACAAAGTGTGTCGGAATGTGGTAGCCTTCTAGATACTCAAAAAGATAAGAAGAGCTTTGATTGTTGAGAGTACCTTTGTTCTTGACCTTCGCTTTCATCTTTCCATCCGAGAGGCTCGTTTCGTCACTGAACTCTTGGACGATCAACTCCGGTCTATCGGTTTGGTAGAGCTTTTTTGCCCTCCCCTCGTAGATCAGCTCTCGCTTTTCTAGTCTCACTCCCTGGTCGCCTCCGAGACGGGAGAAACTTACACTGCGAAGGCCACCTCCAGTCCCGGGTTCCTTTCAAAAAGCGATTCATAATAACGAAAAAAGGCCTGAATGTCAAGGTTACTTCGAGCCGCGCAAAATGAGATAACTTCTGCTTCAAACGGCTTGATTCTCCTCAAGAATTGAATTATCTTTAAGAAGGGATTTGGTTGCCTGTCTCCAAAAACACCTGCGCAGAGCATCGTAATATCCATTGCCCCGTGGTGTAATTGGCAACACGTCTGACTCTGGATCAGAAAAGTCTAGGTTCGAACCCTAGCGGGGCAGCATCGCGATTGCAGATTGCGAATTCCGGATTGTGAAGTGGAATCCCATGGAGATGTCAATCCGAAATCGACAATTGGAAATCCGAGATTCGCACGGCGCTATCGTCTAAGGGTTTAGGACATCGCCCTCTCAAGGCGGAAATACGGGTTCGAATCCCGTTAGCGCTACGAGTATTGTTGAAGGCCGTGAGCATTGCGTTCGGGATCCAGACTGACTCTTCCCAACTGCACTGCACCAGAAAGCATCTCCCATTCCTGGACACACGGTGACCATCTCGAACGTCTTGGCAGGAATTCTTGCCGATAGATCGAACTCTGTTATGATTTGGCGGACTATTCTCTGTTTCCCCCCCAGATAAGGAAATGCCAGAAAAACGTTGACAGTAACGGTGAAATTCTCTAAATTCCAGATAGTTGGCGACATGCTTCCGATTCGCAGTTTGCGGTGAGGAAACTTTTCAATCAAGTCTGAGTAGCGAACTCCTTGCCTTCTGCAAAAAGCGCCCACCAAAATCTTTATCTCCTCCTTTCTTGCCATTCAGAGATCGTACCGGCTGAAAAAACTCTAGCCCCCAGTCCGTATCCTAGGTGATCACCAAATGACACTCGCCAAGCCCTGCTCTCAAGGATCTCTCCATAAAGTATTTCTTGTATTCATGGTTCTGTTTATTATCCCGGGAAGAAGCCGCGCCTTCCAATCAATCGACTTGATCCAAGGATGGTTCGAGGACGGGCACCCGCCGTTTCAGAACGTGGATCAACCGAAACCACAAAACCTCTCTAGCGACACGGCTCCACCAATCCATACTCCGATCTGGCATGCGATGATTACCAACCTACCGACTGACTGGTATCGCTCATTCGACCTCTCGTTTCGAACCGTGAACCTTCCTGAGTTCGTCGGTCTCACCGTTCTTACCGGCGTTTTGTTAACGACAGATAGGAAAACTTGGACCGTCACAAGAAGGGCTTACAAGACTTCTGAGTTTGTTCACGTGGCCAGCGATTATGCTGTGGGCGTAGGAAATGGGATATCCCAGCTGGGTTTCGTCAGTGCGCTCGCTACGTATGGTCTCCTCGCTGGGGATAGGCAAGCACTCAGGACGGCAAGTCAGAGTGTGGAGGCGGTACTAGCTAGCGGCGTAGCAGTCCAGTTCCTGAAGCATGTCACGGGGAGGGAGAGCCCTATCACAACCACGAGAACCCGGGGCCGGTGGAAATTCTTCCCTCGTCTGGGGGAATATCACAAGAAGGAACCGAAGTACTATGCTTTCCCGTCAGGACACATTTCGAGCACGATGGCCATCTTGACCGTAGTCATGAACAATTATCCCAACGAGGATTGGATTAAACCTGTTGGCTACTCTGCCGTGGCTCTGCTGGGAGCCGGCCTCGTGGCCAAAGGGATGCATTGGTATAGCGATTTACCTTTAGGCATAGCAATGGGATATTTGTTTGGGAATGTCGTCTCAGGACCGGAGAATCTAAAAAGTATCATCGCCAAGAAGGAGACTCCGCTCAACTTGTCGATTGCACCCATGGCCACGAACTACGGCATGGCCTTGCGCCTTGGGGTTTCCTTCTAAGCAAAACCCGTCTCGAGGATTTCTTCACGTGCATGAAGCAGCTACTGCTTATTTGTTCTTCTTTCCTTCTTATACCCCAAGTTTCCGCCTCACAGGGAGTCGCGGGCGATTCCTCTGTAAGTAAGGAATCTCAAGCGACTCCTCAACCTTTTTCTCCCCGCTTAACCACAGTCGGCTATGGAGCTCAGTTCACTCGCTTCCATCTTGACCACCTGCCGACTGCTCGAAACATCTGGGTTTTGCTGGAGAGCCAAGCGCCCGGTGTAATAACCGATCGGATTGATATCGGAGGAATCAAGAGTGAATCGTCAGCGCGCTTCGGCGGACATGGCACCTCATGGACCCAAAACGCTTATTATCTCAACGAATTGAGCATTACGGATCCGTATTCAGGTGACAAATCGCTGTCATATCCTGATTACGATGCTCTCGAAGTACTCAACATCTCGACAGCAGTCCATTCTACAAGTGTGGGTTCGCCGGGGATTGTGCTCTCCATGGTACCGCGACAAGGCGGAAACGAGACACATGGCGGCGCTCAGGTTTTCTACCAGGGAAACGCAACCCAAAGCAACAATGTCACAGAAGACAAAAGGAACGTAGGTGTAAACTCACCGGAACATCTCAAAGATTTCTTCAATGGAAATGCACATCTCGGCGGACAAGTGGTCCCGGGACGATTCAGTTATTTCGCCTCGGTTTCGACCCAGAATTTCTCCAAGTACATGCAGAATGTTCCCGAGCCAATTGACTCAAGGCTGATCTCGGGTTTAGTGAATTTGACTTGTGATATTTCGAACCAGAGGGTTAACCTGCTTTGGACGGGACAGCGCCTAGAGAATCCCAATCTGGGTGTCTCATCGCGGGTGCCTTTTGAATCATCAATGACTCAAGTGAACACGTACCAGATCCTCCAGGCTGGAGATGAACTTCAGTTGAACCCTTGCCTCAATGCAGAATTCCGCGTTGGTTACACTCATGCATCGCTTGGGAACAAATTTCAGGAAGGAGTCCAACTCCAAAGCGGTGTCGAGTTGTTCAAGGGTATCTACTCTGGGATTGCCCCGTTGCAGACAATTGGTAGGCGCGACAGGGTTGATTTCCTCGCAAAACTAGATCATACAGTGGAGGGACGTGCAAACCTAGGTCGAGTGAGTTTCACATTCTCAAACCAGCTGAGAGTCGGCACAGGATGGGAGGAACTCTTCTCGTCAAACGAGTACAGTGCTTACGATAATCTTAATCTCCAGTTCTTCAACGGGCTACCGTACGCCGTCTTGATGCTCAACACTCCTGCTACGGCGCGTCAACGGGTCCGGAACCTTTCCCTATTCCTCCAGGATCACGCTGTCTTCTCCGATCGGCTTGGCTTAGACATAGGGTTAAGATTACAGTCGAGCGCAGGGTGGCTTCCATCCGGACAGGCATCTGCCCCTTTAGACGCCAGCATTCTCTCTCAAAGTCAAGCTGGTTCAGAGAACCTCATCCGGTGGACAACATTCTCCCCACGCTTCGGGGCATCCCTCGCTATAAGCAGACAGATTTCCCTCCGTGCAAGTTATGCACGATACTACCATCAATTGCTTGGAAACTTCCTGGATTTCGAAAACCCAGCTGCTCTTAGTGGGGACGTGTTCCTATGGAACGACAAGAATGGAGACAGACAGTACCAACCTGGTGAAGAAGGGACACTGATCAGTCGTTTCGGTGGTCAGTACTCGAGGATCGACCCAGACCTCAAAGCACCATACACTGACGAAGTCACCGTCGGGGCGGACTTCGATTTGAATGAGAAAATGAAGGTGAGCCTTACACTGATGCATCGGTACGAACAACGACTTGTTGAAACGACGAATATCGGCGTCCCATCGTCTGCGTACACCCCTGTCACGATCTTGGACAGAGGAGGGGACGATAAGGTGGGAACATTCGACGACCAACTTATTACAGTTTACAATCAAGACCGGTCGACGCTTGGAAAAGACTTCTATTTGCTCACGAACCCTCCAGGCTTTCGTGACTTTTACCAGGGGCTTGAGGTTGTTGCCCAGTCAAAAGATTGGATCACAGGCCTGTACTTCCAGCTCTCCTTCGCAGCATTCATGAGCGTCGGCATGGCCAGCCAGAACGGGGACGAGCAGGAATACGACCAGGGAGTTATTGGAAACCTCTTTGACAATCCCAACACCCTCATCAACGCAGACGGCCGTCTGTTCTTCGACCGTGCTTACGTTGGAAAGATTGCCGCAGCCTATGAACTCCCCTGGGACTTGCAGATCAGTGGGGTAGCGAAGTATTGTGACGGCTTGCCGTTCGGAAGGAAGCTGATCGTAACCGGCCTGGATCAAGGCCCATTTTACATTTTGGCGACACCTCGCGGCAACTACTTCGGGTCGAGCAATAAACCGGGTGGCCATCGTGTCGAGTTCAATCTCACACTCGATGTCGGGCTTGAGAAGACATTCTGCTTGGGCGACGAGCGCCTTGGGGTGAGACTGGACGTCTTCAACCTTCTCAATACGAACAACAACACTCGCGAGAGCGATTTGAGCGGCCCGAACTTCCAGGCACGCATACCGTTGGAATTACAGACCCCGCGGGTGATCAGGTTAGGGGTGAAGTATGAGTTGTAAGAATCCTTCAACCCGGATAACTTGCCGTTAACTTCGAGGCCGCTTCCTTATCTGTGATCACCGTTGCTCTCCGATGAAGCTGGATGATTGATGCCGGGCACATCGCGGTAATCGGACCTTCCACAGCAGCGTGAACTGCATCGGCCTTGCCTGAACCGCTCGCAAGCAGGACAAGATCTCGAGCGTCCATGATTGTCCCGATCCCGACAGTGATGGCGTACTTTGGAACATCCTTCGAATCTCTAAAGAACCGCGCATTATCTTTAGTCGTTTGTTCAGTAAGAGTCTTAATTCGAGTTCGAGACCCAAGCGAGGAGCCTGGTTCGTTGAAAGCTAGATGCCCATTCGCGCCAATGCCAAGGATCTGAAGATCAATTCCTCCTGCTTTCTTGATCTCCTCCTCATACCATTCGCAATGAGCCTCGATGTCAGTCGCCAACCCGTGCGGAATGTGAATATAACGCCGTTCGACATTGATGTGCTTGAAAAAATTCTCCGTCATAAAATAGTGATAGCTCTGGCTGTGGTCGGGTGAAAGGCCGATGTACTCATCAAGATTGAATGTCGTTACCTTCGAGAAGTCAAGTCCTTCCTCTCGATGCAGGCGGATGAGTTCTCTGTAAGTTCCGAGCGGCGTGCTGCCAGTTGCCAGACCTAAGACGAGATTTGGCTTTTTCCGCAGGTGCCCAGCGACGATGCGAGCGGCTTCTCGACTCATCGCATTGTAGTCTTCCTTGACAATTACCAACATGTTTGCCTCATCTATTATGAACGCAGATTGATACGTTAGTTCATTAGATCGTTACTCAAGTTTCGATAAACCATCGCCGCTTTCGCATGATCCAGCGGACCAATGTGAATGCGCAGAGAAGCGATGCGTTGACGGGATCTGCAAGTGGAAGATAAGCATTCTGGAACAAAGTTGCTGAAGCGCTAAGACACTGCTATCCTGCTGAGGAACCACTAGGACGCACGGCAAACTGCCGACAGTGCGGGAAAGAAAATAGACTGCGATGGAATTAAGATTATAGACGACGAGGGGCGTGGCCCATTTCGTGTTCCCCTCCTCATCGATGATCTGGCAAAGCCTTCCCCGACGGGGCAGCCGAACTGATCGGCACCCCCTCTTGTGCGTCAATGTACATGTTCCGCGTTCATTCGCGCAACGAGTCCCGACAAACAACGTCGGGACAAAAACTCGCTGTGCTCATAAGCGAACGCGGAACGGGGCGCGGGCTTCGCCCTTGTTCCGACGACAATCCTGAAACAAGTTCAGGTTCGCTGCGCGAACGCCGCGGAACTGCGGGAAGTACGGCAATGCGTGCGCTTGCAAACTCTGACACACAAGCCTTCCATTTGCGCGCACTGCGTACTTCCCGCGCCCCGTTAGTATCTCCTTCAGATGCTTAGCTTTGGAGGGCTCGCGATTGATCCCTGCATCCCAAGTGACTGGAAACCGTCTGAGGTGCGGCGCCAATGGCTGGGAGGTACGTATAAGATCAGCGTCAAGAATCCAATCTCTGTTCAGAAAGGTGCCAAGTTGATTACACTTATAACGGTAAACTTATTAGAGCCAGTTTTCGTTCTGAGAATTAAGAGTGGTGTGTAACCGCAGGAGTGCGACGTCCATCAATTTCCGCTTGTTCGCAAGCGAGGTCTCATTTCCCTTGCATTTGAGATTTTCAGTTGCGACAATGCATAACAGTTGTGCTGGATGAGTAATCAAGCAAATGGAATAGCTGGAGGTAAACAATGGATGACAACACCAAAAGCAAATCACAGCTCTTGAGCGAACTGGCTGAATTGCGTCGACGCGTCACTGAATTGGAAGCCGCAGAAGCCAAACATAAGGGGACAGAAGAGGATCTCTATCAGTCCCGCCAGATGCTTCAGCTGGTTCTGGACACGATCCCGCAGCGCGTCTTCTGGAAGGACCGCAATTTCTCCTACCTCGGCTGTAACCGACAGTTTGCAAGAGATACAGGGCTTGACGATCCGAGTGCGATTCTCGGAAAGCATGACTTTGAGCTCGGATGGAAAGACGTTGCCCAGTTATATCGGGATGACGATGCATTGGTGATGGAGACGGACACGCCCAAGCTCAATTTCGAGGAACCGGAGACCACGCCCGATGGAGGACGGATTTGGGTGAGGACGAGCAAAGTCCCGCTGCATGATCGAGACGGCGGGGTGATTGGGATATTGGGAACTTATGAAGACATCACCGAGCGTAAGCGAATGGAGGAAGCGCTCAGGCACGAACGCATACTCCTCCGGACCCTGATTGACAACCTACCCGACGTTATCTATGCAAAGGACACAACCTGCCGCAAGACGCTGGCAAACCTTGCCGATGTGCATTTAATGGGTCTACGATCAGAGGCTGAGGTTCTGGGCAAGGATGACTTTCAGTTTTACCCGAAGGATACGGCAGAACGGTTCTTCGCAGACGACCAATCGGTTATCCAGACTGGTCAACCTGTGCTCGATAGGGAAGAGTATGTGATAGATGCAGAAGGTCAGAAACGCTGGCTATACACCTCAAAGCTACCCCTGCGGGATGACAAGGGCCGCATCATTGGCTTAGTTGGTATTGGTCGAGACATCACTAAGCGCAAGCGAGCCGAGGAGGCACTGGCAGAACAGCACAATCTGCTGCGTACGTTGATAGACAACCTGCCAGATTACATCTATGTGAAAGACACCGAAGGCCGGTTTGTCCTCGGCAATGTAGCGGTGGCACGCCAGATGGGATTGGCGGCCCCGGATGAACTCATTGGAAAGACGGATTTTGACTTTTTCTCTCGCGAACTGGCGGAGCGATACTACGCCGATGAACAGGCGATCATCAGCTCTGGTCAAGCGTTGTACGATTACGAAGGTCCCACCATAAACCGGGGCAGAGAAAGGTGGGTTTTGACGAACAAGGTGCCCTTGCGGGACGCTCAGGGCAAGATCATCGGGTTCGTCGGCCTGGGCCGTGACATCACTGAGCGAAAGCGTGCACAAGACGCTCTCGAGCACGACCGAAACCTTCTGCGGACGTTGATTGACAACCTGCCAGACCTGATCTATTTCAAGGATGCTGAAGGAAGGTATGTCCTCAACAATCTTGCCCACTTGCGATCACTGGGGGTGGAACGTCAGGAGGATGTTCTAGGGAAAACAACGTTTGATTTTCACCCAAGCGAGCTTGCCAGACAGTATTACGAAGACGAAATGCAGATTGTCCGTTCCGGAACGGCACTCCTGGAAAGGGAGGAACTTGCTTTGCACAAGGACACTGGGGAGAAGCGTTGGCATCTAACCAGCAAAATACCGCTGAAAGATCGCGAGGGAAAGGTTACGGGTGTCGTCGGGATTAGCCGCGACGTCACGGAGCGCAAGAAGGCCGAAACCGAACGTGAAAAACTCATTAACGAGATTCAACGTGCCCTCGCGGATATTAAGACATTGAGCGGTCTCGTTCCAATCTGTGCAAACTGCAAGAAGATCCGCGATGACAAAGGCTTTTGGACCCAGATCGAATCGTACATTCAAGAGCGGACCCCGGCGCATTTCACTCACGGAATTTGTCCTGATTGTGTGAAGAAACTATACCCTGATTACCATCCGAAGACAAAGGCATAGATCGATCATTGCCAGAGCTGTGATGTCTAGAGAAATGACAAGTGGAAGCACTGAAGTGATCATCTCCGTTTATGGAACTTGGCTCGCCCGTCTCCAAGGATAGAGTAGAGTTGGATCTCCCACGATGGGATCAGCGAGACGAAGTCGATGCTCTTGATGGAATAGGTTTATGAGAGTAACACTAAGCATAGCCCGTGCATCCTTAATACTCTGGAGCTTCGACTGATTGAACTTCTTGTGATTTCTCCTTATCTTTTTGCTGCGGCAACCCGTTGCGGCTTTACACTAACGGAAATAGAATCTACTCCAACGCGCCCGTGGTCCGTTCCGATACATCGGAACGAGATCTCGCCCGCCTCGCTCCGTTCGTCGGAGCGGGTCGCGCTGGCGGCGCGACGGACTCAGCTTCCAGAATTGGCCACGAGCGATTTCTGTGAGCGACAGCAGTCTTGAGACTCCCGTCGAAAGGCGGGATGAATAGGTTATTTGAAAACCATTGTTCACTCGATGCGCCCGTAGCTCAACTGGATAGAGCGGCAGCCTACGGAGCTGTAGGTTGGGGGTTCGACTCCCTCCGGGCGTACGACTCAACAAAGAAAAGCAGGAAGAGAAAAGGGAAGAGCAGATAGACTCGTGGAGTTGAGTGTCGTGGATTCACAGGGAGAGAGCATCAGACCTTCGAGGTGAAGTCTATGCTCAAGAAGCTTTGAAAGCAATCCGAGTTGGAAGTTCTTACCCTCCTCAGCTGAGAATCTTTCGAGGATCTTCCCACCCAGATCAGCGCTATCCGTCCTCATCTCTTTCAAGAAAGATCGTTCTCTCCTCCGTCAATCCAAATCCCAGTTCGACTCTCTGATAGACTCACAACCGTTGTCAGTGTGATGTGTACCAATCTTCACTGCTTCGGACCTTCGCTTTTGAAGAAGAGAACTGAGAGAGGTGGAATCGTAAGTGACAGGGAATGCGACTTCCCATGCGATGGAATCGAAGCAGCCTCAAGGCCCCCGAAGTTCCCCTGTCCGCTTCCTCCGTAAACTGGCGCGTCACTATTAAGTGCCTCGATCCAGTACCCGCCCCTCGGCACCCCAATACGGTAGTTCTTCCTCGGGACGGGAGTGAAATTGCAGACAACAAGCAGGATGTCCTGAGTATTTTTGCCCTTCCTTAGAAAACTGATAACACTGTTCTCCCAGTCATGAAAATCGACCCACTCAAAGCCTTCCATCGCAAAGTCCAGTTGATAGAGCGCAGGTTCATTCCTATAGAAATAGTTTAGATCCTTGACCCACCGCTGCACTCCGCTGTGAAAGGGGTACTGGAGACTGTGCCATTCCAAGCTCTCTTCATGGCCCCACTCCTTCCACTGCCCGAACTCGCATCCCATGAAGAGGAGTTTCTTCCCTGGGTGCCCGTACATGTGCCCGAGTAGCAACCGAAGGTTTGCGTACTTCTGCCATTCATCGCCGGGCATTTTCCCAAAGAGAGAACCCTTTCCGTGCGTTACTTCGTCGTGCGATATAGATAAGACAAAATTCTCGTGAAAAGCATACCAGAGACTAAACGTAAGTTGATCGTGATGATGTTTCCTGAAGACAGGGTCCTTCGAAATATAATCTAAAGTATCATGCATCCATCCCATGTTCCATTTCATTCCGAAACCCAGCCCGCCAACATGGGTAGGCCGAGAAACCATCGGCCAGGCTGTTGATTCTTCTGCAATCGTTTGAACATCCGGATATTCAGTATACACAGCTTCATTAAATTTCTTCAAGAAGTAGATTGCCTCAAGGTTTTCCCTTCCACCATATTGGTTGGGAATCCACTCTCCTTCCTTCCTTGAATAATCCAGATAGAGCATCGAGGCAACCGCATCGATTCGAATCCCATCTATGTGATATTTGTCAAGCCAGAAAAGAGCGCTGCTAATGAGAAACTCTCGAACCTCGTTTCTCCCGTAGTTGAAGATGTAGGTGCTCCAATCGGGGTGGAATCCCTGCTTCGGATCCATGTGCTCGTAGAGGTGCGTCCCATCAAAATACGCGAGCCCATGCTCATCACTTGGAAAGTGGGATGGTACCCAGTCGAGAAATACGCCGATCCCGCTCTCATGGAACTGGTCGATGAGATACATGAAGTCCTGCGGTGTACCATATCGACTCGTTGGCGCAAAGTATCCAACGGTCTGGTATCCCCAAGATCCATAGAAGGGATGCTCCGTAACGGGCAGAAACTCCACATGCGTGTAGCCCATATCTCTGACATAGCTGGGCAGGTAGTGTGCCATTTCCCGATAGCTGAGGGGCCGATTCCCCTCCTCGGGCACACGTCGCCATGAACCCAGGTGGACTTCGTAAATAGAAATGGGTGCATCGAGAGCATTGGCTCTGCGACGGTTTTTCATCCACTCCTCGTCCCCCCATTCATAATCCAGATCCCAGACGACTGCGCCGGTCTTGGGCGGTGTTTCCCAATGGAAAGCGTAGGGGTCGCCCTTGTCCACTTTGTACCTGTTGTGTTTCGAAGCGATACGGTATTTGTACAACGCCCCTTGCTCCACGCCGGGGACAAATCCTTGCCAGATCCCCGAGCCATCCGACCGGGCATTAAGCGGGTCAGCATGTCGGTTCCAACCATTGAAGTCGCCGATCACAAACACCTTCTCGGCGTTTGGTGCCCACACTGCGAAGGACGTTCCCTTTGTGCCGTCCACTGTTTCGAGATGGGCTCCAAGCTTTTTGTAAAGCCTGAAATGATTACCTTCCTTGAACAAATGTACGTCAAAATCCGTCAACTCTCGGACGGACGGTTCTTGATGTTTCTTCTTGGCTTTCGCTTCTCCATGTCCAGCCATATTAACCCCCCATGAAATCTCTAATCCCGCGCAAAGGCATCGTTAGCTTGCCGTTCCGCACCCAGCAGGTTGGGCACCTTCAGCGCCTCTGTCAGATTTCCCACGCGTAGCTATCGCCCTATCACTTCTTTCAACCCCAACTCGACCAATCTCTTTTCGGTTGGAACGCCATTTTCGTCCCAATCCATCAAATGGTAGTACTCAGTTCGCAGTTTATCCAATTCCACGACATGCCCCTTGGCAGGACCGGAAGGAAGCGGCTCGGCGAGTGAGCGTTTAGGGAGGATATCATCTTTGGCCGAGAAACCCTCCCTCGCATTGAACAGCCGTGCAAGTACGGTAACGCGTTCACCCACACGTTCGAGGTCTCTCGGGTTTTTATATTCAAACCCTGTGCAAGGATTCACCATCTGGAAAATCTCTTTCAATGTGATTCCAAATTTGATGAAGTAACAGAGGACAGCCGCGTTTATGACCGATGTATCGAGTTGATTCGTTTTGAAGAGCTCGGCTTTACCTTCGGCAGTCAGCGGCTCAGCTCCACCGAGGATTTCGCTTAGTGGCGTTCCGCGCAAATGACAGGCGCCACGCTCCGAGATGGCGTAACTCAAACCGATTCCCGCTGCAGCATTGGGATGGTACGCAGGCATTTCAAGACCTTTTACATGCATCGCAAAGTCTTCACTCCCGGGGAAATGCTTGCTTATCTCACGAACACCTTTCTGCAGAAGTTCTCCGATGCCGTCACCTTTTGCAATTCTTTCTGTCAAGGCGACCAGTGCGTCGCCGTTCCCCCACTCGGCCCGGATTCCATCGAGCTCGGCGGTAGAGATCATGTTCCTCTGGTAAAGTTCCATCACAAATCCGATGATGTTGCCGACACTGATGGTATCGATGCCGTAGAGATCGCAGAGGTAATTCGAGTACACAATAGCTTCCTTATCGGTAAGACCACAGTTTACACCCATCGACCAGACGGTTTCATAGTCGGGCCCGTCAATGGCGATCTTGCGAGTTTTGGCTTGGGAAACTTTTGAGCAGTAGATTGGGCACCCATGACAGCCGATTGTCCGTGTCCAGTATTCACGCCGCCACGCTTCGCCGGTCATTTCGCTGCTATGCTCAAACTGTCCCTCCTGGAAATTTCTCGTCGGCAGTGCACCCGCGACATCTACCAATTCAAGGATATTTGCTGTTCCCTCATCAGTCAACCGCTTGATTTGACTTGACATCCGCAGCATACGGTAAGCAATCCATGCGGCTTCATCAAATTCCTCGGGGTCGTACACCTGCACCGTGCCGGTGCCACGAATGGCAATACCCTTCAACTTCTTAGAACCCATCACAGCACCTGCGCCGCCCCTGCCAGCGGTGCGTTCATCGCTAAAGATTCCTGCAATCGGTGCCATTCGCTCTCCAGGTGGACCGATTACAACTGTCTGAAAACCCTCACCGTTCTTTTCTTTGAGCTTTTTCGTTGCTTCCGCGGTTGTTGTTCCCCAGAGTTCACTTGCGTCTTCGAAACGAATATGTGCGTTGTCGATGATAAGTGATCTTGGCTCTCGTGCAGCGCCCTCAACGATAATAGCATCATACCCAGCGAATTTCATTGTCTGTCCGAAGAATCCGCCACAGTACGAATCGAGGAAGGTGTGAGTTGCCGGACTCTTTGTCACGACGCCAAAGCGCCCTGCCGTCGGTGCCATTGTCCCGGTAAGCGGACCGACGATGAAGATCAGGGGGTTCTCAGGAGAAAGCGGATCGGTCTTTGGCGGCAATTCTTTGTAGAGGTAATACGCCCCTAACCCCTTTCCGCCGAGAAGCAGTTTCATCACATCTAGATCAAGGCGTTCGGTCGACCACGTTCCTTCTGTTAGATTGACCCGCAAGACGTTGTCCGCGTATCCCCGATCCTTAAGAGACATATTTCTCACTCCCTTTCACTTCGGTCAGGACAATTGCCCCCCGCTTGCACCATGCGATACACTGTGGATTGCCTTCGCAGAGGTCGCAAAAGATTGGTTTCCCGTCTGTATCGAGCATAACTAAATGAAGTGGACATGCCGTGACACAGTCACCGCACGCATTGCACAGATCTTTTTCGAGAACAAGGTATCCGTCGGTTCCCACTTTCAGAGCTCCCACCTCACAGGCTTCGACACACCTATCACAGAGC